>JACKQG010004334.1_pt2 | contig 13375 bp, 10 predicted proteins | sample 8237621 | NCBI WGS metagenome assembly JACKQG01 (sample SAMN15677084, study PRJNA649215) | marine metagenome | biome: marine; feature: Black Sea; material: saline water; isolation source: suspended particulate matter (SPM) from the Black Sea western gyre | collected 2013-06-09/2013-06-10 | depth...
TCCGTGACGCAGATCGGCACGCAGCAGCGTTCGATTCCGCTGAACAACTATGCCTGCGACCTGATCCAAAACGGGGCAATCGGCAAGGTTAAGGTCGTGCTTGCTCCGAACTTCATCGGCCCGGACCCGTGGGTCGATCAACCGGAGAAGCCGATGCCTGAGGGCGGACCCGAAGGCTGGTGGGACGTGTGGACCAACGCCGCGCCGATGCGACCTTACCACCCGTGGATCCACCGCGGCTGGAGTCGCTGGGGCGACTACGATGCCGGCGGGCGCTGCTTCGGCGTCTCCGGCTGGGGAACCCATTCCTACGACCAAGCCCAGCGGGCGATGGGAACGTGCGATACCGGGCCGGTTGAAGTGCTGCTGGAAGAGCCGGTCACGATCATGGAAACCGGCAAGTTCGAGCAACGCGAGATCAGCGAAGACGAGACGGGCCAACGCTACTACCGCATGGCCAAGCTGGTCGGACCGCGAGCGAAAGTCCGCATGTGGTATGCCAACGGCGTCGAGTTGCGATGCCATTTGGACGGCGATCGCGGGCCGGGGCTCGGCTGCATCGCGGTTGGTGAGAAGGGAAAGATCGAAGTCAACCGCGACAAGATCACGTCGAATCCCTCGGAGTTGGTCAAGACCGACGCACGGCCGAAGACGCTGCCCGAGGTTGAGTTGCCTGAGACGGCACCGCACGTGAAGAACTTCTTGGATTGCATCAAGAGCCGCGAGACGGCCAACGCTGACGTGGCCTTTGGCCATCGCTCGACGTCCATCTGCAACCTGGTGAACATCGTCCGCGAGGTAGGACTAGTCGGCAAGAAGCTCAAGTGGGATCCCGAGGCTGAGCGGTTCACTAACTGCGATGCGGCCAACGAGAACCGCTGGATGACCCGTCCACGACGCAAAGGATACGAGTTGCCGAACATCGGGTGAATGTCCGTCGCGGAGAAGAAGGCGGAGATTGTCAACCGAAGCCGCTGGGACGAGTCCAGCGGCGGAAGGTTGTAGCGTACCTGCGCCGCAAACGCCAAGAGTATCGTAACCCGAAGCGTAAGCGAGGAAACGGCTGTAACGTGTTCCCTCGCTTACGCTTCGGGTTGCGATGGGACGCCAAAGTGGCGCTGTCCAACTAGTGAGAATGCCGATTTCTGTCCACAAAGGAGAACAAGATTATGCGAACTAGCACATTGAGCACACTGTTTCTGGTTTCTGCAGTTGTCGGCAACTGCGCCGCTGTTGCTCAGGAGCAGGAAAAGGAGAGAACTTCTGAGAATACGCCGATGCTCAAGACTCTCTTGGAGCGGCGCCCGGAAACGGATTTGGACAAGGACGGAGTCCTGACATGGGACGAAGCCCAAAAAGCTCGGCGGAAGATGCAGGAGGCGAGGAAAAAGCAGAAGCCTGCCCGGAAGGATGCACCGCGCGGCGGCCGGGGGCCGGCCCCAACCAAGGCTGAAGTGCCCTACGGTGATCACGAGCGGCACGTCCTCGACTTCTGGCAGGCGAAGTCCGACAAGCCGACGCCGCTGTTCATTTGGATTCACGGCGGCGGTTTCCGGGGCGGTGACAAGAGGTCGTTTCCCGGCGACTTGCGGTCTCAATGCCTCGAGGCGGGGATCTCCTGTGCCTCGATCCACTATCGGCTTTCGGGACACGCCCCGTATCCGGCTCAGATGCTCGACAGCGCCCGGGCGGTTCAGTTCCTACGATCCAAGGCGGCGGAGTGGAATCTCGATCCCAAGCGGTTCGCGGCCGGCGGCGGATCAGCCGGATCTGGGATTTCACAATGGCTCGGCTACCGCGAGGATTTGGCCGACGCGGACAGCGACGACCCGATCGCGAAACAGTCGACCCGCCTTTCGTGCGTGTTCCCGATCAACATGCAGTCGACTTACGATCCGCGCGAGATCAAACGAATCATTCCGGGCGATGCGTACAAGCACCCGGCGCTGGTGTCTTTCTTTGGCCGACCCGAAAGCTGGGATTGGGACAGCGATTCGGTGGACGACGATTTGGACGCGTTGCTCAAGGACGCCTCGCCGATCACCCACCTGACCAAGGACGATGCCCCCATTTTCCTGCTTCAATACGCCAGGGCTGCCACGCCCGGCAACATTCACCATCCGAAGTTCGGCGAGCACTTGAAGGAAGCAGCCGACAAGTTGGGCGTCGAGTGTGTGGCCAAGCTGGACACGGATTATGAGTCGATGTCCGCAGCGTACGCCGACATGGTCAAGTTCATGCAGAAGTGTTTTGGCGACAATTGATGGCCGCGTCGATGCGATGGCTGCCTCGGGGCCTAAACCCATGAGGTTAGCGATTCAGGATTACTCCTTCACGTCATAGCACCAAAGCGTGTCGTGATAGCGGAGGTACAGCCGACCGTCGAGCAGCACCGGGTGGGCCCAGGCATCGCGCACGCGTTCGGTCACAAGCTGAAATCGTCCGGCGATTTCCAGACCATCAGGGTCGGGTTTCAACAGGCCCGCATTCCCGCGCTCGTCCAGCACGTAGAGCCGTCCGTCCGCGTAGATCGCCGCGCCCGTGGTGAAGTCTTCGAGTTCATGCTTCGTTTCGCCTGTCTGCCAATCGACGCCGAACCAAGACTTGGGCTTGCGATATCCGGCGGCATAAAGAATGCCGTCCAACAGCACGCCCGCGCCGGTCACTGTATCCAGCGGGCATGTCCACGCGTGCTCCGCAACCATATCCTGTCCACCCGGACGCAGGTGGTAGAGCCGGCCAAGCTCGGCGTAAGGGGTCACGTAATAGACGCAGCCGGAGCCATAAATGGGCGTCGCTACGTTCGTTCCGTATTGGTTCTTCAGCGGCACGGTCCACAGCAATCGGCCACTATCGGCGTCGATGCCGAAGCCGTGTGCTGACGAGCAGTTGGCGATCAGCCGGCGTCCAGCGTATCGGAACAGAATCGGTGAAGTGTGCGTCGTACGATCGTTGCCCAGAGGCTCGGTGGTCCACACGGTCCGGCCGTCTAGCTTGTGCAGCGCGGCCACGAGGGCCTTCTTCCCACCGGGCGTGACAATCACCCGAGGGCCATCGACCAACAGACACTCGCTGATTGCCCAAGTGATGTTCTTGGCATCGAATCGCTGGAGAATGTCGACGCTCCAAAGCTCCTTGCCCGAATCCGCGTCCAAACAAGCCAGACGCCCGTGTGCGTTCAGGTGATAAAGGCGGCCCTCCGAAAAAACGCAGCACGCGCGTGAACCGGGAAAAGAACTTTTCCAAGCTTTTCCATTGCTCGTTTGCCATAGAGGCGCGCCGTCGGTGTCGAACGCGAAAACCACCAAATCGTCGTCCACGTCGCCAGTGATGTATAGTCGGCGGCCAACAACGATCGGCGAAGACCAACCTCTGCCCAGACCGTCTACTTTCCAAAGAAGTTCCGGCCCGCCTTCGGGCCAGCTTGCGAGCAGACCTTTCTCGTCGGTAATCCCATCGCGGCGTGGCCCGCGCCACTGTGGCCAACCCGGCTCGGGCGAAGCGATCAGCCCGTCGGCAAGCACCGAAGCAACCGTCGCCTTCGGCTCGCCGGACGACTTCTCCGCTGCGACGGTCACCGCGGCCATCAACAGCGAAACGATCAGCCAACCCGCCGCAAATCGCGTCTGTCGGTCACTATCCCTGCAGCAATCCCGCGGGACACCGAGGATAAATGCGTCTGATCCTTTCTTCGCTTTCGTCATGACGTGGGCATGGGGCGATGTGGCTGGCGGTCATGGTGGCTCAGTTGGTGGCAGCGGGGAGGATGATGACGACTCAGTCGACAGGCGAAAGTCGGGTTCACATTCTTCGGTGCCTCCCGCGGTGCTCTCTTTTTCGCCCGTGGTGAGTTCCGTACCCGCAGCCGCTCGGATGCAATCCCAAGCGTCTATTTCGGCATCGGCAGCACAATCGTGGCGTTCTCGTTCAGCGAGACTACCCCTTCCTTGCCGTCGATCCGGTACTGGATCTTTAACTGCTTCACGATACCCTGAGCCGGGTCACCACCAAGACTCTGGTTGTAACTTGCACTGGGCAGGAAAATGATGCGGTAGTTCTTGGCGTATTTGCGGAGGATCGCAGTGACGTCTTTGGTTTTCGTTCCAGCACCGTACTCGGCCTTAACGATTTGCAGTTCCACCGGCGTGTGACCGGCCTGCGCCAAGGCTCTGCCGAGTTCGGCCCGGTTGATGCCCTTGCTCGCCATGCCCATCACCACCAACAATGCCTGTTCTTTCAGGGCGGGAACCTCGGCTGCCTCGAGGGCGACCGCCTGCATCTCTTCGCTGGGATAGCGAAGAAGGACTTCCAGCACCAGACGCTTGTCCGCGTCGCGGTCCGCGGCTTCCAAGGCCGTGCGGCACATCGCCGCTCGGCGGTCGGCGGGCATATCGAATTGTCGGGCAATCCGGATGTACGCTCGGATTGAGCGGATCTTGAGCCGGTCATCGTTCACGGTGTTGTGAAGTTCCAGCAGGACGGGCGCGGCGTCGACCGACTTCCACTGACCCAACACACGGAAGGCGGCGTCACGAAGTTCCTCGTTGTTGGATCGCGCGGCTGTGGCGACCGCTTCGAGCGACGTTGCTCCGCCAACGACATTGAGCGTCTCCAGAATCCTGACCTTCACCGGTTCATCTACCGCCGACAAAGCCGCGACAAGCTGCGCGGCGACGGCTTCCCGATCCTCCGAACGCAGGCAGACCTCGCACAATGCCTTGTCCAAGGCAGCCGCCTCCCGCTCGTCCTTGGTGGCAGCGAGTCGTGCGATCAGCTTCGGCAAGTCGGCCGTTTCAATCACGGCACCCAGGCTGGCCAAGGCTGCGGTCCGGACCGCGGGTTCCGCGTCATCGGCAGCCAGCCACAGTGCAGGAGCGGCAGCGGCAGTACGCCGCCGACCGGCCAACTGGATGAGCACGATTCGCATCTTCCCCTGGGCCTCGGACAGTCGCTCCGCCACCTGATCGTCGACGGCCTTGTCTTGCAGGCTTTCCATCGATTCCATCGCGGCTTGCGCTACTTCGTCGCCGCCGTCGGCCGCCGCTTCGAGCAGCGCGGGCACACACGCGGCGTCGCCGACTCGCTTCAAGGCGCGGAACGCGAGGATGCGAAGTTGTCCATCGCTGCCCGTGGCTGCTTTGAGGACGACCGGCAAGACTCGGGCCTCGCCGCGTTCGGCCAGTGCCAGGATCAGCAGCCCCTGCCGTTCTGCTGACGCCTTGGGCAATGCGGCCACCAGCGCGTCGGTGATCTCGGGACTGGACGATTCCATGGCAGCACGCACGGCCGCAGCCGCCAAGGCGTAGTCCGAACCATGGATGGCTTCCACCAGAAGTGGAACGCCGTCCTCGCCGCGCGCGAGGATCGCGCCCCGCAGAGCCGCGGCGCGGACCTGCGGCGGTGCATCCGCCGGACCGCGCAAGCGATCGTAGATGGCTTGCGATGATGTGCTTTGGCCATCCACTGCCAATGCCTCGGCGCAGCGAAGAAGGCCTTCGCAGATGGCCGTTTGGCTGCTGCCCGACGCGTCGGGCAGTGCGTCTCCCAAGGCTTTCGCGGCCTCGGGTGTGCCGATGTTGCCTAGCGCGCGGGCCGCGGCCCTTGCGGTGTCGGTGTCCTTGAGCAGTCCGGCCAGAGCATCCACAGCTTTGGCATCGCGTCTCGCGCCGAGACTGCCAATCACGCCCAGCCGCGGCGGGCCCTGGACCTTGCCCAGAGCATCCCGCAGGGCGTCGTCGACCGAGGGGTCGCGGATGCCTTCCAGGGCATAGCGTGCCATGTGCGATAGTTCTTCATCGCCCAGCAGCGCGGCCAGCGTGGGAACCGCGTCCTTGGTGGCGATGCGGGCCAACTGTCGGCATGCCGCAGACTTTTCCTGCAGCGTCGCCTCCGAACGAAGCACAGCGAGCAACTCGGCTTCCTGGGCGATTGAGTAAGCAGCGGTGTTGGCCAGTAGGGCTGCGGCCAGGACTAGACATCTTTTCATATTGCTTTTCCACATGGTGGCGAATTCCCGTTGACGGTAAGGAAAGTAGCAGGGACAGGACCAGTGAAGGCGTTCCACTCGACGCTAATAAACGTACGGTTCCCGCATGGCTCGCGAGCGAAGGCTGTTGGCCTCGTCGTCACCCACGAATTCCTCTGTGGCAGGGTCGAACTTGAGGCTCCGCTTGAGCCACATGCAGATATTAGCGGCGTGGACGGTGGTCATGGAATGGTGCATGACCTTGGGATTAGCAACCGTCTGTTCGCGGCTCCTGACGCAGTCGAGAAAATTCTGCATATGATCAAGCGACCGGCCCGTGCGGGCGACATACTGGCTGATGACGCGATTGAACTCGCCGAGTAGGGCCGGCGAGGACACGTCGGGCTGCCTATAGCCGTCGGCGGCCGCGGCCCAACCCTCGCTGCCGTCGAACCGCTCGCCGCAGGAACCGTGCCAGTACTTGTTCCCGCGAGAGAGGATCATCTTCACGCCATTCGCAAAGTGAGTGACCATCCCGTCGCCGCTGTCATTGGCCACGTATTCGTACTCGATAGGCGACAGCTCGCCGCAGCCCAAACCGGCCTGGGCCTGGGCGAACGTATGAGCCCCCCATTCGCCGATGCAACTGGTGTGGAAGTCGTAAAAGCCCCGCCACCCGCCGCGGACGTAGCTGGGGTTATAGGGCCGCCACGGGCATGCGCCGAGCCAAGCGTTCCAGTCCACCTCGTCCTTGGGCGGTTCTTCGACGGCCGGCAGCCAATCGTGACGCATCTCGGCCGCGTCCCAAGGGGCAATATGGGCGTAGGCCGTGTGGATCTCGCCGAGACGGCCGCTCCGAGCCATTTCGATGCAGAACACGTGGTTGGCCTCGCTCAGCCGCTGCGTGCCCGTCTGATAGACGCGGCCGTAGCGACGAGCCGTCTCCACCACGGCTCGCCCCTCGGCAATCGTCATGCACGAGGGCTTCTCGGTATAAACGTCCTTCCCCGCCCGCATGGCCAGGATCGAGGCCAGGGCGTGCCAACGATCCCCCGTTGCGGTCAGCACGACGTCGATGTCCGGTCGCGCTTCCAAAAAACCAGTGATCTCGGGGTACATGGCACAGTCCGTCGTACCGTAGTGCTTGTCGACGAAGTCCTTGATTGCCAATCGCTGCTTCTTCTGCAGATCGCAGATGGCGACAAACTGCACTTCCTCGCGACCCATGATCCACCGGAGATCATGCATACCGCGATGCTGGATCCCAATGGCGCCGACGACAATCCTCTCGCTCGGCGGCACAGCGCCGCCCTTGCCCAGCGCGGAAGCTGGGACGAAATACGGCACGGCTGCCAAGGCGCTGGCCCCGGCCGCCGTCTTGAGAAATCGGCGACGCGAGAAAGGCGACTTATCTGGCATGGTGGTTCTCCTTCATGAGGATGGGCTGGCAAGGACTGGGGGGAGGTCCGCGTTGCTTCCGCAGAGCGTAGTCCGATGGAAGCGGAATCTAACCGAATCGTCGTATATCGAGGGGGTCCGTGTCAAGCAGTGGGCTGTTGTAATCACGGCTTTTGATTTGTTCAAGCTACACAGTTTGTAACGGCATCGAAACCCGAAGCGTGAGCGGGGGAATCCTCGAAAAAGTCCCTCGCATCGGGTTGCGACGGTACAGTCCCCGCAAGATGAGAACGTAAAACGCCCTGGGCTAGGTTTGATTCACCGTTCACTCGGCTCTTGCGCCGACGGAGGTTAAGTGAGACAGCGTGCGGAGGTAGATTCGATTCCCTGCAATGGCGGGCGTGCTGCGAGTCGGTTCGCCTAGTGCGTTTTCGCCTAGCAGCCGGAATTCGTTCGACGCGGCCAGCACGTAGACCACGCCTTCGTCGCCGATGCAGTAGACCTTGCCATCGGCAATCACGGGCGAACCCGAGAAACCACGGCTGACTCGCTCCCGCCAGAAAACGTCCCCGTTCTCGATGGCGATGCAGGAAACGATTCCTCGATCGTAGAACAGGAACGCCAGTCCGTCTTTGGCCACAACCAAGGGAACGTACGGGGCGCTGGTTTTGATCTTGTAGGCCAATTCCGGTTCCTTCCCCGCACGAACCGCTGCGACGTAGTTGCCGCCGCCGCCGGAGCCCGTGCTGCCGAAAATCACGTTCCCGGCCACCAAGGGCGAACTGACCACGCGCATGCTGAGAACATCGGCGACCCGCCAATTCTCTTTGCCCGTTTTTGGGTCCAGGCTGTAGACTCCTTCGCCCGTGCTGGTACAGATCAGTTCTGGTACTCCGCTTGCCGGACGGTAGATCGAAGGGGTCGAGTAGCAGACTCGAATAGCGGTGCGAGGCGTGCGCCAGACTTCTTCACCGGTTTCGGCGTCGACCGCAATCATGAAACTCTTACCCGGCTTCTGGCCCGGTTCCAATTGGTCGGCCTGCTGGCAGTTGTTCAGGATCACCATGCCGTCGTGCAGCATGGGCGAAGTGCCGTATCCATGCTGACTGGTCCAAGGCCCCAAATCCAGGCTCCACTTGTCGTTGCCGTCGTGATCCAGCGCCATCAGTGTCACTCGCGCGGGATCGGCCCAAGTCACATAAACGCGTTGGCCGTCGACCGCCGGCGTGCTGGATGCGTATGTGTTCCGGCGGTGCAAGTGATGAGGTTCGGATGGGAAGTCACGTCGCCACAGTTCGCGGCCATCTGTCGCCGAGTAGCACAACACGTAACAAGTGGCGGTTTCCGGGTCGGCACTCATCAGGAAGATCCGGTCGCCCCACAGCACGGGCGAAGAGTGCCCCTGGCCGGGAAGCGAGATTCTCCAATCGTAGTCCGCTTCGGTCCATGTCGCCGACAGCGATTCGGCATCGCTGAGTCCTGCGCCATTCGGGCCGCGGAAGCGAGTCCACTCTTGGGCCTCGGACGGCTGAAACACAAGACAGACGGAGACAAGAAACATCAGGCGGGGCAAAAGCAGACGCATGGTGAGGATTCCTTTGAGTGATAGTCTCGTTTAACCCGAAGCCGGAGGCGATGGCGGACGCGTCGTGTGGACGATCCATCCCACTTCCCGCCGTCGCCTCCGGCTTCGGGTTAAACGAGGGATGAGTAGAAACACCTCAGCCGATCTGTTTGCCCTTCGCCTCCAGTCGCACACCGGACCCGTTCTCGTCCGAGTAATGGCACACGCCGCGTTCGATGGTCACGCCCGTGGCAATGTCCTCGGCCAACAGCAGTGCGCCATCCATGTCCACGTAATCCAACAGCGGCAACAACTGGGCGATAGCCGAGATGCTGACGGTCGATTCCGTCATACAGCCAACCATCACTTTCATATCGAGACTGCGGGCCTGGTCGATCATCCGGCGTGCCGGAGTCAATCCGCCGCACTTAACCAGCTTGATGTTGATGCCGTGGAAGAAGCCGTAACATCGCGCGACATCCGCTTGGACGATGCAACTCTCGTCGGCGATGACCGGCAATTCCGATTCGGCGAACACCGCCTTCATGTCTTCCCAGCGGTCGGCCGGCAGCGGTTGTTCGATGAATTCGACGCCCAGCGGTTTCAGGTCGCGCGAGTTGCGGATCGTTTCCTCGGCGCTCCAGCCACAGTTTGCATCCACGCGGAATGTGGCGTCGGTGTGCTCGCGCAGTTGGCGAACGATTTCCAGGTCGTGCGGCGTTCCCAGCTTGATTTTGTATACGGGCCAGTTGGGGAATTCCTGCATCTTGGCCACCATCACGTCGATTTCGTCGATGCCGATGGTGTAATCCGTGGGCGGCCGATCGTCCGGGTTGAGTCCCCACAGGCGATAGACAGGCTGGCCTTGCTTCTTGCCCCACAGGTCATGCGCCGCCTGATCCAATGCGCAATGGGCGAATGGGTTGTCGCCCAGCGCCGCGTGAAGCGCATCCCACAACTCTGCAGGATCGTTCAACGTGTGCTGATCGAGCTCGGCACGGACGCTCTCAAGAGCCTGGACCATGTTTTCGACTGTCGCACCGTAGTATTCATTCACCGTCGCTTCGCCGTAACCGCGCTGGCCGTCTTCCTCCAGTTCGACGATCAACGACTTCTGTACGGAGATCGAGCCACGCGAAATGGTAAACACGTGGCGCAGGGGCAGGTCGAATTCGTAGAGTGCAAGTTTCATGGGGCTTCCTCGGTTGTGGGAGGGTCTCCCGACCCTGCCACTGCCATTGACCGGAGGTCTCCAGCTTCATCAACCCACAGGACATTGTGCCCGTAGGTGGAGACCTTCGGTCACGGACGTGCCCCGGTCAGGAGACCGGGCCACAACATCTTGTGTCCTTCAACTGCAGCACCGCTTCCACCAACTCGTCGGCGCCATGACGAAAGATGTCGCATACCGGGACACCGAACTCGTTACGCGCTCGTTCACGTTCCTCTTCTGCTTGGTCCGAAGTCAGCGTGCGGCTGTTCATGGCAATGCCAATCACTCGACAGGGACGCCTGATGCTGGCCATTGACTCGTAGAGCTTTATGATGTGGCCGAGTGGCGGAAGGCTGAGGTGATCCACGCCGTGCGGGCACGATCGTCCTACCTCGTAACACATGATCATGCCGTGCGGTTGACAACCGTGTAACAGTCCTAGCGTCACACTCGAGTAAGACGGGTGGACCAGGCTGCCCTGGCCCTCGACGACCACGATGTCGTGGTGTTGGTTGTCCATTACCAGCCGCTCAGCCGCGCCACTGACGAAGTCCGCCACCATGCAGTCGACCGGGTAACCATCGCCTTCGACCACGATGCCCGTCTGCCCCGTCGCCGCAAACTTGGCGTCCAGTCCACGTTGCTTCAGCCCGCTCGTGATCTCGTAGGCCGTAACCATCTTGCCAACGCTGCAATCGTGGCCCACCGTGTGGATCCGCAGGCAATCCTCGCGCAAACCCTCGCCTCGCGCGATCTCCGTTATCCGATTGTTGCGCACGTCCACCAAGCGGGCGCTGCTCGCTTTGGCCGCAGCGGCAAACTCGGGATCGTCGTTCAGGAATTCGTGCATGCCCGACACGATGTCCATCCCGCGGTCGATGGCCTCGTGGATCAGCCGGCGCCACGGAACAGGAAGTTTGCCGCCGGGCGGTGCGATGCCGATCAACAAAGCGTTAGCGTCCGGCGCGTCGGCCAGACTGCCGATCACGGGCACGTCGCCCACGCCCAGCAGATCACCGCTTCGCTTGCCTTGTTGCTCGGCGTCCAACAGAGCGACGGCCTGTTCGGGGCAATAGCGAATCACGCAACAGGCCGTTTTGGCCGTCGTTGGGTTGCTGTGGCCTTCGGTGAGAATGACAAAGCGTCTTTCGGACATTAGCTGCGCGTAGCCTCGCGGAAAAGGGACATCAACCGGCGCGTGGTCGAACCAGGCTTGCCGTCGCCGATCTTGCGGCTGTCCACCTTGATCACCGGGACGACCTCGGCAGCGCTGCCTGTCAAGAAGCACTCGTCGGCGATGTACACATCGTGTTTTGTCAGCGGTATTTGCCGGACCGTGATGTCTTCCTTTTCAGCCAATTCAATGACCACGTCGCGTGTGATTCCTTCGAGGATTCCAGCGTCGATGGGCGGCGTAAGCAACTGGCCGCGGGACACAAGGAAGATATTGTCGCCGGTACACTCTGCGACTTCGCCTTTGTGATTCAACATCAGCGCTTCCACGCAACCGGCCTGGATGCCTTCGATTTTCGCTAGGATGTTGTTCAGGTAATTCAGTGATTTGATTCTCGGATTCAGCGCCGTCGGATGGTTGCGAATTGTGCTGACCGTGATGATCTCGAGTCCCTTCTCGTAGTACTCGTCGGGATACAGCACGATATGATCGGCGATAACGATCACTTGCGGGTTGCTGGTCTTGTTCGGATCCAGACCGAGTGTGCCCGCGCCGCGGGAGACGACCAGACGCACGTAGCCGTCGTCGATTCCGTTTGTCCGCACGGTCTCGTTGACGGCATCGGCCATCTCTTCCTTCGAGATTGGGACCTCCAGCCAGATGGCTTTTGCCGAGTTCCAGAGACGATCCAAGTGCTCCTCCAGTCGGAACACTTTGCCGCCGTAGACGCGCATCCCCTCGAACACGCCATCTCCATAGAGGAACCCGTGATCGTAGACGCTGACCTTGGCATCCTCTTTGTCGTACAGCTTGCCGGCGATGTAGACCTTCAAAGACATAGTTGTCCCCACACTCTGTGCGCAACTTCGAGACAGGGCCTCTTGTAAGATCGCGAATGAAACAACTTCCATCGGACGCTGCAGGAATCAGCAAGTTATGCTATTGGCAATCCTGCTAGTGCCAGGAGAATTAATGCGATGAAACCGGAGCGTGAAGCGCCGGCATCATTCCCGTTGCCGCACGGAAACGGAACTGATAATCATCACATTATGCGACGCGTTCGACAAGTCCCTCGACCAACCGCACCGTGCGGTCGGCAAGACCGGCGATGGCATGGTCGTGCGTCACCATGACTATAGTGAGGTTCTGCTCGCGGTTCAAGGTTTGGAGCAGCTCCATGATCTCGTGGCCGGTTTGCCGATCCAGATTGCCGGTGGGCTCGTCGGCCAGCAGCACTTGCGGATCGGCGATCAACGAGCGGGCGATGGCCGCCCGCTGCATTTCACCGCCGGACAGTTCCCTCGGCTTGTGGGTCAAGCGATGGGCAAGTCCTACCGTTTCCAAGAGAGCTTTGGCACGCTCGACGTGCTTGCGCTTGTTGCGCCAGTAGCGAAAGACGCCGTCGCAGATCATTCGAGGCATGAGTACGTTCTCTAACGCCGTCAGTTCCGGCAGCAGATGGTAGAACTGAAAGATCATACCGAAGTATCGGTTACGCAGCACGTCGCGCGCTTGCGAAGGCAAGTTGTCGATGCGATTGCCTTCGAAGTGGACTTCGCCGGCGTCCGGCCCGTCCAGCGTACACAGCAGGTGCAGTAACGTACTCTTGCCGGACCCGCTCTGCCCCACGACAGCCACGAACTCGCCGGGCCGGACGGCCAGATCGACGCCTCGTAACACCGGAATGACGTGATTGCCTTTGTGGTAGTTCTTCAGCAACTTGCGGGCGGCCAGAAGCGGTTTGCCGGACTTGGCGGCCCCCGTCGACTTCTTGCGTCCTGACGCGGCTGTCGGCTTTTGGTCGACTTCGAGGAAGCTCTCCAGCAACGGAGGCGCCTCGGCCCTTTCTGTTTTCGTCACGCCGGACGTATAGGTCGCGTTTGTCATGGAAGGGCGTCTTTCCTTTTGAGAGGTGTAAGGTTGCTTTGGCCTCGCATCTGGCGTGGTGAGCTTTTACCCGGTTTCACCGGCAATCTTTCCCATGCTTCCCGCGTTCTGCGTGTGCCACTGCTTTGAACTGGATCGACTTTCCATGCGAAAGGACCCACCACAGTTCAAAGC
>JACKQG010005811.1_pt1 | contig 13373 bp, 13 predicted proteins | sample 8237621 | NCBI WGS metagenome assembly JACKQG01 (sample SAMN15677084, study PRJNA649215) | marine metagenome | biome: marine; feature: Black Sea; material: saline water; isolation source: suspended particulate matter (SPM) from the Black Sea western gyre | collected 2013-06-09/2013-06-10 | depth...
GGGTGGAAGGGGTAGCCGGAGGGCAGGGGGAGGACCGCCGCGGGAGGGCCACCTGCTCCGAACGGGAAAAGAACGACCCCACCATCTGGGGGCCCCGCCAATTCAGCACCCCTGACGCTGCCAAGGCCCAGAACCAGACCGCTGAGGAGATCCTGGAGCAGGCCGGGGGCAGCGTCGACGCCTACGTGTCCTCCATCGGGACCGGCGGCACGCTGATGGGCATCGCCGAGGTCCTCAAGGAGAGACTGGAACACGTCAAGGTTATAGGCGCTTACCCGTCGTCCTCCAAGAAACCCATCGTGCCCGGGCAGCCTTACCCCCGCACAGACTTCGAGGGGGGCACCATCTCCGACATGATGGACGTCCCAGGCCTCGTCGACGAGGTCTACAAGGTGACTGATGAGGAGGCCGTGGAGATGGCTCACAGGCTCTGGAGGGAGGAGGGGCTCTTCTGCGGAATCTCCGCGGGGGCCAACGTCCTCATCGCGCTCCGGGTGGCTGAGAAACTGGGGAAGGGGAAGAAGGTGGTCACCGTCCTCCCGGACAACGGCTACCGGTACATGACCGATGAGCGCTACGTGACTTAACCGAGTCCTCTACCCTACGACCCTCATATCTTCCTCGTGAGTGGACAGGAACCGGCACCCTGAGCCGGTCACCACGATCTTATCCTCGTGTAGGAGGCCACCCCATCCTACCTCGTAGTAGGGGGTTTCGACGCAGATCACCATCCCCTCCTCGAGGGGCGTGTGGTTCCCTGGGCTGATGAGGGGCGGGTCGTAGCCGTCTACACCCCATCCGTGGCCCGTGTGGTGCCTCATGTAGTGGGGTATCCCGTTCTCCCTCACGGTCTCCATCGCCATATCGAACATCTTCGAGACGTCGACCCCTGGCTCCACCATACCGATGGCCGCCTGCTCCCCGAGGAATATCGCTTTCCAGTATTCCTTCAATCTCTCGCTGGGCTCCCTGTAGACGGCGGTCCGGGCTATGTCGCAGGCGTACCCCTCCACGGAGCAGCCTCCGTCGAGGCGGATGACGTCCCCGGGCTGGATGACATAGTCGGATGGTTTGGCGATGTCGGGGAAGGCGCAGCGCCTGCCGAAGCCGATGGGAGGATAGTAGATGCCGTGGGGGGAGTGGCTCGCCCCCTCTGAGATGACCGCCTTGCTGTAGACGTCGCAGAACTCCCTTTCAGTTGTCCCCGCTTCGACGGACTCTAGGGCGGCGTCCCAGGCCTTCTCCGTGATCTTGACGGCCTCATGGATCCTCCTCACCTCCTCGTCAGACTTGACCATCCGTATCTCCCTGAAGATCTGAACCGCCGGGACGGTTTCGAGGCCCGGCAGCGTGGAGCTGACCCGCTCCCAGAAGGATGGGTCGTACATCGCGTGGGTCTCCTCGACCCCGATCCTCCCATTGACGATGCCCCTCTCCCGCAGCACATCGGCCATGACCTCTGCTGGGTCAGACGCCCGGGAGGCCTCCCAGGACTCCTGAGCCCTTTTCAGCGCTCTCTCCTGCTCGTCGAGGGGCTCCTCAGCGAACTGGGTTACTATATAGAACTCTCCGTAGTATCGGACGTCCCTCATCCACGTGGGGGACATCAGTATAATCGGCGCGGGTCCGGAGACGGGGGCCACGAGGCAGGGGTCGACGCCCCTGTCGAGGGGGAGGAGGGCGTAGCAGTTGCCGTAAGGATACGTGTCGGAGGTGTAGAAGACGTTGGCTGGGGATGCTGCGACGAGGGCTTCGATCCCGTGCTCCGCCATCTTTTCCTCGGCTCTCTCTCTGTTGAGAAGCAAATCGGATCAAGGAGGAACTCCTTCTCTGGTTATTTATGATGTTTGCAGAAGAGGCGGCTTCAAACTCTCCCCATGACGCCTTCGGTGAAGGCCCTCTGGGTCTCCATCCTATCCGACCGACTCCCGCCCAGGGCTAGGATCGCTATCTGTTTGACCCCGGCTTTTTTCGCACCTTCAACCCGCCTCGCGACGGATTCGACATCACCTGCAAGGGACCAGGCTTCTATCAGTCCGTCGCTCAGCTTTCCAGCTGCCGATGCGTAGACCTCTCTCGGAGGCAAGCCCTTCCTGAAGCCTGCCTTCATCTCCTCCTCTAAGGGCCCCCACTCGCCCTCATCGAGCCCCAGCCTGTCAATTATCCCCCTGCTGCTCCACATTGAGGAGACCACGAGGCGCCTGACCCTGTCCTTAGCCACCTCCACGTCCTCGGAGATGGCGGTGTAGGCCCAGAGGACGACGTCAAATTCATCTGAACCCCTGTCGGACCGCTCCAAGCCCAGCCGCACGTTCTTCAGAGCGTACCTCAACCCCTCCTCCGAGGTCAAGCTGCCGATGATGACCCCGTCTGCCATCTCACCCGCAAGCTGGAGGAGCCTGGGGCCTCTGGCTGCGATGTAGATGGGTACGGGACTTGACTCGAAATCGACGTTGGCTCCGGTGAAGCTGTGGGTTCTACCCTCGTGGCTAACCCTCTCACCCCCCATGAAAGGCCTGAGAATCTCAATGGCCTCCCTGATCGACGCCACCGGGGGACTAGGCCTCTCGATCCCCTGCCTCTCGAAGAGGGAGGCTGCTCCAGCACCCAGGCCGAGTACGGCCCTGCCCCCTGAGGCCTCGTTGACCGTCGCCGCGGCAGCGCCTGTGATCAGCGGATGCCTGGTGTAGGGGTTGGTGACGGAGACGCCCAGCTTCACCTGCTCCGTGGCTCGGGCGGCGAGGGTGAGGACGACGTAAGGGCTCCTCTCGAACCTCTCGTCGGGGCACCAGATGCAATCGTAGCCCCATTCCTCCAGCTGCTTTGCGTACCCGGGCACCGAACCCAGCTCCCCCCAGGGATGGTCCAGGGATATCTGGGTCCCGAATCTTAACATGAGTAATAGACACATTAACGTGAAATTAAGTTGAACCACCCCCGACGGGTCTCTGGAGTATACGAATAAAAGGGAGGTTGGCGAAGTATGGGGCGCCGACTTGCATAAGGTGATATGATGGTTGAATTCGGGGTGTCCCTCCCCACAGGCAGGGAGGGCCTTATGGTTCCCACCGGCTTTGCCTCCAGAGAGACGATCGTGGAAGCCGGCGCCTTGGCTGAAGAGCTGGGCTACCAGTCCGTCTGGGGGAACGACCACATAACCGTCCAGAACTATCGCAAGCACCTCAGACCAAAACCAGCCTTCTTCGAGCCCATGGTCTCCATGGCCGCGGTCTCCGCTGTGACCGAGGAGATAAAGCTGGGGACCGGTATCCTCGTCCTCCCTTGGAGAGCCCCCGCTCTCGTCGTCTTCGCGAAGCAGCTGGCCACCCTGGACGTCCTATCCGGGGGGCGGGTCCTGCTGGGCATCGGAACCGGCGCGTACCGCGAAGAGTCCGCCGCTCTGGGCATCAGGGACAGGCTGAGGATGATGAACGAGGGCCTCGGGGCCATGAGGGTGCTCTTCAACGAGGACCCGGCCTCCTACGACGGGAGACACGTCAAGTTCGAGGACATGGAGTTCTATCCGAGACCCGTCCAGAAGCCCTTCCCCATCTACGTGGGGCGCCACCTCACCACGGAGAAGGTCCTCAGATGGGTGGCCCGCAACTCCCAGGGCTGGATACCCGGTCTGACGCCGGAGCAGTTCGCCGAGGCGATGCCGAGGCTCAAGGAGTACGCCGAGGAGTACGGCAGGAGTATGGGAGACATAGACGTGGTGAGGGAGATCTCCCTGAGCCACGCCTCTTCCCGGGAGGAGGCCCTCAGGAACTACGTGGAGTCCCCGGCCCAGGCCCACTACAAATCCCTCTCCAAGGGGAAGCGCCTCATAGACTTCGACGAGGAGTCCAAATACTCCCTCATCGGCACCACCGACGACATCATCAGGGGCATCCAGGAGTACATGGACGTGGGCGTCACCCACTTCATGTTCAACATCGCCGTCTCCAAGCCAGTCGACCTCTTCGAGGGCATGAAAGGCTTCGCCCACGATGTGATGCCCTCCTTCCTCTAGGGTGGACCGCTGTCGCGCGCTTGAGACTTTACCCTATTGTAAATACAATCTATGACGCGGCGTATCGCCGCTCAACGCATACGAGAAAATACAAGTCAGGATAATCTCCTGCTGGTCCGTGTAACAAGCGCGTACTGTCACTACATTAAAGGCCCACGTGCGCACCGGAATTGCCCTAAAATCAGAAAATAAGAATTAAAACCGTTTTACAAACAATTATTGAAATTACCCGCGCAGGGGCCTGCATAATCTTCTCCCAGGCTCCGATTCATCCGTGAGCGGACGCCTCAAATATCCCTGAGCCGCCATAGCTATAGTCCGCCATGGCTGCCGAGCCCCGCACGTGGATCTCCAAGGACTTCCACGTCCACGAGAGCTACAGCTCCGACGCCCCCATCGCCACCCCCGATAAGTACTGCAGAGTCGCAGAGCGCCGTGGCATCGACGAGGTCTGCTTCACCACCCACCTCATCCTCACCGGCCCGGACGTCCAGCACGGCATCTCCCCCGAGAAGATTCCCTCCTACCTCCGGGACATCGAGGCGGCCCAGGAGAACACCGAAGTCACCCTCAGGGCGGGGCTCGAGATCGACTGGTTCCCCGAGGTGGAACGGGAGATCGAGGAGATCCTCGACGAGTACTCACTGGACTACGCCCTGGGGGCCCTCCACTACGTCAGGGGTATCGACATCGGCTCCAGGAGGCGGGCCCCCGCCTTCTTCTTGGGGAAGGAACTCTCGGACGCCCTGGACATCTACTTCGAGGAGTGGGGGAAGGCCGCGGAGAGCGGGTTGTTTGACGTGCTGGCCCACCCCGACTATTTCCGGAAGTACCTGAGCCTCACCCACGAGATGCCCGTCTCCTTCCAAGAGTATGGCTCCAAGGTCCTAGACACCTTCGACATCCTCAGCAGCCACGGCGTCGGCATAGGGGTCAACTCCTCGGGGTACCGCCACGGCATAAGGGACCTCTATCCCATTAAGGGATTCTTGCGGGCCGCACGGGAGGCTGGCGTCGAGACCGTGACCGTGGGGTCGGACTGCCACACCGTGGGGGACCTGGGCAGGAACACCCTGAGGGCCGCACACAGGCTCAAGAGGGAGGGATTCGACTACATCTGCGTCTTCGAGGGGAGGAAGAACCGGAGGGTCGGCCTCTCCGAGGTAATCGGGTGAGACGGCTTCTCAGATCTTGATGTCGAGAAGCTTCTCCACCTCATAGTCCTCGATGACCTCGGGTTCCACGACCATTGTGCCCTTCTCCGTGGTGAAGATGGCCCCTCCGTGGGCCCGGATCAGGGGCATGATCATGTCTGTGTTACCGGTGTTCACGACGGTGGGGACGCTGTAGGCGCAGATCGCCTCCATCTGGATCGGGAGGACCCTGTGGAGCGCGTACTCGTACCTCATTAGCTCCCTCACCTTCCCGTGCCTGAAGAAGCACGACACCTCCCCGGTGCCTCGGAGCCCCAAGCCCTTTCTATTCATCTCTGCGAGAATCCCGTGCCACTTGTTGATGATCTTCAGGGGATTGACCTGACCGTTCTCGATATAGAAAGGATCGTAGTACTTGATCAAAAGTCTGCCCGAGCCCTCGTTTTCCGTCACGTCGACCCCGGAGGCCTCGAGGCTTTCGCGTATCTGGTCGGGGGTCTCCTCCGAGCAGACGTAGAGGGCTCCTTTCTCGTTCTCGAGGCCGTCAGCTATGTAGGCGTTCAGTATTCGCCTCTTGCTCTCCCGGGAGTCGTAGAAAAGTATGACGTGGTTGGTGGGCTCCATGTTGTGGATGAATTCTGTGACCTCGTCGCTGCCGAGCATGGTGATTAGGAACTGAATCCAAATTGGATATATCTTTTGGTCAGTTTTTAGTGAATCTTATTCTTCAACTTGTGGCCTGAATCGGGAGGTTCATATCCTCACGAGGTCAGGACCACAAGTTCCTGCGCCAGCTTCTCAGCACTCTCATTGAAGACCAACTCTATCCCGTAAAGGCTGGCCAACTCCTCCTCCTGCTTCCCGAATCCACGTCGCGAGACAAGCATCAGCGTCCGGGGCTTCAGGTCCATGTTCCTCGCCCCGAGCCGGATGATGTGATTGAAGGCCGTCTCCTCCAGCAGGACGTCTATCGCAAACATACGCCCAGGATTCTCAGGATTCGAGGCGACCAGGTTGAACGTGTGCTCGACCCCCGATTGGCCCACCAATGTTCCCGGGGACTCGACCTGCCACCCATTCAATTCCATGGTCGCCTTGATCTCGTTCAGGTTCTCCAGATACTCCCTCTGAGAGGCGAGCCTCGAGATGAGATCGTCGGCGAGCTCCCCCCGGGCCCAATAGTCCTCGAAGACCCTCATCAGCGTATTGACGTAGGGATCTAGGTTTGACCAGACCGCCTTGTCAAGGCTCCGCAGCGAGGGTATGTTCATGAGGGCCTCCTTCTCGTCGACGATGAGGAGTTGGAGGTCGAAGGGGCTCAGGCTGTGCTTGATTTCGGCCTCGTCGAAGAATTCGCCGATGTCCTTGAGGCCGTCCAGGTCCAGGTGGGTCATGATCTTCACCCTGGCCCCCTCCCCGATGTATCCCCGTATCTCCTCCACAGTGAACGGGAGATCGTTGATCTTGCTGGCCATCATGTGCACCGATGCCCCGCTCTTGCTGATCATCCTTAGGAAGGTCTCCTCGAAGTCCTTGTCCGACCTGATCACCCTGATCTCCTGGGGAGTGATCCCGGTCTGGAGGGCCTCGATGATGACGCTGGCCTTAGTTGCGAGCCTCCAGAGGGCGTCGAAGAAGACCTTCATCGCGGAGTTGTAGCTGGGGGCGTTGGTCCAGAGCCCCGCGTCGTCATGTGTGGTGAGGCTCATGGTGTCCTCCATGGAGGTGGTGGTGAGAGTCTCCCTATCGTCGATGGTCACGAACCGGACGGGAGCCGGGAGGGGGACGTGGCGGATCTCGGCGAAGTCGCCAAAGTACTCCATCTCGGCAAAGTCGGGGCCCTCCACTTGGGTAAGCACTCTCACCCTTATGCCCTCGTTGGAAACCGTCCTGAGCCTTTCATCTATCCCCATGAGAGCCAGTCGGTGGAGGTCCCTCTTGGTGGTCACGACGCAGATCTCACCGCTAGCCCTCCCGCACATCTGGACCATGAGCTCGTAGATCTGCTGCCTCCCCTCGAAGATCCTGAACCGGGGCTCCTCGATCTGCTCGCTGGTGGCGTCGGAGATCCGCGTCCAGTCCTCGATGATATCCTCCTCCCGGGTCTCGAGCTCGGTGAGCCTCTCCCGGAACCCGTCGATGTACTTTCTCAGGGACTCCTTGAGGGGGTTGGCCACGAACCGCATGGGCCTCCCGATGATCCTCTCCACCAGACCCTTGTCCTCCAGGGACTTGAGGGTGCGGTACGCCCTCATCCTGTTGACATCGAACCTCCGGGAGACCACCCGGGCGGGGGAGGGGCCCATGGAGGATAGGAAGACGTAGACCTCGGCCTCCTCCTTGGTGAAGCCGAAGTCGATGAGCTTCTCGCTGAGCCTGTCTAGCGCCATTTTCGCATCGTTTCCATTGAATAGTCAGTATGATCAGGGTATGTACGAACGAATGTTACAAACATTATGAACACACATTTGTTACATATTTAAGATTATCTAAAACTTACGCCGATGTGAATCCGTAACCCAATGAAAACCTTGGTCATCAAAGGCAGAGACAGACTATGGCCTACGGTTACCTGGACGGACTCGAACCTGTCGATCCAGTATCTCGGATCAGAAGACGACGACGTGACCATCAGGGAGACGAACACCCTCGACTTCGAAGAGTTCTTCCTCCACCTCGACAGAGGCGGATCCATTTTCCTGACGGTGAAACCTGACACACCGGACCGCTACGATGGACCCCATGAAGAGACAGGCTTCCGACGCGCCCAGAAGAAGAACCTCCCCGAACTAGCGGAGACCTTGTTGGACCGTGGAGAAGGGCTGAGTGCCACGAATCTGGAACCCGAGGAGATTCGATCATGGAAGTAATAACCCAACAAGCCTCGTGCGACGTCTGCGACGGGACCGAGCGCATCCACGACGAGGTCAATGGAGAGATCGTCTGTGCCAGATGCGGACTGGTCCGCACCGACGAGGTCTTCAACCACGGCCCCGAGTGGAGGGCCTTCACCCCGAGCGAGAGCGCGAAGAGGGAGAGGGCGACCCCCACCCCCTACTCCGCCTTCGAAGGGGGGATGTTCACCCGGTTCAGGGAGGGCAGAGACGCCAACGGGACGAAGCTCAATCCCGAGCAGCTCCAGAAGTGGAGGAGGCTCAGGAGGTTCGATTTAAGGACCAAGTCCGACGACAACAAGATCCGTAACCTCAATCAGGCGACCGTCGAGGTGGAGAGGTACACGGACAGGCTCCACCTGCCCCGGGGGATCAAGGACACGGCCCTCTTCATTTACAGGAAGGCCCTCAAGGAGGATCTCATCCGGGGGAGGACGATATCCGACTTTGTCGCGGCTGCCGTCTATGCCGCGTGCAGGGGGTCGAATGTCCCCCGATCGCTCTCAAACGTGTCGGAGGCGAGCGGGCGGTCCGTGAAGGATATCTCAAGGACGTATAGGCTCCTCGTGAGATCCCTCAAGCTCAGGATGCCTGTCGACAATCCCATGAAGTTCGTGCCCAGGATAGCCGGATCCCTCAACATCGACGTCGAGACAGAGAGAAAGACCATCGAGAGCCTCCGGAGAGCCGGAGAGCGGAAGCTCCTCATCGGGAAGGACCCCCGGTCCATGGCCACGGCCGCCCTCTACATGGCGTGCAAATCCAACAAGAGGAAGATGACCCAGAAAAAGCTGGCGGACGCAGCGGGGATCTCAACGGTCTCCCTGAGGAACAGGCTGAGGGAGCTGGAGGCCGCCTTCAGCGACTAACCCGATTCGCCCTGATAAACACGCGCGCTCGAGGCGAACCAGAACGTCACAGGGATCAAAGGGCTCGAGGGCGAGAGGCGGCTCCTCGACCGGGAAAACGGAACGAGCTATTCCCAGGTTTCGCTCTAGGCGCTGGGCCTGACCCCGAGCTCGAGATCGATGTCGATCACGGCGTTGTCCCTGATCACAGTGAGGGTGACCACGTCGCCGGGCCTGTAGCCTCGCTCCAGGATCACCACAAGGTCGTAGAAGCTCCTGACTGTCTTTCCCTCAACCCCGATGATCACGTCTCCCCCGATGCTGATCACGAACCCGTCGAGGTTCTCCTGCCGGTCGCCCCCCCTGAGACCCGCAGTGTCAGCCGGCCCCCCCTCAGTCACATCGGTGACGAGGGCACCCTTGATGGAGTCGTCGAGATCCATGAGCTCCCTTATCTCGGGAAGGAGGTCGGTGCCGCTGATGCCCAGGTACGCGTGGTCGAACCGCCCCTCGTCGATGATGACGGGGGCCTCCCTGAGGATGGTGTCGGAGGGGATCGCGAAGCCTATCCCTGAGAACTGCCGGGTCTCGCTGAGGATGGCCGTGTTCATTCCCACCACCTTCCCCTCGGAGTTCAGGAGGGGCCCCCCGCTGTTCCCGGGGTTGATTGCGGCGTCCGTCTGGATCACGTCGATGATAGCGTAGTGTCCCGGGGCGTCCATCTGGCGACCCGTAGCGCTCACGATTCCCTCTGTCATCGTGTTCTCGAGCCCGAAGGGGTTCCCCAGGGCGATCACCTGCTCTCCCACCAGAAGCTCCGATGAAGGGGCGAACTCCACGGGCGACAGGAGGTACGCGGGGACATCGACCTCGATCACCGCCATGTCCGAGTAGGGGTCGGTGCCCACCAGGGCGGCCTCCACGATGGTCCCGTCGAGGAAGGTGACCAGGATCTCGTCGGCGTCCTCGACGACGTGGTTGTTGGTGATGATCCTCCCCTCCATGTCGTAGACGAATCCAGAGCCCTGCCCGTCCCCTGAGGGGCCGCTCACCGCTATGAGGACCACCGAGTTCCTGGTGTTGTTGTAGATCAGGGTGAGCTCGAGGTTCCGAGAGGCGTTCCCCTTGCTCTGGATGGCGATGGAGTCCCGGAGTCTCGCGATCTCGTTGGTGGCCGAGTTGAGCTGGAACTCGATGGCCTCAACCTCCACCTCGAGTCTCGCTACGTTCTCGTTCGCTTGGCTCACGAAGTATGATAGGACCAGGGCGTTGACGACCACGAGGGCTATGATCATTAAGGGGATCCAGTTGAGGCCCGTTCTCCGGCTCCGCCTCGTCTCGTAGAACCATTCGTCACCCATCTTGAACACTCCGGATTAGAATCTGATTCGTGAAATAAATTCCCTTCTCATCCCGTTTCGTTGATAGAGATGGTATTTATCCATCGATCCGGTATGGTCAGATGAAAGTAAAAAATTCTAAATACTGATAGATGTAACTAGTATTTACTGATGAAACAAAAACCTCTCGAAGTGGAGCCTGGGTGTGAGCCGGATGTGGAAGCTCTCAGGCTCGAGGTGGAGAAACTCAAGCGGGAAGAGGAGAGGATAAGGCTCCTTAGGCAGAAAAAAGAGCACCAACTCAGAACAATCATCTTCAGAAAAGAGATGACTCAATAGAGAACATATTTCTTCACACGTCAAGGAGGGCCTCGGGGATCAACGCTTATAGGCGCAGGGGAGTCGATCCCTCCTGATCATGCGCCTCGCATCCCTTTTCTCCGGTGGCAAGGACAGCACCTACGCCTCCTTCCTCGCATCCCGGGAGGGGGAGCTCGCATATCTTGTCACCGTGATGCCTAGGCGTGAGGACAGCTGGATGTTCCACACCGTGAACCTGCATCTCGTGCCCCTCCTGGCGGAGGCTCATGGGCTCGAGCTGGTCACCGTGGAATCAAGCGGCGAGAAGGAGACGGAGCTCGAAGACCTGAAGCAGGCCCTCGGAGGCCTGGACATCGACGGCATCATCACAGGGGCCATCGCATCGAGCTACCAGAAGGAACGGGTCGACGCCATCTGCGACGAGCTCGGTCTCGCCCATGTCTCTCCCCTCTGGGGAAGGTCCAGCCCCGAGCTCCTGGACGAGGTCATCGAGGCGGGGATGGATGTCGTAGTGACAGCCGTCGCGGCGATGGGCCTCGACGAACGCTGGCTCGGGAGGGTTCTCGACAGGGATGCCGTCGGGGAGCTCAAGAGGCTGAGCCTGCGCCACGGCTTCGATGTCTGCGGTGAGGGCGGGGAGATGGAGACCCTCGTGGTGGACGCCCCGTGGTTCGGGAAGAGGCTAGAGATCGCCGAGGCGAGGAAGGAGTGGGACGGCTTCAGGGGCAGCTACGTGGTCGAGAAAGCGAGGCTGGTCCCCAGTCTCAGGGTTGCATAAAGATTAAAAGGGATGACCCCTTCAGCATGGGCTGGAGAGGACAGCGGTGAACGCCCGCCAAACAATTTAGGCCGCAAGGCCCTGACCAACTTTAGATTACGTTCTCTCCGTTCTCGGCGACCACTCGACTGGCAGCCGGTTCTAGGTGTCTGGCTCGCCGCGCCAGCCATCCCTTTATACGATGTGAAACAGGTGAGAAGGTATGAGTGAAAAAAAGGAGGAAGTCATCTCCGAGGCCCTAAAGTCCGAGGAGAAACTAAAGTCCCAATGGTACATATTGACCATGGGGGGGGACCTCGTCACGCTGGACGAGTTCGACTTCAAAGGGCACAAGAATCTGCAGACGTTCTCGGGATACGAAGTGGAGAAGGACAGGACCGTCACCCAGGAGCCCCCCCACGTGAGCCTGATGAAAAGCCTGGAGCTCGTGGACTACGAGCCCGCCTCCGACCCGGGGAACATGAGATACTACCCCAAGGGCAGGATGGTCAAGGCGCTCCTGGAGGAGTTCGTCACAGGGAAGGTCCTGGACTACGGGGGCATGGCCGTTGAGACTCCCATCATGTACAGCATGAACCACCCCACCCTCGCCAACTACCTGAACAGGTTCCCCGCCCGCCAGTACACCATCGAGCACGACGACGACAGGTACTTCCTCCGGTTCGCCGCCTGCTTCGGCCAGTTCCTCATGGCCCACGACGCCACCATCAGCTACAGGGACCTCCCCCTCAGGATGTACGAGCTCACCCGGTACAGCTTCCGCCGGGAGCAGCGGGGGGAGCTCGCGGGGCTCAGGAGGCTCAGGGCCTTCACCATGCCCGATGTCCACGCCCTCTGCAGGGACCTCAAGCAGGGGAAGAAGGAGTTCCTGCGCCGATACCAACTGGTGGAGGACACCCTCACAGGCATCGGTTTCGAGAAGGACGAGTGCGAGATGGGGATCAGGATGACCGAGGAGTTCTGGAAGAAGAACAAGCGATTCGTCCAGAGCTTCGCGAGGAGGTTCGGGAAGCCCGTGCTCGTGGAGCTCTGGAAGGAGCGGATCTTCTACTTCGTCCTCAAGTACGACCTCAACTTCATCGACGCCCTGGAGAACGCCTCCGCCCTCGCGACCGACCAGTTCGACGTCGAGAACGGGGAGCGATACGGGATCACCTTCATGGACGAGGACGGCCGGGAGAAGCATCCCCTGGTTCTCCACTGCAGCCCCAGCGGGGCCATCGAGAGGGACATCTACGCCCTCCTGGAGAAGGCCCACATGGGGATGAAGAAGGGGATCAGGCCCTCCCTGCCCCTCTGGCTGGCGCCCACCCAGGTACGGATGATACCCGTCTCCGAGGACCACGTCGCCCTCGCCCAAAAGTATGCCAAGCGTATGGCCCGGAGCAAGATCAGGGCTGATTATGACGACAGGCCCGAGAGGGTGCAGAAGAAGATCAGGGACGCCGAGAAGGAGTGGATCCCCTACATCGTAGTGCTGGGGGAGAGGGAGATAGGCGCCGAGGAGGTCCCCGTCCGTGTGAGGGAGGACGGCAAACTCCACAGCATGTCCCTGAAGAAGCTCGCCTCAGAGATCAAGAAACAGGTTAAGGGTAAGCCCTACAGGCCGGTGCCGCTGCCCATGAGCGTTCAGGGGAGGCCCAGGTTCGTGGGCTAGGCGACGCCGTGGCGCCACTTCTCTATCTGCCGGTCCTTTTTGCTCCCCTTCTTATACTCTTTATAGTGCTCCTTGCAGAGGTAGACCCGATTCCCCTCTACGTCGAGGCCAGCGGCCTTCGCCTTGGGTCCGTTCACCGATCTCACGGCCTCGCCGTCGCAGGGGTTGACGCTGCATGTTGTTCCTTTCTTTATCCTTCCCATGGGTGTTCACCGGCGGACTTCTACCCTATCCGAAGCGACACACCTCTATAAAAATAATGAATTGTGGGGTTTCGAAGCCTCTATCTCTCCGGAGTTTCTAAGCGTCTTCCTAACTTTCTCAGCCCTAAAAGATATCAGCAGCCGCCCCTCCTATTGAAGGTCGACG
>JACKQG010005812.1_pt1 | contig 13372 bp, 9 predicted proteins | sample 8237621 | NCBI WGS metagenome assembly JACKQG01 (sample SAMN15677084, study PRJNA649215) | marine metagenome | biome: marine; feature: Black Sea; material: saline water; isolation source: suspended particulate matter (SPM) from the Black Sea western gyre | collected 2013-06-09/2013-06-10 | depth...
CGACTTTGAGTTCTTCGATTAGCAGCATATAAGTCACCTCTATGGTGAATGGTTTTATATCGGTTCTCAAAATTCCGTTCCGATTCAATGCGGAGTTATTCAAAAGATTGTTTCGACACACTGAAAACGGTCGGCCGGTCGGCCCGGTTGCCAGTTGGCCCGTACATCAATGAAAACCGGCAAACCGGACACGGGCAAACGGGTAAACCCTTGTAACAATGCAATAGTCTGTTCGTTCCTTACAGTTTGTTCAATCGGAACATATTTTTGAGAACTACTATAGATGCCTGGTTATGGGTGTAACGGTCGGAGCAGTCCGTAAGCCGAATTCTGGATCCGTTTCGGGTTACCCCGAAGCGGCCGACGATCATTCATCTATGGATGCCGGTTGCCCGGCACCTCTTGCGACCTACCCGGGAGCTTGAACGGGCCATTCTCAAACGCTCCTCTATTTGGTCTTGCACCGGGTGGGGTTTACCAAGCTTCCCCGGTCACCCGGGGAACTGGTGCGCTCTTACCGCACCTTTTCACCCTTACCCTGCACAAGTGTGCAAGGCGGTATGCTTTCTGTTGCACTTTCCTTCACGTTGCCGCGACTCCACGTTATGGAGCACCCTGCCCTACGGTGTTCGGACTTTCCTCCGGATCAAAAAATTGATCCAGCGATCGTCTGGACTGCTCCGACCGAAAATAGCGTTTAAAATAAAGTTCTTAGCGTAATCCTGCTATATTATCTTTAAAAAACTTTTTCGCTTTTTTTAGAGAAACTTGAAACTCGATAGCCCTCAATAATGTAAAGATATATTCAAGTTTCAAGTTTCAAGTATCTGTAGGAATGTGCTCGCTTTCCTTTGAGCTTTCAGCTTTCAACCGCTTTCGGGTTGTTCTTCCCAATACACTATGCGATGACAATGGGGACAGAACATCAACGCATCGCGGCGATGAAGCTCATTATACATCTGCGGCGGCAGATTCAGGTTACATCCGTAACACACGGCATTCTTGACCGGCGCTATCGCAAGCCCCGCCCCCTGCTGCGATTTTACTAGATTGTATTTTTCCAACAGTTGCGGCTCAACCATCCTGGAAACCTCTTCCCGGTCCGCATCAAGTTCGGCAAGTTTTTTCTTCTGAAGCTGCGCTTCCTGATCGATCCTGTCTTTTTCGCTTTGAATGCGGTCGGAAAGGGTTCTGTAATCTTCTTTTTTCCTGGCGATGTTGTTTTCAACCTCATCCAGGCGGTCCAGGCATTCCAGCATCTGATCTTCGATTTCGGAATTTCTGGTCTCTTGGTCTTCGATTTCCTTTAACATGGCTTTATACTCTTTATTGGTCTTAACGGATCTGAGCTTTACCTTGCTCTTTTCCACCCTGGCAACACTCACTTGAGCCTCAGATTCATAGTCCCGATATTTTTTTTTCAGCTCATCAAAACCTGACTCTTCATCTTTCAAGGATTGTTCCAAGTCACGGAGTTCGTCATCCAGCTTTTCAAGCCTTTCAGATACCTGCCCGAGCCCCGCTTTAATTTTTTCGGCTTCTGTTTCGATTTTTTGCAATTTAACCAGTATATCAATCTGTTCCTTCATATTCATAATTTTCTATTGCGTTTAGGGTTTTATCATTAAACTGGCCACTATGTCGTGTCCTAGAGTTTAAGCCTTTAACACCCAGGGTTTGCCCGTGTGCCGGTTAGCCGGTTTGCCCGTATGCCGGTTTGCCCGTATAGCGGGCCAACGGGCTCAACGGGCCAACCGGCTTAACCTTTTGTCGATCCGGCAACGAGTAACCAGCAACGAGCAACCAGCAACAAGTAACCAGTATCAAGTACTATACTATTATAAACGGATCATTTTCAAGTCTGCAGGCCTCAATTTTAACATCCAGGCCGTTTGCGGACAGGGCTCTATCAAGCCGCTGGGCGAGAGCCTCAAGCACTAAATGCTCGGATGCAAAATGCCCGATATCAATCAGGGCCAGCTTGGCAGCTTCAGCCTCCCTGGCATCATGATATCTCAAGTCGCCACTGATAAAAACCTGGGCTCCGGAAGAAAAAAAAGCGTTCATCAGGCTTGAACCACTGCCTGAACACACCGCGACTTGCCTAACCGGCAAATCCGGTTTTCCGGCGACCTTTACGAATTTGAGTTCCAGTTTTTTTTTGAGCGACTGGGCAAAAGATAAAAGCTCCGTGGTTTCGCCCAGTTCGCCAACCCGACCGATCCCATGTTTCTGCCTGGTATCCGTTTCCGGCGGCAATAACGGATAAACGTCATAGGCCATGGTCTCGTAAGGATGGTTTTTCCTGACATGCTCAATAACAGCAGAAAGATCTTCCCGGCGCACAACGGTTTCCAGGCGGATTTCATCGGTATGCGAAATTTCATCGGGTTTGCCGACAAACGGTTTTGCCGCAGATCCCGGCCGAAACGTACCCTTGCCGCTGCTTCTGAATGAACAGCAGGTATATGAACCGATTTCACCTGCTTTGGTTTCAAAAAGTGCATCCAAAACCTGCTGTTCATATTCCGCCGGCACATACACGACCAATTTGTACATTGCGGTTGCTTTGGCCTTCACCAGCACGTTCAGGTTCGTAAGACCAATCCGGGAAGCCAAAACATCGTTGATCCCGTCGGCGGCACTGTCAAGATTGGTATGGGCTGCATATATGGCCAGCCTGTGTCGGGACGCCATTTGGATGATGGAACCCACAGGCGTGTCGAAATCGATACGTTTTAATGGTTGAAATATCAGCGGATGGTGGGTGATCAAGAGATCGACATCATTGCGGCAGGCTTCATCCACGACATCGTGAAGCGGATCCAGCGCAATCCAGATACTTCGTACGGGCCAGTCCATTTTCCCGACCTGCAGCCCCACATTATCCCAATCTTCGGCAAGGTGCAATGGAACCCGTGCTTCCATAACCCTGATGATATCCGCTATGGTTGCAGCCATTTTACGCTCCATGATTTTCGTAGCGCGGTTTCCCACGTTGAAAAAAAAAGCGTGGTTCCTTTAAACCACGCTTTTTCTCGGCACTCCGACAATAATCTTACAGCACGATGATATGTTATTCTTTTTTATCAATTTGCCAATAACCTAAGTTGAGCGATTGTCGAAGTTGCCGCAGATACAAGGAAGATGTCATTCCGCTATAGTCAACTATGCGGGACGGCATCTGACGCCGTAGACGCGGTAAGATCGGCAATCCCAAAGGGTTTCAAATTTTAAAAATAAAAATCAATATAATTCATTAAAAACAAAAGATATTTGATCCCCTTTTAAAATTTGAAACGCTCAGCTTAGGAGTAACAGGTGGGCCCACCTGGGATCGAACCAGGGACCGACCGGTTATGAGCCGGTGGCTCTGCCAGCTGAGCTATGGGCCCGTTAATGGTAAAACAATTACCTTGAGAAAGTGTTTTTGTCAAGTTACTAAATCGCTGTGCGATTTTGTTTTCGGATTTACGTTTGTTCGATAAAGCTTTTCAGTTTTCGGCTTCTGGTCGGATGTCTAAGTTTTCTGAGAGCTTTGGCTTCGATCTGCCTGATCCTTTCACGGGTTACTGCAAAATCCTGCCCGACTTCTTCAAGGGTATGGTCCGCTTTTTCACCGATTCCAAAGCGCATGCGCAATACCTTTTCTTCCCGCGGCGTCAAGGTTGCAAGAACCTTGCGGGTCTGTTCGGCAAGGTTCAGGCTGACGGCGGCATCGGCAGGCAACATAAACTTTTTGTCTTCTATAAAATCACCCAGATGACTGTCCTCTTCCTCGCCGATCGGTGTTTCCAGGGATATCGGTTCGCGGGCAATCTTTAAAACCTTGCGCACCTTTACCAGCGGAATTTCCATTTTTTGGGCAATCTCTTCCGGGGTAGGTTCTCTTCCGAGTTCCTGAACCAGATACCTGGATGTGCGTATCAGCTTGTTGATGGTTTCAATCATATGGACAGGAATCCGGATGGTCCTGGCCTGATCGGCAATAGCCCGGGTTATCGCCTGTCGTATCCACCATGTAGCATATGTACTGAATTTGTAGCCACGGCGATATTCAAACTTATCCACCGCCTTCATAAGACCAATATTGCCTTCCTGGATCAAATCCAAAAACTGAAGGCCTCTGTTAGTATATTTTTTGGCAATGCTCACCACCAGACGCAAATTGGCCTTGGTCAGTTCGCTCTTGGCAAGTTTTGCCCTCAACCGTCCTTCATCAACGGCCGACAGGATCCGTTTTAACGTTCGGCTTTTGGCTTTAATGGCATACTCCCTCTCAATGATCTGGTTCTGAATCGTCTTGAGTTCCTGATAAAGTATGCCCATCTCCTCTTTTGTCAGGCTGCAGCGGCTCTTGGCCCATTTAATAAAGCCGCTTCTGGTTCGCAGTTGATCGCGAAGTTCCGTCACCGGGGCATTAAAAACATCGGCACACACAATAACCATTTTATTCATGGAATCGAACCATTCGATCTGTTCTCTGATCAGTCTTTCAATATTTTCCATGACTCCGACTTCAAGGCGCCAATCTTTCAGCAAATCGAATATTTTGCTATTTCGGCGATTTATACATCTCCTGATCCGGCGCTGCTCATCCGGATCAAGTTCAGATAAAAAAAGCGATTCCCGATAAACCCTGTTTTCATCATTAATCGCCTTAATATTACGGATGGTGGTTAAAAAATTTTCGATCTGAAGGGTTTCATCGACATAACTGCCTCCTTCTTCAATATCCCTGACATCCCTCAACACGTGTTTGGGTCGCAAGGTCCCGTTTTGAATATGTTCTCCAAGCTCTAAGATGCAATCTACGCCGATGGTAATATCGATCAATGCTCTTAAGACTTCCTGTTCGCCAGCTTCGATTTTCTTGGCAATATCAACTTCGCCTTCCCTGCTCAAAAGGGTCACAAGGCCCATCTCACGCAGATACATTTTAACCGGATCGGTAACCGCACCGAATTCCGGTCCGGGTGTATCATCACCAGTGAACCTTTTTCTTTCACCCTTTGGCGTGCGGGAAACTAATTTGGATTTCTTTTCGTCGATCACTTCTATATCCTGATCATCAAACATTATGAGAGTGTCATCGATCTGTTTCAGGGAAAGCATTGATTCGGGAAGTGCTTCATTAATGTCATCATAGGTTAAATATCCCTGCTTTTTCCCTTTCGAAATTAAATCCTTCAGAGATTTTTTGGTTATATTCTTGGTAGCTTCTAGTTTTGTACCGGATTTTTTTGCCATAAAGTTAAACCTCCTGCAGACCTATAATCAGTGAGCAGTGAACGGTAATCGGTTAACATTAAACAGAAACAAAACGAAATCTATTTAAGCAGTGTCATTTTTTGTTTGTTGCTCAACACCGCCATTTTTTGTTTTTCCTGCAACAATTTTTCAAGCAGCTCAACGTCGTTGTTTTTTTCGGCTGCTTTTATTTTCTCAAGCAATGTTGTTTCATTTCTTCTACGGCTGAACTCAAATCGTGCAATAATACCAAGGCAAATCTCCTGATTCCACAAATCCTCTCCGAATGACAGTTGCGCAATTAAACGCTTCTTCTCATCGTCGCTACATAAGGAGATAATATCGGACACCCGGCCTTGGGAGTAATCCTTTTGTGCCAGTACCAATTTTCCGATGGACTTTAGCGCATCATTTTCAAAAAGATCGAGCAGGTTTCGCTTGCCGATCTCGGGCAGTATTTCCGGGAATTGAAGCATCATTGCAATGATCTGCTGCTCAAGCCTGTCCCACTTCTTCAGATGGTCGCTTCCGAAAAACCCGGCAGGACGGTCTATGGTGCGACTGGACGTCTCTCTAACCTTTTCCAGAACGGCGTCTTCATCAACCCCGATATGTTCGGCAAGCTCTTTGATATAAAGTGACCTTGCCACCGGGTCGGAAACGGCGGAAAGCGGTTCTTTGAGGTCTTGCACGATACGGATCTTGCCTTCATTCGAAAGCCCGTGTTTGCTAACGGCGGAGTCTATCAAAAAAGGCATGATCCCTTTGGCTCCGGAAGCGATCTTCATAAAAGACCCATAACCGAATTTCATAAGGAAAGTGTCAGGATCATGACCTTGAGGCAATACGATAATACGGGCATCCGCTTCTTCCATCTTAAAGGTTTCTATACTGCGGAGGGCAGCCTTGATTCCGGCTTCGTCAGAATCATACACAAGCACCATCCTGGTCGCGTATCCTTTAAGAATGCGGACATGCTCCGGAGTAAGTGCCGTACCCAGGGTGGCCACAGCGTTTTTAATGCCATGTTGGTGCAGTGCCAAAAGATCGAAATATCCTTCGACAATATAAACCGTATCATGCTCCCGGCAAGGTTGCTTTGCCCTGTGAATACCGTAAAGACTGCGGCGCTTGTTGTATAAGAGTGTTTCCGGAGAATTAAGATATTTCGGCATCGAATCGTCCATTACCCGCCCGCCGAAACCAACCAGATGCGTGTTTACATCGTATATCGGAAATATGATTCGATTCCTGAAACGATCGTAATAACCGTCTTTACTTTTTTTCGATACGATCAAGCCGGACTTTTCAACCAGCGCGGATGATATCTTCTTTTTCGAAAAAAAATTCGTAAGGTTATTCCACCCTCCGGGCGCATATCCAAGGTTAAACGTATCAATGGTCTCTGAGTTCATCTTCCGCTGCTCGATATATTTCATGGCAATTTTTCCTGAAGCACTGTTCAGCAGAGCCCGTCGGAAATAATCCAATGCCATTTGATGGATAGCAAGCAGGTTTTCTTTTTCGCCGACCCGTTTTTTCTGCTCCGGCGACATTCCTTGCACCGGGATTTCAATGCCGTATCGCCTAGCAAGCGTTTGAACCGCTTCAGGAAAGGAAATCCCTTCCTGTTTCATTAAAAAACTGAAAACATTTCCACCCGTGCCGCATCCGAAACAATGGAATATCTGCTTTTCAGTACTAACTGTAAAAGACGGGGTTTTCTCCGGATGAAACGGGCAAAGTCCCACGTAATTCTTTCCTGCCTTTTTCAAAAGCACCAATTCCGATACGATATCAACGATATCGGCAGTGTTCTTTATTTCTGAAATCTTATCTTCCGGGATAAAAATTGCCAAGAAGATCAACCTCCATTGTTACAGGACAGGAAAAATCGACAATACTGGAGGATCTTAATCGGGATGAAGCTTTGCACAAAACCTGCTGTGCTCGAAATGACAGATATAAAGAGCTGAATTTATATGAAAGAAAAGTCCCATAAAACTTAAATTTTTTCAAACAACCTTCAAACTTTCTATTTTAACCGCAAAATATAACGATTAAAGATATTATTGTCAAGAAAATTTATTGAAAATTCAATCGGTTCAATATATTAGATCTATAGCTGCGAAATTTGTGCTGTTTGTGGGAAAAATGTATTTAAAGGGCTACCTTACACCCTTTGCGGCCAATCGAGGAATTTTTAAATTCCGGGATTAAGAAGCGGACGCAGGGCGGGTTTTAGAAACTTCAATGGCCGTTTTCAGGCTCAAGCTGCCGCTGTATAAAGCTCTTCCGGTAATAACCCCGACGACGCCGACAGCCTCGAGCGGCATTAAATTCTTGATATCTTCAATCGTTGAAACGCCCCCCGAAGCGACCACGGGTATGGAAACAGCCTCGGCAAGACAACGGGTCGCTTCAATATTCGGACCGGTCTGCATTCCATCCCTGTGGATGTCGGTAAAATTAATTGCGGCGACCCCGCAATCTTCAAACTGCCTGGCAAGGTCAACGGCTTTGACTTTGGTTGTTTCGGTCCATCCTTCGATGGCGACCAAGCCGTCGCGGGCATCAATGCCGACAACAATTTGATCGGGAAATGCTCTGCAGACATCCTTTACAAATTGGGGGTCCTTAATTGCTTCAGTTCCGATAATGACCCTTTTCACGCCCAGATTCAGGTACATTTTCACCGTTTCTCGACTGCGAATTCCACCACCCACCTGGATATGAGCATCAACCCTTTCCATAATTTTTTTTATAGAATTCAGGTTCTTCGGACGTTTCTCAACGGCGCCGTCAAGATCAATCACATGGATAATTTCAGCCCCTTCCTGCTCCCAACGCTTTGCCATGGCAGCGGGATCATCGGAAAAAACGGTTTCTGAATCCAGACGTCCCTGAAAAAGTCGCACACACCTTCCGTTTTTGATGTCGACCGCGGGAATAATAAGCATTCGAAAATTCATACATTATTAAATCATTGAAGAAAATTTGCATTTGCCAAGTAGAGCAGCATAGCTGCGTTTCATAAAATCGTAATACGATTTTATTTTGGATTTTCAGTCCGAATTCCAAAACCTGAAAACGATCGCAGCATATCCTCAAGACCGGTTTGCGCCATTTCGCGCGCGGTTATCCAGCTTGCTTTTCTTTTTATAAATTTCTTCAGTTGATAGAGGTCTTCAGATAAGGCTTTTTGGGTTTCATCAAAATGGTCGGACCATAACATCCGGCCATCGCCCACGCGGATCAAGTGGAGATCAAAAGCCACCGAAGCAGGTGATTCAACTGAATAGCTGGTTCCGACCCGTTCCCTGAAACGAAAAATATACCCCGCCAAGACAGCATCGGCCTTCAGAGCACGCCCGGTTTCAACCAGAAGATCGTGCTCCGACCGGCTGCCTTTTTCACCGGCCAACAAATCAGACAGAATCCCCTCAGCCTGTTCGGTCGGCACCAGTTCAAGATCACTATTGTTTTTTAAAAAGGTGAAGAGGGATTCGGTCAGAAATTCAGCGGCACCTTCCGCCACCTTTCCGGTCATTATCACTTTGCCGCATAGCGGGCACCTTATATTTTCATTCATGCCATACACCATGGGCATATCCCTGAAAGGCAGAATCAAAAGCCTTTGTATGCTGAATGAGTTTTCAGGCGTTTCTGTCATGATTGCAGGCGATTTACAGGCTGACAACAACAATAGAAGCGCAACGATTAGGGTTGGTCGTGATACCATCTTGTTGTTATTAAATCCGTGAATAAACATTTTGGATAACCTGAGTTCGTTTTATATAAGTTTTTAAAAAGTTCTGAATATAAACAGTTACAGGGTGCCTTTGGAAGAGCGAATTCCCGTTATGCGCTGATCAAAAGAAGTTGCCTGATCCAGGGCCCTGCCGGCAGCTTTGAAAATCGATTCCAAGATATGATGTTCATTTTCACCATAAAAGGCATTAACATGCAGGTTCATCCCGCCCCGGGTTGCAAATGCTCTGAAAAATTCCTTGGCAAGCGATGTAAAATCATTCCCTCTGGAAGCGGCTCCCTCAGGAACATTATACACCAGGAAAGAGCGTTTTGACAAATCGACAGCTACCGAGCTTAAGGCGTCATCCATTGGCGTCACCGCATGGCCAAAGCGCCTTATGCCCTTGCGGTCGGCAAGGGCCTTATCAAAAGCATCCCCCAACACAAGCCCGATGTCCTCAACCGTATGGTGGAAATCAACCTCGATATCGCCTCTGGCCTTGATGAACAGGTCGAAAAAACCGTGAACTGCAAATAGGATCAGCATATGGTCAAAAAATGGAATTCCCGTTGATATTTCATTTTTGCCGCTGCCGTCTATATTCAGCTTAAGACGTATTTCGGTTTCTTTGGTTTCGCGAACAATTTCAGAGACTCGTTTCATAATTTACGTTTTCCTTTAAAAAATGACTTCACATATTCACGCTTACCTGCTACAAAGTGGCACAATGGTCACAAGCTTTGTAAAAAACAGACGTGGTAAAGCGGATTAACAAAAAACCTACTGAATCAACAGTAGGTTGTGAACTGATTATGGTGGAGATGAAGGGAGTCGAACCCTCGACCTCGGCGTTGCGAACGCCGCGCTCTCCCAACTGAGCTACATCCCCACGTAATTATTTAAATTAGATATCAAATTGTAAAGTCACGGTCAATTCAAAAAATAAAATCGTTTTACGATTTTATAGAACGCTTCTATGCCGCGTTAAAATGATTATCGAAAAGGTTCGTGTTTTCGTACTTTAGTAATTTCGTGCTTTCGTGATAAATATATTTATGGAGCAAACCATTGACGTATAAAATTGTATTAAACCACGCTTTCAAGCGCTTCACCCTGGATCAGGACAAGATACTGTCCCCTGAAGAAACGGTTCTGCGTTTTAAGGAAAAACTTAAAAGGGTGGACCTGGATATTCTCGAAGAAACGATACGGATCGACAGCGGCAGACTGGATATACCGGTCTATTTCAGCAGTTGCGGCCGGGACGCAACTGCGGTTATCGGTACCAAAAAACAAATGGGAAAGGGGGCCACTCCCCAGCAGGCTGAAGCCAGTGCAGTTATGGAACTGGCCGAAAGATTCAGCTTTTTCAGTTTTCTGAAGAATCCGAACAATTTCCTGGTTGACACCTACCAAAACCTGCAGGCCGGCGCCATCCCCTTTGAAATGATCGCCCGATCGGTCCACAATGATTCCGAAGATCTCGATGTCAGCAGAAAGATCTTTGAAACGATTCCCTTGCAGTGGACCAGGGCGTTTAACCTGACCCGCGACCGAGAGGTCCTTATTCCTTTCAACTGGTTTTACACCATCAACGAGTTCAACGGCCCGTCTGCCGGCAACTGTATCGAGGAGGCTCTGCTTCAGGGAATTTGTGAAATTGTTGAACGGCATGTATCATCCATAGTCAGCCGCAGCAGACTGAAAGTGCCCGCAATTCTTCCCGATTCGGCCACAGATCAAATGGTGGTCGAAATGATGGCAAAATATCGTCGCGCCGGGATAAAGCTTTATCTCTCGGACTTTTCTCTGGATATGGGTATCCCTTCGGTGGGAGTTCTGGCTTATGATCCGGCGAATTTCCCGGGAAAAAGCGAAATCGTCTGGACCGCCGGGACAACCCCTGACCCGGAAAAAGCCTTGAGCCGGGCACTTACGGAGGTTGCCCAGCTATCCGGTGATTTTAATACCGGTTCCAATTACGTGGCCAGCGGCCTCCCCAAATTTACAAGCATAGAACAAGCCGATTTTATCATCAACCCGGACCAAAACGTTCATATCAACACCCTGCCAAAACTTAGCAATGATAATATTAAAATCGAAATTCAACGATGTTTGTCCGCGCTGGCCTCAAAAGGCATGGAAGTGATTGTGGTCGACACCACGCACCCTTTACTCGAAATACCGGCCTTTTACACCATTATCCCGGGAGCTCATTTCAGAGAACGCGCTTTGGGAACCAGCGTTGGAATGTTCTCGGCCAAACTTATCGCCGAAAACCAGAAACCTGCAGATGCCATCAAACAACTCGAAAAGATCCAAAAAATTATACCCGGTGCCTATTATATTAAATTTTATTTAGGATACTGCCACCTGGCCTTGAACAATCCTGAAATCGCATTCGAGCATCTGGCCCGGTCGTTGGACCTGGATCCGACCGCAGAAGACATTCCCAGCATTTATTCCTACATGGGGGTCTGCCTCAAAGATATGGGAGAATACCGCAAAGCGCTATCTGTATTAAAAGAGGCGGAAAGCTACGATACGCAAAGAACGGACATTTATAACCTGATGGGATTCAGCCATTTCAAACTCAAAGAACACGAAAAGGCCATCGCGTGCTTTAAAAAAGTTCTGCAACTGGATCCGAGTTCAGCCATCGATTATGCCAACATCGCCTCAAATTATCGCGAGATGGGCGATAAAAAAAACGCCATTCGATATTACGAAATGGCGCTGGCTCTTGATCCTTCAATCGAATTTGCCAAAGACAACCTGGAGAAGCTTTTTATTGCCACTAAGACACCAAGGCACGAAGAGAATAACAAAGAATCCCCGTCCAGAAGACGTGATTTTCAAAGATGAAATCAATAGATCTTTTGTGCCTTTGTGGCATTTTTTTTAGCCTTCACGGGTTCGGATCTGCACCTCAGGCAGGTCTTTTTTCCAGCAATTCCCTGGCAAGGCTGATATAGTCGGTTGAGCCGTAGCTGCTCTGTCTGAAAAAAATCACCGGTTTGCCGACACCGGCACTTTCCGCAATGGTCGTATTGACCCTGATGACCGTGTCGAAAAGCAGATCCTTGTATCTTTCATCCGTCTTCAGCTTCTCCATGATGCTGTGACTGATCCGGGTTCGAGTGTCGAATAATGTCGCCACAACCCCCGTGACCTTCAAATCAGGGTTGATTTGGGCCTTTATGGAAAAAACCGTGTCAAAAAGCTCGTCCAGAGCTTCATAAGCATACGGATGTGTCTGGCACGGCACCAAAACTTCCCTGGCATAGGCAAGCACGTTGATTGTCAGAAGCGAAAGGCTCGGAGGTGTGTCCAGTAGAATGAAATCATAGGTTGCCGAGATACCTTTAAGGGCTTCTTTTAGTCTGTTTTCTCTTCCGGCCACATCAACCAGTTCAACCTCTGCTCCGGCCAGATCGATATGGGACGGAATCAAATCAAGCCCCTTCCACGCGGTCTGAACAATTACATCGGCAGCCTTGACCGATGGCTTGTCTTTAATAAGGTCATAAACTGTCGGCATTTCTGCATTCACTTCAACACCGAGGCCTCTAGTGGCATTAAACTGAGGATCCACATCAACAATAAGAACCGATTGGCCTTCCTGATGCAGAGCCGCTCCAAGATTAATAACCGTTACAGTTTTACCGACACCGCCTTTTTCATTGGCCACCGCAATGATTCTGGCCTGCTTGTCACCCATGATAACCTCCCTTTTTTGTTCAATCCTTAAACCGCAGTGGTCATTACCAACATATATAACCTCTCAACCTCATCCGGATGAAACGGAACCAAAAAGCATTGAATATTGACGATTGACCTGATCGGGAAAAAGAAGTTCTGGATGCCCGCTTCCGCGGGCACGACGTTAAAAAGTTACGTTACAGCACTTAGGCGTTCGGCTCGATTTTTCCCCTAAAAGAGTTTATTCTTTGGTTGATTTCCCGGCCAGCCAGTTCCATTGCTTTCAAAAGTTCGAACGTCTGATGCTTGTCCACCTTTTTACTGTTGACGAGTTGGACAACATTCGAAAGATCTGTAACATAAGCCTGAAACCGGTCCAGAAGCGCCTCATAAAGGTTGTTTGAAGCCGCTTGAACCAGCTTAAACATATATTGAAACTTAATGTTCTCCCGATAATCCTTGAAAAGAAAGATAATGGATCGCTCGGTTTCACGCTTCATCCGCAAAACACCGTCTTTGAGGGCGAGTATCTCTTCTTCATTTTTATGCTGAATAGGCCGTTTTATTATCCTTTTGAAAACCTTGACCATCGCATAGAAACTCAGGCGCACCACCGCTTCTGTTTTTATCCGTGCAGAGTAGTGCATGGATAAAAACAGAAGCGGT
>JACKQG010005813.1_pt1 | contig 13369 bp, 13 predicted proteins | sample 8237621 | NCBI WGS metagenome assembly JACKQG01 (sample SAMN15677084, study PRJNA649215) | marine metagenome | biome: marine; feature: Black Sea; material: saline water; isolation source: suspended particulate matter (SPM) from the Black Sea western gyre | collected 2013-06-09/2013-06-10 | depth...
GCGACTCCCGCTGGCGATGCTGCTGCGTGCGCTTCCGCCTCTGGCGCTGGTGCAGTTGTCCTCCGCCGGGGTCATGCGCTGGGCGGCGAGCCGCCTCAGCCAGCTGGTCTTCAGCGCCCTCGGCAGCGTCGCCTTCATCGTCTTCTTCGTGCTGGTGATGAGCGGCGAGCGGATCGCCGGCGAGCAGGGCGACTTCTCGCTGGTCCTCGACCGGCTCGAGGCCGGCTACCTGTGGCGCGGCCTGCTGGCCGGTCCGGCGCGCTTCGTCGTCCGCGGCAGCCTCGACGCCGGCTCGGCGACCTGGCTCGCCGCCTGCCTCGCCGTCGTCGGGCTGGCCTGCGCCGCCACCGCGGCGGTCTACCGCGGCGCCTTCGAGAACTCGATGGCGGTGAGCTCGGCCAGCGCCCGCTCGCGCGGCTCGCGCCGCCGCTGGCCGTCCGGGCTGTTCGCCTCGCTGCTGCGCAAGGAGTGGCTGGCGCTGGCGCAGCAGCCGGCGCGCATCGTCGGCCTGTGCCTGTCGGCCGGCCTGCTCGGCTGGATGGCGATGCAGCAGCGCCCCGGCAGCTTCCTCAACCTGGTGCTGCCCGAGGCCTCCGGCGACCCCTGGTTCGACGGCCTGCGCGGCGGCGGCGCGCTGCTCGGCCTGACCGCCAAGCTGACCCTGTTCCTGCTGCCCAGCTTCGCCATCTCGGTGTTCCAGGGCGAGTCGAAGCAGTGGCCGTTGATCGCCGCCTCGCCGGCCGACCGCCGCGCCTACCTGCTGGCCAAGGCCGGCACCGCCGGGCTGATGCTGGCGCCTTACCTGCTGGTCACGGCGCTGCTCGGCTGGTGGATCGGCCTGCCGGTCTCGGCCTACCTCCTGTGCCTGGCGCTGGCGCCGCCGGCCCTCGGCGCGCTGGTGGCGCCGATGATCGCCTTCGGCTGCTCGCCCTTCCTGATGCGCCCGGCCGAGGAGGGCGAGCTCGGCCCGCGGCTGCGCACCGGCCTCGGCCTGCTGATGGTCTACCCGGTGCTCCTGCTGCTGATGGCCGGCGGCTACGGCCTGTGGCTGCTCGGCCAGAGCTGGATCGAGGCCCGGCTCGCTGCCGGCGGCGACGCCTTCAGCTCGACGCTGATCTTCGGCGGCGCCTGGTGGCTGGTCGCCGACCTGGTGATCTGGCTGGGCTGGCGCGCCGCCCGCCGCAACGCCGAGCGCTACTTCGACGCCCGGGCCTGATCCGCCGGCGCTTCCTGGCCGGTCGCCGCCGCGGCCATGCCGGGCCAGCCGAAGCCGCGCGCGAACAGCCCGAGGCAGGCGTCGACCACCTCCTCGTCGTAGAGGACGCCGCGGCCCTTGCGGATCTCGTCGAGCGCCGCTTCGATCCCGAGCGCCGCCCGGTAGGGGCGGGCGGCGGCCATCGCCTCGACGACGTCGGCGACGGCGATGATCTGCGACTCGAGCAGCACCTGGTCGCCGCGCAGGCCGCTGGGGTAACCCGAGCCGTCGCAGCGCTCGTGGTGCTGGAGCACCATCTCGGCCACCGGCCAGCGGAAGGCGACGCCGCTCAGGATGTCGAAGCCGGTCTGCGGGTGGCGCCGGAGCAGCTCCATCTCGTCCGGGCCGAGGCGCCCGGGCTGGGTGAGGACCTGCGTGGGCACCTGGATCTTGCCGAGGTCGTGGACCAGGGCGCCCAGCTCCAGGCCGCGGATCCGCTCCTGGTCGAAGCCCATCTCCTGGCCGATCGCCACCGACAGCAGGGCCACCCGCTGCATGTGGCCGGCGGTGTAGGGGTCGCGCTTCTCGACCGTCTGGGCGAAGGCGCGCACCGCCGAGACCATCAGCAGCAGCATGTCCTCGACCGAGTCCTCGAGCCGCGAGACCAGCTTGGCGTTGTCCATGGCGACCGCGGCGCTCGACGCCAGCCCCTGGAGCAGGACGATCTCCTCGCGTCCGAAGGGCACCGCCTCCTGCGGGCGGCGGAGCTCGAAGCAGGCCATGACCCGGCCGTCGCGCGACAGCACCGGGCAGGAGACGATCTGGTCCTCGCGGGTCGACCACTCGGCGGCCCAGGTCGCGCAGGGCTCCAGGTCGCCGTCGCGGCGGCTCAGGGGGAGGCCGACCTTCCAGGCCAGGCCGGAGATGCCGGCCCCGGCCTCGATCACCTGGTCGATCCGGCGCCAGGCGCCGTCGACCATGGCGTTGGAGAACACCATCTGGTCGCCGCGGACGACGCCGGCGGCGCCGGCGCGGGCGCGGGTCAGCGCGACCGCGGTCTCGACCAGGCCGTGGAGGATCACCGGCATGTCGAGCACCGCGTTGATCCGGCGGCCGGCCCGGCACAGCAGGTCCAATTGGCGGGCGCGCTGCTCGAGCTGGAACTCGGCCTCCTTGCGCCAGCGGAGGTCGCGGAAGATCCCGAGCCGGACCTTCCGGCCCTCGAGGTCCATGATCGTCGAGCTGGCCTCGACCGGGATCGGGTGGCCGGCGCGGTGCCAGACCTCGAACTCCACCGGCCGGTCGTTGGAGGCGCTGCGGAGGTCGCGGAAGCGCGCCCGGTAGCGGTCCTCCTCCCCGGGCGGGTGCAGGTCGGCCTGGTGCATCCCGATGAGCTCCGCGACCGGTCTGCCGAGGAGCTGGCCGGCCTTGCGGTTGGCGTCCAGGATCTCGCCGGTCTCGAAGTCGGCCAGCAGGATCGGGTCGCAGGCGGCTTCGATCAGGGTGCGGTAGCGGGTCTCCGAACCCGCCAGCTCGCGCGAGCGCTGCTCCACCTGGCTGGTGCGCTGGGCGACCGTGTGGTCGAGGCGCCGGGTCAGCTCGCGAAGCTCGCGGGCGTTCGACCAGCCGATGCACATCGCCCGCGCGAGCTGGAAGAGCTCCTCGGTCCGGAAGGGCTTGCGCAGCAGCACGAAGTCGTGGCCGAAGGCCTCCTGGAGGTCGTCCACCGGGTGGTCCGAGAAGCCGGTGGCGATGACGATGACCAGGTTCGGGTCGATCTCGCGCAGGGCGAGCCCGGTCTTCAGGCCGTCCCAGCCGGGCGGCATGCGCATGTCGATGATGGCGACGGCGAACGGCTCGCCGGACTCCACCGCGGTCCGGGCGAGCTCGAAGCCCTCCTCTCCCTGGGAGGCGAGCTGGAGGTCGAAGCGGGTCCGGGAGACGGGGCAATCCTCACGCGTTTGCGCGGATTCCTCCTGCTCCAGCTCAGGCGCGAGGATGGCGCGGTAGAGCTGCCGGATGGAGGCGGCGTCCTCGATCACGAGGACGCGCCGGTTGGCGATATTTCCGGACGAGGTGAGCATGGATCTCTCGACCTGTCCATCGACCGGATCGGGCCCGGAACCTGTGAAAAACCGCCTCGGGAGGCGGATCAGACCCCGGCGACGGCGGGGTTGTCCAGCGTCAGGTTCTTCAGCGGCCACAGGCCGGGCTTGGTGGGCTCGGCGAACCACGACCGCAGCGAGTCCTCGACTCCGCGCAGCTCGCGCAGGCGGGCGCCGCGCAGCATCTGCGAGACCGCCTGCTGGGTGACCTCGAGCTTCTCGGCGACGTCCTTCTGGCGGCCGAGCTCGCGGTAGGCGCGCACCGCCTGGTGGCGGGTGGAGGTCCAGCCCTCGGAGATCACGGCGTGCAGCAGCAGCGAGGTCTCGGCGAGGCGGCACTCGTGCTCGCCGCGGCCGGAGAGCTGGACGCGGAAGCGGACGTTCTCCTTGCCGGCCAAGGTCAAGGTCTCGACCGCCTTGCTCCGGGCCCGCTGCATCGCGGTCTCGCCGGAGTGGTGCCCGACCGAGACCAGCGCCGCCCGCAGCGGCATCGGCCACAGCCGCTCGCTCAGGTCGACGAAGCGGTCGAAGGCGTGCGCGGATTGGTTCAGCACCACGCTGAAGACCTCGCCGTCCATCTTGGGCGCGCAGGCCAGCTCGTCTCCGGTGGCGGCGGACCAGGCGCTGGCGTTGAAGACGAAGGCTTCAGCGACCCGGGCCCGGTGGCGGGGGACCAGGCTGGTCGCGGCGAGAGCGATGTGCGGGCCGGAGCTCATCGCCACTCATCCTAGTGGCGCGCGGGGCCGGTTCCACGCGCTCCCTCGCCGCGGATTGATTTCCCGCCGATGCTGCCCTCTTGACTTCGGCCGGCGACGCGGAAGACGCCTCTGCCGGGCGTCAGCGGGGCTCCAGATCGGCCAGGATCGCCTCCGCCCGCTTCAGCCGGAGCAGGGCCGGGAGCCGCGGGCCGAGCGGCAGCAGGCCGGCGGCGTCCAGCGCCCGCAGCATCTGCTTGAGGCGCCCGGCGGCGTGCACCGGGGTGGCGCCGCCCCGCTCCATGCTGGCGGCGTAATCACCAAGCCAGGCAAGGACTTCGGGGCGGCTGGCGGGCCCGCCGGGGCGCCGCCAGCGGCCGAAGATCCAGGGGTCGGCCATGGCGCCGCGGCCGACCATGACCCCGGCGCAGCCGGTGCGCTCGAACATCGACTCGATGCTCCGGGGGCTGTCGGCGCCGCCGTTGCCGACCACCGGGATCGAGACCGCCGCCACGGCCCGCTCGACGCGCCGCCAGTCGGCCGGGTCCTGGTAGCGCTCGACCCGCAGCCGGGCGTGGACCGTCAGCAGCCGGGCGCCGGCCTGCTCGACCCGCCGCGCCAGGTCCTCGAGGCCGCCGTCGTGCTCGCCGCCGGCGCGGATCTTGGCGGTCACCGGCAGCGGGCAGGCCTCGACCACCGCCCGCAGCAGCCGCTCCAGCGCCGGCGGGTCGTCGAGCAGGGCGGAGCCGGCGCAGTGCTGGTAGACCCGCGGCGCCGGGCAGCCGAAGTTGAGGTCGACGTAGTCGGCCCCGGCCTCTGCGGCGTGGACCGCGGTCGCGGCCATCATGTCGGGCCGGTTGCCCATGAGCTGCAGGCCGAGCGGGGCGGCCCGCGGCCGCGGGTCGAGTTCCGGCGCCAGCCGCCGGGCCGGGATCGGCGGCGCCGTCACGCGGATGAATTCGGTGCAGGTGGCGCCCACCGCGCCGGGGTTGCGGTCCAGGATCAGGCCCCGGAAGCTGCGGTCGGTGACGCCCTCCATCGGCGCCAGCAGCAGCGGCGGGTCGAAGCGCAGTCCGTCGCCGAGGTCGATGCCCGGCCTGGTCAATCGTGGTCGTGCCCGTCGTCTTCCGGCTCGCCGCCGCCCTCGGCGACCCCCTGGTAGCCGGACCAGGCCAGCAGGGCCTCGCGGTCGGCGTCGGACAGCCGGGCGTCGCGGTGCAGCAGCAGGTAGTTCTTCAGCGGCATGTTGCCGGCGGCGACCTCCTCGCCGATCTCCTCCATGCTGTCCCAGGCCTCGTCCTCGTCCCATTCGGAGAAGTTGAGACGCTTGCGGCCGTCCTCGACGTGCTCGGCGAGCATCCACGACATCGGCGCGACCCACGAGTACCACGGCCAGGCGGTCTCGTTGGAGTGGCAGTCGTAGCAGGACCTGCGCAGGATCGCAGCGATCGCCGGCGGGCCGTCGAAGTCGGACTCGACCGCGGGGTTGCCGCGCTCGACCGGGACGAACTGGATGCCGCCGAAGGCGACGATGAGCAGGACCAGGAGCTTGCGCTTGAGGGTCATGGGGTGGAGCGGGTCAGGAGGCAGCGAGCGCGCGCCACAGCGTGACGGCGCCGATGATCAGGAAGCCGGCGCCGGCGGCGACGCCGAGCGCCCGCTCGCCGACGTAGCGCGTCAGCAGGCCGCCGGCGAGCACGCCGAGGGCGGAGGTGGCGATCAGCGCCAGCGAGGCGCCGAAGAAGACCGTCCAGCGGCTGACCTGGCGGTCGGCGGCGAACAGCATCGTCGCGAGCTGCGTCTTGTCGCCGAGCTCGGCGATGAAGACCGTGGCGAAGACCGTGAAGAGGACGCGCGGGTCCACCTTCAGATCCCCACCTTCTCGAGGATCTCGACGTCGTAGCCGTCCGGGTCGCGGACGAAGACGTAGGAGGAGCGCGACTCCGGCTTGCTGCGCCGGAACCACCAGCCGCGCCGCTCGATCTCCGCCACGACCGGCGCCAGCTCGTCGACGTGGAAGGCCAGGTGGCCGAACTGCGAGCCCAGCTGGTAGTCGCGGCCGTCGTGGTTGTAGGTCAGCTCCAGGTGGTAGCCCTCGCGCTCGTCGGTCAGGAAGACCAGGGTCGCCTCGTCGCCGATGGTGCCGCGGCGGACCTCCTTCAGGCCGAGGAAGCCGCAGTAGAAGCCGATCGAGGCGTCCAGGTCGCGGACCCGGATCATGGTGTGCGCCATCCGCATGGGGTGGATTCTAGGACCCGGCGGAGCTCCGGGGGCGGCGGCGGACGGCTTCACCCAGAGTGAAGCGGAAGCGGCCGGCCGGTCCCCTCAGCGGAGGGCGGTGTCCAGGCTGAGGTGCGTGACGCCGGCGGCGAACAGGGCGTCGATGGCGTGGTAGACGTCCTGGAGGGTGGAGCCGTCGGCGGGGCGGAGCAGCAGGTCGATGGAGGCGGGGTCGTCGAACAGCCAGGCGCGGATGGCTTCGGGCTCGGCGGGGAGGGTGGGGCCGCCTTCAAAGCCGATCTCGCGGCCGACGTACATGTCGAGCTGTCCGCGGCTGTAGTGGGCCATGTCGGGGACGAGGTCTCCGGCGGAGAGGACGGCCAGCGAGACTTCCAGGGTGGAGGAGGTCGCCTGGTCGTCGCCTTCGCGGCGGACGCGCCAGGCTGTCTGGCCGTGAACGCCTTCGAGGTCGAAGCGGCGGGCTCCGAACCAGATTCCGTCGGTGCGCCTCACCCTCCAGCCATCGGGAGTCCGGCTCATGACGAAGTCGATGCCGGCGAGGAGCTCCCCGGACCCGGGTCGGAGGAGGCGGGCCTCGATCTTGGCGGCCTGCTGCTCGGGGTCATCGCCCTCGTCTTCGGCCGACAATTTGACCTCCCAGAGGTCCGTGGGGGCCGTGGCTTCCATCCTCCTCACCTCGGGGAGGACCGCCTGGATCAAGTCTCCGAGCAACCCGTAGCCAAAGGCGCCGCGGATCTCCTCACCCAGCCCCCGCGACATCTCACGGTCGGATTCGTCGTCGCTGGCGCGGGCGGCGTAGACCTGGAAGTCTTCATAAATGGAGCTGAAGGCCATGATGTGGTCGATCAGGCTGAACGCCCCGTCGGCCTCCTGCTGCGCGTACTGGCGAAACTGGTCGAGGTTCGCGAGCAGCACCCCCTCGGCGTCATCGAGGACCTGGGCCACGACCTGCTCGGCGGACAGAGCCGGGTCGAGCGGCGCCGGGTCGCCGCAGCCGGAGCAGGCGAGCAGCCCGGGGAGCAGGAGAGCGAGGGAGAAGGTGTGTTGCACGGGAATGGGGCTCAGTCCGAGGCGAGCCGGAGGTCGAGGTGGACGACGCCGGCGGTGAGGAGGACGTCGATGGCGGTCATCACGTCTTGGTAGCTGGCGTCATCCGGGAGCTGGAGCTGGAAGCGGGTCGCGGCGGCCTCCTCGCCGAGGAAGGCGCGGAGTTCGTCGCCGGTCGCCGTCAGCTCCGGACCGTCGGCCAAGCCGATGCGGCGGCCTTCGTACATCTTCCAGTGCCCGCGGCTGTCATCGGCCATGTCGGGGATCAGCTTCCCGGCTTCGACGACCTCGAGCCGCATGAAACGTTCGACGGTCGTGGGAGCGTCGTAGCCCTCGCGCCGCACGCGCCAGACGCCTGGCTGGGTGAGGTCGTGTTCGAGCGTGAACGAGGCGTCGCAGTTGTCGAAGACCGGATTGCCAGCGAGCCTCCAGCCGCCGGTGGTCCGACGCAGGTGGAAGCACGTGTCGATCCCCCCAAAATCCCACCTCCCCTCCATCGTGACCGTTACCCCGATGTATTCCTCCCCCTTCCAGGTCTCCATCGGATGGGTCCGGATCCTGCGCGCGATCCCGGTTTCTTGATTGAAGAATAGACGGGTCCACCTGTCCAAGTAGCTGAGGATGTACGAGGAATCGAAGCCCCCGTCCCGGGGCCAGAACCATCGTTCACGGGCCGCGGGAACCGGGAGACAATCGACCCCCTCCGCTAGGAGCGGCTGGACCGCATCCCGAAAAACGCGCCAGGCGTCCGGCGTCCATGGCACGCTTGGCTCGAGCCCGGCGTCCTCTCGCTCTGTGCCGAGGTTGAGGATCCATTTGCCCATCTCCCAGGCGTGGTCCAGGGTGACACGCTCGACCTGGTCGAGCAGCCAAGCGATTTGATCCTCCGGCGAAGCGGCAGCGACGAACGGGCTCGGCTCGATCGGCGTGAAGAGCTGGAAGGAGCGCGCGCCGGCCCGGAACATGCACTCGACCTGGGGAGCCAGGTCCGCTTTGGAGATCCCGTTCCAGTCGAGCCAGGTGACGCGGCAAGGGCGCATCCTCCAACCACTCCAGGAATCGAGGGTCATCGCGAGCTCGGGCGGCGGCTGCCTCGGGTCCTTCACCACTACGAGGCGCACGGCGGACCAGACCGTTCCGTCTTCGTTCCGGTGGAGCGAGACCGGGACATTGGGCGAGCGAGAAACCTGGAGCTTGGGCGGGCCGTCGAGGGCAACCCATCCCGCCGCGAGCTCTGCCGGCGCCAGGCCGGGTTCGAGGATCATGTGGATCTCTGCTCCGCGGGCGATCGCGGCCTCCATCGCGGGAGGGAATTCACCGGGTCCGGCGGTGTCCTCGCCGCAGCGGAGTCGAAGGCCGCCTTCCGGTATCCGCCGCTCGAGACGGACCTCGACCACCTCCGCAGGCAGCCTCCTGGGCGTCGGCTCGGCGTTCCAGGCGGTCCCGAGGGAATCCAACTCGGCCAGGTCGTCCCCGGCCGTGATCACACTGGCGAGGCGCCAACCGCGGTCTCCTTGTTGGAGCTGGAGCAGCAGGGCGCGCTCCGCGAGTCCGCGGTCCCTCCATGGTTCGGGGAGCGGATCGGACTCCTCGAAGGAACGGTGGTAGGCGACGATGACCTGGGCCAGGTCGCCGCCGTCCCCCGGGTAGCGGTTCGCCAGTGAGATCTCACGGCGCAGGAAGCTGTCCAGGCGCGCCAGGCGAAACAGCTCGGCTTCGTCTCCCATCGCGGGCAGGTCCTCTCGAGCCGCCGCCGCCTCCTCGAGGGAATTCGCCCAAGCCGTGGCCCAGGCGACGGGATCGGCGTTTCCAGCATCGCCGGTCGGGGGGTCCGGTGAGCAGGCGACCGGGAGGACCAGCAGGATCAGGAGGAGGCTGTATTTCATGGGAAAGGGGTCAATCGACCGGGAGCCTGAGCTCGACGCGGACGACGCCGGCGGTGAAGAGGACGTCGATGGCGGAGATCACGTCCTGGTAGGAAGCGTCGTCGGGGAGCTGGAGCTCGAAGCGGGTTGTGGCAGCGTCCACGCCGAGGAAGGCGCGGAGCTCGTCGCCGGTCGCCGTCAGCTCCGGACCGTCGACGAAACGGACGCGCCGGCCTTCGCGCATCTTCAAGCGCCCGCGGCTGTAGTGGGCCGGATCGGGGACCAGAGTCCCGGCTTCGACGACCTCCAGCAGCACGGCACGCTCGGCGGTGGTTGGGGAGTCCATCCCATCGCGGCGGACGCTCCACACCCGTCGGTCCAGCGGGTCGCGTTCGAGTTGGAAGACGCGATCACAGGAGCCGAATTCAGGGAGCTGATCGATCCTCCAGCCGTCTTCCTCCTTCCGGAAGTGGAAGCAGAAGCTGCCAGGTCTCCCAGAGATCCAATGGCCGTGGTTCAAGTCGAGCCGAACGCCGAGGCGATCCGGGTCTGGCGGGAAGCCGATCTCGTGGCTCCAGATGGACCGGCTCCAGCCGAGCTCCGTGCCGAAGTCATCCCCAGACATGCGGAATTCTCTCAGCAGGATGGAGGAGGGGAACACGCCCGGAACGGGCTGCGGTGAGGCCACCCTGGTGAATTCCACCGGAGCTTCCTCCAGCGCGAGGGAGCCGGAGATCAGCGGGGCGATTGCAGCTTGGAAGCTCCTCGAAGCGGAAGGGGTGCCTAAAGTCATCGACATCGGTCCGCCGCCGATCCCGCTCTTCTCCCATCCCGCTGATAGGAACGCGGTCTCGTGCTCCCACAGGTGTCGTTGGAGAGCCCGGTCCGCTGCATCGACCAGCCACGCGACCTGATCGACCGGACTCGCCCGAGGGTCGAACGGGATCGCCGGCGGGACATTGGCGCGGGCGAACGATCGACCGCCCGCGCGGAACCAGGCTTCGATCACCGGGGCGAGCGCGGCGCCGTCGATCCCCTGCCAGCCGAAGAAGACCACTCGGACCAAGCCACCTTTTCGGGAGAGACCCTCGTCGAAATCGATATAGCCGTTTGCCGTGGGCGGGCGCGCGGGGTCCTGCAGCAGAATCGATCGTCCCGCGGACCAGATGGTGCCATCCTCCCGTTTCTGGAGGGCGATGAGGGAGTTGCGGAAGGCCTCGAAGGTGTCTTGACCGATCGGCTCGAAGCGAGGCCACCAAGGCTGGAACTCGGGCGGTTGGACTGCGGGGTCGAGGACGAAGCGGAGCTCCGCCCCGCGCTGAATCGCGGCTTCCATCCCAGGGGTGAACTCGCCGGGTCCGGCGGTCTCGCCCAGGCACTCGAAGTAGACGCTGCCACCGGGCCGGCGGCGCCGGAGCCGCACTTCGACGACCTCTTCCTTCAGGCGGCGTGGTTGCTCCTGGGATTGCCAGAGCTCGGCCTGCTCGAGCAGAACGGGAGCGGCGGATCCGTCGATGATGAAGCTCTCCACCTGCCAGCGGTTTTCAGCGCAGATCAGCCCGAGCAGGAAGGCGCGCTCCATGGTGGCCAGAAGGTCGTGGCCCTCCCTCTCCTGCAAGATCCACCCGCGGGAGTAGAAGACGGACACCTGGGCGCGGTCCACTCCGGCCACCACGAAGCGGTTGGCGAGTTGAATGTCCCGGCGCAGGAAACCGCGCAGGGTGGCCAAGCGGAGCAGGCTCGTCTCGTTCGCCAGAGCGCGCGGATCACGATCGTCGCTGCCGGTCTCCGGAGGGAGGACGGCTTCGATGAGGTTGCGCAGAGTGGACTCCGGCGCTGCTCCACCAGCGCCGCTCGAACCGGGTTCTCCATCGGCGGCGGCGGCCTCCTCCAGTGAATCGATCCAGGCGGTGGTCCACTCGACGGGATCCGAGCGAGCCGGCTCGTCCGCCGGCGCGCAAGCCGCGGCATAGAACAGCAGGAGGAGCGCAAAAAAACGAAACGTCATGGAGTTCCCTAACCCAGATCAGTTCCCCTTCAAGAACCAATGGACGAAGCCGCAGGAGGCGCAGACGTAGCAGTCGGCCTCGGGGTTGAAGACGTCCAGGTCGATCAGCGAGGCCAATTTAGTGTTGAGCTGCCCGCGCATGGCGTGGAACCGGTCTTTCTGGCAGTGCTGGCACGAGAGCGGCCCACCTTGGACCACGACCTTCTGAGGAGGAGCGTTCTTCTTCTTGTTGAACATGGTTAATCGCCCGTTACGCGCTCCGGCCCCTCGATATTCCCGATTCCGACCCGCTGGCTGCGGCGCTCCATCAGCGCGACGTCGCGCCACACGCCGCGCAGCCGGCCCAGCCGCTCTCGAACGCCGACGAGGCGGAAGCCGCACTTCTCGTGGAGCCCGATGCTGGCCCGGTTCTCGACGAACACCCCGGCCTGGAGGGTCCAGAAGCCCAGCTCCTCGGAACGCTCCACCAGGGCCCCCAGCAGCCGCGCGCCGACCCCGGCGCCGCGCGCGGCTTCGGCGACGTAGACGCTCTCCTCGGCCACGCCGGTGTAGCAGCAGCGGTCGGACACCGGCAGCAGCGCGGCCCAGCCGACCAGCTCGCCGCCGGTCCGCGCCGCCAGCCGGCCATCCGGAAGGTGCGCCCGGTCCCAGCGCTCCCAGCTCGGCACCTCGGTGTCGAAGCTCGCCAGGCCGGTGGAGATCCCCTCGGCGAAGATGGCGCCGGCGCGCGGCCAGTCCTCCGCTCGCAGCCGGTCGATCCGCAGCGTCACGCCGGCGCCTCCCACCCGGCGAAGGCGTCGAGGGCGCCGGCCAGCTCCTCGGGCGTCAAGCGCAGGCCGAAGTCCAGCCGGTGGCGCCGCGGCCAGCCGCGGAAGTCGGTGTAGGCGCGGCCGACGAAGCCCTCGGCGTTGACGATGTCGTTCGTGCGCCGCAGCCGCAGCATGAAGTCCTCGGGGTCGAGCGCCGCCAGGGCGATGTCGGCCCGCGAGCCGGCGGCGAGCTCGCGGGCGCCGCTGAGGAAGACCTCGAAGTCGCTGGTCAGCACCTTGGCCTCGGCGTGGCGGCCGAGGAAGCCGGCGGACTCGGCTTCGATCGTGAAGCGCAGGGTCTTGGGCCGCGGCGGCGCCGGCGAGCTCACCAGCGCCATCTCGAAGCGCGTGTCGCCGTCGCCGAGCTCCAGCCGGTTCATTCGCGGGCGACCCATCCGGAGAGTTCGTGGACGGCGGTGAACTCCAACGGGGCATCGAGGCCGTCGGCGGTCACCTGGACCCGCAGCCGCAGGCTCGGACCGTCCTCGACGCGCTCCAGCAGGCGGAGCTGCGGGCCGGCGTCGACGAGGCCGGCGAGGGTCCGGAGGAAGCCTTCGGAGGCACCCGGTGCGCACGGCAACAAGCCCATGTCGAGGGCCAGCGCCACCTCCTGCTCAGGGTGGTCGGCCAGCAGCGGCCGCCGGCACAGCCGCCAGCCGTCGTCGGTCTCGATCAGCACCAGGTCGTGGCGCTCGGGGTCTCCGGCGGCGGAGGGGTAGTCGACCTGGACCCGGGCGCCGGCGGCGCCGTCCGGAGCGGTGAAGGGGCGCGGCGGGCCGTAGACCACCTGGCCTTCAGGGCAGAGTTGGTAGTAGAAGCTCAGCAGGCCGGTGCGCACGACCAGGTCGCTCCAATCCTCGATCACCCCCGGCACCAGGGCCGGCGCCAGCACCGCGCGGAAGTCGGCCAACAGGGCGTCGCACTCGGGGTCGCTGGGCAGCAGCGGCGTCTCCCGGTCGAGCAGCTCCCGGTGCTCGCGAGCGGCGGCGCGGAGCGAATCGATGGTGCCGCTCAGGAACACGAGCTGCTCATCGGAGGCGGCTTCGGCCGCGCCGGGGCCGCAGCAGGGAAGGCCGGCCAGGAGGACCAGGGACGGGAGGAGCGGGTGGCGCATGATTCGGGTCGGCCTGCCCGCGGCGGTCATGGTCAGATCCTGCACCCCGCCGAGGGGATGGAGGCCGTCTTCAGGAACCGGTTCTACTCTCTTCCGGCCCTCGGCGGGGGCCGCCGAGGGGCCCGGACCCCGGCGACCGCCGACTATCGGGCCTGGCCCCCCCCCCCCCCCGCGGGAAAGGGGTGGGGAGCCCCCGCGCCCGGCCCCGGCTCCGCCCCGGGCCGGCGCCCGGCGTCGCCCCCCCCCGCCGCCCGCCCCGCCCCCTCCTCCGCCCGCCCCCCGGGTTGCCC
>JACKQG010005814.1_pt1 | contig 13368 bp, 7 predicted proteins | sample 8237621 | NCBI WGS metagenome assembly JACKQG01 (sample SAMN15677084, study PRJNA649215) | marine metagenome | biome: marine; feature: Black Sea; material: saline water; isolation source: suspended particulate matter (SPM) from the Black Sea western gyre | collected 2013-06-09/2013-06-10 | depth...
AACAAAAATTAACTATTATCGGTAGCAACCACGATTGTTTATCGGCTCCGATAACTGCAGAACTGGACGTTAAAGGTAGCTTTAAAAGCGTCAAGCTTGTGGATGCTACATCCAAAGTTTCTTTGCCTTGCCAATGGGAAAAAGCAGATGAAAAAGTGCAATTGTCATGGATTATTGATGGACTTGAGAATGGACAGCCAAAAGAATACAACGTCATTTTCTCAGAAGATGAAGTTAAGCCAGAAGGTTCTCAGGTCACTGTGAAAGAAGTTGACGAGGGGCGTTTGGACATAGAAATTGGCGGTGCCTTCTTTACCAGCTATTATCATGGGAAGGAAGTTATTCGTCCATATTTGCATCCTGTCATTGGTCCCTATGGCAAATCCGTCACGCGCGGCTATCCAATGGTGACTGATGTACCAAGCGAAAATAGTGACCATCACCACCACCGCGCGATTTACGTTGCCCATGGCGAGGTAAACGAAGTGGATAATTGGAGCGAGTCGCCCAATTGCGGAAAAATTGTACATCGGAGTTTCGATCTTGTCAACAGCGGACCTGTTTACGGACATATCGTTAATCAATTGGATTGGGTCTCCAATCAAGGCGAACCTGTGCTGAAAGAAGTGCGAGAATGGAAATTCTACAATGTGTCTCCTTCCAAAGTTGTAGATTTGAATTTAACATTCACAGCACCTGATGATAAAGATGTCGTTTTCGGAGATACCAAAGAAGGCGGGTTGCTTTCATTGCGAGTCGCAGGTACTATGAAAGCTACAGTTGCCGGAAAAATGGAAAATTCCTTCGGTGGCATTAACGAACAAGAAATATGGGGCAAGCGCGCGCATTGGTGCGATTATTCAGGACCAGTCGATAATCAATGGGTCGGCGTCGCATTATTTGACCATCCGAAAAATCTCCGACATCCAACCTATTGGCATGCGAGAAACTACGGTTTAATGACAGCGAATCCATTCGGCATCGCAACGTTTGAAGGCGACCCAAGCCGCAATGGCGACTACACCTTGCCAGCCGGCGCAGAATTAAAGTTCCGCTACAGAATTTACATTCACAAGGGAGATGCGGGAGAAGGAAAAGTTGCAGAGAAGTACCATAATTATATAAATCCACCGAAAGTGCAAGTATAGCGTGATAAATGAAATGTGGAATATATCATCACGTTTCACGCTTCACGTTTCATTCAATACCTAAACTAATAAATTAACTATCAGAATGAGCGAAACATTAATAATTGGACTCAAATATCATGAATTATCCATTTAAAATTGAAATTGTAGATTCTCAACACACAAATATTCCGAGGCGTTCGACCGGGGCTTCTGGCGATTCTGGGATTAACGTTGATATTCGGTTCCACTCATGCGAAATTGAACATATAGAGTCTCTCCGTCCGAGCACCAGACGAGAACTTGTGCTTCAGGTGATAGAAGATGCAAAGGGCCGTGTGTATGATGAATTCATCCATTTTTTGCAAATAAGAGCACGCCCGGTAAACTTTTTTCCCCTGGAAGCCCTCAGGAGATACCGAAATCAAAGGTATAGTTTGCTCCTGGCTCCTAGAATAGCCCGTGAGGTAGCTGAATTGTCAGGCATATCTATGCATTCTCCCGATGAGGTTCTCGTTTTTCATGGCTGCGAATTAGGAGTCAATGAACATCCGCGCTTGATAGAACCTGAAGCATATATGGTAGCTCCAAACAGATATGCGATTTTTATGCACCCAACTCTTAGTGCTCAGAGCATTGATGTATATCGTAGTGATTTCATCGAACTTAATCGGAGAACATTGCCGCCCATCAGTTTGCATGCGCAAATTGTTGTCGATGCAATCCAGCAGATAATTCAGCCATCAATAAGGAGAAGGCGGATGTCAACGCTTTTGGATATTATCCAGAGAAATCCACTGCCCCAAGAACAACCGCCATCTAAATTGCTGACTGAATGTCCCAAATGTACTGGAAGATTGAAACGATTAGGTGGAGACGATTACTTCTGTTTGGATTGCGACTGGGATAATCTGAAGCCGATGTGAACGGAATTTGGATTTCGGATTTCGGAATGGAAAAATGGTGAAAGGTAACCAAACTTTTCTTTAAGAAAGAAAAGTTTGATCAAAAGAAATAATTGGAATAAAAGGTAAAACGTATTACGTGTTTCGTGTTGTGTGTTTTTGTTTTTTTTCAATCAACAATACATGCAATACGCAACACGCAATACGCCTCTTGCATAACTTATAAACAAAGTATTAGATGGTGAGCGCCGACTTTTACTCACTGGAAAAAAACATGAAACAATCCTTAAACTTTTTATCTCAAAGAATTTTCAAATTTTCGGAATTTATCTCGAAAAGATATGACCTAACCCCAGGCGTATCGTTATTTCTCATTTTTTTGATTGCTTTCTTTGGATTATTCCTCGCCTATCCGATTGCTTACATATTCAAAGGTGCATTTTGGATAAACGGCGGATTTAAACTCACTTTTTTCAAGATAATGGTGGTAGACGAAACCCAACGAACATGCGTATTCAACAGTTTTAAGATAGGTTTTATGGTAACGCTGTTGACGACACTTCTGAGTATTCCGCTTGCTTACTTTCTTATTCGCTTTCGTTTTACAGGAAAGGGAATCATACAAGGGTTGATTTTAGTGCCGATGATTATGCCGCCATTTGTCGGAGCAATCGGAATGAGGCAGTTTTTCAACGACTACGGAAGTATCAATATCTTCCTTAGCTACCCCATCGATTTTTTAGCTCATCATATTTTCAATAACTCTGATTTTTCCTATCTCAACCATCCTATCGATTGGTTCGGCGGCGGATTTTGGGGTGTTATTTTTTTGGAGTCATTGCATCTGTATCCCATCATGTATCTGAACGTTGCGGCGGCGTTGGCAAATGTAGACCCCAATTTAGAAGAAGCTGCTGAGAATTTAGGCGCGTCGAAGTTTCATCTGTTCCGCACCGTGACCTTTCCGCTGATGATTCCCGGATACTTTGCAGGCGCCATCATCGTGTTCATCTGGGCATTCACCGATCTAGGGACACCGCTGATGTTTGATTATCGTCAGGTCTTGCCCGTTCAAATCTTCCTCCATGTCAATGACATTAACGAAAATCCGATGGGCTATGCTCTGGTCGTACTAATAATTGTTTTGACAATGTTGTCATTCTATCTCTCGAAGAAAGTATTCGGCGGCAAACGATATGAAATGATGGCGCGTGGGCATACCGGCTCTCGTGAATCGCAGGCAAAGCCATTCATGTCAGCATTGATTTATCTGTTCACTGGCGGATTAATATTCATTGCCCTGTTGCCCCATATCAGTGTCGTTTTGACAGCTATGACGCCAAATGCCGGCGAATGGTTTGGCACCGTTTTGCCAAGCGATTACACATTTCATCACTACGGTTCAGTATTCACTCACGACGACACACTATCCAGTATCAAAAACAGCTTATTCTACAGTGTTTTCAGCACCATAATCGATCTAATCTTGGGCATAATCATCGCTTACCTTCTCACCCGTAAACGCATCCCTGGCAAAAACATTCTGGATACGACGGCAATGTTGCCACTCGCTTTGCCGGGCATTGTATTAGCTTTCGGCTATTTCGGCAGTTTCTACGGCTGGCACATTGGCGGTTGGCATATTGACCCTCGCATAAATCCCGTAACGCTGTTGATTATCGGCTATTCCGTCCGCCGCTTGCCATACATGGTGCGCGCAGCTTATGCGGGATTCCAGCAAACCAGCATAACTCTCGAAGAAGCGTCGCAAAATCTGGGCGCAAGTCCCATGAGAACGTTATACAAAATAACCTTGCCTCTCGTCTTTGCGAACTTAATCGCCGGCGGCATTCTGGTCTTCTCATTCGCCATGCTTGAGGTCAGCGACAGTCTCATTTTAGCACAGAAGGAACAATTCTATCCGATTACCAAAATGATTTACAGTCTCTTCTTCCGGCTCGAAGACGGCGCATATGTAGCCAGCGCAATGGGCATCTTGGGAATGGTCTTGCTAACAACCAGTCTCGTCGTTGTAGGAAGATTTCTCGGCAAACGAATGGGGGAATTGTTTAGAGTTTGAGAACCGATACCATCTCAGCGAGTACTAAAATCTTTGTTGAAATGAGGATAAAAAGATGGTATAATTTTAACAGTTGATTTCTGGAGTTGGCAACTGAATCTGTCAAATTTTTATTGCCAAAACAAATTTGGATATATTCACTAACCCAAAGGTTTATGAATGCAAAAGTTAAGTGAAATGGCCTTTGATAAGGGAGACTTGCTATGCTATCACAACTCGTCCAGCGACAAGTGTTAATAGGAAATAAAGTGACATTTTTTCTGAAGAATGGCCATAAGGTTACCGGCGTTCTTGTAGAAATTAGTTGCGATCACATCACCCTGGAAAATGAAAAGGGCATTACTACTGTTCTAGTAGAGATGATAGGTGCCTGGGAAGTCCCTGAAGACAAGGCGTTGGAACTAGAGGCAGAAACGACATCCGATACTCAACCATCTGAAGATAATCCCACTCCAGATACAAACGCGCAAATAACTGAGCAACCTACTGGAGCACAAACAGCACAATCCTTGTCTACAGAAAACTTGGAACTAGAGGCAGAAGCAACATCTGACACCCAACCATCCAAAGATAATCCCACTCCAAATACAAACGCGCAAATAACTGAGCAACCCACTGAAGCACAAACAGCACAATCCTTATCCACAGAGAACTTGGAGCCAATATTCAAGAAGCTTATCGAAATAGAGGCCCGTTTCCATGCACAGCTTCAGACTGCAAAAATTGAATTAGAAGTTCCTGATTTCGTCTTCCCAGCCGATGACATTTCTGACCGGTACAAAGAGCAGGTGGCCACAGTGTGGAATATAATTTCCAATCGGTACGAGTATGCCAATAAGATTAACGAACTGAGCAGTAAGTTTGGCAGAATTCAACCAATCACTCATGACTTGGAATCGCTGGTTAAGCGTTTCTCTAACTCGTCAAATCTGAAGAGGCATTTGGCCTACTTTTACTTTCTACTTGGTGAAGAACGAAAGTCAATGGACTATTACAAAGATGCCGCTAAAACCTCACAGGAAGTAGATGATTGGTACAATTTAGCTTCGTTGGCACTGAAATCTGGCGAAGAAGAACTGGGTTGCTATGCACTGGAGCAAGTCTTTTTCCAGGTTCCTATTACTGAGAAACCAGATGCCTGGTACGTTTACATCAAGCTTCTGGAGAATACTGGTAACTACCCTGCTTTAGTAAAGTTATGTGAAATCACAGAGCGCAATCTATCTGAAGAGGAACTTGTCTTTCTATTGGAAACGGGAATCTACCTATTAAAATCTACTGGAGAAGAAAAAATAGCAACAAGTCTAACCCGGGGATGGATGAACAGTCAAGCTCTACAACCTTTGGCTTTGGAGTCCTTTAGACAAGTCGATGGACAACTCAGTGAATCTTATCAACGGATTGTAGCTGAATTTTCAAAAGCTGATCAAGAAGAAAAAAAGAAATCTGAGCTAAAAATCCTTCAGCAGCCACAAGGCTACATATACACCTACAGAAAAGATCGAGGCTTTGGTTTCTTGGAAGATTTGATAGGGAAGAAATACTTCTTTCATCGCAGTGCGATTATAGACGATACTTTATTGGACAGAATTAACAATTTAGATTTGGGGGAGCAAATTCCTGCTGTTTTTGAAACTGCGGAGGGGCCAAAAGGGCCGCTTGCGCTAAGAGTAGCGTTGCTTCGAACAGTTGACGAACTATTCAATATTGCCACTGATTGTGCTGAAGAAGGTGATTATGCCAGAGCCATTGGCTACATCAGGCAAGTTTTGGATAGAGATTCCGAATATCCAGAAGCCCAAGATTTGTACGAAAAATGGCGTGAATATGTTCGCGCAACGGGTGTGCCAAAAGGTTCAAACCCCTATGCACGCGCCAAGCGAATTGGGTTGATTGAGAAGGACCTGGATAACGCAGCTCGATTATTTCGCCAAGCTATTAGCCAGGGAGACAATACCGAGAGTGCTATCAAGGATTTGGCACATTTGTTAGTCCAACAAGGTAATCCTAAGCAGGCTATTGAGTTCTTGCAAGAAAACCGGGGAATAGTTCAAGACCAACAATCGGTAGACAATATGCTCATTGTTTTCTACCAGAATGCGAACCAGTATAATCAAGCTATTGCTCTCCTGCGTAAGAAGCTAGACCATGCTTCCGGAAAGGAAAAGGAGGCGCAAGTCCTATGGCAAATAGCAAATTGCTACCTACGGCAAGAAAATTACGACCAAGCCAAGCAGACATTTGAAGAAGTGCTTGATTTACACCCTGACAACCTGGCCGCTCGAAGAAACATTGCCATTTGCCACTTTAAACAGCAGCAGTTTGATGAGGCTGAGAGGATTCTAAACAACATCCTTGACACATCGCCCAATGCCAAAGCAGCTGAATTACTTGAGGCGATTACTCGGGCAAAGGCAACTGGTGAATCTACTCAAATTGATGAGATTATTATAGACACAACACTCTCTGATTTCTCTGGTGAACTTAGCGAATTTACGCAATTCTTCCTAAAGCGTTGTGAGTTTCAGGGTGTTCCTCCAGATCGGGTGCGGGCACAAGCATTTGATCCTTCCGACATAAAGAAATTGGAAGAAGTTGCAAGCCAATTCGGGACGCGTCGCCCACGAGACAGAGCTGGTTATTATTTGTCTGCTGCCAAAATAACATCAATCTTGGAAGATGAAAGCTCCAATCAGTTCTATAGGTACTTATGTCGTAGCTTTGCTTCAAGCGGCGATGCGACCATTGCTGAAGGTAAACCTTTGGACGCGGCACGCGAATTATATTGCGAAGCGCTAAGTGTATATGGCAAAGACCGAAGTATTAGAAGCGATGAACAGGATGCTGTAAACGCTCTCGTTCGCTTCTTGTTTTCGACGTTAGGGCAAACCCAGGTTCCACTTACACCTCACATTCCACCCATAGACGAAACTGTTGAACAAGTTTTAAGTCGCCATCCGCAACAGGATCGAGTTTTTGATGCTATAGCCTATCTTGTGTTTCGAAGTCGGTATGCTGCGAATCGAATTCTCAAGCGACTACATGCTAGGTCGTCATTGCAGGTTATGGCACTGGAATACCTCGACAATCAAGGCATCTCTGTTGCGCGGTCTGTCAGGCAATTTGATGATTTTGTTCGCTTATGGAATGAATTACTAAGGCGTAAGTTTGATGAGTGGCGCGCCATATCAAGTGAATTTCGTTTCCTGACCAGAGTTGGATTGACCACAGCTTCTTTAGAAGCCGGCATTGAGCGCCTTAAATCTGTTAATTATCGCCTATTTTTTAATCTGGATCAAGAACGGGCAAGGCAATTACAGACAATTTTTGAAACCACTCTGGATCTTGTCAAACAAGTCTCTTTTGAAGAGCAAGAAAGACTGTGCATTCAAGTTAATAGCCGTTGCGACGATTTATTGAGAGAAATTGAAGGGAGCCCTACCAAATTGTCCGTGGAAGAACTTTGTCCTGTTGTCGAGGCTATTCAAAACAAAGTAGAGGAATATCTGGAGGAACTGTACATAAGTTCAATGCCACAATTGGAACTCCGATTGCCAATGGAATCTTATGTGCCAGACAACAATCAGCAGATTGAAGTGCAAATAGTGGTAGCCAACAAAATAGGACGTAGTCCTGCTGAGTCATTGGAGTTGATTGTGCAAGAGGATGAAAATCTTTTCACAGTAAACAAGCCAGAAATCAAGCTCGATGAATCATTGCGGGGCAGTGAGCAGCGTATTTTAGAATTGCCTATTCGAGTTACTCACCAAGCTCTACAATCGCAGACATTTTCCTTGCCGATGTACGCTCAATATTGCACACGTTCAGGTGAAACAAAGCAGACACAAATTCATAATTTTTCTATCCTTCTTTACCCTGAAGAAGAATTTGAAACAATAGACAATCCATATGTTGAGTATGCAGAAGCAGGTATTGTTGAAGACCCCATGATGTTTTATGGCCGAGATGAGCTTATTGATAACATCACAAATGCCATCCAGAAATCGCGTTCTCAAAGCAAAAGTATTGTTGTGTTTGGACAGAAGCGATCCGGAAAGTCTTCAATTCTGCATCATGTCAAAAAGAAACTAGAAGAAATCGGAAACTTGCTGATTCTCGATCTTGGTAACATCGGGTCTATTTTGGATGAACAATCTTCCGCTTCGCTTCTTTACCAAATTCTTTGGAGCATTCTGAGAAAGCTAGAGTATGCCATTGAAGATATGGTGGAGGATAAAGGCCTTAATCCATTAGATCTGACCTTTCCAAGCGATAGAGAATTTTATTCCCATCCCAGCCCGTTAGTGTTGTTCAAGGATATATTTGATAGATACAGGCGCAAAGCATCTAAGACAGAGGCTTGGCAGAATCTGCAGATAGTACTTCTTATTGACGAATTCTCTTACATATACGGGCAGATTGTGAGGGGACGTATCCCTGAGTTGTTTATGAAAAACTGGAAAGCTCTTTTGCAAGAGAACTACTTTAGCGTCGTTCTGGCGGGACAAGATGTCATGACCAAGTTTAAGCAACGTTTTCCCAATGAATTTGGCACGACACAGGACGAACGGGCCAACTACCTCAAACGTGCGGACGCCGCGAAGCTAATTGATGAACCGATTCGTATTGGTGGGCGGCAGGGGGAAAGCCGTTACCGTGAGAGAGCGATTGATCTCATTATAGACTTGACGGCAGGCAGTCCATTCTATATTCAGATTATATGCGATCGGCTTGTGAAGCATATGAATAACCGGCACACAAAGTTTGCTACCGATGCACACGTTGAACAGGTTAAGAATGAATTAATACGAGGCGTGAACGCATTGAGTCAGGACAAATTCGACAACCTTATTAACTCCGGTGATACATCAGAGGATGCTATTAGTGATGAGGACGCTCTGAAGGTGTTAAAAGCCATTGCAGTGAACAGCCAAACTGGTCCGTGTAATCGTAATAGCATTACTTGTGAAACGCACACCCCTGTGGATGTTATTCTGGATGATTTGGTGAACAGAGACGTCATTGAACGAGAGAGAGAACGATACTATCAAATTCGAGTTGGTTTATTTAAGGATTGGCTTATAGCCCATCAGTGAGGTAACATAAAATGAATCAAGATTTTGAAAATCCATTTGCTGACTATGGCAATATTGTCCGAGGTGAACGCTTCATTGGCCGGAGAGATGACTTGCAGGTAATTGAAGGCAGGGTTATCCGTCCCCGAGAAGCAGGTAACCTTGCAATCATTGGCGACCACCGTATCGGCAAGAGCAGTCTGGTCTACAAAGCGATTATTGAGCGAAAGATGAGTTAGTCGCAAAGAAGCTTCTGCCTATTTGGATTAACTTGGGGACGTATGAACAAGCCTCCATCTTTTTTCGTTCGCTGGTCACCAGTTGTGTAGATGAAATGGAAGACCGGAACTGGCTGTCTGAATCTATTCAACGGGCAGCCAACCGTGCTATACAAGATGAACTCTCATGGGGTGAAGGATATGGACGTATCCAGCGATTCTTTGAGAAGGTTCGACAGAGCGGGGTTCGTGTTCTTTTCATCCTGGACGAGTTTGATAATGCACGTCATCTTTTCCATGGCGACATCTCCGGATTTCAGGGCTTGAGAGAGCTTTCCTATCGGCCAGAGTGGCGGGTTACCTACATAACCACTTCTCGTTGCACAATTCGCGACATTGAGCTACAGACACAGGCGATTTCCACGTTTGATGGTATCTTCCACAAACACTATTTGTCTATGTTTGGTGAAGAAGATTTGCAAGAATACTTTGCACGCCTCACCTCTGTTGATATATCAACTACTCCTGCTCTTAAGGAACGCGTGGACTTTTACTGTGGTAAGCACCCTTACTTGTTGGAAATGCTTGGATACGAAATACTTGAGTTTTTTAGAGAAGAGCAAAAGATTAATGTGGATAAGGCAGCTCAACGTATTGGTCAATCATTTCTTGCCCAATACGACCGAATGGTTGATTTGCTGAGTGAATATGGCAATCTTAGCAAATTATTACAAATTCTATTTGGTCCCGTCGTTGATGTAAAGCAAGCTGATGTGGATGAGTTCCTTCGATATGGATTCATCAAACCGGGTGAACAGGACACTTATGTTGCATTCTCTGGTCATTTTCAGACTTTTCTGAGTCTGGTGGAACGCGAAGTCGATCTTGATTTATGGCCAATTTGGCGTGATACAGAAATAGCCTTGCGTAATCTCATTACTACAACAATGTTGGAAAAGCATGGAGAACGTTGGATCGAAAAGCTGGAGAAAGCACGCCCTAACTTAAAGACAATCTTTGAGCAATGCCGCAAGGCTCAAGAAAAGGAAGAAAAATCATTTGGTAGCCGGGCATCACGAAACTTGATTGATTTTACATATCCCCAAGATTTATTTGCTATCATATTCGCTGAATGGAATACCTTCAAAATCGTCTTTGGAAAAGACAAGAACTATTGGGATGGGCGCTCGCAAATGCTAACAAAAATGAGAAATCCACTGGCCCATAATCGTGACAAAGTGCTGTACGATTACGAGCGGCAGATTGCTGAAGGATATTGCAATGAGATTCTGACACTTATCAAGTCATCGGGGTAATAACAAAACGTCACCATCTCACCTACATTCCGCACCTATGAGGAGCAAAATATGATTTTCTCATGCCAAATACCGATAGCATGTCAGGAAACCCTATTGGAGCTTTGGTTGCGAGAGGTATTTCCGACCGAGGAATTAGCGGATAGACTTGGATTGCATGAGAAATACAATCTGTATCGTTCATAAATAGAAAGGATGATTCAAGCTTTCAAGACGAGTTGGGCAAAGGGGCTGTCAGCGGATTTCCTAAACGGATTAGGTTTATGCTTTGCAAAGTTCTCTGTTAATCCGTTTAATTCGCTACCATAATCCGTTGACAGCCTTTTCAGTGGAATGCAAACTGTTGATGTGCCTTTTGGGAATTGACTCTGCGGCCTACGAAGCCGCTCAAAAAGAGGAAATACGGGTGTTTTTACTCAAGGACATAAATTTCTTGATGGAGAACTACAGCGAGTTTCCTATTCGGGCATAATCAGAAGATCTATCTAAACTTAACAAAACTCCGACCCAATTCTCTTGCGTCAACGTTTTGATGATGTGAAAACCATTAAATCTCGCGGCGGATTCAATCTTCGGCATTTCCTCTTCCAAAATGCCGGAGAAGATTAACGAACCGTTTGGCTTCAGATAGTGTGGACAATCTGGAATAATAGGCAGGATAACTTTGGTGAGAATGTTTACTACAATGACATCATATCGTCCTGAGAGCGATTCAAAACCGTTTCCCTCAACGACTTCGATTTTCTCTTCCACGCCATTGATACGGACATTTTCCCGCGCGATGGGGACGACGGTCTTGTCTATGTCGGTGGCTATAACTTTATTAGCTCCGAGTTTGGCAGCAGCGATAGCTAAAATTCCCGACCCTGTGCCGATATCTAACACATATTCGCCGCCTGAGATAACTTCTTCCAGTAGACATAGCGCAAGCTGCGTGGTTGGATGGTAACCGGTGCCAAACGCCATGCCTGGGTCTAACCAAATTACGATTTGTTCGGAATATGGTGTTATTTGATTCCATCTTGGTGATACGATGAATCGATTGCCAATCTGCTTAGGTGGAAAGGCGGATTTCCAGCTTTCAGCCCATTTCTCATCTTTTATGCTTTTAATTTCAATTTGAGCCGGTTTGATTTCTAATCCAACTACTTGAAGTTCTTTCAGGAATTCATTAATCTTTGCAATTCTGGAGCCGACAAGGTCATCGGTGGGAAAGTGTGTGATGAGGGTTACCGGCGGTAAATCGTCATTTATAGAAGTTTGCGAAGATTCATCGTCAATTAGTACGCCGTTTACACCGAGTTCTAAAAGGAAGTTTGAAACGATTTCGGAAGTTTCATAAGATGTTGTGATTTTAATTTCTGTCCAGGTCATTTTTCAGAGAGGATAAAAGGGCAAAGAGGTAAATGGGTTAAGTAAAATACGACTGTTTCACCCTTTTACCTCTTAACCTTCTTGTCATTTTACCATTAGCCATCTTTACCATCTATCTCGCATTCATCTTTATGTCTACCGAGTATTTTATCGAATAGGTTGCGTTCACCGTGATGTATTGTTTCACCACGCAGTTTGGCAAACTCACAGAGCAATTCTTTTTCCTTATCGCTCAAATCGGTTGGTGTTTCGATGATAGTTTTCACGATTAGGTCGCCGGAACCGAAACTGCGTAGATATGGCACACCTTTGCTGCGCAGGCGAAACTCCTCGCCGTATTGTGTTTCAGCAGGAATTTTTAATATTTCTGCCTCACCGCCAATTGTTGGAACTTCTATTTCAGTTCCCAATGTAGCCTGTGAGAATGAGATAGTCGCTATGTACAGTAAATCATTGCCGTGTCGTTCGAATAGGTCATGTTTATTGATGTGAACAACTAAATGTAAATCTCCGGGTGGCCCGCCTTTGGTTCCACCCTCGCCTTCTCCGCGTAGTTGTATCACTTGGCCATTATCTATGCCTGCGGGGATTGTTACATTAATCTCCCGTGTACGTTGCACCTGTCCTTGCCCTCTGCATTCTTCACATGGCGTGGTGATTATCTTACCCTCGCCGCGACAGCGGTCACAAGTGCGAGAAATGCTAAAAAAGCCTTGGTTAAAAGAGGTCTGACCTCGTCCACCACATTGTGAACATGTTTGAGGTTGGGTGCCCGGCTTCATCCTCGTACCATCGCAGACAGGACATACTTCCAGTCGCGGAACTTCAATAGTTGTTTTTTTACCTAAAACTGAATCCTCTAAACTAATCTCCGCGTCATATCGTATGTCTCGTCCACGTCTGGGGCCGGAGCGTCGGCGCGACCCGCCGATTCCCCAAAAATCGCCGAAATCACCAAAGATTTCTGACATAATATCATCAAAGCTAGAGAAATCAAATCCGTGGCTTCCTGCTCGTGATGCGCCTTGCACACCTGCGTGCCCGAATCGGTTATATCGTTCTCGCTTATCCTGGTCACTTAGAATTTCATAAGCTTCGGCGGCCTCTTTGAATTTCTCTTCTGCTTCTTGTTTATTAGTGGGATTTTTGTCAGGGTGGTATTGAATCGCTAATTTGCGAAATGCCTTCTTGATTTCTTCTGCGCTGGCATTCCTGCTAACACCCAGAACTTCGTAATAGTCACGTTTTGCCATTTACGTGTCACTCCTGTTTA
>JACKQG010005815.1_pt1 | contig 13363 bp, 3 predicted proteins | sample 8237621 | NCBI WGS metagenome assembly JACKQG01 (sample SAMN15677084, study PRJNA649215) | marine metagenome | biome: marine; feature: Black Sea; material: saline water; isolation source: suspended particulate matter (SPM) from the Black Sea western gyre | collected 2013-06-09/2013-06-10 | depth...
GGGTGGATGGGCCAGCCTTTGACTGAGATGGCGAAGCCGCGGTAGTTCATAGCGGAACTGAAGTGCGTCCGCTCCAGATAGTCGGCCGAGGGGCCCCAGATTTCGGCCGAGGTAAAGACATCCGGATTGATCTCACGAATGTAAGCATGCCATTCCCGCCAGAAGCCGTCGGGCACTTCTTCCGCGACGTCGAGGCGCCAGCCGTCGATTCCATCACTGGGGTCGCCGTCGCCATTGGGATCCATCCAGCGTTTGCTCGCGTTGAAGACGTAGCGCTTCGGCCCCGGCGCGAGATTGTTGCCCGAGGGATCGTTGGAAAATTCCGGGAGGCTTTTGAAGCCATACCAGCCGTGGTAGTCGAACTCATTGCGAGCGGTGCGGGGGTCATCGAATTCGATGATGTCGTACCAGCGGGCGTAGCGCGATTTTTGAAAGTGGGTGCGGATGTCGGCAAAGGCGAAGAAGTCGCGCCCTGTATGGTTCCAGACCCCGTCGATGATGACCCGGATGCCGCGTACTTTGGCTTCTTGCAGTAACTTGAGGAAGAGCTTGTCCGCGGCCGTCCACTGCCAGCTGCGTGGGTTACTCGACTCCCCGGCGATCAGTGCGAGGTCCCCTTCGGGGTCGGGACCGAAGTGCGGGTCGATGTGGTGGAAGGAATTGCCGTCGTATTTGTGCAGCGAGTTGGCATAGAAGATCGGGTTGAAGTAGATGCCGTTCACACCGAGCGCTTTGAGGTAGTCGAGCTTATCGATGACGCCCTGCAGGTCGCCCCCGTAGCGGCGGTGCTGGAGAGTACTCTGGAAGTCGCCGCCCATGGCTTGCTCCCAGTCGGCGCGCTCGAACCACTCGCTTTCCCAATCCATAACCGTCCACTCAGCTGTGACCCGCTCCGGGTTATCGAGCGAGGCGCGGGTGGGATCGTTGGAAGGATCACCGTTGGCGAAACGCTCGGGAAAAATTTGGTACCAGACCACGTCCTTCGCCCAGTCTGGGGTGGGGGACGCCGCGGACAGAAAGAGAGGCAGTGCGAGGAAAGTTAGGCTTAGAATTTTAACCACGGATGAACACGGATTGGAATTAAGTTTGAGCGCTCTGGCCGAGCTCTCAAGGGGCATTTCAAGCGCCGCTGGGTTTGAGAGATGTAAGACCTATGGGCATAGATGTGAGGTTGATAGGCTTCATAAGTGAAGCCCCTACGTTCTTATTCAACCACGACGCGGTAGAATTTCTTCGTTTCGCTTTCCCCTGGTGTGTCGGTGAAGATGCCGGAAGTTTGGGCAGTGGCTTCGTCGACCCATGAGTCGGCGGCCAGGGTGAGAGAGCTCTGTATTTTGTAGGTTTTACCGCCGACAGGACTCCAAGTGATGGTGATGTCGCCGTTGGTTTCCGTGGTTTGGCTGGTCACAGTAAAACGGGAACTATTGCTGAGAGGATTCGTGCCAGCCGCGTCTTCGTCGGCATTGCTTTGGCCGTCTCCGTCCTCGTCGCCAACGGCGGGTAGTAGGGTGATGGTTTGACTCGCGTTACTGGTGGGACCGCTGTTGTTGGTGTCGTATGGGTTAACAGCCTTCACTGAAATCGAGATGCTGTCTTCTTCAGAAGCGCTTACGGTGTATTCGCTCTCGGAGACGATGCTCGGTGCCTGTGCACTGCCGTTGATCGTTACAGTGACCTCGTAGTGCGGGACCACGCCGCCAGCGTCGGCGGGCAGGTCGTCCCAGTCGAAGGTCGCGGCAGTGCCGATCTCGTAGTTATAAGCTTTAGGCTTCGAAGGTTGGGCGGGTGTCGCTGCTGGTGCGGTGACGTCATAAATTTTCAGGTACTGTGCTTCGTAGGGTTCTGCGAGCCAAGTGGAATTGGCGACTGGCACTTTGTAGAGATTCACGAAAAAACCGCTGTTCTTCAGTGCGGCACCGGAGAGACCGGATCCCCAGAGCCAGAGGTCGCGACGATTGGCCTGCTGCGCGGTGTAAGCGGCGATGTTTTTGACGTTATAAATGCGCCCATCTTGAAGACCCATGAGAGTGGCCAGAGCCTCGGGTATGTTGAAGTTGTCGCTCTGATTGTTGTTACGGTCGATGTTGACGAAGCCGAGCACGACATCGGAGGTCGCGGGTGAAGCATTCGGTGTTTCATACTTTGCGGCGGCGAATATCTGGGTGTTGCCGCCGTCGCCATCGAGGAACCAGCGGTTGGGGCTGCGCAAAGCCGGACTTTCACCGCGTGAGGTCTGGATGCCGGAATAGACCGGGTAGAGCTGGTCGTTTCCGAAATTGGTATCGTTCCAGATCGGCATCATGGAATTCCAGCGTTTGAAGTGCGGTATGGTTTTTCTGAAGTTGGTTTCGTAGTGTTGGTAGCCGTAGTTGAAATTGTCTGTCGGGTCGTTGTTGCCCTTGTTGTCGGTGACGATGCCCAATTCCTGCCCTGGGAAAATAAGTGATGCGGAGTCCATCATACCGACTGCTGCGTTTCGCACGAGGGCCTGCCAAGGATCAGCATAGTTCTCTTCGTCGTGCGATGTGGTATTGGCGAGGACGAGTGCTTGACCATAGGCACTACGGCGCCCCTCGAAAATACCGCGGTAGTCAGTCTTATTGCCCGCAGACTTGAGAGGGAAGACGATGTTCTCATTCAATATTTCGAAGTGCCGACTGGATCTGTAGGTCACTGCGTCGCCGTCGAGCGACTCGCTCATCATTACGAAGTTCCACTTGTAGCTGCGAGCGACGTTGATGATGTATTCCCAAGCCTGCGGTGGCAGACCTTGGCCGAAGTCGCAACGGAGGCCATCGATCCCGCGGGCGTCCCACGCGTAGCGGGTCGCGGCATCGCCGTCGGAGGAGGTGGAGTTGCGGTTTTGTCCGACGGGGCGCGTTTGTTCCAGCCAATGCACCGCATACTCGGCGAAGTAGTCCCAGACGCGGCGGGTGACATTCCATTGCATGCCGCCTTGGGTAAAGTCGTCGGCTGTCCAATCGGAGTCGGCATAATCGAACCTGTCGCCCTCGCTGGTGTAGCTTGTATTTTCCGGGAAGGTGTCAGTCTCTACGAGCGCATCGTAGCGGCCGAAGAAGACATCTTTCACGTCATTCCACTTGCCGAAATCAAAGCGGTCGGGGCCGGCTGCGATATTGGCGGCGGAGGACGCGCGGTTGCCATAATTGCCATCGGCCGAGAAAAAACGTGCCTCGCGGTTGCGGATTTGGTCGTAGCGATCCCATGTCTGGCCGTCCGGCTGGAAAAGATCCACGCCTTGTTGCCCTAGCTCGACATCGAAGGCCGTGTGGTTGAAGGGCGCGTCGAGCATGATGCCGACGTCCTTGGCATCGGCGGCAGCGGCGAACTCTTGGAAGGCGTCCATGGCGGCGGCGCGATTCTGGGCGAGGCTGTTGCCGCCGTTGTAATCGACCGTCATCAACTCGTTGACCTCGAAGAAATTCTTCACCGCGTAAGGGCTGCCGGGGTCGTAGAGCGCGCTTCCACTGCCGTAGCCATCGACTGGCTCGCGGCCGTCGATGCCGTTCGGGTGGATCGGCTGGAACCAGAGCCAGTCCATACCGAGGCCTTTCAGGTAATCGAGGTTCCAACGGCTGCCGCCTCCCTCGAAATTGTGGGCAGCGTCCGGCGCATCGTGTAGGTCTTCCAAAGTAGAGCGGTCGAAGAAGGTGTCGCCGGAGGCTTCGACGTTGAACACGTTCATGACGTAAAGTTGCACGTCGCGGGCATCGACCGGCGCAACTACGATGGCGTGATCACGCAAGCCATACCAGATCCATTGGCTCGGATCATTATTGTTTTCCGTGATAGGGTCTGAAGTCTTGAAGCGTGCGGTGAGACGGTAGGCACCTGTCTTACTGGCCGGTAGGGTGAGCTCCCAGATGCCATTGCTATCGACGTCCGTCATATTGACGGGGGCAAAGTAATGACCGGATGCAATGTCAGTGTGGGCGGGCGAGTCGGTGATGGAGTTCCCGTCGACTGGTTGAATGCCGTCGGCATAGCCGTCGCCGTTCTTGTCGATCCGTGCCAGATCACGGCGATTTAAATTCGTGTAAACCTCGACGTCGGTGATGTTGTTGAAGCTGGTCAGTGTCCAGAGGATTTCTATGTCTGCTGTTGTGCCAGCGACTTCGTCAATATAGACATGGCTGGTAGAATACTCGGCACTGCGGAAATCGTAGCCGGGCGCACGTACTTCCAGATAGCCGACGGCCTGCGCGAAGCTGGCTGCTACCAGGAAGAAGGAGGTGATTGAAATGGGGGCTTTCATCGCAGAAACTAGGGTCGTGTGATCTCGATCTTGTAGAATCGGTGGTCAACAGTGCTGAGGTTGGGAGTGGTTTGGTTGCCGTCGTCGGTCCAGACGTGGGCGGGGTCGCTCTGGGTGATGGAGAAGCTGGCGCCGGCGGGTTGCCAGGTTTGAGTCAGATCATCGACATACCAGATGCGGTAGCTGCGGCCTGCGAGGACGGGGAAGGTGATAGTGAAGCCGCCGCTGCCGTCGCTTTCAACTAGGCCGCTGGGTCGACGGTTGAACTCCGCCACTCCCGGGTCGAGGCCGAGGACGTATTCTTCGAAGTTGCTGTAGGTGTCGCCGTCGTCGTTGCCTTCCTTGCCGTTGATGCCGGTCTTGTCGTTGGGATCGAGGCCGTTGTCGAGTTCCCACCAGTTGGGCAGATCATCGCCATCGGTATCAGTCCAGCCGCTCTCGAGAGTCAGGCTCATACTGAAGCTGTTTTGTCCGTCCACGTTGGTTAGCTCAACTTGGTGGACCAGAGCCTGGTTGCGCATATTGAGCGCATCCCACTCGGTGACGCCGATTGAATCATCGACAGCGTCGCCTACGAAAACTGTGTTGGCGTCGTAGGTGACTTGAGCGACGACAGGCTCGCTACCGCCGCGGTTGGCGAGTCGTATCCGCCCAGCGGATACGCTGAGTGGGTCGAGGTCGTATTGGCCTCGGCTGATCAGATTCCAGAGGTTGGGGGAGAGCCCGTAGCGGACGTAGATTTTGTCGACATCGGTGCCATTGAGAAGGTAGTCGGCTTGCAGCTCAGGGAGTGCATCATCGAGAGTGATTGTTTTAACGATGTGTCCGCCGGGCGCAGTGAAGGTCCAGCCGTCGTTGCCGCTGGGGGCCACTGCGTAGAGGCTGTTGACATATTGGGTGGTAGCGCCGCCCGCGCCGTCAGCAAACCAGTCCTTAAAGGCGGAAGTGCGGCGTGCACCAATTTCGCTGTTTTCGGCATTAGCCCTGCCTTCGTCTTCGGTCTGGCTTCCGGCGTAGGTGGGCTGGCTACCGATGATTTGGTAGACGGCTCCGGTGGCCGGATTACGCGAGAAGGCGGCAATGCAGCGCCCGCCGATTGCTTCAAAAATGGCGAAGGCGGTGGCGTTGTAGAGCAGGTATTCGTTCTCTCCATCGAGGTCGATATCTTCGGCGCTTGTCGTCGCGCTGGCGGGTGGGCCTGCTGCCCAGGCATCGACACGTTTGTAGAGTGCGGCGAAGCGCATTTGTGATTGAGCGAGTTTGGAGAAATCGGCCAGATTGTTAAAGTCGGTGTCTGGGTAGATATAAGTGCCAGTGGAGAATTTGCTCAGGTCGTTATTTTGCTGTTCGTGAAATGCGGTCACGAACATAGCAGCGTGCGCGGCGGTGCGGCCAAGCTTAGCGGTGTTGGTGTTGGCGATGGCGTCGACTTCCGTCCAGGTAGCGTCGGCGATTCCGTCGATGCCGACTTGGCCAAAACTATCAGGCAGGTCGACGCCGGAACGGATTTCGAAGAGTTTATTGGCGAGTCCCTCTTCGCGGCCGCTTTGGCCGTTGTACCAGTTGCTGTAGTCTTCCTGGGTAGCGTGATCTATAAAGTCCTTCGCGGTGCGTTGGAGGCTCTGCCCTGTGCCGCGATCGACGGAGCTCCAGTTGTCGCCGGAGCCGTCGGCGGGTTGGGAGAGATCGATCTCGCCGGCAGCGACATCGTCGAGGGTGATAAGCTCGATCCAGGGGCGGTTGGCCAGCCAGCGGAGGTTGAGGTCATAGGCGTCAGCCTGGGAGCGGTTACGAAAATCCTCCCAATCGCTGAGTAGGCTAAGTACTTGGTCTTGGGAGCCGCTGCGGGCGCGGCGACTGAGGAGTTCACGAAGTGGGAGGTTGAGGCCATTGTCTTCGTTTAAGAATCGGAATGTGCTGGCGAAGTCATGTATGGGAAGGAGGCCGACATTGTTAACCTCGTTGATCTGGTAGCCCGACTGGCCGAGGGCCTGAGTGCGACCGAACCATTTGAAGAAGTGACGCATCTGATCGACCACAGTATAGCTATAGCCCATGGAGTGAATGGTGGCGAGTACGCCATCGTCGACTACGCGTTCGGCTGGCCAGAAGACGTTGGAAGAGGGTGCGGTGTTATAGATGTCGCTCAAGACACCGTCAGCCAGGTCAACACTATCCTGGGTAAACGTGGTGGAAGCAAAGGGAATGACCTGGTCGGCAAAGGTGGTGCCGAAGAGCATGCCCTCGCCAGATAAAAGCAGGCTAGCAATGCGGGCATTCAGGGTTGGTCCATCACGCCAGGGCTTATTCAATGCGGGGTCGACGGCTGCCCACTGCAGAGCCGAGGCGAGAGTCGGAGTAATATGTAGATTGACCGGAGCGCTAAAAGCCTCGTGCGCGTCGATCAGTCGGTAGTATCCAGCGCCAGCGTCGTTATTGATACGCTCGTGCATTTCGTTGGCGGCGCGGATGGGTTGATTGCCGTGAGCGATGAGGGCGACCTTGGCGCGCTTACCCCGGTCGTTGGAGCCACTGCGACTGAACCAGCTGTAGAGCACACTCTTGTCGCCTGCGATTTGACTCTGATCGCGGAAGTAAGCGGAGGCGATGAAATCATCGTAGATTGTATCACGAATATCACTACGACCGCCGATGTCTCCGAGCCCGGGCGATGGAGAATTATTGGTGCCGTCGCGGGTCGTGAAGACTTGGAAGTTGAGCGTTTCGGGATTGCCGTTCCATCCCGCATCGAGCAGAGCCTGGCGGCTAATGGAGGCTTCCATCGAATCGAGTTCGGAGTTGAAGTAGGCCTGTCCGAATCCGTTTGCGCTCGATTGCGTGCGGCGAACGACGCCTTTTGAAAAGACGTCTTCGCCGATGGTGGTGGTGTTGTTACCTGAATCGGTATCGACATAGACGGCTCCGTTATCGGTTTGGTAGATGGCGACGAGCACTTCCCACCTCATCTGAGTGCGGGTATCGAGGTCTTCGGGTAGAGCTGATTCACCGACCGCAGTGTTGCCCGTGTCTATGACAACATAGGTGTCGAGATTACCTTCTTCTGCGAAGGCTTGTAGGTCTTGATAGTCAAAGCGGAAGTAGAGTTTGCCGTCGCCACCTCCATCGCGGAAGTAGAAGGCAACGAGGTCGCGCGAGCTGTCGAAACCGTCGTAGGCGCGGTAGGTGTCGGTGCCTTGATTGTTGGTTCCGTTGCCTTCGTATTCGTCGAGTACGAGAAGATCGTCGATTGTCCAATCGGTGAATTCGTTGAGATTGGCGGCGTTGCCCACTGAGTCATCTGTGCCGGAGCCGATGATGATTGAGTTAGGCGGAGGGGGGGGCACGTTGTTGTCCTCGAGTGGGCGCGTGCCGTTTACGAGCTCCTGCGCGTTGGTGAAGCCATCTTCGTCGGGGTCATCGCCGCCGCCGTTGCGTGGGATTTCGCCGAGAGTGGAGTGAGTGTAGGTCTGTGGATCGTTGACTGCCGCAGTCCTAAAGTTGTCGATCCCGTTGTCGAGTGGGTCGAGCCCGTTATCGATTTCCCAGCCGTCGGGCAGGCCGTCGCCGTCGCTGTCGTCATTGAGTGGGTCAGTTTCGCTCCAGGATTCCCCCGGATCGTAGACGCGGTTGGCATTTGTATCGCCTTCGATGGCGCCGTCAAAGTTGCTGTCTTCGCTGAAGCCGTCATTAGCGCCGTCGCCATCGGTGTCGGGATTGTTGGGGTCAGTTTCCGTCCACGTCTCACTGGGTTGGATGACACCGTCCGGCCAGTCGCGGGCTAGAAACGGATTAAAGGTGGTGGGCAAGGCCTCCCCGTCGCCGTCAACCCAGCCGTTGCGGTTGCCGTCTTCAACACCGTCGGGCAGTCCGTCGCCGTCGGTATCAGGGTTGGAGGGGTCGGTGACGGAGCCGGCGGCTTGACGGGCGCGATCGCCGCCGAGGCTCTGGCTGTCGATGTCGGGGACGCTGCCGAAGTTGTCGAGGGTGTTGTAGAAAGGCGGATCGAGGTCGCCGATGAAGTTGGCGAAGCCGTCGCCATCAGTATCCGCACTAGCATCGGTGGGTGGATCGCCAGTGGAGTTACGCCAGCCGACTTCGAGGCCGTCGGGAAGGCCGTCGCCATCGCTGTCGGGTGACAGCGGGTTGGATTTACCGTACGCGTAGTAGATGTGCACTTCTCCGTTAGTCCATTGTTCGGGGTTGGGCTTAGGGGCAGGGGTAATGCCGCCATCTGGACTTTGATTGGGTAGGAACTGGGCGGTATTTTCATCGCCGTCGAGGAGGCCGTCGTCATCATCGTCGGTGTCGAAACCATCCTCTTCGACGAGTTCGCGGAAGATAACCTTTGTGTTGCGATCCGCAGTGGCCGAGCCGCCGGGTGCAGTGACGGTGGCGGTGAAGCGATAAGTGCCTTCGGCTATGTCCGACCAAGTGAAGTCCCAGAGCTGGCTGTTGCCTTCGATGACGGTCGTCGGTGGGCTGATGCTGGAGCCGCGCAGGTTGACGAAGCTCAGGGAGACATGGGTGGCGTCCGTATTGGTTGCGACTTGGATCGTAAACTGTCGTTGGTCCGCGCTGGGGTTGGGCACGTCTGGCAGGATGATTTCGTAGGGGCGTCCGTCGGAACCGAGTTCGGGTGGATTGACGATGAGCACACGCGGTGTGGTAACGGGAAGCGCACGGACGATGCGAGTGGCCTCAAAGTCCGTCTCCGGGGAGGGTCTATCATGCGTGACAGTGATCTTGTGATCGTAGTCGGGCACGTCGTTGTAAAGGTTTGGCAACTGGTAAGCGAGGGCATGGTAGTCACTCGTTTCGTTGTAAACGATCGTATAGTCGTCCCGGCTTTGTGCTTCGCCGGCGTCGTTCGCCTCTGTGCTGCCGATGCTGATTAGGAAGCGGTCGATCAGCTGTGTTTCACTTAACCCGTCCGCGAGCGACTTGCTGAAGTAGACCTTCATGGTGTAGCTGTTGTCGACGATCTGACGGTCTTGCGAAGGAAAGGCGATGAATACGCGCTCGTCTAGTCCGGCGGTATTCACGGAACGCGTGAGAGTCGTGTAGTGGCCGTTTTCGTCACTGAGGGAGAAGTCTTCGAAGGTCGAGGAGGAGAGTTCGCGCAGGCGCACTTTGATATCAGCGCTGCCGCTGGAGGGTACGTTGACATAGTCGAAACGCCACTCTTTCCGATACGCTGGATCAGAGGGCTCGATCAGCAAGCTCGGCGTGAGTTCGTTCGCGCGTATCCATATTTGAGTCAGGTTGGTATCCCACTGGTCGTTATCGTTGAGGTCTTCGTAGCTTTCGCCCGCGTCGCGTGTGCCATTCTGATTGGTGTCGACGAAGGGTTCAAAGCCGGTGCCGTTGCCGTTCGATCCGCCGGTATTCATGTCATCGTTAGATATATCCGAATCTTCGATACGATACCAGACTTCCTCGACGGTGGCGTCGGTGCGGACGACAACGCCATAGCGCGAGCCGCCGATGCTGTCGTTGTCGTTCTCGGGGAAGCGTATCTCGCCTTGAGGACGTTCGGTATCGTAATAAAAAGTCTGCTTGAAGGTGTTGTAGATGGAAGCTTGACCGGGGCGTTGCAAGAAGGCGCGGGCCGCGATCATATGCATGCCTTCAGATAGGCCGGTTTCACTCACTCCATAATCATTATGTGGGCGCACGGTGACTGTAGTGAGATCACGCTCGGTTGACTGGAAGGCGGTCATCATCTTCGTCTTGAGGGCTACTTCGCTACTCCCAGAAGGGAAGATACTGGGTTGAGAAGTCTTATAGATACCGATTTTGTATTTCAGAGTGCCGACAGGGCTGGGGTTGATTTCAGCCCGCCACCAGTTGTTGCCGTCGTCGGTGTTGGGGATTACATAGAAGGCTTCAGCGACTTGGGTGTTTCCGCGTCCCCATCCGGCGGCGCCTTCAGGGTTGGAACCGTCGGTGGTGTAGTAAACGAAGGCCTGAAATCCGGCACCGACACTGTTAGTTTTGGCCCAAATGATGGTGGATGTGCCCGTTTGATCGAGTTGAGCGGCGGTGGCGAGTGCGCCGTCATTCGGTATCCAGCCCTCGAATCCTGCGGTGGGGTCGTGCAAGACGAAGGTAGCGGCTGCCGCCTCTTCTGGATTTGTTCCGAAGCCATCGGTCGTGGCGGCTCCAGCTGTGTAGGTTTCGGCCCCAGCGCTGCCGAAGATGCAACGGCTGCTGTCGCTCGCAGCGAATTTTTCGGGGCCGATCCGATCGACAAAGAAGGCTTGCTCGTAGCCGAGAAAAGTATCGGTGGCCAGTGCGGGCGGATGATCACGCGGGTCACCGCCGGAGTGGTTGGTATCGTTGAGGTCGATGCCCCCGTCGAGTTTGAGAAGGACGTTTTCGGCGGAACCGTCGACACGGGCGACGAAGTTGACCGCGCTGCCATTGGTCACGCGAGGGATGGTCGCGGTGTAGGTATAGTCGTCGTTTTCCGGATTACTGATGATCGGCTGGCTGCTGAGGGGCAGGGTGTCTCCATGGAAGTCTGCATCACCATTCGGCCCATCGCGGCGGGTTACATCGACAGTGTCGACCTCGATGCCGTTTTCATAGATGGTGAGTGGGCGTCCGCCGGAGTTTGCCCAAAGGATAGAGGGGTCGGGGTTTTTCCATGAGAAGGCGAAGTAGCCACCAGGCGGAATGAGTGTCGAGCCATTGACGATGTCAGATGCGTATTTGTAAAAGCCGCCGCCGTAGGTCGAGTAGTTGTAGAGGTAAGCGTCGCTTCCGCCGGGTGTTGCGGGAAAACTGGTGTCGAAGGAGCGGCCTTGTCCGTCCGCATAATTGTCGTTGAGCATAAAAAGCAGAGCAACTCCATCGCCGTCGCTCATGCTGCCATTTTCGCGCTTATCGATGCGTTCGTAGATGACGACATCGTCGTCGGACCATTTGCCCTGTTGATAGCCACGGGCGAATTGCTCGTGGATGTAAAGTAGGTTTGGCACGCGGGCATCGTCCCACTGGCCAAGGAAAGAAGTATTGGAGTGGCGGGGAAAAGCACCGCCTGATTCGCCGAGGGTTTCTGCCTGATAGTTGCCATCGGTGTAGAGAAGGCCCAGACCGGCGCGGCTGAAATACATGGCATGTTGTAGCTCGCGGCGGGCGGCAAAGTCGCTATCGTGACTCTGCGCATGCATGACGGTGAGTTCGGGTGCGAAGCCGCCGGCACCGGGGCTATCGAAGCCGTTGAGTCCGTTGAAAGGGCTACCAAGTCTGTTATTAAACTCCGTGCGCAGCGGATTGTCGACCAAGCGCATACCGGCATCGAAGTAGGGGCCGTAGCCGGGGGGCTCGCCGAGGTGCTCTCCGAAGACCATGGCATCGTCGCGCGGGGCCTCGGTGTTGAATACAGTGTCACGGTGGTTACTGTCACTGAAGCCACGAGTGATATTGAACTGGCGCTGAACTTGGCCGAGGTAGCCGTAGTCGTCGAAGTCTTTGCCATCGCCAAAAGTTGCGCCGAAAAAGTCTGCCCGGATATGTTTGACTGCGTCGAGTCGGAGGCCGTCGGCTTTGGTGCGATCCATTAACCAGCGGGCGGCGCGATTGAGGTAGGCTTCTACATACTCCTCGTAGGCGGAGCTGTTGTCTTGTAGATATTGCTGTGCACGACTTTTGATTTGTGCCTTGTTCGGGTTCAGGTTGCCTTCGTCGTTAAGGAGGCCTTCTGCAAGCGTGAGGAGGCCACCGAAACCGATATAGTTAAAGTCTTTATCGTAGTAATATTGCTCGGGGCGGTCGAGATCGCGGATGAACTTGATCTTGGGGAAAGTGTCTCCTTCGTTAGGCCCAAAGTTGAAGTTCGTCGTGCCGGGTTCCTGCGCGATATCGATCAGGTCGGCGAGGCCGAGGTGCTGCACTTGCCAGGCGCTGTTCCAGTCGCGGGTGTTGTCCCACTTACGGTAAAAGCCCTCCTGTGTGCTACGCAGGTGGAAGTCCTCCGGTACCATGCCGGGGTAGACGTCGATCGGCGTGTCTTCATTAAAGCCCGGGATGTCGAAGGCCCGGTGGTTCATAATGTTATCAAAGTAGACCCGTATACCGAAGCGATGGGCGGTTTTGACCAAATCCAACAGTTCCGCCTCAGTGCCATAGCGAGTGCGCACCGTATTGCGTTGATCCTTGCTTCCGAGATCAAAAGGATCCCAGAGATCGTAGCCAACGGAAAGGCCACCACTGCCTTTGGTGGGTGGCGGTAGCCAAAGTGAAGAGTAACCCGCTTCAGCCAGTTCCGGCATCTTGCGGGTGATCTCCGCCCAGTCAGTGTTGAAATACTGCAGCATCGCCTCTCCGCAGGCGAGTTGTTGACCCAAGCAAACGAGTGTGAGGCACACTACCTTTTTCAAGCCGCTTAAAGAAAAATGGAGTTTTTTGGGCATACGGGGAAAAGTGTCTGGGACACCCTAAGGCAATAGTGCTGCTTATTACTGATATGTCGAATTCCTCACATTTTAAACACTAACTTCGGTTCAACAGTACAATGCCTGATGATCTTTAATTGAGAAATCTATTCAACTGTCCACCTGGTGCTCGCATTGCGGCGATCAGTTGCCTAGTTTCAACTGTTGAACATGGCTAACTCCCCCCTACGTCGCCCCAACATGCAGATGATCGCGAATGCGGCTGGCCTCAGCAAGTCTGCGGTGTCTTTGGCACTGCGGAACGATCCGCGTCTCCCAGAGAATACGCGCCTTAAGGTTCAAAAAATTGCCGAGCAGATGGGCTACCGGCGCAATCCTGTCGTGGATTCGCTGATGACACAGTTGCGGGCCGGGCGTCAGCCCACGTTTCAGGCCAACCTGGGCTTGATCAATTGTTCTCCTGCGAAGGATCTGAGTACCAACCACACATTTCGTCGCCTGCGTGAAGGGGTCCTCCGCCGCTCGGAGCAGCTAGGCTATGGAGTCGAAGAGTTTTGGCTGCAACAGCCGGACATGCGCCCTGAGCGACTTAAAAAGATTGTAGAGACGCGGGGGATTCGTGGCTTGATCTTGATAGGAGCGATCAGTCCTGACACAATTTATACAAGATACGCCAAGTTTTGGTAGA
>JACKQG010005817.1_pt1 | contig 13360 bp, 9 predicted proteins | sample 8237621 | NCBI WGS metagenome assembly JACKQG01 (sample SAMN15677084, study PRJNA649215) | marine metagenome | biome: marine; feature: Black Sea; material: saline water; isolation source: suspended particulate matter (SPM) from the Black Sea western gyre | collected 2013-06-09/2013-06-10 | depth...
AGTCCTTTTTTGGCAAAGGCCGCTGCCGAACACATGGTACCGTCACCACCGATGCAAACGATGGCTTCGATGCCACGTTTTTTGAGATTGGCGACACAGGAGTCCGAAACATCCCTGTTAACCACCCGTTTGCCGGACTGGATCGGATAGGAAAACGGATTGGAGGTATTTGATGAGCCGAGGATCGTGCCCCCGATGGTCAATATCCCGCTGACATCATTATAGCTTAATGGACGGATACGGTCCTCGATAAGACCTTCGTAGCCGTCTTCAACACCCCATACCTGAAGTTTATGCCGATTGATCGCTGTCTTGGTGACAGCACGAATAACCGCATTAAGACCCGGGCAGTCCCCGCCCCCGGTCAGTACCGCGATCTTTTTCATACGCTGTTTTGCCATAAATATCCACCTTTCAGGAATTCTGTTTTATGTTACTTTACGCCAAACCGCGCAAAAAACAAGGCCTCAGTTTGAAAAAACCGAGGCCTTGAGATTACGCAGTTTTAGATATGCTATGCTTTTGCTATAGATTTCTTTGCCGCCGCGACTACCGCTTCGGTCGTGAATCCGAAATTCTTGAAACAATCCTTATTCGGAGCCGAGGCCCCGAACGTGCTCATGCCAACAAACTCGCCGTCGCTTCCAAGATATTTCCACCAGCCGTTTTCCACGCCCGCCTCGACTCCCACACGGGCCTTGATGGATGGCGGAAGGACACTTTCCTTGTAAGCGGCATCCTGCTGTTCGAACAACTCCCAGCACGGCATCGAAACGATCTGAGCCTTGATGCCTTCGGCGGCAAGTATCGCGTGGGCTTCGATCGCCAGGCTGACTTCCGAACCCGTTGCCAACAGCAATACATCCGGTTTGGCTTCCGGAATCAATACATACGCCCCTTTATTGAAATCTTTCATGCCGGGATATTTGGCTTTGTCCAGCACCGGCAGATTTTGACGGGTCAACGCCGTTACCACGGGGGCATCGTTATGCTCTAAGATGTACTTCCACATCAGAACGGTCTCATTGGCATCGGCTGGCCGGAACGTCAACAGGTTCGGAAGGATTCTCAGTGATGCCAGCGTTTCAACCGGCTGATGGGTCGGGCCATCCTCACCAACGCCGATGCTGTCATGCGTAAAGAGGAAAATAGTTGAATAGTTGGATATCGCGGCAACACGGATCGCCCCTCGCATATAATCGGCAAACACTAGGAACGTGCCGCCGTAAGGACGGAGAATTTTGCCAGCGGCAATACCGTTCATGACTGCGGCCATCGCATGTTCACGGACACCGTAGCGGATATAGCGGCCGCTGGGGTTGTCTTTTTGGAAATCTTCAGCTCCCTTGAAATGTGTATTGTTGGAGGGTGTCAGGTCCGCCGAACCGGCCAGTACCAGCGGTATCGACGGCATCAACGCATTCAGGGTTTCGCCCGAAGCCTTGCGGGTGGCCATTGTGGTTGACGGATCGAACGTGGGCAATTTGCTGTCATCGATCACAACCTTGCCTGCGATGGCATCCTTTAATTCCTTTGTCAGTTCCGGATACACTTTTGCGTATTTGGCAAACATTTTTTCATAGTCAGCTTGTGCGACCTTGCCTTTTTCAAGACAGCTTCCCATATGAGCCTTGACCTCATCCGGAACAACGAAATTCTTGTCGGGATCCCAACCGTAATTGCGCTTGATCAGCCGGATCTCGTCCTCTCCCAGCGGGGCGCCGTGAGCAGCCTGCGAATCCTGGAAATTCGGGCTGCCGTAGCCGATGTGTGAACGGAATTTGATAAGGGTCGGTTTTTCAGACTGGGCCTTTGCCTGACAAATGGCTTTATCAAGGCTTTCGGTATCGTCGCCGTTGCCTTCGATCTTAATGACTTTCCAGCCGTAAGCTTCATACCGCTTAGCCACATCTTCAGTGAAAGAAAGTGTTGTGTCCCCATCAATGGTAATATGGTTGTCATCGTAAATGACAATGAGGTTGTCCAGTCCGAGATGCCCTGCCAGACTGCTGGCTTCACCACTGACGCCTTCCTGAAGGCAGCCGTCACCGGCAACTGAGTAGATATAATAATCAAAAACCTTGAAATCATCCTTATTATAACGGGCTGCCAGATATTTCTGGGCGATCGCCATGCCCACAGCATTGGACAACCCTTGTCCCAAGGGGCCGGTAGTTACTTCAACACCAGGTGTATGGCCATATTCAGGATGACCGGGCGTTTTGCTGCCCCACTGACGGAATTTTTTGAGTTCGTCCAGCGACAAATTATATCCACATAAATGCAAGAGAGAATAGAGCAGCATACTGCCATGGCCCGCAGACAAAACGAAACGATCCCGATTGATCCAGGCGGGGTCGGCGGGATTAAACTTCATATGCTGCATCCAGATTGTATAGGCCCCGGCCGCCATTCCCATCGGCATACCCGGATGGCCGGATTTGGCCGCCTGAACGCCATCCATTGAGAGAAAGCGTATGGTTTGAACACACAAATCATCTAATTGTGAAAGTCCGGACATTGATACTTCAACCTCTCGTGTAAGTTTTTTAAATCTAATTCGTTACAAAAACTAAATGACCAAAAGATGCATTAAGAGCAATATTTTCAGGATTCGTATGATACTCATCATAAACAATTGTTGCAAGCGTTTTAGGGAAAATACCTGTTAATAAAGAATATTGCCCTGTTTAAAGAACAAAACGCGTTCAAAACCCGTAAATCCAAGGTAAGACAGTGAGAATACAGGAAATATGCAATTTGCTACTCTTATACTTTGATAAGCTTGTCTTATTTTTTTGAATATTTAATCGATTGCAATTCGCATGCTAGAATGTCTCTATCTCCTTTATATCGTATAACTTATATTCACGCTATGCGTCTTTGGATGCACAAGAATGGAGATAAGTTTTAGTAATCAATTGACTTTATTTATTGATTCTGTTAATATTTTGCTGATTATGACAACTACACGGAAAAGTACAGGGAAGAAAACTCCGAAAAAGGCAGCCAAAAAGAAACCCTCTTCTGCGGCAGTCGAAAAGGTCAAGCGCCCCAAAAAGGCGTTTCGGACTTATGATCAGGCAATGCAATATTTATTCGATGCGACTGATTATGAGAGACAGCAGAAGCTGCGCTATAATGTCACCACGTTCGATCTGGATCGTATGAATAAACTGCTGAAAGGTCTGGGTGACCCGCATAAGAAAACAAAAACTATCCATATTGCCGGAACAAAGGGGAAAGGCTCTACTGCCACAATGCTGGCTAAGATGATCCAGGCTAACGGCTACAAAGTGGGCCTGTATACTTCGCCGCATGTGACTTCTCTGCATGAACGAATCGTGGTTGATTCGGAAATGATCTCTCGGAAAAACATGCTGAATTTGATCAACCGTCTACACCCCTTCATTGAAAAGTTGTCAAAGAAAGATGACAATCCGACCTTTTTCGAGATCCTGACGGCTATCGCCTTTTTGCATTTCGCCGATAACGACGTCGATGTCTCTGTAATTGAAACGGGTTTGGGAGGTCGTTTAGACAGTACAAACGTAATCAGTCCGGAATTGGTCGGGATCACGCACATCAGCATCGATCATCAAAATCTTCTTGGCAATTCTCTAGACAGCATCGCCATGGAAAAAGCCGGTGTTATCAAGAAAGGTATTCCGGTGGTTACGGTGCCGCAGGAAGCGGTCGCCATGCGTGCACTAAAAAAACAGGCCAATGCCCTAAAAGCCCCTCTTCTTGTTACAGGCAAAGATGTCGATTTTTCCTATCGTTTCGAGTCTTCACGTGAGCACGGCCCTCACACACGGATTTGCCTAACAACTCCCAGCAGTCGATTCGAACATCTGCGCGTACCGCTGCCCGGAGAACATCAAGCCATCAATTGTGGTTTGGCACTCGCGATGCTGGACAAACTGAAACATCACGGATATACGATTGATGACCAGAAAGCCATTTCCGGTCTTAATGAAGTTAAACTGCTTGGCCGGATGGAGATGGTTTGCGAGGATCCTCGTATTCTGGTCGATGCAGCTCATAACGCAGCCAGTATCCGTGCCCTGGTCCAGGCGATCGGCCAGCATGTCCCGTATGATTCGATGGTCATCATTTTAGGCTGCAACAACGACAAAGATATACGCGGTATTCTAACCGAACTTCAGTATGGCGCCGATAAAGTCATTTTTACACGCAGCAATTCCCCGAAAGCTGTTTATCCGGGGGATCTGGCCGATATGTACACGGAGGTCTGCGGAAAGATGTGCCAAACGACTCTTTCCCTCAAGGAAGCGATCCGCGTTGCACGCAGCGCGGTTTCACGTGAGGATCTAATTTGTATCACCGGCAGTTTCTATTTAGTGGGCCAAGCAAAACAACTGTTTTCATCCGAAAACAAAACCCCATAAATCGTGTTTTCAGGACCTCTGTACTAGTTTTTATCACCGCTCATTTTTTTAAAAATAGTGCCCTATTCGGCTGATTTTTTAGTTGCTTTAAAGAAAATGGACGATAAACTTTCATATAGGTCTATCGGAAAGTTTCATGAAATAAGACCGTCATGACGATAAACACTAATGAAAAACGTAACCAATTAACCAGTGTAATCAGGAAACAAACGGATTTTTGAAAGGAGATCAAAAATGAGAAAAGTTTTAGTAGGATTGTTGGTATTATGGAGTGTTGCCGCTGTCGCAAATGCCGCGAACATCGGTGGCCAGGAAGTAGGTGTCACGGTTGATGCAACTTATACGACCAAGTACATCTGGCGTGGTTTTGACCTGATGGATGACAAGGCCGCCTTCCAGCCAAGCGTTGATTTTGACTTTGGCAACGGTTTCAGCTTTAATGTATGGGGTTCAATACCTGGTTCAGGCGGCGGCGATCGCATTTCGGGCGATGGTTTTAGCGCAGTCAATGCCGAAGAGTGGGATTATACGCTGGCTTACAGTAGCTCAATCAACGAAGGGTGTACTTCCAAGATGGACTATACCGTCGGGTTCACCTTCTTTGATTTCCCGGACATGGCGTCCAATGACGCTGACACCCAGGAAGTCTTCCTGCAAGTGTCAATGCCCGAGATCTGCTCCATCGTGACTCCACATGCAGCCGTTTACCAGATGTGGCCTTCTGAAGGCAGCGGTGCCGTGCATGACTATTCCGGCACGATCTATGCGGTTGGTTTCACTTATGGTTTTACGGCAGAACAAGCCCCTGAATTGCCGATGACATTCGGTTGGGATATCGTCTACAACGACGGAACCGGCGCTGATGCCGTTGATTCAGATTGGTCGCATATGGTTTGGAGCTTGTCAACATCCATGACATGCCCAATGACCGGTGCGAGCATAAGCCCGGCACTTTTCTATCAGAATTCATTTGAAGATACGGTTAATACCGAAGATGAATTTTGGGCAAGCATTTCTTACAGCTTTAGCTTCTAAAGCTTGTTTGAAAAGAGAATTAAAAAAGGCCGGCTTTCAAAAGCCGGCCTTTTTTTTCGCTGTCATTTAGAAACCTTATTTTATACGGTCCGCGACATAGCTTAAAAGAGCCGAGAGCGAATCTTTTGCCTGGGACGGAGGAATCACTTCCAGATGCTCTGTGGCCTGCGAGATTCGCCACTGTGCCTGTGCAACAGCAGCGTCGAGGCTGCCGCTTTGTTTCATTTCCTCAACCAGCATCTGCATCGAACAGCCCTGCTTGAGTTGGTCGATTCGCTGATTTTTTTGTTCCTGATGCTGATGGATCCAGTGGATCACCGGCAAGGTGCATTTACCCTGAAGTAAATCCGTTCCGAGTGTTTTTCCGGTTTCCTGTTCGTTACCTGTCATATCCAGCAAGTCGTCGGTTATCTGAAAAGCAATACCTAACTCAGTTCCAAACTCGCCGAAAGCCTGTATTTGTTCGTCAGAAGCTTTGACCGCGATAGCGCCAAGCTGACAACTGCATCTAAATAAAGCCGCTGTTTTAGCATCGATCAATTGAAAGTACTGCTGCTCCGAAATCTCCCAATTGCCTTGTTGAAAATTTTGCTGTAACTCCCCGCAACAAAGGTCCTGGGCGGTTCGGCTCATGATGTCGCCCGCTTCAGCAAATGGCACCTTCGTTCCGAGATAAAAAGCCTGGCTCAGCAGAAAGTCGCCCAGAAGAACGGCCGCGGTATTGCCCCACAGAATATTGGCTGTTTTCTTGTCACGACGCAGTTCGGCGGAATCGATCACATCATCGTGCAAAAGTGAGGCACGATGCAGCAACTCGACCATCGCGGCAAGGTCAATGTGTGCAGGACCAATCGGCCCAAAGCATTTACCCGACAAAAGCACCAGAGACGGACGCAGCATTTTGCCGGTCTGGCCAGCTAAGATGCGCAGACATTCGGCGATCTGCTCATTCGGAGCACGCAATAACTGATTGATGCGTACATGAACCTGTTCAAGTTCTGATTGGACCGCCTCCAAAAAGCCAAATTGCTCACACGTTTCAAGCGGTAAAGCGGACAATTGATCGTTGTTTTCAGGATCGCGCATATTCAAAGAACTTCTTCCGCAGTAATTTCGTGATCGCGCCGGGGACACCATTTCCGACCTGACGTCCATCCATTAGAACGACACCGATAACTTCCGCCGCGGTACCGGTAAGAAACATTTCATCGGCAATATAAAGATCGAAACGCGTCAGATCTTTTTCGACAACTCGAATATCTTCCTTGCCGGCGAGTTCGAAGACAACCTGACGGGTAATACCGTCCAGCGAACCGGCTTGGACGGGCGGCGTATAAATGACCCCGTTTTTCACAACGAAAACATTATCACCCGTTGCTTCAGCCACAAAACCCAGATGATTATACATGATGCCCTCGCTGGCACCGGCCTGAACGGCTTCGATCTTGGCCAGAATATTATTGAGATAATTCAGACTTTTAACCTGGGGCGGACAGGCCAGCGGGTGATTTCGTATGGTCGAAACACTGACCACTTCCATTCCCTTTTCATACAGCTCTTCCGGGTAAAGCTGAATATTATCTGCGATGATAATGATCCCGCCATCATGGCAAATAAACGGGTTTAATCCAAGGTCCCCGGTTCCACGCGTAACGATGAGGCGGATATATCCTTCTTGAACATTATTCGCCTCAATGGCCTGTTCCATCGCATCCTTCATCTCATCAAGACTTATCGGTATTGGCAGACAGATTACTTTTGCGGATTCATAAAGACGGACCAAGTGAGCCCGGCATTTAAATATCTTTCCGGCGTAAACTCGGATACCTTCAAATACACCATCTCCATAGAGCAAACCGTGATCGAACACGGTGATTTTTGCATCCTGCTCATCGACCAAATTACCATTTATCCAGACTTTCATTCCCATCTGTCTCTCCAGAATTTTAACGATATCATGCTATTATTCTGCCTTTTTTATTTTTCCATCAACCAGCCGAATAACGGTTTGAGCCTGAGCCGCAATCCGCTCGTCATGGGTCACCATGATCATGGTCTGTCCTTCAGCGTTCAAGTCCTTCAGTGCCTCTAAGATACCATTTCCTGTCCGAGAGTCAAGATTTCCTGTCGGTTCATCGGCTAAAAGCAGAGGCGGGTCGTTAATCAGGGCGCGTGCGATCGCCACACGCTGCCGCTCGCCACCGGATAATTCATACGGTTTATGCCGCAATCGCTCCTTCAGGCCAAATCGGTCCAAAAGCACCTTCGCTTTTTCTTCTGCTTTTGCCCTCCGGTTAAACCAGCCCAGGGTTCCGGTGGACGCCATCGCGGGAACCAGCACATTTTCCAATACCGACAATTCATCCAAAAGATGGTAGAATTGAAAGACAAACCCAACTTTTTTGTTCCGGAATTGATCCCGTTTTGACCAGCGAAAGGTTTTCAGGTTTTGGCCGTCAAATTCAACGTCGCCTTGATCGGGCGTATCCAAGGCCCCCAGAATATGTAACAGCGTACTTTTGCCGCACCCTGAGGCACCGACGATAGCAACAAGCTGGCCCTTGGGGACCGTCATATCGACCCCCTTGAGCACTTCAAGCCTGGCCTTTCCCATTTTGTATGATTTATGAATGTTTTTGGCTCTCAATATTGTGTTCATTTGACCTCTTTATAGCTGATTAACCTGTAAACTTTCAACTGGTTTTTTTCGGGCCGCCTGCAGGCTGGGAACCAAGCCTCCAATTAAACAGGCTACCAATGCCGATATAAAAATGGTTGCAACCACCGGGATTTCAATTGTATGGGGGATCTCTCCAATTGCATACAGGGTTCGATCCCACAATTGCCACTGATATTTTGCATGCAGCCAATCTTCCAGATTATTGACCTTCGACAAAAACGCATAACCGGCAATACTGCCGAGGGAAGCTCCGACCAGGCCCACGAAAACCGAAAAAAGCAAAAAGACAGTTAGGATTCCCCTGACAGGGATCCCCACGCTTTTCAGGATGCCGATATCTTTGCTTTTATGGCTGATAATCATATACAAAACGACAAAAATAATAAAAACCGTAATCACACCCAGCATCATAAAAGCCATCATCATCATGACCTGCTCGGTTTCCATCGGCGCGATGATGCTTCGGCGATTGACCTGCCAGCTTTGCACCCTTACGTTGTCAAACAGGTCGGCACCCGGCTTGCCTTTGTATTGTTCGCAGAAATTATTCCAGATGGATCGTACTTTTCCAACACCACTCTGAACCGAAACGCCTTCTTTGAACTTAACATGGATCGAGCTGATTCGTTTGAACGGCGTATCCATGCCGCACAAGATCTGGGCCTGCTGTAAAGGAAGATAGATCACGCTTCCATCCACTCTGGCGAGGCCGCTGTGGCTGTCATCGCTGTAATAAAAAGATTTCGTACTGACCAGATCGGTTCCGGCACGAGCCAAAGCCCCTTTGGAATTCAGCGGAAAAGCACTGATGACAAATTCCAATCCCACGGGGCTGTCCCAGTGATAGTATCCCCCGTCTGATTGACGGCGTCCGGGAATGACATCCACACCCGGAACGCAGCCGGACAGTTGAGAATCATAACCCGGCTCAAACGTCTTTTCGATATCTTTTGTATAATAGAGAGTCTGCATAAAGGTTGTGACCCGGCTGTGCAGCGATGGATCAATCCCATATATCTCGATACCGAAATTATAATTCTTATCGATTCGAGGCATCACAGCCATCCCGACACCTTTTGCAACCGGCGAAGCGACGAAAACAGAAGGTTCGTTTTCCAAGCGTTCCAAAAATTCTTCATAATAGCCAAATCCGACGAGCGAATCGGACTCGACGACACAGTCGCCGACGAAATTATGGTTCTTTTCCTTGAAATCTATGACCAGACCGTTCATGACGGTCATCACCACAATAACAATGAAGACGCAGAGCGATACCGCCGAAACCGCCAGAACAGTAATCGGCCGCTTTAAAAAATATCGTGATGCCAATATCCATTTATACATTTGTTACTCGTATTGTAAGGTTTCCACGGGCCGGATTCGCGCGGCGGCAATCGCCGGCAGTAAGGATCCGACTGCCGCAGCGGTCACCCCTGCTGCGGTGACCCATAACACTGAATCCCAGTGCATCGTGTTCGGTATCTGCGTAAACATATAGGTGCTGGCCCGCCAGAGATTGATGCCCATCGTCATGCTGATAAACCGCTCGATGGGGTTAATATTAGCAATCATCACATACCCCAGGCCAATTCCCAGCCCGGCCCCTAATATTCCAACGATCAAACCGAACAGGATAAAGATAAAAGCCGTTGAAACGGCGGACAGACCGCAGCTTTTCAGAATCCCGATGTCCTTTCTCCGTGTCATGACGATCAAATAAAAGATGCAGAAGACCAGAATAATGATGCCCGTGCTGATAAACCCGAAGATGAACAGCAGCACATCCATTTGCTTGCGGTATTCGACAATCTGTGCCTGCTGTCTTTGGTTCGCCGATTCGATGGAGGCGAACGGATACCATTTGAAACGGTCTTGTGCAAAATTTCGCCACATGCCGGTTACAATGGCGATTGCCTTGTCTTCATCTGTACGGGCCGCCAGACGAATATGGACGGCGCTGGCCGCGTTGGGCCGGTCCGGATACAACTGTTTTGAAAGCTCCTCAATGGGCAGCAGGACAAACGATTCATCAAACTGATAGATCCCTGCCATGACGACGTCGGCCAGTTGAAATTTGATCACTTTGCGCGAAAAACGGTCGGCTTGTTCATCACTTTGAGTCACAGAACCGGTCGATAACGCCATGGTTCGGCCAATCATCCCTTTGACCGCCTCCATATCATACAAATCGGTCTTTTCATCGGGGCGACTTAAGACGCCAATGCCGACGATCCCCCCAACAGCATCAGGACCGTCCGGGACATCAAAACCAACCTCGGCGGCGGGCTTTTGCTTTTGAAGCAATAACGCATCGTGCAGGGGCGTCACGCTGAGTCTGCCCGGCAGTTCAATCCCCCAGGCGATGACGGGGCGGACTTTCCCCGGGCCGGCGAGCAGCAAGCCATGGCTTTGAAGAACCGGTGTGGCGGACTGAATAGATTCAGCGGACTGCAACGAATCGATCAGTTCGTGATAGTCGGTGATAACGGCCCCCGATGGTGCTTCGATAATAATGTCCCCCATCAACCGGCCGGCACTTGTTTCGATCGTCTCAATAAAACCGGTAAACAAGCTGTCGGTCGTGATCAACATCGCACAGCTGAGCGCAACAGCAACAATGCTCAACAGCACAACCTTTCGATGCTGTAAATAGCGAAGACACAATAAGAAACTGATTTGCTTCAATGTCCGAGCACCTTCATCCTGAAGTTTATATCACCTGCAGATGTCTCGACGGGACTATTCTTCCTCTGGGTTGTCGACATCATTGTCAACCTTGACTGACAGCGGCTTCAGCAACGGAAACAGGATCACATCCCGAATGCTGGTCGCGTTGGTCAAGAGCATCACTAAACGGTCGATCCCAATGCCCAATCCTCCAGCCGGGGGCATTCCATATTTTAAGGCATTTACGAAATCATCATCCATCTTGGACATCGAATCTTCTTCGGAAAGTCCACGAAGCTGATGACGGAAATTGGCTTCCTGCACATCCGGGTCGTTCAGTTCAGTATAGGCATTGGCCAGTTCCATCTTGCCGATGAACAGTTCAAAGCGTTCGGCATACCGCGGATCGGCTTTGCTTTGTTTGGTCAGCGGGCAAATAGCCGCGGGGTAATCTATTACAAACGTTGGGTTCACCAAGTGCTCCTCAACCGTTGCCTCAAAGACTTCGTTGACCACGACCGCATCATCCATGCCTGACTCGTTGATCTTAAGCTGACCTGCTTTCTCGCGAACGGCAGGCATGTCGTCGATATCGCATCCGGCGTATTCTTTGAGCAGGTCGGCATACTTGGCCCTGCGCCACGGCCGGGTGTAATCAATTTCCATCTCCCCGAACGGCAGTTTGGTCCCGTCACAATGTTTCTCGATCAGATCAGCCACCACTGTTTCGGTCAAGTCCATCATCACATTATAATCGGCATAGGCCTGATACAATTCCATCATGGTAAACTCGGGATTGTGGCGGGTACTGAGTCCTTCGTTGCGGAATTGGCGATTGATCTCAAAAACCTTTTCCATACCCCCGACCAGCAGCCGTTTTAAAAACAATTCCGGAGCGATCCGCATGAACAGATCCAGGTCCAAGGTGTTATGGTGGGTCATGAACGGCCGGGCCGCCGCTCCGCCGGCAAGCGTCTGCATCATCGGTGTTTCCACCTCAAGAAATCCCTTGTCGGCCAGAAAGGTGCGAATCGATGTGACCATCGCGCTACGTGTTTGAAAACGCTCCATCACTTCGGGATTCGCCCACAAATCCACATAGCGCATCCGGTATCTCATATCCACATCGGCCAAGCCGTGAAATTTTTCCGGCGGCTGCACCAACGCTTTGCTCAACAATGTAACCTGATCGGCCCAAATGGTAATTTCGCCGGTTCTTGTTCTGCCAAGCTGGCCTTCTGCTCCAATAATATCGCCGAGGTCCAGCAGTTTCAAAAACGACCATTTCTCGTCCAGAAGTTTTTTACTGAGCCCCAGTTGGATCGTGCCGCTGGAATCACGAAGCGTGATAAAGATCAGTTTTCCAATATCACGCAGCAAAACAATGCGGCCGGCACAGCAGGCACGTTGATCTTCTTTGTCATCGACGTACGCGGCTTTGACCGCTTCGGCTGCCGTCACATTTTCAAAGCGACCACCATAGGGGTCCACTTCATATTCACGAATTTTTTGCAGTGTTTGGCGTCTTTGCTGTTCAAACTTACTCATCTCGATCGTGCCTTTTATTCTGTTGTTTGCGGTTGCTTTGTTACTGAATTACTGACTACATCTTCTCGTTCGTTTTCAGAACTATCTTTTAATACCAGCGTATTGCCCGCTGCAGCCAACTGACTGCGAATCACCATAATCGCGGTCGCCAACTGCGGATCGGCGCTAATTGTCTCTTCCAGAGAATGACGATCAGCCTGCCCGTTGGCTTGATCATGTCCATCCTGGAAAAGAACGTCATTGGCCCGCTGGATATCCAGCATCTTTTTCAGTTCATGAGTAAACATTTCGACTTCGAAATCCGGTGCGATGCCCCAGTCCTTGCGTCCCTGTTTTTCGAACTGGTAGCGGTTTTTAACCCGCTGGTCACTGGGCAAATGGTAATAGGCCATGGTGTATTTCATCAGTGAACCGTCACCGGTATAGGCTGTCTGGTTCTGCACGCTGCCTTTTCCATAGCTGCGTTCTCCCACCAGCGTGGCACGCTGATGCTTGGGATCCTGAAGAGCCCCGGCAACAATTTCCGAAGCACTGGCACTGGAACCGTTGATCAGAATCACGAGCGGATAATCCGGATGTGTTCCGCTCCGATGTGCAATCTCATAGGTTGCGAACCCATGGCGCGGATTGCTTTTAACAATGACCCCTTCCTTAACAAACAGATCAACAACATCAGCCGCGACTTGAAGATAGCCGCCGCTGTTAAAACGCAAATCCAGAATTAACCCGGTCAAGCCCTTCTTTTTTAGTTTTTTCAGCGTTTCATCAAGATCTGAACCGGAATTTTCAGTAAACTGCATCAGGCGAACATATCCAATGCCGTTGTCCGGGTCGATCATATAATCCCACCGGCCACCGGCGTCACGTGTCCATCCGCGTAAAGGATCAACCACTATTCTGTCACGTGTAATCGTGTAATCTTGGGTCTCATTTGTCGATGGGCGGTGAATCGTCAGTATTACCTTGGTGCCCTTGGGGCCTGTAATCTTGCTAACCGCACAGAAAATCGTCATCTTCT
>JACKQG010005818.1_pt1 | contig 13360 bp, 10 predicted proteins | sample 8237621 | NCBI WGS metagenome assembly JACKQG01 (sample SAMN15677084, study PRJNA649215) | marine metagenome | biome: marine; feature: Black Sea; material: saline water; isolation source: suspended particulate matter (SPM) from the Black Sea western gyre | collected 2013-06-09/2013-06-10 | depth...
CTTGCCGCAGCACCGACTCCATGTTCCCCATCCGTTCCCCTATCTCGATCATCCGGCTGTAGATATGGGGGAAGATATGAGTATGTTTCCTCAGTGCACCGGCGAGAGTCTCGCCCTCCTGCACATCGTCGCTGACTTCTTGAAGGGCTTTCTGAAGAGCCTTACTGCTGGTCTCCTCCGACAGCATCTGCAGGCCAGTCAGGATGGTGATGCCCGACTCGATCAAGGTAGCCAACTGGCGACTGAAGACGATCAGCTCCCGGGCTTTGACCCCAAATAAGCTAGGCATCAGCGCCGCCAGGTCGGCTCCCTGCCGCGCCGGCCTGAGGCTGACAACGATGTAGTCCTGTCTCCAGAGGGCCTCCTCCGCCGCCGCCTCCGAAGGGACGTTGAGCTGACCCTGTACCCGCTCTCCAGTTCTAGTGTAAGCGACATATTTGTAAGGCATGATTCCCCTGCGTATCACTACTCAGCCAAAGGTGCAACGCACTTGATTCTTGTCATTTCAGTGGCTTGACTGCTCAGATTACGCCTCAGAACAGTCGGATTCTGTGGCTAAAGTGCGTTGCACCTGAACAGTTACCCCCTGCGTATCACTAAATTATAACACCGTTTGGTATACTTGTGTGTGAAGGTAACGTAAAAGTTGCGTGAACTTTCCGTGAAGAATTCGCTATCACCCAATCACAAACACATTTCGCATTATCTCACGAGGAGTGGTGAGGCCCTCTTTCACCTTCATCATCCCATCGCGCCACATGGTCACCATACCCTCTTTAACAGCCTGAACCTTGATCTCATCAGTGCTGGCGCCCCTGAGCACAAGACGTCTGATCTCCTCGCTCATCACCAGAATCTCGTAAACGCCCATCCGGCCATAGTAGCCGGTGAGGGCGCAGAAGTTGCAGCCCCCCCCATGATAGAACTTAGTGCGCTTCTCTCCCATATCCATCTCGTAGGCCAATCGCTCTTCCTCCGTCACCTCGCGGAGAGTGCGGCAATGCGGGCAAACGCGCCGCACCAGGCGCTGGGCGATGATGCCCACCATCGCCGAAGTGATAAGGAAGGGCTCGATTCCCAGGTCCATCAGCCGAAAGAGGGCTCCCACGGCGTCGTTGGCGTGCACCGTGGATAAGACCAGGTGCCCTGTTAGAGCCGCCTGGATGGCTATGCTGGCTGTCTCCTTATCGCGGATCTCACCCACCAGGATGACGTCCGGGTCCAGGCGCATGGTGGCTCGCAGGCCGCCAGCGAAGGTGACGTTCGCCTGGAGGTTGACCTGCATCTGGTTGACGTTGGCGAAACGGTACTCGACAGGGTCCTCGATGGTGATGATATTGCGCTCCTTGGAATCCAGTTGGTTGATGGAGGCATAGAGAGTCGTCGTCTTGCCCGAACCTGTCGGCCCGGAAGCCAGGACCATGCCGAAGGGGGACTGAATGACCCTTTGATAGGTCTGTAGAGAGCCGGGGAGGAATCCCAGATCTGCCAGGTCCATGACGGACATGGCCTTGTCCAGGACGCGCAATACCGCCATCTCTCCCCACGTGGTGTCCGCAGTGGCTACGCGAATGTCCACATCTGTGCCATCTACTGAGACGGCGAAGTGGCCATCCTGGGGTCGCCTGCGCTCGGCGATGTTCATAGCGGCCAGCACCTTCACCCTGGAGATCATCGGCCCGTGGACGCTCAGGGGCAAGGAGAGGGTCTCATGCAAGATGCCATCAATGCGGTAGCGGACGCGCACCCGGTCCTGCTGCGGTTCGACGTGAATGTCCGAAGCTCGGTCTTTTACTGCCTGGCTGACGAGGAGGTTCACAGCGCGCACAATAGGAGCCTGGGCGATGAGATCAGAGCTTATCCTCTCGTCTGCTTGCACCCGCTCCGACGCAGTGGGGAGGATGTGGCGGAGTTCCTTTTCGATCTCACCCATGGCCCGGTAATGGAGGTTGATGGCTCCTCGCACGTCCATGAGAGCGGCAGGCAAGATCCTGACCTCCATCCTGGAGAGGGCCCGGATGTTCTCAATGGCGTAGAGGTTATTGGGGTCAGCCATGGCCACTACCAGGAAATCATCCTCAATGCGAAGAGGCATGATGTCCCACTTGCGGGCCACCGCCTCAGGAATCAAGCGCAAGGCAGCCGGTCGGACTTTATGTGTCTTGAGATCAATGCGGGGTAGGCCTGTCGCCTCGGCTCGACTTTCGATCATCTCCACGATAGCATTTATGTCGAGAGGCTTGTACAGGATACCAGCAACCCCTGCTTTTACAGCCTCGGAGACCGAATCCTCCAGGGCAGTGTGTCCGGTAATAAGCATTGTCGTGAGCCGGGGGTTTATAGCCTTGATCTGCCGCAGGGTCTCGACGCCGTTCATGCCTGGCATCACTATGTCTATCAACGCCAGATCGAAGGGTTGGCCTTTCACCTCTTCGATGGCCCCCGGCCCATCATGAGCGACAGCTACGAGATACCCTTTCTCCTCCAGGATATCCGCCAGTGTTTCACCCAAGTTAACGTCATCATCAACTATCAAGACTCTGGCTTTCTTGTCCAATCTACTTGCCTCTTCTTGCGCCTCTCGCTTTCGCAGAGACACACTTTTTTTGGTCGTTTCTATTGGTAAAGAGTTTCGGGCTTCAAGGGGTCTACGTCATCAGGAGAAGACGTTGCGCAGCACCTCATAGGGTGTAGTGAGGCCCTCTTTCACCTTCTGCATTCCGGCCTGCTGCAGGGTCGTCATTCCCTCTTTGACAGCCTGATCCTTAATCTCTTTGCCACGGGCACCCCCTATCAGCATGCGCTTGATCTCGCCGCTCATCTTTAAGACCTCGAAAACACCGGTTCTGCCCAGGTAGCCGGTATCGGCGCAGAATTTACAGCCTGCCCCGTAGTGAAATTGGGTTCGCGCCTCACCCATCTCCTGCTCGTAGAGCAAGCATTCCTCTTCGGGCGCCTCGCGTGGAGAGGAGCAGTGGGGACAAACCCGCCGCACTAAGCGCTGATTGGTAATGCAAGCCACCGCCGAGCTGATCAGGAAGGGCTTGATACCTAAGTCAATCAGGCGAAAGAGTGCGCCCGTGGCAGTATTAGCGTGAACTGATGACAGCACCAATAATCCTGACAGGGCTGCTTGGGGGACTGCCTTTGCTGTCTCTTCATCGCGGATCTCGCCCACCAGGATGATATCCGGATCCAAACGCATCATGGCTCGCAAACCACTGCTGAAGGTGAGGTCAATGTGAGGGTCGACCTGGATTTGCTTCACGTCGTCGAAATAGTGCTCGATGGGGTCCTCAATGGTAATGATATTGCGCTCTCCGGTATTCACCTGCTTGATGGAAGCATAGAGAGTCGTCGTCTTACCGGAGCCCGTCGGCCCGCTGACCAGGATCATGCCAGAGTGAGACCCGAGTAGCTTCTGGTAGGTCTTCAGAGAATTGGAGAGGAACCCCAGTTCTGGGAGTTCTATCACGGATATGGCTTTATCCCGGATACGCAATACGGCCACCTCTCCCCGCCGCGTATTGACCGTGGCGGCTCGGACGTTTATTACATCCCGGCTATCTACTGAGACCGTGAACTGGCCATCCTGGGGCCGTCTTCGTTCAGTAGTATCCATCTTGGCCAGAACCTTCAGCCGGGCAAGCAAAGGGACATGAACGTTCAGCGGCAGGGATAGCCTGTCGTGCAGGTGGCCATCAATACGATAGCGGATGCGCAGGTGGTCCTGCTGCGGCTCGATGTGGATGTCGGAAGCGCTGTCTTGCACCGCCCCAGCGATGAGGAGATCCACAATGCGCACGGCAGGGACCCGGTCGACGTCAGCAGAAGCGAGCACTTCGATTTCTCTCGCGATTTCTCTCACGGTTCGGTAATGAAGGTTGATAGCCCCCCGCACGTCCATCAAGGCGGCGCGCAAGGGCCTTAGCCGCTTTTTGACATGACTCTGAATCTCATCAATGGTATACAGGTTCTGAGGCTCGCTCATGGCTACGACCAGGAAGTCGCCCTCGATACGAAGAGGCATGACGTCGTGTTTCCTGGCCATCCCCTCGGGGATCAGGCGCAAAGCTTCGGGTTGGACTTTGTATTTCTTGAGATCAATGAGGGCCGGGCCGGTGCGAGCCACGGACTTGCTCTCGATCATCTCCACGATGGTGTCTATCTCGAAGGGTTTGTATAGGACGCCATCCACCCCGGCCTTGAGCGCGTCAGAGACCAGTCCCTCCAGAGCACTGTGCCCGGTCATGATCATGGTCGTGGTGGCGGGGTCGGCTTTTTTGATTTCCCGCAGCGTCTCGACGCCGTCCATGCCGGGCATCATGATGTCTATGAGCGCCAGGTCGAAGTGACGGCTCCCCGCCTCTGCCACAGCACTGAGCCCATCACTGGCAATGACAACGCTGAATCCCTTATCTTCCAGTATGTCCAACAGCGTCTCACTCATGGCAACATCGTCGTCAACTATCAAAATGCACGCCTTTTCGTCCATGCTTCTTCTCTCCCCAATTAGCGCTTATGCGTCCCTTATTTTAACACAAAATCGTTTTTTTGCAAGCTCCGAACCCCGGCCGATAGATCATCACAGCGGCAATCTCACCACGAAAACCGTCCCGCCCCTGTCCAGGCGTTTTACCCCGATGCTGCCCCCGTGACCCTCCACCAGCATCTTGCTCACAGCCATTCCCAGGCTGGTTCCACCCTCCGATGCCAGGGGGGCAGCAGCAGTTGCCAGATTCTCCTCGGGGATGATGGTGATGAGGCCTGTCCTGAGCCCCGTCGAAGGGCCAGCGGATCCGAACCCCACTTCCACAAAGCCATCTTGCACCCCGGCGCTGATCTGAAGCTTACCACCTTCCGGCGCCGCTTCTGCGATTCTCAGAATTATGTTGGTGAAGGCCCTCTGCAACTGGAAGGCGTCGGCCCTTAGAAGCGGTAGGCCGTCTTCCAGTTGGATGCCCGTTTCCCAACGATCTGACAGGTCGGCCTGGGACAGCGACTCCGCCACGATCATCTTGACGACGCTTTGACGACGCACAGGCTCCTTCGACAAGGCGAAGTCCATCAGGTCGGAAACCATCCGGTTTGCGGTCGCGACCTCCCTCGCCATGATCCGAAGGTGCTTTTGCACCTTCTCATCGCCGGAGCCCAGCTTCATGTTGAGGTAGTAGATGGAGTTCTTCATCACCCCCAACTTGTTCCTGATGTCGTGCCCCATGGTTCTTATCAACTGTCCCATAACAGGCGACACCTCAGACGAAGTCGGCTGAGTGGCCTGCATTCTATTCGCCTCTCTGGCGCTTTCTGCGACTGATTCCGTCAACAAGTTGAATCACCTCCTCTATTTCAAAAGGCTTATGGAGATAAGAATGAACATCCCCACCTAAAGGCGCCTCCAACAAGTCGTCCACCTCCGGGGAGTAGCCAGCCATCATCACAGTGACTATCTGGGGATTGATTTCCTTGATGGACAGATACGTCTCCAAGCCATTCATCTTCGGGAGCTTCGTGTCTATGAAGACCATGTCAAAACTGTTCTCCCGCACCATCTCGATCGCTTCCTCGCCACTCCAGGCGATGCTGACCTGGTAACCTCTGGCCTCTAGTATGTCCTTGAAGAACTGGCTGCTATCGCGATCATCGTCAACCACTAGCACGAGCCCCCCCTCCCCCACACTGTCAATGAGGCCAATCATCCTTTCCATATCGAAGGGCTTATAGAGCACGCCGTAAGCTCCCTCGCGCAGGGCTTCCGCGATGAGATCCTCGAAAGCATAGGCCGTCATCATCACTACGGCCGCGTCCGGTTGGATACTCTTGATCTGTTTGAAGGCCTCCACTCCGTTCATCCCCGGCATCCTGATGTCCATGAGGACGATATCGAAGTCCATCTCTTTGACCTTCTCGATGGCTCCATGGCCGCCCAGGGCCACAACTGTGCGGTAGCCTTTGTCCTCCATGATGTCGGACAGGGTCTCGCCCATGCCTGCGTCGTCGTCTACTATTAAAATACTGGCTTTGTAGTCCATGTTCCCTCCCATCCAAGCTTGGTAGTTTTTAAGGCTTTGAGCGTCGTCACTTCGGCAACACTTCCGACATCGGGCGGGGCCGACCGATATAGTAACCTTGGGCATAACCCACCCCGTATCCTCGCAACATCTCCAGGGTCGTTTCATCTCCCACAAACTCAGCGATTGTGTCCTTGCCCAGAGCCTGTGCCACATGCACCATGGCTTGGACAAGATGCTGATCCACAACATCGCGTGGTAGGTCACGGACAAAGCTGCCATCAATCTTCAAGTAGTCCACCTCCAGGTGCTTGAGTTGCGCGGCGCAAACTGGCTGCTCGTCTCGGCGGCGCCCACCATCAGCCAGCCCTCCGGTACCAGGCAACGGTAGAAACGGCCTGCCATCTCCAGGATCACGATCTCCGGCAGGTAGATGGCCACGTTGCGGCACAGGATCAGGTCCAGGGCATTGGTGTTGATCGCCAGAGAAAGATAGGCATCCTCAGCCAGGTTCAGGTAGGCAAAGGTGACCATCTCCCGCCCCTGGGGCGCCAGCTCATAATCATCGCCCCGCTGGGTGAAGTATCGCTGGCGGATGGCCGGGTCGGTAGCGCGGAAGGACCACTCGCGGTAGCGGCCTTCACGAGCCTTTTGCAAGGCGCGCTTGTTGATGTCCGTGGCCAGGATGAAGACGTTCCAGTGAGCGATGTCGGGCAGGAGCTCGTGAAGTAACAGGGCGATGGAGTAAGGCTCTTCACCACTGGCACAGCCCGCGCTCCAGATGTGCAGGCGACGGTCATCTCGATGGCGGGCGATGAGGTCAGGCAGGATGTGCTGGCGCAGGGCGGCGAACTGGGCCGGGTCGCGGAAGAAGTAGGTTTCGCCCACCGTGATGGCGCCAATGAGGGCGTCCCACAGCTCACTGTCGGTCCTGGCCTGCAGCAAGAGGCAGTAGTATTCTCCCTCGTTCTTGCAGCCAGTGCGCTGGGCTGCCTCCAACACGCCACGGGCCAGCGCATCGCGCCGGCGCTGGCCAAACATCATCCCAGTGCGCGCCAGGATCAGGTCGTGGAAGCGTTCAAAATCAACATCGTTGAGTTGTGGTGGTCTGTTAATTGGGCTACCATCCTGGCCTAACAAGCAATCTGTGAGTCTTCTATAGTCCTCTGCGCCAACGGACTTGGGGGCATATTCATATGATCGTCTGCCCATAGCCAGCAGCCTCTGACAACCTCACATTTCAACCGATGCTGGAAATTTGATAGCGAAGGTAGTTCCCCTCCCCAATTCGCTCTCCACCTCAATGATGCCTTCATGGGCCTCGACGATAGCCTTGGAGACGGCCAAACCCAAACCGATGCCTTTAGTCTTGGTGGTGAATAGGGGCTCGAAGACCCTGCGCAGGTTTTCCTCTGAGATCCCACAGCCGTTGTCCTTGAATTCCGTGACGATGAATCCGTTCTCTGCCCTGGTGGAAATCTCCAACCTCCCCTCATTGTGCGTCTCGATCTCATCCGGCGCAGTCATGGCCTGCACAGCGTTCGAGATCACATTGATGAAGACCTGCTCTATCTGACCTGGATCGGCCATCAGGGCAGGAAGTCCCTTTTGCAAACGCATGGCCACTTCCACGCCCTCAGGAACCTTACTGCGTGAAATCGCTTCCCTAACCAGGAGGTTGGCATCGGTCTTTCGCAATGTTGGACTTCTCACCCTGGCGAAATCCAACAGGTCAGTGATGATCTTATTCGACCTCGTTATCTCCTTCTCTATGATACCGAGGTGTTTCCTCACCTTCTCATCGCCATGGGTCAGCTTCATATTGAGGTAGTAGGTGGAGTTCTTGATGATCCCCAGGGGATTGCGCAGCTCGTGGCCTATGCTGGCTCCGAGTTGGCCTATAGCGGCTAATCTCTCCGCACGCAGCAGTTGTTGCTGCGCCTCTCGCAGCTCTCTGGTGCGTTCATCTACCATCTCTTCCAGCCGCTCCGAGTACTCTTTCAGCGCCTCCTCTGCCCGCTTGCGCTCGGTGATGTCCTGCACAACGACCACTGTGGAACCGTCTGCCGGCCTCTTCTCCCGGCCCTTCCACGGTCGAACCCGGACCTCGATGTACCGTTTCAAGACCTTGTCATAGGTTTCGAATTGCGCGGGCTGACCCCGCATTACCTCCTCCCACGCCTGCTTCCAGAAGGAGTCGAGACTGCACGAAGGATCCCCGCAGTCAGGGTGCAGAAGCTCATGGAATTTCCGGTCCTTCACATCAACAACTCGTCCCAGTCCCCATGTCTCCACAGTACGGTTTGCCCGGATAATGCGACCTTGGTCGTCTACCAGGCAAACAAGCTCCAGGATCGAATCGGCCGTGGACTCCCACTCCCGTTTTGCCCGCTCAACCGTCCCCAGTAGCTCTCTTAGAGCCTCCTCTGCCCGCCAACGCTCGGTGTCCGCTGCTTCCAATTCGGCGACTTGGCGGCGCAACTCTGTTAATTCATTTGTAAGCTGTTCTTGTGTTCTTGTCACCTTGCATATCTCCTACAGTATTATAACAGAAAACCGCCCCGGTGTCTGTAGGACAAATACTCATTATTATATTGAGGTCAGGTATCGCACCGTTCGCTGGAGCTCCTCGATTTGGAGGGGTTTGATCAGACAGTCATCAGCCCCGCAGCGAAGCATATTCTGGATTACCCCGTTCTCTCCACATCCAACTATCCCTATAACCTTAATGTGCCTTGTCTCAGGATTGTTCTTTATCTTCTTGCAGACCTCTACTCCATCGGTCTCAGACCTCACCATGCCCAGAACGATGAGGTCCGGCGCGAAGGCCATCATTTGAACGCCGACCTCATAATAAGTGCTGGCAGAAGCAAATTCATAGACATCGCTATCTTCGTGGAGCGCCTTGATGATCATCTCAGTGGTATGTGGCTCATCGTCCACTACGAGGATTCTCACCGTACTATCCGGCAGCTTGCCCACCTGGATGTTTTTGACACGCTCTACCAACGGCGTGACTGGCAGATGTCGTTGCCGGCTCCTCTCCAAGTACTCGTTCAATATCGCCAGGCTGTAGCGCCGATGCCCACCAGGCGTGCGAAAAGGCGCCAGCTTTCCATTCCTTTCAATCCTATACAGAGTAGCCAAGCTGACATTCAAGTACTCCGCAGCCTCTCGAGCGCCTAGTAACGACATTTTTCCTCCTGGAATATCATTCAAGCTCATTCAAGTAATGGAAAACGTGTTAAATCACAATCAAAGTATAGCATAGCTCCCCCGATCTATGGGTGAAAGTACGGTGAAACCTATATGAATTTTGCGTGAAGGGAGAGGCAATAATTGAGGAATGAGGCAACGAGTAACAAGTCCACAAAGGGAGTTTCGGTGCAAATGCAAATCCGCAAATCCTGCCAATCCGTAAGGCCAACCCCGTTGGCACGTTCCCCACCAAACAAAAAGCCAAGGCCTTGCGCCCTGGCTTCAGCATTCTCCTCTATTCACCTGTTCGTAGGCCGGCTCTCCGACATAGTCACTGTTACCCTCCTTCATCCACATCCGTTCCACCTTCCTCCTCTTGAACGGACTCCGGTTCCTCAGCATCTTCCAGATCTTCCTGCACTGGAAAGGAGCTTGCCCTGAGCTCGTCGAAGGGCTCCAGATCCAACAGCTTGCGATGAACGTAGTTCCCCACAATGCGCAGGCTGGCGAGGGTGGGGGCAGCCAGAAACATGCCCAGAACACCAGCCAGGTTTGCCCCAGCGATGGCCCCGATGATTACCACCAGGGGATGCAGGTTGAGGCTGCGGCCAATGATGCGGGGTACCAGGATGTTGTTCTCCAACTGCTGGATGACCACGTAAAGGCCAATGACCAGGAGAGCAAACCAACCGTTGGAGAGGAGCAAGTAGGTAGAGCCCTGAAAGTAGGCTATGAGGATGGCAGGGATGGCAGCGATGACGGGGCCGATGTTGGGGATGATCTCCAGGACGCCAGCTATTATCCCCAGGATGAGGGCATTCCTCACCCCCACAACCCGCATGGTCACTCCCACCACCGCCCCTACGACGGCACAGAGGACGAGCTGGCTCCGGAAGAAGGCGTTCCAGATCACATTGACTTCCTCTCCCAACCGGCGAACCTCATCCCGATAATCCAGCGGCACCAGTCCATGAATGAAGTGACCGAGTTTACCCAGATCTTTGAGCAAGTAGAAAGAAACGATGAGGACGAAGACAAGCCAGGCAAGACCAGAGGCCAGGCCGATAAGGAAAGAAACTGTCTGCGAGGCCAGGGGGGAGACGATGCTCTGCAGGGTGCCGCTCACCTCCTGGTAGACATCCATGAGGTCAACGTAGAAGCCGAAGATAAAGAGGGGCTGCTCGAAGAAGCTACTGATGTCCTCGACGATGTCCTGGAAGTCCACGTTGATGCTCTTCACCTGCTGGGTGAGGCTGGGAACGAAGGCCACGAGCACCAGACTCAGGATAACGATGAGGGCCAGGTAGACACTCGCCACGACTAAGGTGCGGGATAGCCTGGTCCTGGCAGTGAGGAATCTGACCGGGGGATTAAGAACGTAGGCCAGGATAACGGCAATGACCAGGGGAGAGATGATCTGGCTGAAGCGATAGACGATCCACACCAGAGCCAGCAGGCTACTGATGATCACCAGCCACTTGGTGGTTTCGCTCCAGCTTTTGGACATGATGGGCCCTCGTGTTCACTAACCCTTGCGAAGGTTCAGCAACAACTTTCAAACCGAAAGCATCTTCGCCTACCGGGATTCGCCCTATTACCAGGACTATTCGCAACCTTCGCAAGGGTGGCTGAACGCTCACTCCAGAAAGCCTACCTGATCAAGAGGCCAGTAAGAAAACCAGGCCCGGCCAACGATATTATCCAGAGGCACCGCGCCAAAGGAGCGAGAGTCGTTGCTGAAGCCACGGTTATCGCCCAGGACGAAAACGTGCTTAGGCGGCACAACGATGACCTTCATGTCCCTTTGGGCCTGATTAGAGAGATAGGATTCTTCAACAGCTTGCTCGTTGATATAGACCCTGCCGCCCTTGATCTCCACCTTCTCGCCCGGCAGGCCGATGACTCGCTTGATGAGAAGCCCTGACCCAGCCCGAGGAACGTTGAGGATAATGATGTCGCCCCGCTGTGGCTCGTGGAAGGTATAGGAGAGTTTCTCCACCACCAGGCGCTGGTCTGAGTGCAAGTTGGGCTCCATGCTCTGGCCGTAGACCCGGGTGGCCTGGGCCAGGAAGAGGTTGATGAGGACAGCGATGAGAACAGCAGGCACGATGGTCTCCACGGCCTCGCTCAACCACCTCAAGGCTACCTTCAGAGCCGCCTCTCGTTTTTCAATCTCTGTATCCTGCTGAAATCCTTCCAACCTCCAACCTCCAACTTCCAATCTCCAACTTGCGATGGGCGAAGGTCTCCTGACCGAGCCCCTTTCGCCTCGGTCGGGAGACCTTCGGCGATCAAACACCTACGGCTTCCAATAATCTAGCGGCGCTGGGGGGGGCGACGATCGCGCGACCCACCACTGCCTGAGCTCCGGGAATCGCTCCGCCCCGTTCGACCGGAGGGCTTACGATCGCGCTCGCGGGCCTCCTCGGCCGTCCAGCCCTCCAGGATAGCCTGGCGGGAGAGCTTGATCTTGCCGGCTGGGTCTACGTCAATGATCATGACCATGATCTCGTCGCCCAGCCGAACTACATCCCTTACGCTGGGCACCCGGTAATCCGCCAGTTGCGAGATATGGACCATGCCATCCTTGCCGGGTAGTATCTCCACGAAGGCTCCGTAATCCTCGATGCGTACCACTTTGCCGGTGTAGATCTTTCCTATCTCTGGTCTCTCTACCAGGGCTTCTACCATTTCCCTGGCCCGCTGTGAACTGGGGCCATCGGCCGAGGCGATGAAGACGCTGCCGTCGTCTTCTACATCTATGTTAACCCCCGTCTCTTCCTGGATACGGCGGATGGTCTTGCCGCCAGGGCCTATGATAGCGCCGATCATCTCCGGATCAATCTTGATGATGGTGATGCGCGGCGCGTAGGGCGACAGATCCGGCCTGGCCTCAGGAAGCACCTCCAGCATCTTGTCCAGGATAAAGAAGCGAGCCCCTTTTGCTTGCGCCAGAGCCTTGGTCATGATCTCGTAGCTCAAGCCCTTGATCTTGATATCCATCTGTAAGGCAGTGATGCCCTTCCTGGTGCCAGCCACCTTGAAGTCCATGTCCCCCAGGTGATCCTCGACCCCCTGGATGTCGGTCAGGATACGGTAGTTGTCCCCATCCTTGACCAGGCCCATGGCTATGCCAGACACCGGGGCCTTGATGGGCACGCCGGTGTCCATCAAGGCCAGCGTGGAACCGCAGACGCTAGCCATGGAGGTGGAACCGTTGGATGAGAGTGCCTCGGAAACCAGGCGGATGGTATAGGGGAACTCTTCCTCAGGGGGAACCACGGGCAAGAGAGCTCGCTCGGCAAGGGCCCCGTGCCCGATTTCCCTCCGGCCTGGCCCGCGCAGAAATCGGGCCTCTCCAACGGAGTAAGGCGGGAAGTTGTAGTGGTGCATGAAGCGCTTGGAATCCTCAGGATAGAGGCCATCCAGACGCTTCTCTTCCCTGGGAGTGCCCAGGGTGGCGATGGTCAGCACCTGGGTCTCGCCTCGGTTGAAGAGCCCTGTTCCGTGGGCCCGTGGCGAGATGCCCACCTCGCAGGATATGGCTCGGATGTCTTCTGGGCCACGCCCATCGGGGCGAACGCCTTCGTGAAGAATTCGCTTGCGCACCTCGATCTTCAACACCTCGTCGAAGACCTCCTCGACGTCCCTGTCCTGGTATTGACTTCTCAGTTCGGCCAAGAGTTCTCCTCGGAGAGCGTCCAGGGCCCTGTTGCGTTGCTCTTTCTCGCGGGTCTCGTCCAGCACCTTATTGATCCGCCCGTACAGGCGTCCTGCGACGACCTGGTGTAATCCCTCACTTACGGCGAAAGATGGATATTGTGACTTGGGCTTCCCTACCTGGCGGCGCATCTCCTCCTGGAGAGCAATGATGGGCTGCATGGCCTCGTGGCCGGCCTTGATGGCTTCCACTATCAGATCCTCCGGCACCTCGTCGGCGCCAGCCTCCACCATCATCACGGCGTCGGCTGTGCCGGCCAGGCGCAGATCCAGGCTGCTCCCCTCCATCTCGGAGATAGTGGGGTTGAAGACCAACTGCCCATCAATATAGCCCACCCGCACCGCTCCCACCGGCCCCATGAAGGGAGTGTTGGAAATAGTAAGGGCCGCTGATGCCCCGATGATAGCCAGGATGTCAATCTGGTGTTCCT
>JACKQG010005819.1_pt1 | contig 13359 bp, 9 predicted proteins | sample 8237621 | NCBI WGS metagenome assembly JACKQG01 (sample SAMN15677084, study PRJNA649215) | marine metagenome | biome: marine; feature: Black Sea; material: saline water; isolation source: suspended particulate matter (SPM) from the Black Sea western gyre | collected 2013-06-09/2013-06-10 | depth...
TAGAATGATTATTAACTTTGAACTTTATCCCGAAACCCGATAACTATCGGGTTCGGGATTAGGCACTATAAATTGGTAACAATATTATCTTTCAAAATACCTTCTTCAAACATATCAGTAATATCCGTGTCCGGTTTTAAAAAATAAGCAATTAAATTGAGTTGCCTGGCAGCTAAAATATTTTGAAAAGAATCATCAACAAACAATGTCTCTTCAGGCATTAATTGATTTTTACTTATAACATATTGAAAAGAATCTATATCCGGTTTTCGTTTTCCAATTTTGAACGACCAGTAAGTATTATCGAACAAAGATTGAAATTCGAATCCGAATTCTTTTCTGAATTGAGTTATGTAATAATCGTAGTGAATTTTATTGGTATTACTCAATATAAAAAGTTTATATCTATTGCCGATTTTTTTGAGTAATTTAATCCTTCCAGTTGGATAATCACCAATGATCTGGTTCCAGGTAAAGTCAAGGATTTCATCTGTAACATTAATGCCGGAAATATCCCGGATTGTATTTCTGAATTCCCGGGGACTTATTAATCCCTTTTCAAGTTTCTGAAATAGTTCTGTTTGTGAAACTTTATTAAACAGTTCATCAAAATTATCAACTCCCAGACTTATAAAAGCATTTTCTACCTTTTGATGGTCAATGTTTATAATAACTCCCCCAAAATCGAAAATAATGTTTTTGATATTTTTAACTTGCATCATAAGAAAAGCAAAAATAAATTAAATTTTTTTAAAATTAATTTGTAAATTTGCACCCCTTTTTTAGAACAAATATGTTCTTTTTTGATTGACTAAAGTAATTTAAAAATAGTTAATCAAAAAATGAAAAATGAACAATAATTTGGGCCTATAGCTCAGTTGGTTAGAGCACTTGACTCATAATCAAGTGGTCCCTGGTTCGAGTCCAGGTGGGCCCACTAAATCAAAATGAATTATATTGATTATACTGATATAGAATTTTTATTAATAGCTGGAGCAATATATTTGTTTATTGCAGCCACAGTTGCTAAAATAGGAACATACAGGGCATGCGGAGGCATAAAAGCGTTTATTATCAGTATTATTCTTACACCGGTTATTGGTATTATATATGCCTTAATCTCTCCTCAAAAACATTTGATAAAAACTGTTCATTACCGGTGTCCAAATTGCGGGCTTGAATATGTAAGTAAGCACAAATATTGTCCTTCCTGCGCCAAAGAGGAAAAATATTGCAGGCTGGTAAAAGTAAGCATGAAGACATATTGAATAAAAAAACAATTCAAAATATAACTTTTTTTATTATTACATACTCAATTCAAAAATTATTTGTATTTTACCTTCGACTTTTTAAAACCATACATTTGTCAACCTGAAATAAATATTTATTAATCTGTATATTATAAACCAAATCTCCAAAAAAATGAAAACATTAAAAAAAACAAATCCGATGATTTTTGTTACCTTCTGGCTAATGTTAACCTTTATGTTAGCTATGTCTTTTCAAAACGTTAATGGACAATTATTTAATGATATCAAATCATTAAAGAGTCCATTAACTGATGATCTTTTAATATTGACGGCAGTAGGCAATGGATACAGCGATCAGACAATAATAATATTTATTCCTGATGCTACTGCAGGTTTTGATTCTGACTATGATGCTTATAAATTACCGGGAATTTATGCAGCGCCCCAGTTGTATTCGATTATTCCCTGTTGTAATCTTGCCGTGAATGCATTACCTGAAATCACTACTAATCTTGAAGTTCAGTTGGGCTTTGAGGTAGGATATGATACAACATACACCATCTCAGCTACGTGTTTATATACTTTCGACCCCTCAGTTACTATTCACATGGAAGACACCAAAGATAATGTGTTTATTAACCTGATGACAGATTCGGTTTACACTTTCACGGCAAACCCAAGTGATGACCCTGAGAGATTTAAACTTTACTTCAATTATACTTTATTTGTTGATTTGAAAGTGTTCCTCGAAGGTCCCTATAGCGGAACCGAAATGAATACAAATCTTAATTCGGGAGGTTACATTCCATTATCACAACCTTACAACACAATCCCATGGAATTACAATGGTTCGGAATCAGTAGTTGCAATTCCAAACTCAGACATAACCGACTGGGTATTGGTAGAACTTAGGGACGCAACAGATGCCGGCTCAGCTAATAATGCTGCTATGTTCGACAGGCAAGCAGGTTTTCTTCTGAAAAACGGAACTATTGCCGGGCTTGATGGAGCCAGTAATTTGGAGTTCCATATTCCTTATTTACAAAATCTGTATATTGTCGTCTGGCACAGGAACCATTTGGGAATTATGTCAGCTTATCCCGTTACTGAATCGGGAGGTATTTACAGTTATGATTTTTCTTCCGGTGTTGATCAAGTGTACGGGGGAGTGCATGCTCACAAAAACCTTGGCGGAGGAGTTTATGGAATGATTGGCGGCGATGGTGATGCCAACGGTATTATTAATAATGCCGATAAAACTTCAATATGGTGGATAATAGCTGGGAAAAGGGGGTATGAAGCAGGCGATTATAATCTGAACGGTCAGATTAATAATAAGGATAAAAATAATGTTTGGTTAATCAATATCGGAAGTACTTCTCAGGTGCCAAATTAATTTCCTATGATATCTGTTGTAGTAATAGACGACGAACCAAAAGCCCGCGAAACTATCATTAATATTCTTCAATTAAGCCCGACAAAGTTAAAAATTGCCGGACAAGCCGATGATGTTAAATCGGGGTTTGATGTTATTAATACGCAAAACCCCGACCTTGTTCTGTTAGATATTAACCTGCCTGACGGTACAGGATTTGACCTGTTAAAAAAATTCGAAAAAATAAATTTCAAAGTCATATTTATTACAGCACATGAAGAATATGCAATAATAGCCTTCAAATTCAGCGCCCTCGATTATATATTGAAACCGGTGGCATCCGGAGAGCTTTTACAATCCGTTGAAAAAGCAAGCGAATCAATACATAAAGAAGAAACTGAATTAAAATTAAGCGCCTTTCTTTCAAACCTTGATAAGATCAGAAAAATAGTATTGAAAACCGCCGAAAGCATTCATATTGTGAATGTAAAGGATATTATTCATTGTGAGGCAGATGGTAATTATACCAACTTTTATATTGACAATGGTGAAAAGCTAATGGTTTCAAAAACGTTGAAGGATTACACCGAAATGTTGGAGCAAGCCGGATTTTTCAGAACTCACCAATCTCACCTTGTCAATCTTGACCATATTTCAAGGTATGAAAAAACCGAAGGCGGACATCTTGTTATGGATAACAAATCAATAGTTCCGGTTTCTTCACGTAAAAAAGAAACCCTGTTCAGGCTTTTTGAAAGCATGTAGCAGATGTAGTACTTAAAGTGCCTCAATGGAGGTCATCTTCGCAAATTTTATGCAAACACATGCATTTACACCCCGCTCATTTAAGCGGGGTTTTTTATTTATCGGATGATTTTCTTATTTTTGCTGTATTATTTTAACTTATCAGATAAATTGACTTATTTCTCTAAACAAATAATGATACTTTTTCTCCGCCTGAAACATTTGGTCGCAGTACTTCTCATTAGCCTGCCTCTTATATCCCTCCAAAGTCAGGATATATATTGTTACGACCGTATAACATCAGAAGACGGTCTTTCGCAAAGCACTGTTAACTGTATCTTGCAGGACAGGGATGGTTTTATATGGATAGGAACACAGAATGGGTTAAACAAATACGATGGGTATCATTTCACCTATTATCAAAACCAACCATCCGATTCAACAAGTTTGTCTGATAATTATATTCTTTCGTTATGTGAAGATAACGAAGGATATTTATGGGCAGGCACAATGAGCGGCGGTTTGAACAGGCTTGATAAACAAACTGGCAGATTTACTTCTTTTATTAACTCACCTGCTGATACTAATTCTGTTTCGGATAATACTATTTGGGCGGTTTCAGTTGATAAATATGGGAAAATATGGGCGGGTTCGAATAAAGGTATTAGTCTGTTCGATCCCATAGATCAGATTTTTAACTATTACAGATTTTCTGAGAGCGATACAAATACTATTTCATCTGACATGGTTCTTAGCTTTTTTAAGGATAATCTGGGATCGATGTGGATTGGAACTATAAAAGGAATATGCAGGTTTAATGAGCAATCAGGAAACTTCCACAGGATAACAAATATTATAAAAGACGAAAAAATTAATGAACTGGCAATATGGTCAATAAACCAAAATGCAGATGGAAATATAATTCTCGGTACAAATAGAGGGTTGTGGGAATTAAACTTAAAAACTGAAAAGTTTCATAAATTATCAAACGCAAATAAGGATCAGCCGCAAACAGTATGGTCTGTTCTACCAAAAAAGAACGGTAACATTTTGTTTGGTACACGGAAAGGGCTAAAGTTACTTCAGTACCCTTCTTTAATATGTAAAAGCATTAATTGTGATCCTTCAAATACTGAAACCGGTTCTAACAATAACGTATGGTGTATCTTTAAAGATAACTCTGGAATTATTTGGGTAGGAACAGACAAAGGCATTATTAAAATTGATGCAAAAGGTAAAAAGTTTAGGGTTTTTGATGCAAAGCCGGGAAAAAAGATGACATTATCAAGTAATAGTGTAAACGCTATTCTAATCGACCATTTTAATACTTTGTGGATTGGTACTGAAGGAGGTGGGTTAAACAGACTGGATAAAGAAAAAAACCGGTTTATCGTTTACAAAACAAATAACTTTATTCAGAATAGCCTTTCAAGCAATAATGTCTGGGCTTTGGTCGAAGATAAGGACGGTGTCATCTGGGCAGGAACTTATGGAGGTGGGTTGAATGCTTTTGACAGGGAAAGTGAAACATTTAAGGTTTATAAAAAAATCAAGAAAGACCCGGAAAGCCTTTCAAACAACCGGATTCTTACTATGCTTGAAGACAAAGAAGGAATCATCTGGATTGGAACCAGGGGAGGCGGACTTAACAGGTTTAATAAAAAAACTGAAAAATTCGAGGCATTTTTGCCTGAACCTGAAAACGAAAAGAGCATTTCATCTAATACTATTATATCACTTGCGGAAGACAATTACGGAAATCTGTGGGTCGGCACTTTTGAAGGTGGCATCAGCATTTATGATAAAAAGAATAAAACTTTCAAAACTTTCAAAAATGAACCTGATGAACCTGGTAGCATTTCAAACAATAATGTCTGGTCAATTTTTTTCGACAGTAAGAAAAGGATGTGGCTTGGAACTCAAGGTGGGCTTAATGTGGCATTGCATCCAAACGAAGATATTACATTCATGCACTTTACCAGTGAGCAGGGATTGTCGAGCAATGCGATTTTTGGAATTACAGAAGATAACGACGGAAATATTTGGATGAGTACTTTCAGGGGGGTCAGTATGCTTAATATTCAGGCTTTTGAGGAATTATTGGTAAATGAAGATAAACCCGACAAATTCGATTATGATCCTTTTAATCCATTATTTAATATTTATGATGCCGGCGACGGGCTGCAAAGTAATGAATTCAACCAGGGGGCTTATTATAAATCGAAAGAGGGAACTATTTATTTCGGGGGGCTGAAAGGAGTAAATTATTTCAACCCTGACAGTTTGAAAGAGAGCACATACGCCCCGCCCGTTATTATTACCGATTTAAAAATTCTTAATAAAAGTGTTGGGGTTGTTCATGAGGGATTTAAAGGAGATGTCAGCAAAAACAAGATCATAAAAATCGACAATAATTATTTTCTTTCCAAAAAAATTTCTTACATAGATAAAATTGGATTAACCTACCGCGAAAGTGTATTTTCTTTTGAATTTTCTTCACTCGATTATACTATGTCCGAAAAAAATCAATATGCTTATTTAATGGAAGGTTTTAACCAGAACTGGAATTATGTTGCCGGTCAAAACTCCGCCACTTATACTAACCTCGATGCAGGCAAGTATGTTTTCAGAGTGAAAGCAACCAACTCAGATGGTAAATGGAGTAACAATGAAGCGAGGCTGGAGATCACCATCATTCCTCCTTTCTGGAAAACCACCTGGTTTATCATCCTTGTAATTATTATTTCTATTATTATTTTATTTGTTTCGGTCAGTCGTATAATTCACAATCAAAAGAAAAAAGCGATAATCGAAAAAGAGAGGATGGAATTACAGTTAAAAACCATAAAAAACCAAATAGATCCGCATTTTGCTTTTAATGCTATGACTATGATTGGTTCTCTGGTTTATAAAAATGATCCGGATACTGTTTATGATTATTTTACACGCTTTGCCGGTTTGATCAGGAGCACCCTGCAGGATAGCGAAAAAATCTCCAGACCATTAAGAGATGAGATGGAGTTTGTTAAAAATTATATTACAATACAAAAAACCAGGTTTAAAGACAGGTTTGATTTTATTGTGAAAATTGATGAAGGGATTGACATGGGGGTTGAAGTCCCCAAAATGATAATTCAGACTCATGCCGAAAATGCCATCAAACACGGGTTGATGCACAAAAAAACCAAGGGGAAGCTAATGATCAACCTCGAACAAAAGAATGATCAATTGATCATCTCAGTTGAAGATAACGGTGTGGGAAGAATTAAAGCATCCGAACTAAATAAAGACAGCACAAAAAAAGGAATGCAGATCATCGGGCAGATATTTTCTCTTTACAATCAATTAACAAAACATAAAATTAAACAGGAAATAATTGATTTAAAAGACGAAAATGGAAATGCTGCCGGGACAAAAGTAGTGCTTACCATTAATAAAGTTGGAAGTAATTAGCAATTAGAAACACAACTAATAATGAAAGAAACAGATGTCATTAAAGCAATCATAGTTGATGATGAAGAAATGGCAAGGGATGTATTAGAAAGGCAGCTTATCCGTCTTGGAGATGTTACAATTACAGGCAAAGCAGCAGATGCCGATGAAGCCCTTGAAATGATCATTAAACTGAATCCCGACATTGTTTTCCTTGATGTGCAAATGCCAATAAAAACCGGATTCGACCTGGTAAAAGAGCTGAAAAAATACAGCATCAAAACTGCTATCATTTTTGTAACGGCTCATGTCGAATACGCCATTAATGCACTGAAAGTTGCTGCATTCGACTACCTGTTGAAACCGGTTGCCTTCGATGAGCTAAAAGAAGCTGTTTACCGGTTCAGATGTGAAAAAAAACATGAGCTTAACGAAAACAAAGTTGACGTTTTACTTGATATGCTTAATAAGCCTGGGAAAATATATTTCAATACCCGCACCGGCTATATTTATATTTCACCCGAAGATATCGTATTCTGCCAGGCAGATGTGAATTATACGGAAATTCATTTCAACAAAGACAGGAAAGAAGTCGTAACGGTAAATATAGGCAAGGTTGACGAAATGCTGCAATGGCATAAATTCCACCGCATCAGTAGGTCACATCTCATCAACACCGCTTATCTTGCCAAAGCCGACCGTAAATCAAAAACCTGTGAATTATTTAAAGACGGAGAAAAATTTGTCATTCCGTCTCCTCCTAAACAGATAAGGATACTGGAAAGTCTTATTCATTCCGGGAAATTTAAAAATTGATACCGGATATGAGTTACGGATTGCTGATTAATAAAACAAGAAATACTGAATATATAAACACATTCACACTTTAACACAAACTTATCTTGGCTCTTGTGTCTTGCTTCTTATGTGTGATCATCTCATTAATTTATCCCATTTCATCACAGATTTTTGCCTTTTCATTCAATAAGTCCTGCAACTATTGACTTCCGCATTTTGAGGACTTAATTTTGCCCCACAGTTTCAATTATTAATTTTTAAAAACAAATTACATTATGAAAAAATCAAGTTTATTAATCTGGGTTTTGTCAGTAGCTTTTTTAAGCTTTTTTGTATCATGCTCTAAGGATGATGATACCGAACCCGAACCACAACAACAAGCACCAACTTTTTCAACAAAAACAGTTGCAGTACCCGACGCCATGATGCAGTCGTCAGATCAGGGGGCACAGGAAACGGTTGGTTTTATTAATTTAGCAAACAGCTTTACAGGTCTTGCTAATTCTTTTATACCTCCACAAAAATGTGCTCCGTACAAATCAACCAATAACGGTCCACCCTGGGTTTACACATGGGAAGTTATCGACGGAGAAGACCAATATACGGTAACAATGACTATTTCACAAACTTCATCCGGCTATGAATGGGATATGGTTATTGATGGTATTATAGATGGTATTGTTGTAAACAACTTTCTCTTCATGCATGGTGAGCAGTCAAATGAAGGTAAAAACGGATTATTTAGATTGTATGATTTTGAGACAGGTGAAATATGTATGTATGTTACATGGAGTACAGATGACAATGGTGTGTATTATGTAACCTTTGAAATTCCGGAGGATGTTAAAATCGATATTACTTCAAACCCGGATGGTTCCGGTGTTGTTGAGGTTTATGAATGGGAAAACGGAGATTATCAGCTTGAATGGAGATCTGAATGGACATCGGATGGCCATGGAGAATGGTGGGAGTATGATAACGGAGTTCTGATTGATCACGGCACATGGTAATGAGTTTGGTTTATCATCAAAGAAATTTTTTACATAAGAAATCATATTAAACATCTATAAGAATTTAATTCTGCCATCGGTAGAATTAAATTCTTATGGTAAGTTCTCCCGGAAAAAATCAGGACAGACTATACGACCAATGAAAATCAAAACATAACCACATGAAAACCTGTTTAGTTGTTTATGTATTTACAATCATTTGTCAATTAGGGCTTTTTTCACAAAACGTCCCCAATGGCGGATTTGAGGAGTGGGAGCTTAACACTTACCAGGCGTATGAACCGGCAGGATGGGAAACACAAAATGAAACCGGTCTCTATTACGTGGAAAAAGCTGCCGGACATTCAGGTTCTTATTCGGCAAAACTTAGCATCGTTTGGGATAATGTAATTAAGTCTTTTACAGGCGCCTCTCTTTCAACAGAAGAAAATTTCCAGGTAACAAGCCGCTATCAAACTCTTTCCGGTTTCTATAAAGGAAACTCCAACGATACTGATACTTTAAAAATAACTGTCAGAATGTATTCAAAAGATAAGCCTGTTGGTTTTGGCTCTTGTTTTATTGCAAATGCAAACAAAGAATGGAAGCGATTTATTTTACAAATAGAATATAATTCCGATGAAATACCCGACAAAGCAAGTATTTCAATATTCATAGCAACCGAAGGAGACAATCATTATCAGACAGTTTACTTCATTGATGACTTGCTATTGACAAGTATAATAAAATCTGTTTATGGCGATGTCGGCAATTTTGCTCTAAGAACTGATAATCAAACAGAATACAAAAATAAAATTCAAATATTAATAACTTGAAAATTACTATCATGAAAAATTTAATTTACAAAACAACTTTGGTTTTATCATTTTTGATAATTTCCTTTTACGGTGTAAATGCTGCTGTATATCACTCCACCGCAGCCGGTGGCAATTGGCATGAGACAACAACATGGGAGGAAGGCGCTGTACCGACAGCCACTGATGACGTAATCATTACCGGGCCTGGTAATGTTATAGTTTATGATAATAGTCATGAATGTAACAACATTACCGTAGAATCAGGAGCCATATTGCAAAACCGATTAAGTGCCAGTCGGACACTTTTGGTACATGGAAATGTAACAAATAATGGCACCATAACCAATTCGCATACCTCATGGCATTTTACCATTACTATGGAGGGCAATATTGAAAATAACGGTAACTGGGAAGCTTATACAACCGAGTTGGTCGGAACCGGTACGCATACACTGTCATCAGGTGCATCAAATACGTTTAGCGGTTATGAATTTATTGCAGATGCTGCCACCGGAAATCTGACAGCTTTAACTGACCTCACTTTTTACGATTGCAGGGTTAATCTTAATAACAAATCTCTTGAATTAAGTGCAACAAAAGGTGCCGGATTTTATTTGATAAGTGATACAAAAACTGCCTACCTACAAAATGCCATAGTTACCGGGAATAACAATATACTATATCTGGAAAACGATGCATACCTGCAAACCGTTGAACTGAATGATTGTACCCTGGAAGGAAATGTATTGATCCGGGGGGATTATTGTGTATTCAACGGAGATATCTTTGTAGAAGACACACTGTCCAATTCCACAAATGTAACTTCAAAACTTATTGTAAACGGCACACTGACAAACAATGGCATAATAACACACTCTAATTTTAATTTTACGATTTATTGTTTTAGTGATGTCGTTAACAATGGAACCTGGGATAATAATTATCTATATTTTGCAGGTTCAACAACGCAAAATATTTCCTGCCTGAACGATCATTATTTCTCGTGCCCTTTAGTTGAGGATACAAGCAGTACAAGTATCAGCCCGCTAAACGCCTTAACAAAAGTAAGCTTTATCGGTGCTCAGGTCGATCTGAACTGGGGCGAATTTATTTGTAACAATAATGAGATTTACGTAAGCGGTGGAGCAAGGGTCAGAGAGACCGTATTTAGTGATATAACTGCTGGAGGCGAGTTTATTGCCTCCAACAACGTCGAAATGAATGGGGAAACTGTTATAAAAGACACCCTGACAAATCCTTCGGGTACATATACTACTTTGAAATTCGATGGAAACCTGGCTAATAATGGGGTGATTGTTATTGGAGGTTTCGGCCTGTATCTTGACATAACAGGAAATATTGTAAATAACGGGGAATGGACTACCTCACGAACCAATTTTACCGGTACGACAACCCAATATGTAACATTAGGAGCTGGAAAGGAATTTGCCTGCGGAGAATTTAATGATATGGATGATTCCTTTCCGGTTGAAGCTATAACTGACCTGTATTTCTCAAATACCATCCTGGATATGAATGGCAGTGAAATAATATTCCCCGTAACCAAAGGACTAACCCTAAGCCTGGCAGATGGACGGATCAGGGATGGAAGGTATAGCATGAATAACGGTACCTTATTTATGGAAGAGGGTGCTGATATCGGAACAGATGCGGTCATTACCGATGTAACGATTACAGGTAATATGATCCTGTATGGAAGTAATATTTTATTTGAAGGTGAAATTGTTAACCAGGATACTTTACAAACAGCGAATTCGATAACCATGACGTTCGATATTGATGGAAATTTTACCAATAATGGTGTATTTCAAAATCCAGCTTCCTCATTTAATACCAATGTTTATATAACTGGAAATATTACAAATAACGGAGACTGGATTGATATAAACACCCACCTTTCCGGCACCTCAACTCACGAAATTTATCAGGCTCCGGGCAAGGAATTCTATGGTGAGTATTTTTACGCAGATGCCGGTACAGGGATTACAACAGCAACGACTTCCATAAATTTCAGGAATTGCATGGTAGATTTTAATGATGGATATCTTGTCATTCAGGGTGATTTGTCAGTTTCAGAAAAATACCTGGATCATGTTGTTTTAACCGGTAACACCAATCAACTATTTATGGATGACAATGCCCGTCTGGTAAATTCTACTGTGGAAGATGTTGTGATAGCAGGTAAAGTTCAACTTGGGTCAACCAATACGTTTACCGGCGATATTGTGGTTCAGGACACATTAATTAACTATACAAATACTACTGCCAGTTTGACAATTGAAGGAAATATCACAAATAATGGAAGAATATTAAACGGTCCATCATTCAATTTAACAATTAATTCACATGGTAACATCATAAATAATGGAGAATGGAGTAACCATGCACTGTATATGGCCGGAACAGCCGATCAGTACGTGTCCTGCATCAATGGGAATGAATTTTCAGTAAATCAGTTTAATGATACCGACATTGCAAGTGAGATTATTGTGGATGGTGATGTAAGTTTCTTCGGATCTGTAATCGACCTGAATGGCGCTGAATTAGCAATGCAAACCGGAGGAAAATTTAGGTTAACAAGTGAAGACGGAAATACTTCAGGCATTTTCTATGGAACGATCACAGGAGGAGATTTCGAATATGAAGGTAATGATTATGCTTATTTGACAAACTTTACGATTGAGCCTGATGTAACCCTTACCGGAAATATCAGGGTTGGCTCATCTGTAAATTTTACCGGTTCCATTGATGTTCGTGATACCTTAAGAAGCAGAATAAACACAAGCGCTACACTAAATGTTGGTGGAAGAATTGTTAATAACGGACACATTGACAACGGAAACTGGAATTTCTATATTGACTGCCAGGGACATATTATTAACAATGGTACCTGGGAAAACTACCAAACCGATTTAAATGGTGTTGATGACCAACTCATCTACCTCATTGCCGGAAAAGAAATAGAAGGTACGTTCCGCTTCGATGCTATGATAGATGATCCTCCTTACCAATGGAAGTGGAATGGAACCGACTTAAATTCCCCGGATTTTACAGGCGAAAACACCGACATGCTCATATGGAATGTTCCGGTATCCAATGATTATTATGGATACTTTGGTTGCCAGGGAGCAGTGGATACTTCAAGAAATATCCTGATCAGAAGTGGAATTATCATTGATCCGGCAGTCCAGCTTCAGGGACCTTATAATGGAGTTGATATGGATACCGGCCTTTCTGCGCAAGGATTAATTCCTTTAACCCAACCGTTTAATATCGCACCCTGGAATTATAATGGGGATGAAACCGTAACATCCATTCCTTCCGATATCGTGGATTGGATTTTGGTAGAACTTCGTGAGACTACAGGAGGTCCTGAAACCGCAACTGCCGATTCAATCGTTATGCGCAGGGCATTGATGTTGCGAAATGATGGAAGGGCTGTAGATCCATGGCATCAAACACCGGAGTTAAAATATGATATTGAACTGAATGATAATATATACCTAATTATCTGGCACAGGAACCATTTGGGTGTTATGTCGGCTGTACCTATTTCAGATGGTGACTCACCGGCTTTTTATGATTTCTCCAAGTCGGTTGATAAAGCTTACGGCGGTGCTGACGCACAAGCTGATCTCGGCAATGGCGTTTACGGAATGATGGGCGGCGATGCCGATTACAGCCAGACAATAACTGAACAAGATAAACTGGGATTCTGGACACCCAATGCAGGAACACAAGTGGATTATCAAACTTATGACTTTAACTTAGACGGACAGATCAATAACCAGGGTAAAAACCAGGCCTGGTCAAAAAACCTGGGAGCACAGACACAGGTGCCGGAATAAAAAAATTTTTAGTTCGATGTTTGAAGTTATAAACTGGTGTGATTACAATTGGATAAAAAATTGTTAATAAATCACACAAGTAAT
>JACKQG010005820.1_pt1 | contig 13358 bp, 5 predicted proteins | sample 8237621 | NCBI WGS metagenome assembly JACKQG01 (sample SAMN15677084, study PRJNA649215) | marine metagenome | biome: marine; feature: Black Sea; material: saline water; isolation source: suspended particulate matter (SPM) from the Black Sea western gyre | collected 2013-06-09/2013-06-10 | depth...
AACGGGAAAATAATATTTTATTAACTATTATGATCGCTGCTTTGGTTGGAGCTATTGTTCTTCTGATTTTCCTGTTCAGACTTAAATCAACAGCATTTAGCCGGCAACAAAAGTTAATGGAACAGGAAAATATCATTCATGCCCAGGAAAGTGAGATTATTGAAAAGAAAAACCTGATATTGCAGGAACAATTGGAGTCGAAAAACAGGGAACTTGCTTCAAAGGCTTTAGAAATGCTTCGATATAATGATACTATCTCGATCGTAATTGAAAAACTAGAAGGTTTTGAAAGTACAGTAAATAAAAACCCGGAAGAGTCAAAACACATTAAAAATATTATTTATGAACTTGAAAATCAATCAAAACAAAATATCTGGAATGAATTTGACAAGATTTTTAAGAATATACATTCAGGGTTTTACAATAAGATACTTGAAATATGCCCTGATCTTACAGCAACAGAAATAAAAACAGCAGCCCTTCTAAAACTTAACCTGACTACAAAAGAAATTGCCGCTATTACTTTTAAATCAGAAGGAGGCATTAAAACCACACGATACCGTTTAAGAAAAAAACTGAACCTCTCGTCTGACGAAAGTCTGGTGCCATTCCTTATGAAGATATAATGATACAATGATTTAATGAAGAAATGAATCAACCTATATAGAAAATTATGACAGAAAAAGAAATATTTATTGAAAAGTTAAAAAATAGAACCAGAAAATTTGCAGTAGATTTAATTGTATTTTGCAACTCATTAAAGCATTTACTCATTTAATCATTCCCACTTAATTTCAATTAGTTGCAGGGACTGTGACTTTTTGAAACCTCCCATGTTACTTTTTTACAACCTGTTAAATTTTGATACCCGATAAAGTCAAAATATTTTTGCCACGCAATCTCTATAAAGTTTGTATGGAAAATAAAGATAAAAATACAGGTAAAAAAAAGAAAACAAAAAAAAAGAAATCAGAAATTGTTTCCATTGCCGAACTTAAAAATAAAATAAAGCATCAAAGAGGTGCATTACATAAAATCATTAAAAACTATTTAAAATGAAAAAATTTACTTTACTATTTATTTCAGTTTTTGCGTTACAGTCTCTGTTTTCACAACCTACGCTGACAAGCAGTTTTAATTTTACTATTGGTGATACATATCGCTATGATATATATACTGATGTAACAAATATTGATCCCGGCACTGGAGGAGCTAATTTGACTTGGGATTTTGGTACTATATCGGGAGGCACCTATCTTGAAGGTGATGGTGCTATTTGTGTTGAACCCTCAACAACACCATTTGCTGACTCATCCGCAGTTGCTAACGCCAATATTTGCATCAGGGATGAAGATGACCCTACTTTTGGCCCATATCAATATTATGAATGTAATAACACATCGCAGAATCTAATTGCTTTGGGATTCTTAGGTGCAGGTAACACTAGTTTTTCTCCCTATTCTAACACACAAACAGCAATTGAATTCCCTTTTACCTTTGGTGATAGTTTTGAGGATACCTGGGAATCAATGATGTTTTATATTGATTTGGGTTATTACTTTATGCGCGATTCATCAATAGTTACAGTTGAAGCAGATGCTTATGGTACAGTTACAACACCTGCCGGAGAGTTTCAAAATGTTTTGCGGGTAAAAAGAACAACAATTGATTATTCCTGGTCTAACTACGGTGGAACAGGATGGACTCCAAATGGCTCATTCACTGATACTCAATATGAGTGGTATGCACCAAATATTAAAGTCCCCGTGATGATTATTCAAGAAATGGAATGGATGCCCGACTTCTTTACTGTAAGATACCTTGTTGATTATAATTTTTCAACAGGAATTGAAGACAAAGTTGATGTTCATCTTGAAATATTTCCAAATCCTACAACAGACAGGGTTACAATTAAAACTGATGAAATGATTTATAGTGTCAGTATCTATTCATTAAATGGCAGGCAATTGGATGCAACCTATTTACAAACAAGCCAACCGCATCAGCAAACAGTTGATTTAAGTAAGTATCAAAAAGGAGTTTATTTAATAGAGGTTGGATTTGAAGATGGCAATGTTGTGAGAGAAAGAATTATTAAGCAATAATAAATGCAGATTGGAAACTCAGCTTACCGGCTTAATCAATGTAATTTTATTTAGAATCGGAATTTGACATTGATAACAAATTAAGCTAATTACCTAATCCCAGCCCAATGTTTTGATAAATATTGGGCTGGGTTTCATTTAAGGTCTTTGGTTTCAATACCAAGTTAAACACAAGTCTTTTCGGGCAATGGAATAACAAAGACGAATAAATATTTCTAAATTACAGCAAAAACCGGATGCCAAAAACAGGCAGCGATTTTTTTTGTTGTGAATCGGGCAATATCATCGGCAAATTACCGCTATAAAATAACACGAACAACAATAATTAATAAAAATTAAAACCTTATTCTGATGGTTCAGGGTAAGGTTTTTTTATTTTTCTTGTACCTTGATTTTTAAATAGATTTTTTCATTCGCATTTTAATTCCTACGGGATTAAGAATTATGCCCTTAATGGGGATAATCCTTAAATTCCCAATTTGACAAAAGTTGTTTCAAAATGAAAAAATAATAGAAGATTTAAACATAAAAATAATTATATAAAGCTGAAATCCTGATATATATATTTATTGGTAATATTTTTGAATTATAAATAAGGAAAGGGGATAATTTCAGGCAAAAAAGGTAATATTAGTTGAACGAATATTAAAAATGTTTAAACCTGGTTTCTGAGATTTACTATTTAAATTAAAGGAATCATGTGTTTTGGCATTGTTATTAGCATTTATTACCTGAAATTTCTCAAGGAAGATAAAATTTTTAAGTAACTAATAAAAGTGAAATGAAATCTTATATCCCATCCATCCTCACAACCATCATTTTTCCGTTTTATTTTACTATTTCATCTTCATGTTCTTCAAAAATCCCAGTAATGTTTAAATCCTCACATATTACCTACTTTTTGGATTTAATTAAACTAAAAATCTAGCTAGTATGAAACCAAACTACACTTCTTTTACCATTGCTTTGTTCATTGCGATGATCGCAACGATGGGCATGTTGACAACGGAGTTTGCGAATGCCCAGGATTGGTATGATACCGATTGGCAATATCGCCGGGAAGTGACAATTGAAAATCCAGGCGCAACAGAACTGACAGACTATCAAGTATTGATAACTTTGGATAATTCCTTTAATTTTGTACACGTTAATGCTGATGGCAGCGATATTCGGCTTACTGATACTGATGGTACAACACTCATTCCTTTCTGGATAGAGGACTGGGATGTTGGTTCAGAATTAGCAAGGATTTGGTTTAAAATGCCCTCCATTTCCATTGGTGGATCGACTGCATATTTCTACTATGGAAATTCAGCTGCAAGTTCTACCAGCGATGGAACTACAACCTTCAGTTTGTTTGATGATGAAACGTGGGAATCCTCTGGTGGAAGTTTAAATCCCGTCCATGTGGCTACACAACCCTGGTGGGAAGCAACGGTTTCTTATCCCGTTGTTTTTGAGGATAATTCTTTTCCTGAGCGGGCACGGTTTCATATGCTATACGACGGACATCATGTGCCAGGTGTTGGGCATGCCAAAGGTTATACCACCTCACCGGATTTAATTAACTGGACAGCCTGGGACAATGGATTATCGGGTAGTGACCGGATTAATCCCATAATGGGAGTTGGATATACAGGTAGTACACAATTTGCATGGGGTGATGTCATCAAAGTAGGATTGACCTATCATATGTATCCCTCAAGTGGTCCTGGTACGACCGTTCATTGTCAATCCACTGATCTAATCCACTGGACTGATCAATATGGCGGTACAGTAACTTTTGATGCATTGACATCAGACGATCCTTCCGGTATTGGCACTGGAGTGGCAATTTTAAAGCAGGCGGACGGTATCACACCAATTATTGTAGATGATAAGTATTGGATGATTTATTTCCATGGTTTCAGTGGAGGTTCAATGTACATGGCCTGGGCAGATGTAGGTGATATGTTAACCTGGACTACGTGCTACAGCGGTAGCCCGGTGCTAACACCGAGTGGTTGGGAAGGCAGCAGCCTTTGGACACCCTCTTTTGTAGGAGTTAACGATATTTATTACATTTATTACCAGGGTGGATCACCCTATCGGATCGGATTCGCAAGCGCTCCTGCTACCAGTGGTGGAAATCCGGTCACACCCGATAATACACCCTGGACCAAATCGCCAAACAACCCGGTTATCACCAATACTCATGGCTGGGATAATGGTTTTTGCCAGGACCCCGTCCTGAGGTGTTTCGATGGTATATACTACATTTTCTATACAGGAGATCCACCCTGGACAAACGGATTTGCTTATTCAGATAGCCCAGAAGGACCCTGGACACAATATGGAGAAACTGGTGGTGGAGGTGCGAATTGGACAGAGACCGGAACACCTAGTGTTTCCAATGGCATTATCAGCTTTACTTCCGGACAGGCGATCCATTCAACAATCCTGTTTACACCAGGGAATGCAGTTGGATTTCGGGCCAACTTTGGCCCCAGCGGAGGAGGGTACAGATGGGGCGGATTTATCAGTGGTACAGGTTCCTCTGGTGGAAACGACAGAGCTGTTATTGAAAACTACCCGGTTAATATCGATCTTTATCTTCAAACGTATCCATCCAGCAATCTTTTAACGGGTTTGGATAACCAGTTTCATGTTTATGAAGTTTTGTGGGAGTTGGGGCGAGCTGACGCCATTGTCGAACATGGATTGGCTTCGACATTTTCTACGACGAATGTACCAAGTATTTCTCTTCCTCTAAGCTTTCATAATTATACTGAACCATCTCCATTCGATCTGGATTGGGTATTTATAAGGAATTATAGCAACCCTGAACCTTCATCAAACGTTGGGTTAGAGCAAACCTTTTATACGGAACCTCCGGTTGTCAACAGTCCGGTGATTTATTGTCAGGGTGAAATAGCAGTTCCGCTTACTGCAACTGGTACAAATTTATTATGGTATACTACACCCACCGGTGGTACAGGAAGTCCGGTTGCACCCACACCATCAACAGCTATTCAGGGAGCCACAAGCTATTATGTTAGCCAGACATTAAATGGATATGAGAGTGAAAGGGCTCAAATTGATGTTATCGTGAACGAAACACCGGAAGCCCCTATAGCAGATGTTATACAGCCAACCTGTACTGCTCCCGGGGGAACCATTACTGTAACATCGCCTCTTACTGGATTGTCTTTCTCCATCGATGGGATTGACTATTCCAATACTACGGGCATTTTTACCGAAGTTAATCCCGGTAGCTATAATTTGACAGCCAAAAACAATTACGATTGTATTTCACCGGAAATCCCGATTGTAATTAATGCCTTTCCGGGTTCACCTATCGCACCCACAGCGATGGTAACACAACCTACCTGTACTGTCGCTACTGGGACAATCACTATTACGGCTCCTTCAGGTCCCGGAATGACTTATAGTAAAGATGGGATTGATTATACCAATACAACTGGCATTTTCACCGAAGTGGAACCAGGAATATACATTTTAACTGCCAAGGATATTAGTGGTTGTATTTCTCTGGGCACAAGTGTAACGGTCGATCCGGCACCTGAAACGCCTCAGGCACCTACGGCTGATGTTACTCAACCAACATGTAACGTTCCTACCGGAACCATAACTGTAACATCATCCATTACTGGATTGTTTTTCAGTATTGATGGTGTTGATTATACCAATACCACAGGTGTTTTCACAGATGTGTATCCAGGTACATATGACCTGACAGCTAAAAACAGTAGCGGTTGTATTTCGCTGGCAACTATAATTATAGTAAATGATGCCCCCTCATCTATCACAGGAACAATTGCTGCCATTGATGACAGCATTTGTCGCGGAGAACCTTTTCAATTACAATTGACCGAAGCAACTGGGCAACCACCTTTTACTTTAATCGTAAATGGAAGAGAATATTCCGGTGTAATCATAGAATCCAGTTTTACCACAATTCCAACTGCTGATGAGACGATATGGGATCCTACTGCAACTCCTGCCATACTTGACAATGGATTATCTACTCCCTATGAATTGGGTGTTAAGTTTAAAGCCACTGCAAACGGATATATTAAGGGGATTCGTTTCTATAAAGGATTGGGTAATACTGGCATCCATGTAGGTCGCTTGTGGACAAGCGATGGAATACTACTTGGGGCTGCCACGTTCATGGACGAAACTCCAACAGGCTGGCAGCAGGTATTGTTTATCACTCCGGTTGCCATCACAGCCGATACAACTTATGTAGCATCTTATTCTGATCCTGCAGGCCATTTTTCTCTTACCATGCCTTACTTTAACGATACACTGGTAACCAGTGCTAATGAATTATTACAAACCCTTCCATCACCTACTGGTTCGCCAGCAAATGGAGTTTATAATACAACAGTCGGGGCATTTCCGGATACAACCTACGAACAGTCTCCTAATTACTGGGTCGATGTTGTATTTGCTTATTCAGTCGATAGTGCAATGGTTACCAGCAACTTAACCAGTATTTCTGATAACGGAGGTTGTACAACTACCGGTAATCCGTTGAGCAGTGCGGTCGTTAATATCCTTAATCCAAATGCTCCTATTGTCAATAGCCCTGTTTTTTATTATCAGGGCGATGTGGCTGTACCTCTAACCGCAATTGGCATAAACTTATTATGGTATACAACTCCTTCAGGAGGGATTGGAAGCCCTGATGCCCCCATACCATCTACAGCTATTCCGGGAACGACAACCTATTATGTAACCCAGACCATCGATGGATGTGAAAGTCCACGGGCTCTGATTGAAGTTATGGTCACAGGAGAGAGTGGTTGGTTTAATGAAAACTGGCAATATCGTCGTCCAATAACAATATCAAATCCTGCTGGAATCCCTTTAACTGATTACCAGGTCATGATATCCCTCGATAATTCATTCGATTTTACAAAAGCAAATCCCGATGGAAGTGACATCAGAGTGTCAGATGTTGATGGAACTACCCTTATTTCTTTCTGGATCGAGCATTGGAATGTGACTATCCAGGAAGCGCTGATTTGGATCAAAATACCACTGATTTCAACAAATGGATCAACTATATTTCTTTATTATGGAAATACATCTGCATTTTCTGCCAGCAATGGTAGTACTACCTTTAATTTATTTGATGATGATTGGGATTTGCCCATTGTTACATTGAATCCCATTCAGGTCTCTTCGCAATCCTGGTGGGAGTCTGAAGTTTCTTACCCAATAGTATTTGAAGATAACTCATTTCCAAGTCGTGACCGTTTTCATATGCAATACGATGGTCATTTTGTAATCGGACATGCCAAAGGTTACGCAACATCACCCGATTTGATCAATTGGACCCCATGGGATAATGGATTATCCGGCAGTGATAGGATCAATCCGACTATGGGTGTTGGTTATACAGGTAACGTACAGTATGCCTGGGGTGATCTGTTCAAAGTGGATTCTATCTATCACATGTATCCTTCGCGAGGTCCGGGTGTAACTGTCCACTGCCAATCTAATGATCTTGTTCACTGGAACGATCAATATGGTGGTACAGTTGCTTTTGATGCATTAACTTCTGATGATCCATCCGGGATTGGTACCGGAGTAGCCCTATTAAAAGAGGCAGATGGCATTACTCCTATTATAGTCGATGATAAGTACTGGATGATATATTTCCATGGTTTTAGCGGAGGTCCAGTGTATATGGCATGGGCTGATACAAATGATTTATTAAGTTGGACAACCAGCTATGGTGGAAGTCCAGTGCTGACTCCGAGCGGTTGGGAAGGAAGTCGGCTTTGGACTCCATCTTTTACATATGTTAATGACATTTATTACATCTACTACCAGGGAGGTTCACCCTATCAAATCGGATTTGCAAGTGCTCCTGCTTCCAGCGGTGGAACACCTCTTAGACCAGACAACACAACATGGACTAAATCACCGGATAATCCTGTGATAACTAATACTCACGGATGGGATAATGGATTCTGTCAGGATCCGACACTTCGGTGTTTTGACGGAATTTATTACATATTTTATACCGGTGATCCACCCTGGACCAACGGATTTGCTTACTCAGATAATCCGGAAGGTCCATGGACACAGTATGGAGCATCTCCTGGCGGAGATACCAACTGGACAATAGGTGGTAATCCTTCGGTTTCAAATGGTATTATAAGTTTTGATAATCCAGGCAGCTATATCCAATCTCCTGAAACTTTTTCAGAAGGTTGCGCCTTAGGTTACAGGGCTAATTATAAAGGAGGTACTACTGCCTATAAATGGGCTGGATTTATTAACGGTTATATTGAACCTTTTACCTATATAGGTGTAGCATCTACCGTAGGGACTGATCTCATATTAACTAACTATACTACAGGTCCCAGAGAGTGGACATCACTTGGTCCGATATCAGATTCATTTCATGTATATGAACTTACCTGGAGCTCTGGTGAAACAAAAGCATACATAGATCATTCCCTTGCTGCAATTGGAGCATTAACAAACTATGTCCCAACAGGCCCACTTCCGGTTAGTGTGAGAAATCATTCAGATAGCATGTATGGACTTGATATGGACTGGATTTATCTCCGCAAATATATTGATCCTGAACCAGTTTCTACAATTGGTGATGAAGAGATTATTAAATTCCTGGACATTAAAGTAATCCTTGAAGGACCTTTTGAAGGATCAAATATGAACACGTTATTAAACGATTTAACCATTTTACCTTTGATCCAGCCCTACAATACAACTCCCTGGAACTATCCGGGTATAGAGGCTGTAACTGAAATCCCGAATCCGGATGTGGTTGATTGGATACTTGTTGAACTTCGTGATGCCACGGATGCGACTACCGCTATCCCAACAACTCAAATTGACCGACAAGCTGCATTGTTACTCAGAGATGGAAGCATTACCAGAATGGATGGTGAGTCATCCCTATATTTTTCTAAATCAATCAACCAACAACTATTTGTAATCATTTGGCACCGAAACCATTTAGGGATTTTATCAGCGGATGCTTTGATTCCGAATCCTGAAAGATACTATGTTTATGATTTTACAACGGCTATTTCACAGGCTTTTGGAGATGGGCAAAAAGATCTTGGAAGCAGTATATTCGGAATGATTGCAGGTGATGCTAATTCAGATGGAAATATTGATGAATTTGATGTAAGTCAAGTCTGGTCGATATTGACTGGTTTTGCTGGATACAATATAGGAGATTTAGATCTTAATGGACAAGTTAATAATCAGGATAAAAATGATATGTGGTATGAGAATATCGGAGAGGAATCTCAAATTCCTGAATAAACTATTAAAAATATTTTTATTAAAAAGTGAAAATGTTTTTGAAATCAAGAAAAATTTGAATTATATTTTATAACTATCACAAAAATTAATTAGTCATGAAAACAATCCACTCTTTTTTAAAAATGTTATTTCTTATAGCAACGATTAGTTTGCTAAATACTGGGCTTACAAGAGCGCAGGCCTGGTACGATTCTGACTGGCAGTATCGGAAGCCAGTTAGTATTGCGAATCCGGGAGGAACTCCTCTAACGGAATATCAGGTATTGATTACCCTGAATAGTTCATTTGATTTTACGAAGGCACAGATAGACGGAAGTGATATCAGAATAACGGTTGCGAATGGGACTACAATTATTCCGTTCTGGATTGAGAATTGGGATGCGGGTACTCAGGAAGCATATATATGGGTTAAGATGCCTACGGTTCCATCTGGAGGATCAACAGCGTACCTCTATTATGGAAATTCATCTGCAGCATCAGCCAGTGAGGGGAGCAATACCTTCAGTTTATTCGATGACGATTGGGACGTGCCTACTGTTACACTCAATCCTGTCCAGGTTGCTACACAGCCTTGGTGGGAAGCTCAGGTATCATACCCACTAGTATTTGAAGATAACTCATTTCCTGGTCGTGACCGTTTTCATATGCAATACGATGGTCATTTTGTAATCGGACATGCCAAAGGTTACGCAACATCACCCGATTTGATCAATTGGACCCCATGGGATAATGGATTATCCGGCAGTGATAGGATCAATCCGACTATGGGTGTTGGTTATACAGGTAACGTACAGTATGCCTGGGGTGATCTGTTCAAAGTGGATTCTATCTATCACATGTATCCTTCGCGAGGTCCGGGTGTAACTGTCCACTGCCAATCTAATGATCTTGTTCACTGGAACGATCAATATGGTGGTACAGTTGCTTTTGATGCATTAACTTCTGATGATCCATCCGGGATTGGTACAGGAGTAGCCCTGCTGAAAGAGGCAGATGGTATAACTCCTATTATTGTAGATGATAAGTATTGGATGATATACTTCCATGGCTTTAGCGGAGGATCAATGTATATGGCATATACAGATGTCGCTGGTGACTTGTTAACCTGGACTACAAGTTACAGTGGGAGTCCGGTTCTTGTACCAAGCGGATGGGAGGGAAGTCAACTTTGGACACCGTCGTTTACGGGTGTTAATGACACTTACTATATATACTACCAGGGAGGTTCACCTTATAAGATTGGTTTTGCAAGCGGACCTGCCTCCAGTGGTGGAACACCTCTCAGACCGGACAACACAACATGGACGAAATCTCCAAACAACCCGGTGATCACCAATACTCATGGTTGGGATAATGGTTTTTGCCAGGACCCCGTATTGAGGTGTTTCGACGGTGTATACTATATTTTCTATACGGGAGACTCTCCCTGGACAAACGGATTTGCTTATTCCGACAGTCCTGAAGGACCTTGGACACAGTATGGAGCATCAGGAGGCGGAGGTACAAACTGGACTATTAGTGGTAATCCTACCGTATCCAATGGCATCATAAGTTTTACGAATACAGGCAGCTCTATCCAATCACCTGATACTTATTCAGAGGGTAGTGCCCTGGGGTACAAAGCTAATTATAAAGGAGGTTCTTCTGCTTATAAATGGGTGGGGTTTATCGATGAGGTTAGTCCTCCTTTTACCAATATTGGTGTTGCACAGACTATTGGTACAAATCTTATACTAAGCAATTACATTACAGCCAGAGGATGGGCCTCACTCGGACCGCTAACTGATTCCTTTCAAATTTATGAACTTGTCTGGCTCACTGGCGAAACAAGAGCATACGTTGACCATTCATCCACTGCAGTTGGTACTGTTAGTACCCAGGTCCCACCAGGTCCACTTCCTGTAGGTGTCAGAAATTATTCAGATGACACATATGGTCTTGAGGTCGATTGGATTTACGTACGCAAATTTAATGATCCGGAGCCGTCAGCAACTTTTGAAGAGGAGCAGAGCCTGACCAGCCTCTGGACTGGGGCTATTGACACCGATTGGAGTAATCCAGGTAACTGGAGTGCAGGTGTGCCCGAAAGCTATTCCAAGGTTTCAATACCCTCTGCTCCTGCTAACCAACCACATGTTACAGCTTTGGCTGTTTCTCCTTCTCAATGTGATGATTTGACCATTGAAAGTGGAGCAGTAGTAACCATTGATGCAGGAAAAGCATTGACTGTAACCGGAACTTTATTGAACAATGCAGGTAATACCGGTCTTGTCATCCTTTCCGATGCTTCAGGTACCGGATCACTTATTGAAAGTAATGGTGTTAATGCTTCGGTTAACCGATATCTTACCGATGATAAATGGCATTATGTCTCTGCACCGGTTGACGATCCTCTTGCAGGCGTTTTCCTGGGTATTTATATGATGGAATGGGATGAACCTTCAGGACAATGGACTTATATTACTGATCCCAATTATGTGATGAGTACCGATATGGAAGGATTTTCAATCTGGACATGGGACCCTGGTACAGTTACGTTCACAGGTAATCTTAATACCGGATCAAAGACATTTAATGTAACCAACACCTCTGGAGCCTCCCATAACAGTAAGGGTTTCAACTTTAGTGGTAATCCATATCCCAGTTCAGTTAACTGGAATGTAGATGACGGGAGCGGCTGGACAAGAACAGCAGGAAATGTCGATCTTTCACTTTATATCTGGAACCATGATGTAGGTAATTATGGCGTTTATATAAAGGATGGAAGTACAGGCACTAACGGTGTGGATAGCATTATTCCTCCCCACCAGGGATTCTTCGTTCATTGCTCTGAGGCAACAGGGTATATTGGTGTTAACAACGGAGCAAGGGTGCATTCTTCTAAGGATATTTTGAAGTCCGGTACAAGCTTTAACGAGCCAATGCTTAAACTTAGGGTTAGCGGTAACAATTATGCTGATGAAATCCTGTTTCGTATTGATCCATTAGCAAGCATTCAATATGACAATCTGTTCGATGCCCTCAAGTACAGGGGAGATGAAGAAGCGCCACAATTGTATTCGCTTTCTAAAGACAGCCGGGAGTTATCTGTCAATGCATTCCCTGTATCAGATGATTATAATGTTATTCCTCTTGGACTGGAAGTTGGTTTAGATGCTACTTATACCATTTTAATTACTGAGTTCATTGGTTTTGATCCGGCGGATAACATTTATCTCGAAGATGTAAAAGAAGGTATATTTACAAAGCTTAATGCCAACTGTACATATAGCTTCACTGCCAATCCTCTTGATGAACCGCTGAGGTTCCTGCTTCATTTGAATGGGGGACTGGCAGTGCCAGAATACTTGAATGAATTGATTAACATATACTCCCTGAATAAAAATATATATGTTGAAGTTCCGGGAAACACCAAAGGTAACATTGTTGTTTACAACATAATTGGACAAGAAGTTACAAACACTTCCATTAAAAATATACTAAATAAGATATCCCTTGATAAGAGTGCATATTATGTTGTGAAGGTTTTGAGTGATGAAGGAGTTGTAACCGAAAAGGTATTTGTTAAGTAAAAAACATCTCCCTTATCTCTCTCCTTCGGGAGACAGAGTCAAGGGATGATCAGGTTAAATTATGTTGAAAAAACAAAATAGTATAGATATGAAAAAAGCATTAAAAATTTTATTTGTTACATGCATTTTTTTGGCATTCCCACTATTTACATTTGCTCAGAGTCCACCTCATCCGAACGGTGGTAGTGGGCCAGGTACAGGTAACACACCCGTAGGCGGAGGTGCACCTATTGACGGCGGATTATCTATCATGCTGGTATTAGGTGCTGCTTATGGTGCTAAGAAAGTTAATAATTTGAAAAAGTAAACATTTTTTTCTTAGCATAAAAATTAAAACCTTATTCTGATGGTTCAGGGTAAGGTT
>JACKQG010005822.1_pt1 | contig 13357 bp, 10 predicted proteins | sample 8237621 | NCBI WGS metagenome assembly JACKQG01 (sample SAMN15677084, study PRJNA649215) | marine metagenome | biome: marine; feature: Black Sea; material: saline water; isolation source: suspended particulate matter (SPM) from the Black Sea western gyre | collected 2013-06-09/2013-06-10 | depth...
ATGTGGGCCTCATCGTCAATGACCAGAATTTTTTTTGCTTGCGTTTCAGTCATTTATAAACTTTTATTACTTTCAGGTAATATTTCAGCCACAAAGGCACTAAGACACTAAGATTATAGTACTAATTTAAATTGTTCGATTGGTTTTATTGGTTCAATTAGTTTTATTTGTTAACCAACCAAACCAATGGAACCAATTTAACGAATAAAACTGAATCATTAAGCTTTATAACCCATACTCTTTTTTTGTGCCTTTGTGGCTTAGGGGCTGAACTGTTACAAATTTCTCAATATTCTGGACGGCCTCTTGAATTTCATTGAGTCCAAACGGCTTGCTAATGCAAGGTATGCCGCTTTGCTCGATAAAACGCCTGACTTCTTCGGAAATAACTCCACTCGTGATAAAAAGAATCTTTGAAAGCAGTTCAGGTTTAACCTGATTTAAGTGTTCATATAGCTGCTGCCCACTCAACTCCGGCATATTCATGTTGCTGATGATGACATCATAATTTTCGCTTTTCAATTTTAGTTTAGCTGAAAAAGCATCATGGGCAACATCCGCGTGATGTTCCAAAGCGGAGATCATGTTCTCTAAAAGATCGTATCCGGTCTCTTTTTCGTCGATCACCAGGATCTTTTTGGAACCCGGCATCTGCTCTGCTTTATCGGGAGATGCAACTGTGGACAACGGCTTGTCCGGCTCTGCAATTGGAAGCTCAACAAAAAAATGCGTACCGCTTCCCAATTCACTGGAGACGTAAATATTCCCCCCATGTTCCTGGATAATTTCATAACAGATACTCAAACCGAGACCGGTGCCCTGGCCTTCCGGCTTGGTCGTGAAAAAAGGCTCAAAGATTTTCTGGAGATTCTCCCCGGGTATCCCCGGACCGTTATCATAAATACTTATACGAATCGATTTATCATCGAATTCACTTTTAAGCGTTAAGGTGCCTAAGCGGGTTTGTTCCTTCATCGCCTGCACAGCGTTATTGATGATATTCAGAAACACCTGCTGAAGCTGATAGGAATCTGCGATGGTACACGGCACATTATCGGCGAATTGATTGACCACCTGAACAGCATTTTTCGTGATTTCATGCTGCAACAGATCAAGGGTGCTTTCCACAATGTCTTTTACCTGCACGTATTCTTTTTTTGGTTTCTGTTTTCTGGAAAAGGCCAGCAGTTTTTGAACGATCTTCTGGCATAGAACGGCAGAATGTTGTATATTTTTTATATATTTATGAGTTTTTTCAGGAGATTGTTCTCTGAAGAGGAGAAGTTCTGAGTAGCCCAGAATGCCTGCTAAAGGGTTGTTGATTTCATGAACGACCCCGGCCAGCAGTTCTCCGATAGCAGATAGTTTTTCCGAATGCACCAACTGGGCTTTGACGATTTTAAGCTGTTGTTGAGCTTTTTCCGATGCAAGCGCCTTCTGTCTGCGCCGGACGCCTTGGCGAATCGATTGACGGTAAGCATCTTTGTTGATCGGTTTTTCAATGTAATCATAAGCCCCTAATTTCAGAGCCTGTTTTGCTGATTCGATATCCTGGAAAGCTGTAACTAATAAAACCTCGGTCGTCGGGCTATGTTGTTTAATCACTTTGAGAGTTTCAATACCCGACAGTCCGGGCATATTCAGATCCAGGGAGACAACGTCAAAATCCATATCTTGCCGGATATGATCGACCGCTTTATTGCCGCTTTCCAGCATTTTTACATCAAACTCCGAGCCTAAAATAAGCTCCAGTGCCCGCCGGGTAATTCTTTCATCATCCACCACCATTATGCGGGGTCGCTTTGCGGGCTTTTCCTCTTTGGTTGTATTAAACGGCATCTAATATTCTTTCCTGTTCGTAATAGTTCACCGCAGAGTCGCAGAGAGCGCAAAGGGTTATCTTTTTTTTGCTTTCCGCTGACCCCGCAAACTACAGCGGGACAGAGACGCCGGAAAGCAAAAAGATCCATCCCATGCCGATTAGTACTCTATGAGCTTTAAACAATAGTTTTTTTCTGCCCTCTCAGCAGAAAGAAAAATATTCATTGTCTTTGCGTCCTCTGCGACTCTGCGGTGAGCTATTTAAAAAAATCTTTATGAGGTTGCTCTACATCCTTTTTGATTTTTTCTTCCATATCCCTGATCCTGTCCCGGGTTTCCCGGTTCTCTTGCTTTTCCTCGGTGTCCACGATCTGTGTGGTAATCAACACAACCAGTTCCGTCTTATTGATTTTGTTATAGGTTTTCCCGAAAAGCACTCCGAGTGTGGGGATACTGCCCAAACACGGGATCATCGACTTTTCGCGGGTTTTGATATCCTGGATCAGACCGCCGATAAAAGCGGTCTCTCTGTCTTTAGCTATCAGCCACGTGGTAACCTCGGTAGTTTTAGTGACCGGAATTCCTAACTGAATCTCGGCTGTAGTAATATTGGGATGCACATTGAGGAGTATGAATCCTTCCTCATTAATATAAGGGGTGATTTCCAGAATGGTGCCCGTATCGATAAACGCAATATCTTCGGTGGAGATGCCCTGGTTCACCGTAGTGACTCGATATCCCTGTTGGCCGCCCACCTGCACCCGCGCTTTTTCACCGTGAATAGCCAGTATCTTGGGCGTAGAGAGTGTGTTTACCTTGGTCATGGTTTGCAGGGCATCCACGGCGGCCGTAAACTGTTTGGTGGTACCGGTAGCGGTGATGATGTTTCCAAAAACCCCTGCACCGGTGGCGGGCACCGGCGAGACTGGTACGGTTGTGGGTATTATAGCCCTGCTAAACCCTCCGGTTCCTAAGCTGACATCACCTAATAGCTTTGCCCAGTTAACTCCCAGGAGCATATCATCGGTCAGGGTAATTTCCAGAATTTTGGCTTCGATAAGCACCTGTTTAGGGGCTGTATCCAGATGACCGATAAGGGCTTCGAGCTTTTCGATATTCTCCGGCAGATCTTGAACGATGATGGTCTTGGAAGGCTCATGAATTTTAATCAGGCCCATTTCCGGAAAAGCCTCCAAGATCTCCTGGACCTTTTCAACTTTTATGTATTTGAGCTTATAGACCCACATCTTCAGCTTTTCCTGCTGCGGATCTTTGACTTTAGGGGGCTTATAAATATAATACAGGCCTCCGTATTTCTGATAGGCAAATCCGCCCGCCAGGGTGATGGCAACCAGGGCTTCCTCCAGGGTCACCTTATAAAGATGCACGGAAACCTCACCGGATACATCTTTGGACATCACGACGTTTATTTCACGCTGCATGGCCAGGGCTGAAATAAGTCCTCGGACATCGATTTCGCGGAAATTAAGGCTCAGCAGATCGTTGTCCGCCGGGGGGATTAAAATCCCGGGGGCCTCGGTCTCATTTTCACCCTCAGGATTTTCCAATTGGGCCGGTTCTGTTGCGGATAATTCAGAATCGGAAGGGGCGGCATCCTGAACGTCTTTTTTGACAGTAGGTTGTGCCAGAACCAGGCCGCTGAAAATACCGAAAGCCATAAACAAGCTGACCAAAAAGACTCTCTTGCTATTCATCTTTTATCATCTCCAATTCTATTTGATGATGCCCCGAATTTAACAGAACTGCTTTGTTGCCGATACGAATCACCCGGTATTCACCGATCCAATCGCCCGTCCCGACGAATTGATCATTAATAATAGCCAGCGGTTTTCCACTACCTACAATCGTGCCTTTAAGTTCCATCTCAGACAACGGTATAGCTGCCTGCCGTAGTTCGGCCGGACTTTTTTCTGCCAAGCTCGATTTTACAGGTGAAAAAATGTCGCGGATAAACGCCGGCGGGAATACTTCCGCAGCCGGCTGGGCTCTTCGAATAGTTTGCTGTATTTTTATATCAACCCCGGGCACTTGAAGTTGACTAAGGGGCGCGTTGGATGAGGTTCGAGCCTTAACCGCTGAGGGCTTCTTATGTATGAACCGAAAATATCCTACAATCACAAACACCACCGAGCCTAAAATCAGAATAAACATTTTTATCCGCTCGCTCTTTTTTTCCGGCATCAAAGCCATAAAACAAATTTCCTTAACTGTAATCGTTCAGCCACAAAGGCACTAAGGCACTAAGGTTATAGTACTAATTTAAATTGTCCGATTGGTTTTATTGGTTTTATTGGTTTAATTAGTTTTATTTGTTAACCAACCAAACCAATGGAACCAATTTAACCAATAAAACTGAATCATTACTGTTCAAATATATTAAGGGTTAGATCAACCCGGCATTGCCCACCGATACCGGATTTCGAAATATTTATCTTTTCCGTCACCAGCAGGCGCTTCATTGTCTCTAACTCATAGAGCAGATGGCAAATGTCACTAAAGGCCCCTTGAAACATCAGGCGAATCGGAATTTTGGTAAAATATTTCTCTTGCTTTTCAGGCAGCGGCTGTAGCGTTATCAACACGATATTTCTGCGTTTAACCAAAGAATCAAGCTGTTTTAAAAACTTTCCAATTTCGACAGTTTCCGGAATCTGCTCCTTGATGGCCTTTGATTCGCTCTTGACGGCCTCTAAGCCGGAATTAAGGAGTTGCAGATTCGATGCAGCCAGGTTCAGATTCTCTACACCTCTGGCATACAGGGCCTTTTCTTGCCGGATTTGAGTCTTTTGCTTAACACCCTGCTTTGCGACCCAGAATCCGCACATCCCCACAACAATAATGATGGTGAAAAGGCATATGCGGTCCAGATTTTTCAAACTCAGCCTCATCCGTGATGATTTCCTTTGTATGTATTTAGGCCTTAACGTGGTTCTCGTTTTGCAATATTGACGAATTCGTAAAACGTCCAATTCATCAGGTGTTTGGTGTTTAGTATTTAGTGTTTTGTTTCAAATATATGCGGACATACCAGCTTGTTAAATAACCAAACACTAAACACCAAACACAAAATACTCTCGTAAAAAGTCGTTTTTTTGGCTTTTTACGAACTATCAATGCTGCACTCTATCTGGAACTGGATCTGCTGCACGGCCTCACCATTGTTTTGTGTTGATTGCGCCCCGGCACCCTCTTTGGCCAATTTCAATACAACACTATTGAACATGGACTCATTTGCCAGACGGTTCATAAAATCCCCCAGATCCTCATTGGAACGGGAGAGCCCGGTAAGTTTCAGCATACTGCCGGAGCCGTGCCCTGGTCCAACATCCAGGGCCAGTTGCGTAATCCAGGTGTATGCATTCATAATATCAGCCAGTTTTGTTAAAATTCGATAAAAAGGCTGTTTTGGAATTACGGCTCCCAGAGCGTTTTGCTGATTGCGCAGGGTTTGCATTTGTGCCTGCAGGCGATTGATTTCCTCGATCTTTAATTCCAGATCCCTATGCATCTGTTGCAGCGACCCGCGCTTGCTCTTTTTGGCAAAGACGACCTGGGATTGAAATAGATAGAACCCGCCGATCATAGCAAGGGCGACGATCAGGCCTCCGCCCCAAAACATAAGATGCTGCAGCATATGGCGGCGAACCAGGGTGCCGGGATCAACCAGATTTATTTCTCTTATAGTCATTTAATTTCTCGCATCGCCAGGCCCAAGGCCAGCGCGAATGGAGCGCCTTCATCTATATCGGAAAATTTATTGCCACCGGATAAAGCCACCATCGTCATAGGGTTTATGCCTCTGGTAGGGATACTGAGCCGTCTTTCAAAATAACGGTCAAGATGGTGAATCAAAGCGGCGTGGCCATACATGTACATACCTTCGAAAGCCGTATGTTGCTGCTCGGACATCACACCGCTGATCATTTTCTGAAACTCGAAAACCAGCTCGTCAATAGAAGGAGTTATGACCTGGAAAATAGCCCGGCGCATATTCACCATGGTCGCATCAGGGAGACTATCATCAGCACTGTCGGCGCTTTTGAGATCGTCATATGCAAGACCGTGTGTTTTTAAAAGGAGCTTGGCATTATCTTTTGAATCTAAAAGTTCAAGATTCGCTAATATTTTTTCAATTAGCGTGTGTACCCCCCAGGGGATATAGCGCTGACCAAGAATGCTCTCTTCGTTAACAACGGCAAGCATGCTTCCAAAGTAGCCTATGTTACACAAAATTACAGGATGCTGAGTGACTTTGTAAAAATGTTTATGCAGACGAATCAATGAAGAGACGCGGTAATCCACCACATCGACAACCAGGCCCGCCTTTTTCATCAGTTGCAGATACTGTTCGATATACTTCCGTTGAACTGCGATGACGGTGGCTCTATAAGCATTGCCGTCACCATTGACGTCTGGTGTGAGCGAAGGATAATCGATTGCGGCTTCTTCCAGAGGAAACGACAGGTACTTTTCGGATTCCCGCAGGATCGCTTCTTCCAGGGTTTCGGTCTTACCGACTTGAAACCGTATGGGCAAAACCGACAGGTTTTTGACGGGAATGTGGAGTACGGCACTTTTGCCCCGAAAGTTTCTATTTTTTGTCATTTTTTTGACAGCGTACACTAAGCCGGGGTTTGCATCAGGACTTGAATCGATTTCCGTTTCAATTTCTCTATGCGCCAAAGCCCTGACTGCAAAGCCTTGGCGGGTCTTTTTGAGCTGGACGGCGTAGATATTCCGACTGCTGATGTCGATCCCGATGGGATAGTTGGATTTAAAGTTCAGCATAAGATTAATAAATAATATATTCTCAGCAAAATGTCAAAGATTTAAAAGGGTTGTCAACAACCAAGCGCAGTTGCGCCCCGTTATCCGGGCACGCATGCACCTCTCCGGCTTCAATCTTATCAAATATTAAGCAATACTCATGCCAAGTGGGGCTGGTCATTTGTCATTTGTCACCTTGGCGCGCCGTAGCTTTAGCGTAGGCGGCTGGTCATTTGTCATTGGTCATTTGTCATTAGTCACTGGTTACTCGTTGCGGGGTGCGGGTTGCGGGTTGCTGATTACTGGTTGGCGGAATAATAAACCTCCGGCGGACCGATCTGGCATGCATTTTGCTTCACTCTAATGGGATGAGACCTTTGATGTGATAACGAAACGCGTCAAAATTGTTGCAAATTCTTTTGAAAATGACATAATTATGAAGGTGAGGTTCAGGGTTCAGGGGTCGGAGGCCGGAGGCCGGAGGGATGAACATCGAACATCGAACGTTCAACATCGAATGGTGAATGAAAAAAAAAGGACGAATATAATAATCAATAATTAATTGTTAATTATTAACTATTGATTATTAACCATTATTTCCTGACCCCTGAACCCTGAACCTTTGAACCTTTGAACCTTTGAACGCCTATAAAAGTATATGATGCTTCGAAAAACATTAAAAACAAGCAAAAGGTCCGACGGCTTCACCCTTGTCGAGGCCTTGCTGTCCGTAGCTATTTTAGGACTTTTGGCAGCCACGATGGGGACCGTCTACTCATCCGCAAACCAGTCCCTGGCTGTGCAGACCGACCACATGCTCCTCGACAGCAAGCTCCGCAGTCAAATGGAGGACCTCATTGGAACGCCATTCGGTACCCTCATCGGCGGCCAGGAGAACGTGACGATCAATGGAAACAACTACCAGATTGTCTGGACGGTGGTGCTGATCGATCTGGACGGGGACAGCACTCCCGAGGCTACCGCCAAACAGGTGACCGTCTCCGTTACCGGCATGTCCGGCAATTCTTTGACAACCATCCGGGTGGACAACCAGGACCTGGTGGGCAAGATATCATGAAAATGTTTACGGAAGAAGGCCTCACCCTGGTGGAACTGCTTATGGCCATCGCTATTTTCGGGCTGATTGCCACGGGCGCTACAACCCTGCTTTCAGCCTCATTAGGGGCCCAGGCCCAGGGTGAGGCTAACTACAAGCTCTACCAGGAGGGGCTCATCATCATGGAGCGCCTGACCAGCGAGGTCAAAACCACCACGCTGCTGCATATCCCCAACAACCACACGCCGATAAGAACCATCCTGGCCTTTTCAGCCAACATAAATGAGGATGGCGACAGCTACTTCGGCGATGCCCTGTTCCCCCGCATCGACGAGGACAGTGATAACCTGCTTTTCTTCAATGGTTACGGCATTCCCGGCCTTGATGATGACGGTGACGGAACTGTTGATGAAATAGGATCAGGTAAGAATGATGATGATGAAGACGGGGTTGTTGATGAAGAAATTTTAGACGGTCTTGATGATGACGGTGACGGCGATATTGACGAGGATCTTACAAATGATAGCAACGGGGACGCATCCCCGGGCATATCGGGAATGGATGACGATGGCGACCTGGCGGTGGACGAGGGCAATTATCAAGATGATGACGAGGATGGCACTATGAATGAAGATCCGCCGAATTTAATCCTTTATTCTTTCGACGCGCCCAACACGACGCTTTACAAGGTTACACCGGACTCCGATGATGGTATGACCAGCGCTGTTTATGCAACCATATCCAACCGCGTGACCTTCTTCCAGACGACATATTTGGACCCGGATAAGATTCTGATCGAACTGACCCTTACGAATGCAGATGGGAAAACGGCTGTGTTTTCCGAGTACGTCAGCCCTCGCAACCGCTACCAGAAAACAGGCAAACGGGTAAGGTAGGTGTAAAGAATCCGGGCCTAAAGGACCCGGCTTTGATTTCACCCCATAGTGGTGCACCTAAGCTCAAAGGGAGTAAATGAAACTCCAAATAACAAGCATCAAATTACAAATAAATATCAATGACCAAAAGGGGAAATCCCAAATAACAAAATACAAATAACAAATAAATTCCAATGACCGAAAAAACAAATAACAAACAAAAGAATAAAAAAATAGTTTTAGCCCTTGTTTGGAATTTGCCTGTCCGCCGTCTTTTTGGTGGGAGACTTGGAATTTGTAATTTATTTGGAATTTGGTGCTTGGAGTTTGTGATTTATTTGAAATTTGATGCTTGGAATTTGTGATTTATTTGAAATTTGGTGCTTGAAATTTGTGATTTTAGACACAAGACTCCAAGGAAGGGCCGGAAAACTCTGATCCGGCCATGCGGGGAAGGACCAGGTTTTTCAGGACTAAATAACCAAATGTCAAGATTTGCCAAAAAAATAAAGAGTAGCAATGAAACTGGCCTGGCCCTGATCTGGGTGCTGATGATTGTGGCTGTTACCAGCGCCCTGAGCCTGGCCTTTCTCCAGAAGGTCAGCATCGGGCTATCCACCACCGGGAGCCGCTCCAATTCCATCCAGGCCCAGTACCTGGCCGAAGCCGCCGCCAATCACGCCCTGTGGCGCCAGCTCAACGAACCCGGCTTTCCGGCATCCGAAAGCGTTTACTACATGCACGACCTGGGAAACGGCAGATACGGCTACAAGGTCAAAAAGCCGACAGCCACAACATTCGCAGCCGTGGCCACCGTCGGTGCGGTCGCAAACCAAGCGGTCAATCAGAGTTACATTCAGTATATACCCTCAAACCTGATGACCGTCTACAGCGACACAACCGGAACCAGCCACCCATACCGGCGCATGGTGGGGGCCAGCTTCGACTCGCCCAATCCCACATTCGATATCGGCAACAACACTGTACATTGGGTGGAGCTCGTGGGCCACCCTTTCAAAAACGAGTTCGTGGCCGGCTTCACTGACCAGGATCCGGATATCGAGCTGGGCGTCTGGGACGGCAGCTCCTGGGGAAATTGGCTGAAATTCATCGACAATGCGGAACTGCAATATCATCGGTTCGACATCGCTTACAACTCTTCCTCCGGCGATGCGCTGGTCCTGGGCTATGACATAAATTCACCGGGAATCGTGATGTATACGATCTGGGACGGAACGGCCTTTACGAATCCTGCGCAGGCTTTTGACATCGGTAGCGGGCAGAAGATTCGATTCATACTGGCAGAGGCAAGCCCGGTCGACAGCGAGATTCTCATCGCCGTGGTGGGTGAGTGGTGGGAGACGAAGTTGTACCGTTGGGATGGAGCCACTTTCACCCAGCTTGCAATCCTGAGTTATAGCCCACCAAGCACAATTACCTGGGTCGTGAGCATCACCTATGAGCGGCAGTCCGGGGATGCCCTGATCGTCTGGGCCGACAGTTCAGCATCGTGTAAATACGCCGTCTGGGATGGTTCCGCGCTGAGTTCAACTGCATCTCTGCCTTCATTTCTGACGGCAATCTTCAACATCCGCGCCGCTGCGGACCCGACCAGCGATACCATCTTTCTGTTAGGCAATACAGAAAATAATGATATCTATGGGGCGGTGTGGGACGGCACAAGCTGGACCGACTCCCGCCTGTTGGAATCAAGCGCAGAGCAGGGATCTGACAATGATTACCTGAACTTCGATGCGGCCTGGGAGGAATCCGGGAGCGAGGTGATTGCGGCCTGGGGAAAGTCCGCCCAATCAAACGTTCAGTATCTCAGGTGGAGCAAGGGCACCGCCCTGTCAAGCGCCATAGTGGAAGTAGGTCCGGATTTTAACAGTGATCTCAGGGCCATGCGCATGTCACCGCTCCCCGGAAGCGACCGTATCGTCATGGCCGGCAACAACGAATCAATGGAGCTCCGCTACAGCCTGTGGACAGGCGACCGGTTTTTGGGCGACCCGGCCCTCCTCCTGACCTCAAACCAGCCCACCGCACAGCATATGGCCTTTGACCTCGCTTTTTCAGATTACCTGCCCCCCCCGCCGAATCAAGCACCGGTGGTCGGCGCCGGGGACGATCAGACCGTCGGACTGTCTACACAGGCGAACCTGGACGGAACGGCGGTCGATGACGGGCTGCCCATACCCCCCGGAGCCTTTACCACCACCTGGAGCAAGGTGTCGGGACCCGGGAATGTCACCTTCGGGGACGCCTCCCAGGTCGACACCACGGCAGATTTCTCGGCATACGGTGAATATGTCCTGCGCCTGACGGCGGATGACAGCGAGCTGACGGCCTTTGACGATGTTACCGTCACTGTCAAAATCGGCGAATATGTCGAGCGCTACGAAGAGTGGCAGATCGGGGTTGCAGGCTCCTGGGAGCTGAAGGACCTGAGCGGGGACCCCTTCCTTGTGCCGCCAAACGCCGTCGTGGAGGTGGCCGTCATCAACGCCGCCGGTGGATACGAGTGGTGGGGCGGCGTTCGGGCCGTGGGTTCGACCCTGGAGCGGCGGCTGTTGCTTCATGAAGCAGAGTCAGGGGGCGTGGATGCGGTGGTGTTGCATGTGCAGGCCGACGCCAACTCCCAAATCCAGTGCTACGCGCAGATAACAGGCGATATCACATTTGTTCTGCTGGGCTTCTGGACCGACGGGACCTACGTGGAGCGCTGGGATCTGTTTAACGCCGTCAACCCCGGGACCTGGGAAGACCGGAGCCTCGCGCCCTTCGGCGTCAGGGCCGACCAACTGGCCGAAATGACTATCGTCAACAAAAATGATTATTCCCCACTGTACGGCGGGGTGCGCACGGACGGATCGAGCCTGAATCGGAAACTGTACCTTCAAAATGCAGAATCAGGCGGGGTGGACGCGGCCGGCATGATGGTAAAGGCCGGAAGCACTGCCTCTGCCCTTATCGAGGTGTGGTCGGACTGGACAAGCGAAATCTACTTTTACCTGGCGGGATACTGGAGCGACCCGCCCGGGACGTTTACCGAAGCCTTCACAGATTTGGGAAACTCCACCGCGAATGGCTGGCAGGAAAAGGATCTGAGCGGCTTCGGGGTGCCTGCCGAAACCGTGTTGCAGATCGCCTTGTCAAACGAGGATCTCAGTGAAGAAAATAAAATGGGGGTCCAAAGACAGGGATCATCGCTGTCGAGGTTCATTGATCTGCACGAACCCGAAGACGGAGGAGGCGACATTGCCGTGATGCACGTGAATGCGGATGAAAACTCCGTCATCAAGTGGTATCATGAGGATTGCAGCGACCCCCATGACTACCACCTGCTCGGCTACTGGGACTTGCCCGAGATCATCCTGGAAGCCAACTTCGATACGAACGAAGAGGGATTTGCCTATCTGGACGACGCATTCAGGGGCACAGACGCGTCCGCGTATGCCTCCGGCAACTACGAGGCCGCCGGAGGGTTCAATGGAGGTGGCCTGAGAGTGCTCCTGGGCGGCATCAACGACGACGACATCTTTGGCATGTCAGGGGGCTGGCAGCAAACCTTCAACCTGGTCGCGGATGCGGAAGTGACGATTTCTTTTCGATATCAGTTGACACTTTCTTCCGAGTATGAAGACGACGAGTACGGTCAGGCACTGGTCAGCGTGGACGGCACTCTCTACGGCGAAAACCCCAACGACTATGTGACTCAGATCAACGGGAACGGAAACGGCGGCAGTCCGGACACCTCGGGCTGGCGGCTCTTCACCAAGAACATCGGTACCCTCTCATCAGGAGACCACACGATTATCATCGGCGGGTATAACAATAAAAAGACCCTCAATGATGAGATTGTCGAGATCCTGATCGATGATGTTATTATCAGCCAATAGGGTTCAGGGAGCAGAGAGCTGGGAGCTGGGAGCAGAGAGCTGGGAGCTGGGAGCAAGGGTCGGAGGTTGGAGGTCGGAGGTTGGAGGTCGGAGGTTGGAGGTCAGAGGTCCAGAGTTGAGAGGTTCAACCTTTGAACCTTTGAACCTTTGAACGCTGAACCTTTGAACCCCTGAACCTTTGAACCCCTGAACCTTTGAACCCTGAACCTTTGAACGCCTATATACTTTTTACTTTAGAGGTTAAAGCAAGAGATGATGTTCTATTCGATCGACTTATTTACGAAATCCAAGCGGGGGCTGCATGGTGGTTTTACGCTGGTTGAAGCCCTTGTTATTATTTTTATTTTGGGCATTGTTACCGCCCTGGCTATCCCGACACTCCAATCGGGGTTAGCGGAATCCAAACTTGCGGGGGCCTCCGGCGAGATTACCGTGGCCCTGGAGTACGCCCAGTTGGTCGCTATGACATCCGGCAGTCAGACGCGTGTGACCATCGATGCTGCCAATGATACGATTCTTGTGGAGCGCTTTACGATCAGCGGCGACATTACGGGCGGCGCCGCTGAAATTGCTGAAAACGATATTGAGAGCGGAGCCTTTGCCACCGTAGCCCACCCGGCCAGCCGCGGGAAAGATTACAACATCATCTTTGCCGATGAGGATCGTTTCGACGGCGTTGACATAGCTTCGGCAACCTTCGGGGGAGGCCAAACCGTAACGTTCGATGCCATGGGGGTTCCGTCCAACGGCGGGACGGTAACGCTGTCGTTTGGCAGCAATCAGGTCATTTTGACGGTTGATGCCCTCAGCGGAAAAGTCACGTCAAGCAGTTAACCCTGGCGTTGCAATAAATTCAGGACTCCTGACCTGGCGTAAATTCAGATTCAACATATTTTAATGAAGAATCCACACCT
>JACKQG010005823.1_pt1 | contig 13354 bp, 9 predicted proteins | sample 8237621 | NCBI WGS metagenome assembly JACKQG01 (sample SAMN15677084, study PRJNA649215) | marine metagenome | biome: marine; feature: Black Sea; material: saline water; isolation source: suspended particulate matter (SPM) from the Black Sea western gyre | collected 2013-06-09/2013-06-10 | depth...
AATAGCACCAAAACTCAATTCTATAAGATCGTCACCGCAGGCAGTTCCATCACCACCACATTCACCACATTCATCTACAACTGCATCACCACCACAAACACCTGCACAATCTTCTACAGCATCACCGTTTGGAACACCAGCACAATCTGCACAAGAGCTATTATCACCATTACAATCACCACAGCCATCAACAACAGCATCACCACCACAAACACCTGCACAATCATTGCCCAGACAACTTCCATCATCAAAATCAGCCCCAGCATCATAGTTGCAGGCCATGTCATCAGTGCAGCCACCACTGCCAACAGTGACTGTACCAACCATACCCATATCTGCATGGGGGTTGCACTCATAATCATAATTCCCAGCTACTGTAAATGTATGGGAATAAGTCCAGCTATCGCTTGAAGCTGAACCGCTATAAAAAGAATCTGGGTTATTTGGATAAGTACCTGTGGAGCCATCAACGTTATGAAAGCCGCCCATATTGACCCACTCCACTGTTTCACCTGCAGCTATATCCAGATGATCTGGGGTAAAGACATTGTTGGAAACTTCAACTACATGGTCTGCAGTAGAGCCACCACCTCCTGAAAGTTCAGCATTGAGCGGAACACCATTCGCCCCAGAAAATACAAGCCCTGAAATTGTAGAACATTCACCAACTAAATCCAACAAGGTTCCGCTACCAGCTGGAATTGAACTGCCTGAAAAAGAAAAGGCAAGGACGATTCCACTAGAGGCTGAAATTGTAAAGCCATTTGCTGCAGCATCACCTCCGCTAGCACCTGAGGCACAACCATCGTGATCAAATTGAAAACCATAAATATCAGCAGTGGACTCATAATTGAGACTTGTTCCATCAATTGATAATGAAACATCCTGGGCAAAACTAATTGTGATGAAAGTTAAAAGTGTGGCGGTTGCCAATTTAAAATATGAAAGCATTTCCTTCTCCTAAGTTAAGTAGTTTAAAACTCGTTTATTTTTTTGCAGAAGTCCCTCCTCCAAGGTAGGTAATACTGCAGAATTATTGCTGCACCCTAAAAATTCCCTTCGAAATAGGAAGAGAAGCATACTGACGGGTAGGTTAAAAATAAAACTATTTTTCCTATATATCAAGGATATTTTTCCCAAAATCAAAAGTATTATATCCATTTTTCCAGCATCTCATTAACAAAAATAGCCCAAAATGAACTATATTTTATGTGACCCATGCCACAAAAATTGGGAATTCTAAAGAAATTTTTCCAGTGGCTTTACCTGAAATTAGGCGATTTTAAATCGTTTTCAGGTTTTTAAGCTATGAATCCTAATTACCTGAAAATAATCCGAGTAGGTCTTTGTGAGAGGGATTATCTAAAAATTTTATACATTCAGCTAACTATTGTTCTCTTTAAGCAGTTTTACCATTATCGCATTTTGGGCAAACATTCGGTTTTCAGCCTCATCAAATATAATTGAATAATCTGCATCGCATACTGTATCTGTCACTTCAATCCCTCTTTCCGCCGGCAAACAATGCATAAAGAGAGTCTCCTTGCCAGTAGCAGAAATAAGTTTTTCATTCACTTGAAAATCTGAAAAATCTCGACGCCTTTTTTCCGCCTCTTCTTTCTGCCCCATTGATGCCCATACATCCGTATAAATAATATCTGCGTTCTTCACCGCATCAAATGGGTCGTGGGAGACTTCAATTTCAGATAAATTCTCATTTCGGGAAGTAGTTACCATGTCCATATCCGGATCATATCCCTCTGGACAGGCAATTGTAAACTGCATAGGGATCCGCATTGCCAACGCTAACCAGGAATGAACGATATTATTCCCATCCCCCACATAAGTGATTTTTAAATCATCCAAATTACCTCTATGCTCTAAAATGGTAAGGATATCAGCCATAATTTGGCAGGGATGATTAAAATCAGTAAGCCCATTTATAACAGGAACATCTGCATATTCTGCCAGCTCTATAATATGTTCATGATTAAAAAGCCGTGCCATTATCATATCATTATATTTACTGAGTACCCGGGCAATATCTGCAATAGATTCTCGTTTGCCGATTCCAATATCATTAGGACCTAAAAAGAGGGCATGTCCTCCCATACGAAAAAACCCAGCTTCAAATGATACCCTTGTGCGAGCGGATGGTTTTGCAAATATCATTGCCATAGTTCGATCCTTAAATGGATGATACTCTTCCCGGATATAAAACTTGTTTTTTATCCATTTGGCCAACTCTAAGGTTTCCCAAATTTCTTCGGTTGTAAAATCTGTAATATGTAAAAAATCTCTTTTCATATTTATTCCTATAATATATACCGTCTTAAATCTTCATCCTCAGAAATATTAGTTAGCTTTTCGTTCACCTTGGCTTTATCTAATTTAATTTGAGTAATTTTTTTGTCAGGAAGTTGAAAAAGGATATCCTCTAAAAGACTGGTCATAACTGTGTGCAATCTTCGAGCACCAATATTTTCCATTTTATCATTTAATTCCGTTGCGATGGCAGCTATTTCCTGAATGGCATCCTTTAAAAACTCCAATTTTACACCTTCAGCATTTAACAAAGCAATATATTGAATAATGAGTGCGTTTTTAGGCTTTGTAAGTATTTTTACAAAATCAGCTTTGGTGAGATTATTCATCTCTACCCGTATGGGAAACCTTCCCTGTAGCTCAGGGATGAGGTCAGATGGCTTACTCACATGAAATGCTCCTGCTGCTATAAAAAGTACATGGTCTGTTTTAACCTGACCATATTTTGTACTTACGGTGCAACCCTCCACTATTGGTAAAATATCTCTTTGTACTCCTTCACGGGAAACATCTGGTCCACCTGAACATTCAGAACCTGCAATTTTATCAATTTCATCCAGAAAAATGATCCCATTTTGTTCTGAACGATTTAATGCTAATTTAATTACATCATCCATATCGATCAATTTTTCCGCTTCCTCATTAATAAACACTTCCCGTGCATCTTCCACATTTAACCGCTGCGTTTTATCCTTCCTAGGGAGCACATTGGATAACATATCCTGGATATTGCCCGTCATATCATCCATTCCAATAGGTCCCATAACCTGCATAAAAGGCATGGGAGATGCTTTCATGTTTATTTTGATTACTTTACTTTCATATTCTCCAGCCTTCAATTTTTTTCGAAGTTTTGTCCGGGTTCTATCCTGGCGCTTTAGTGCCTCTTCTGACATAGATGATAAATCTCCCTTGGGAAACAGGCAATCCAATATCCTTTCATCTGCATTTGTTTTGGCCTGATCCAAAACGGTTTTTTCTTTCTCATTTTTTACTTGTTTAACAGATACTTCCACTAAATCCCGAACCATAGATTCAACATCCCTTCCCACATATCCAACTTCTGTAAATTTAGAAGCCTCTACCTTAACAAAGGGGGCATTCACTAAAGTTGCCAATCGCCTGGATATTTCAGTCTTTCCTACACCTGTTGAACCAATGAGAATTATATTATTGGGGCTGATTTCATCTCGTAATGGTTTTTCAACTTGCTGGCGACGCCATCTGTTTCTAAGCGCTATTGCTACAGATTTTTTCGCCTGAGTCTGCCCAACAATATATTTGTCCAACTCTTTTACAATTTTTCTGGGTGTCAATTCTTTCATGCTTTTAAAATAGTGATATTATCATTTGTGTAAATACAAAGGTCTGCTGTGATTTTCAATGCCTTCTTTACAATTATTGCGGGATCCTTCTCACCTGCATCGAGGTAGGATCGAGCTGAGGCTACGGCATACCCGGAACCACTTCCAATTGATATTACCAAGTCATCAGGTTCAATAACATCTCCCGAACCAGATAAAAGATATGCTGATTTATGATCCATAATTGCCAATAAGGCATCTAGATCTTTCAATATTTTATCCGTTCGCCATTCTTTAGCCATCTCAACCACAGCTTTTTGAAGATTCCCATTTACCTCGGTCAACTTTCCCTCGAATTTTTCAAAAAGAGCCATGGCGTCAGCTACAGCACCTGCAAAACCTGCCAATACTTTCCCATCGCAGAAGCTCCTCACTTTTACAGCCTTGGACTTCATCTGCATATCCCCCATGGTAACTTGCCCATCTCCACCCAAGGCAATTTTTCTGCCCACCCTAACGCCAAGAATAGTGGTACTTCTTATATTCAATGCTTCCATATTATTATATTTTTCTCCTTAGTCTTGCAGTTGGAAACTTCAATTGTTCCCGATATTTGGTTATTGTACGCCGGGCAATTTTATAGCCTTCATCATTCAATATATTAGTCAATTCTTCATCTCCAATAGGATTATGTTTATCTTCGGTATCTATTATTTCTTTTAGTCGGATTTTCACTTGCGTATTGGATACTTCTTCTCCCGAATCAGTTTGGATTCCCTCTGAAAAAAAGGTTTTTAACTCTTTAATTTCCCAAGGAAGCTGAACATATTTTCCGTTGGTAACCCGACTTACAGTTGAAATATCCATTTCAATATCATTGGCGATATCCATTAATATCATGGGCTTTAAGTTTCGCTTTTCTAATTGGAAATAATCTGGCTGACGTTTAATGATTGACTCCATTACCCGTTTGATTGTCTTTTTTCGTTGCTCAACCGCATCTACAAACCAGGCTGCTGATTCCAATTTCTTTTTTACAAAACTGCGCACATCCTTTTCATCTTTATGATCACTAAGCATGTTGATATATGCTTTACTCACGCGAATTTCCGGCAAGGATCCATCCTGTACAACCACATGAAATATGCCCTCTCTTTCCTCAACCGTTAAATCAGGTACGACTATATTCTGTTTCGACATTGATTGGTCATCCCGGGGACTGGGATTCAACCGAGCGATAAACTCCATAGCTTCATTCAATACATCTTTTGAGCAGCCAATTTCATCTATTATTTTTTCGTAGCGGTGATTTACAAAATCATCAAAATAATCCCTTAGAATTAATATTGCTTCATTATTCTCATCTCGAACCTCAGCTTGTGCCAAAAGACAATCCTGCATATTTACAGATGCTAATCCTGGGGGATCCAGTCTTTGGATCAAGTGCATCACATCCAATACTTCCTGTTCTTCAACTTTTATTCTATCTGATATTAGCATGGGTTCAATTGTTAAGTAGCCCTGTTCATCAAGGTTGCCCAAAACCTCTTCAGCTATCCGAAGACTTTTATTATCCACATTACAATCCTGAACCTGTTTCAATACCTGCTCCGACATAGTTTCCTGAGAGACTAATGGAATTTCACGCTCCTCGTCCTTTTTCACCTGGGTTTTTGGATATTCAAAATCGTCATTTACTCCCAGTAGCTCTTCCCAGTCAAATTCAATTTCTTCTTCAGATTCTAATTTTTCTTCTACTATTTCATCCATCTCTCCCTCATCGGGTAATTCCATCATTTCCAAAGCAGGATTAGTTTCTAATTCATGGAGAATTCGCTGTTCCAGGAGCGGAAGGTTAAGCTGCAATAGGTTTGCCTGGAGTACTTGTTGAGGAGATAATTTTTGTTGGAGAGATTGGTTCTGAGAAATTTTAGGCATCGGTAAAATCCATTTTAAATTTGCTGCCTAAGTATAGCCGTCTTGCTTCCTCATCGTCTGTAAGTTCTCGTGCAGACCCGGATTTTAATATATCACCCTCATATAAAAGATAGGCTCGATCAGTTATAGTAAGAGTTTCTCTCACATTATGATCCGTAATAAGTACGCCAATATTCCTGGATTTTAAATCGAAAATGATTTGCTGGATATCCTCAACTGCAATAGGGTCAATACCTGAAAAGGGCTCATCCAGCAAAATAAATTTGGGTTCCATTACAAGTGCTCGGGCTATTTCAGTTCGCCTCCGTTCCCCACCAGATAAAGTGTAGGCTTTACTTTTCCGTATATGACCAATAGAGAAATCGTCCAATAGTTTTTCCAAGCGATGAGATTGCTCATCTTTATTCAGGGAGGTCATTTCCAGTACTAATCTGAGATTATCCTCAACAGAAAGTTTAGTAAATACTGAGGGTTCCTGCGCCAGATATCCAATTCCTTCTCTTGCCCGTTGATACATGGGTAGCTGGGTTATATTTGAATCATCCAATTTTACCTCCCCACTATTGGGGCGAATCATGCCAGTAATCATATAAAACGTTGTAGTTTTACCTGCTCCGTTTGGGCCAAGCAGCCCTACAACCTCACCCCTTTTAACATTTATCGAGATTCCTTTTACGATTTCTTTATTACCATAAGATTTACAAAGGTTTTTCCCAGATAATATTTCTGCGTCCGCTACATTCAACTTATATACCATCCCGTGCAATGCCGAAAGGCTTAGAAATTTTCCATTGTTCAAGATCCATATCTGATTCGAATCCAACCCCATAGAGTGTATCGCCATTAGTAGTAGTAAACATAACAGAATCTTCCGCAATAATCATTCTATATCGATTATCCCAAAGGATTTCACTGGTGGTAAGCGTATACCCACTATCTGAGACCACAAATACATTTCCATTGGCATGGAGATTATTACTCTGTTCATTTATCCGAGCTGAATCAGAATAGAGAATACTCATATGGGCTCCATCTTCACGGAAAAAATCAGCCTTAACATTTCCAACCAACAATGCCATTTCATTGGATCTTTTGTATAATTTATCTGATTTTGCTGTTACGATTTTATTTTCCTCTCGACTGAGAATGATAATTGGATTCCATATTTCATTTTCCATCAATTCTTCTGATGCCCCATTCTCATTGAATTCGGCTTTACCAGTGCAGGCAATAAACAAAAGTACTAATATTATTGAGATGATATTTTTCAACTTTATACAAATAATCCAAAATTTAATTACTATTGGAAACTTTTTCTTTTTCCTCAACTGTAGCTGCAATAAAATCACGGAAAAGGGGGTGAACATTTACAATCCGACTTTTTAATTCAGGGTGGAATTGGACCCCCACGAACCAGGGGTGATTTTTCAACTCTATCATTTCCACTAAATCCAAGTCAAGGTTTTCACCACTTACAATTAAACCCATTTTTTCCATTTCATTACGTAATTTGTTATTCACCTCATACCGATGGCGATGGCGTTCATTTATATTCCGTTTTTGATAGGCTTTGTACGCTCGTGTTTTACCCTTCACCCTACATGGGTAAGATCCCAGACGCATGGTTGCCCCTTTAGTTTTTACATTCCGCTGCCCCTGCATTAAATCAATAACCGGAGATTTACACTTCTTTACAAATTCTGTACTATTTGCATTTTTCCACCCACAAACATGACGAGCAAAATCTATTATTGCACATTGGAGACCTAAGCATATACCAAAAAATGGAATCCCCTTTTCTCGGGCATATTTTGATACCATTATTTTTCCTTCAATCCCCCTATCTCCAAACCCACCGGGAATTAGTACTCCATTTACATTTTTAAATGCTCCTTCCACATCATGAGTTTCTTCAAGTTTTTCGGCGTCAATCCATTTCACATTCACTTCAGTGTCATTTTCAATCCCAGAGTGAATAAATGCTTCAATAATACTTTTATAAGCATCATGAAGCCCGTTGTATTTACCACATAGGGCAATGGTAACCTCGTTTTTAGGGTTTTTATATCTACCTATTGAGCTTTCAAGTACATGAAGGTTTTCCTGATGGCTGGGTATATTAAGTCCTAATCTATTCAAAATGGCAGTGTCAAAATTCTGTTCATCCAACACCAGGGGGATTTCATAAATTGTCTCAACATCTGGAGATTCAAATACGTGTTCTGTTTCTACATTGCAGAATAGTCCCAGTTTTTTCTTTAGTTTTGGAGTAAGATGATGATTTGCTTCTGTCCTGCAAACAAGTATATTTGGTTCCAAACCAATTTCTCGAAGACGCATAACGCTATGTTGGGTGGGTTTTGTTTTCATTTCCCCTGCAGCGCTTATATAGGGCAATAAAGTAGTGTGAATGACTAGAGAGTTATCTTTACCTACTTCAAGAATAAACTGTCGAATAGCTTCATAAAAGGGCTGACCCTCAATATCTCCAACGGTACCCCCCACTTCTGTAATAAGCACATCGTACTTTTTGCGAACATTAACCGCTTTAATTCGGTGTTTAATTTCATCTGTAATATGAGGAATCACCTGGATGGTATCACCCAAATAGTCACCCCGGCGCTCTCTTTCCAGGACATCCCAATAGACACGACCAGAGGATGTGGTATTGATACTGCTAAGGGATTCATCAATAAATCGCTCGTAATGACCTAAATCCAAATCGGTCTCTGATCCATCATCCAATACGAATACTTCACCATGCTGATAGGGATTCATGGTGCCAGGATCTACATTCAGATAGGGGTCAAGTTTGTGAATTGTAACCTTGAATCCTCTGGATTTTAGCAAAAATCCAAGAGAAGAAGCCACAATTCCTTTACCTAAACCCGATAATACACCTCCAAATACAAATACATATTTCACTGGATTTTTTTGCATTTTACCTCATTGTGTGATTTTTGAATAGTAATTGGGGAAACTGCCCGGTATAAAAATTACGTCTATTTCAGTATTTTTGGGCAGTAAATTATTTATCAAATGTTGTAATTTTTGTTACCCACATAAATTTTAATACTCCTAATTTTATACCCTGTATGAGCAGTATTAGACAATTATTAAAAGAAAATAATCCTCATGAGGAGGTGCTTACCTTAGCGGGAATGTTGGGGGAAAAGGAAAATATCCCCACCTATATTGTAGGTGGATATGTTCGCGACACCCTATTAGGGAAATCGTCTGAAGATATCGATATCATGGTTGAGGGAGATGGTGTTGCCTTCGCTAAAAAGTTAGCCAAGGAACTGAAGGTGAATATCACCGTTGATTATGATAAATTTGGAACCGCAATGATACCCTACCCCGATGTAGAAATTGAGGTAGCAACTGCCCGAATAGAAAAATATCATTCTGATTCACGGAAACCAGAGGTAACATCTTCCACCATTGAGGAAGATATGTCCCGCAGAGATTTTACCATTAATGCCATTGCAGCATCCTTACTCCCATCCAACTTTGGTGAGCTATACGATCCCTTTGGCGGAATAAAGGATTTACAGAAGGGGCTCATTATTACCCCCCTCGATCCTGATGAAACATTTTCGGATGACCCCCTTAGAATGCTACGGGCTGTTCGGTTTGCTGCCCAATTACAATATGATGTTGCAGCTACATCTCTGGATAGTATTTCACGAAATATCCATCGAATGAAAATTGTATCATGGGAGAGAATTCGGGATGAAATAGTAAAATCCCTCAAAACAGACAAACCCAGTATTGCTTTTTATCTCATGAAAGAAACGGGACTCCTTGCTCATGTTTTTCCAGAAATGGATATCATGTCAGGAGTAGAAATTATAAATGGTATGGGACATAAAGATGTTTTTATCCATACGCTTCAAGTGGTGGATAATGCAGCCAAACTCACTGATAAAATGGATATCCGTTTTGCCGCATTGGTACATGATATTGCCAAACCTCCCACCAAACATTTTGATCAGAAAAAAGGCTGGACTTTTCATGGTCATGATGAAATTGGTCGGCGAATGATGAAAAAAGTAGCCAAAAGGATGAAACTCTCCAATAATCTACGGGACTATCTCATGCTACTTACCAAATTACACCTCCGCCCCATTGCACTGGCAAAAAAAGAAATAACAGATAGTGCCATCCGACGGGTGATGGCAGAAGCGGGAGAATATGTGGATGACCTCATGATTCTTTGCCGGGCAGATATTACCACTAAAAATCCAAAAAAGGTCAGCAAGTATATGGGGAATTTTGAAAAAGTGGAACACCTCATGCAAGATGTAAAACTCAGGGATGAAATGAAAGCATTTCAATCTCCAGTTCGGGGAGAAGAAATTATGAAAACATTTAAGCTGAAACCGGGAAGACAGGTGGGACAAATTAAAGAAGCTATTGAAGAAGCCATACTAGATGGTAAAATCCCCAATGAATATGAAGCTGCATTTGAGTTTATGATGAGGTATAAAGAAAAATTGGATTTAACCCAACTAACTACCTAAGCTTTTCAATTTATAATTTCTTTTTCGGGACCCTTCGATTATTTTTCCTATTAGAGTTATTTGTTTTCCTACTTAAATTAGTTTTAAACCCAGGAACCACTTCAGTTTTTCTAACGCTGGGTGATTTAGTACTTTCCGGTTTAGGGGAGCTTTCGCTTAATTGCCACAAAGTTACATTTTTCACCGTTCGTCCTCTATATTCTGGAAAGAATTCTGTATCTTTCAGCCAATCCTTAAAATCTGGAATATACTTTTTATAACTGGTATTATTAATTCGACTGAATAGTTTTCGCCAAAATTGTTCCTGGTAGGGTTGGATATGCGTTCGGTTCATCTTTTTTTCTATTCCCAAATTGTTGATAAAAAGAGAAATACTTTTACCATTATTAAATGAAATATCACCTACCAACCACTTTTCACTTTTAATTACTGAAGGGGAAAACATATTCCATTGTTGGTACATTCTAGGGTATAACAAAATATGTTTCATTTTCAATCTTAATTGTTTTAGAAATTTATTATTACTGGGTTGTTTAACTATTAATTCTTTTTTACCATCCTTGGAAGATAACCCCTCATTTATATGCATGGAATAGTCAACTGCTCCAATAATTAAAAATAAAACCAGCACATTACCCAGCACCCATGTCATTTTTTTGCATTTAGCAAATGATTGAATTTGAATTGGATAAGGACTTTCCTGACTATCAACTTTGTCTGGAATTCCACAGGCAGAAAGACCCATAGTAACACTAATATCAGTTCGGTTTTGAGATATTTTATCATACATATATCCGAATACTTTTTCCAATCCGGGGATAACTAAAATCCATGATACTATAAAGCCAAATGGAAGTGCAGAAATTATTCTAGAGAATCCTTTGTGACGAGTCCAAATTTGATTTGTATCTTTATTCCAGACAACTATTGTTGACTCCAATTCTGTGAGTACATTTTTTGGTTTATCTCCACCATATAATCGATCTGCCCAGCTAAATCGGTTAAATACATCCAACCTTTTAATTATTCGAGCAGTAAGATGACAAAAACCACAATCGCGGTCGTAGAAAACAATATACTCACTTCTGAAAAATTTACTCAAATATTGTTTTAATAGATTTATATCATCATGACTCAAGAGAAGCAGAACTACAGCAATCATTATCCAGCTGAATAATCCAATTCCAACTGAAATACCAATCATTAAATGAAATCCTATTAACAGGAAAATAATAATTCTTCGAAGCCAGGGTTGAAGAATTGGACTCAGAATAAATATGGGGGCTATTAATTCAATTATCAGGGTTGATTTTGTTAAAAATACTGAAAGATTTAAAGTCAGATGTTGTTGTATCCAATTTCCAATTGGGGTTAAAAAGGTATCTAGTTGATACATATAATACACTGCCGATCCATCACTCCACATATTACCGGTTTTATTAATATAATTATAAAAATAGATCATAGCCAACTGCACTAAGCAGGCGATATAGGCAACATGGAATATTTTAAATTTTGGTTTTGGTAGAGGAGTATTTAGATTTGTCGAGTCTTTTTCCGGGAAATTCTGCAAACTAGATTTTAGGGAGTCAATACTCCAAGATTTTCCCAATGGTAAGAATAATGTCCAAATGAGATAATTATTAAACACCATATCCCCACCATTTTCCAAAATAACAGCTGCATTATGAATACTGAGGAGTCCAAAGGCTGACAGGATCTGGAATAATCGGGTACGATATCCTATCATCAATAGAAAAAAACAAATAATAGTAAAAATAAAAAATAATTGGACTTCAATAGATGTTTGAAAGGTATCTAGTAAAGTGAAGTATTTTACAGAATAACTGCTGGTAATCTGTCTCCTAAAATCCATACCATTGAAAGAATAAAAAGCATCAATTAAATAGTATCTCCGTAAAACATCCCACATTCCTAAAATACCTAATGCAATCCTGAAAATCGCAAGCGTACGGGTGTCAACAAAATAAGCGTTTTTAAGTTTATTTATGATTTTTTTCACAGATCAAATTTAAGACCTTATGCTTTATCTGTGCCACAGCTCAAAGTTGTGGTACAGATAATAATTTTTGAGGACATAAAAAAACCCCTCGGCATTCACCGAGGGGTTTTTTATACATTTTAAAACCAGGTTATTTCATCAACATGATTTTCTGTACAGCTACATTGCCAGCTGCTTCAGCTTGCAGGAGGTACATACCACTTGCAGCATCAACACCATCCCAAGTAAACGAATAGGTATTCGCTGAGAGATGACCTTCATGTAGAGTAGCAACTACCTGACCCATGAGGTTATAGATCTTTACAGATACAAAACCATCAGCAGGCATTGCTAATTCAACAGAAGTTGTTGGGTTGAACGGATTTGGATATGCATCGTTCAAGCCAAATGCTTTAGGTGCAGCTACAATATTAACATTTGAAATTTCTGTACCATTTGCAGTACCGGCAATCACTGATGTGATTTCATATTCTCCGGTAGAACTAAATAGTTCATTGGTTTCGTTGTTAACAACTATCACCTTAGTTGTATTACCAACTGTATTAGCCCTAGCAATAAAACCAGCAGAGGTTACATCGATTTCAAAATCAGCACCATGTGTAAGGGTGATTTCAAATCCAACAAACCCATCAGCTTCATAGTTCAGACCTTTAGCAGACTGGATAAGCTTCACGTCATTGGCTTTCTGCAATTTGGATTCAAATCCAGTTGCTTTTCTACCCAATGGAGCGTCATGCTTAATCACATCAGCAGGATTCTTACGAACATCCTTCACGATGGATTGAATAGCTGTTGAAGAACCAGCCTTAACTTTCTCGAAAGTAGGTAGAGATAGCACTGTTGCATCTGATGAAGAACGACCACCACAGTCAGCTTCATCTGAGCCGTCATAGCAATCTGCATAGCCGTCACATGCCCAGCTGCCATAGATGCACTGACCATATGGACTACCATCGGCACCACAGTCATGTTCACCATCAGCACAGCCTGCTGCACAGTCATCTGTATAACCACAGGAATCTAAGCCTTCATCTGCACCATTGGCACAGTCTGCAGGCCAGCCTGCGTTACAGAATTCACTTGAGCCATCACATACAAATGATGTTGGAATACATTGGCCATCGCCACAATCCCATAGACCTTGGTCTTCACATGATGCAGGAGCACAGTCAGCTTCGTCTGAGCCATCAGCACAGTCACCATAGCCGTCACATGCCCATGAGCCATAGATACAAGAT
>JACKQG010005824.1_pt1 | contig 13353 bp, 10 predicted proteins | sample 8237621 | NCBI WGS metagenome assembly JACKQG01 (sample SAMN15677084, study PRJNA649215) | marine metagenome | biome: marine; feature: Black Sea; material: saline water; isolation source: suspended particulate matter (SPM) from the Black Sea western gyre | collected 2013-06-09/2013-06-10 | depth...
TGATTGATTTCTGCTGGATTTGCCAATCCAGCAGGAGCGGGTCCCGGCCGCTCGTCGTGGATTGGCAAATCCACGACATACATAACAATGCTCCTATTAGTCAAGATTTATTTCACAATGCACTACTCAATGAACTTCCCTTCCTTTTGAACTCTCTCATAGGTACGGGCGAATTCCGGCGAATCGTCGTCTTCCCATAGTTCCAGCTTGAGTCCTCGGATGGTACCTTCTTCGCGGCCGGTCAACTGACTGACGGAAGGAAAAGAACGTGTGTAGAGCTTGTGACCGCCGGGCATATGTAGGATACCTAAGTGTTTAGGTATCGTCGTGGGTTTGTTTGCTGCTACACGGGCGAGAGCTTCTTCATCGACCTCAATTCCCAGGCCCGGACCTTTTGGGACAGGGGAGTATCCCTCGATTACTTGAATTCGCTCGCAAGTGATGTCTTCCTCGTACTGGTCATCTAAGTTTATCGAATGACCGGTCGCCGTCGGCAGAACAGCAGCTATATGCATAGCCAACGCCTTGGTGAGGGTACCGCCTGTAAGCTGTATAATCGTCTGGATATTAGCCGCACCGTAAGCGAAGCCTCTGACCAGAGTATTACCGATACCGCCTTCACCGACCATATAGGCGTCGGCGAGGCCGTGGATTACTTCCTGCAGACCGCCGAGTTGCGGGACGTGCATGATAATTGGGATGCGCGTTTGCTCGCGCAGTCTCCGCCAGCCGTCGATATCGCTCCGCACGAGCGGGTCTTCGATGTAGCCGACGACGCGGGATTTCTCTAATTCGCGGGCGATGGGCAGGACTGCTGCTAAAGTACGATTACTGTTGAAGTCATAGTGTATCTTGAATCCTTCCGGAGCAACCTCTTCAGCGGCGCGTGTCTGCTCCATCACGTCGTAATATTCGCATGTGTGCATTTTTAAAATGTTGTAGCCTTGGGACACTGCCCGGAGGATTTCTTCGCGGAAACGCTCCGGCGAAGCCGGGCGGGTCCACGCCGCGACCGAAACTACGTCCCGCACTTTTTGCCCCATCAGCTTGTAGGCAGGCACTTCGAGGTATTTGCCCATCACATCGTAGAGAGCGCCGCCCAAGCCGGGATTCAAATTGTTATTGATGAAATCAAACGGATTGCGGCCGATGAACGACGCTACACTTGACTGAGAGGGCGCCTCGCAACGATAGTCGCCGTAGCCTACCAGCCCATTGTCCGTGTGGACTTTAAAAACAGTGCGGTGGTTTATACTGCGGAATCGGACTTTGTAAGCCTCGTTCCGCGCCGCGACACGCGGGTAAATCGGGATAATTTCAATGTCGGTAATTTTCATGGTGTACTCCTAATTGTAAAGGATAAATCAAGATGAGAGCGATTCGTATCAACTTAAGAACATTTAAGCCATGAAACGCCAATATCTATAGACGTTCCATCCTCTTACTTCCTCTCCATAAGAGTGGGGAGAGGATTGAGGTGAGGGGTTGAAAATGCTAAGTTGATACGTCTGGATAAATCAAGATGAGAGCATCCTTCTATTATAAATTCTTCACTCTGCCTTGTGTTTATGCGACAGCAAACTCGGTATGTTTCCGAATTTCAGCAGAACGGAACCCTAAAACGATGTGATTTTTCGGAACGCCCGCATCGATGAGTTCATTGGCCATTCCGCATTCCGTACCATCACGCTGAATCCACAGTTTGCCGTTGATGATGTCAATATGCGCCAAACATCCATGAACCCGTCTGGCATTTTCTCTGCCTAGAATCATCAGTAAATAGCGGTCTGATTCACTGTCAAAAACGGTTTCGATCTGAATGTCTCCGTAAGCATACGGTGTCTGGGCGTATTCCGTGAGTATTTTCCGAATGAGTTGACGATAGGTGTCTAAGGTATCCATTTGAGAATCACCTCCGCTTGTAAGTCATAAACAATAAGGCAAACTTGGTGGTCTTCTAATAGAAGTTTGCCAAGTGGTTCTTCAAAGATGTCGAGAAAGATTTCGTTATGAATAGCAAGATATAACGTTCTATCCGGTTCAGTTCTGGTCATTACAGATCGATAAATAACGTATTGGCCTATTGCTTTTTCTAAGTCATTCATCTCAGATGCACCGACGAAACTCTTAATTTCTATGGCTATCTTTCGTCCGGTCTTTTCAGCAGCCAAAAGTTGTTCCGCACCCAAATCAACGTACATATCTTTAGCGCCCCATGTCAATCTAAGTGGATTATGTGTGATTATCCATCCATCTTTGATAATAGCGTTCTTGAGGTTGTCATGATAAATATCTTTCGCTGGCATTTAGCCCCCTTGTATCAAGCACTTGCATCCATGATTATGCGACTGCCTGTTAGGCCCGACGGTACATGGTACGAATAGTGCCGGTAGTATGGGCCAGGGTTAGGTGACCGCGCTAACTGAACATCACGTTGAAATCCTTTCATAAGCTATACAAAATCTGCTCATAGAGTTTCATGCTCTAATTGTAAAACCTCACTCTTGTAAGGGAGTGAGGTAATTGCTACAAATGACGATGGTCACATCGTAAGCTACGTTTTAGTGTGTGGGACTACCATATCCTCGGCAGGGGTTATGGACATCAAAAATCTTAGAGAATAAGTCTCAGTGACATTTATTTATGTTTAATGTTTAATTTCTAAGTTTCTAAGTAACCACGGTTACTAATACTTGTTGCTATTTACTAACCTTTGAAATTCTTCCATCTCTCGCAAAGACTCAAAATCTGGGTCAGTTTTCGCTCTCTCTCGCCACTCTTCATCCAAAGATATAGCTTCTTTCAACTCGGATAAAGCCTCGTCGTGACGCTCAAGCAATGCATAAGCACATGCACGATCATAATAAACGTTTGCTTCCTTACCACCAGCTTTTAAGAATTGGTCGAAAAATAAATCTGCTTCCGCTTCACGCCCAAGGATAATAAGTAATGATGCTTTAAACCCTAAGCTAAGTTTATCATTATCATCTAAAAAGCTAAGCGCCTTCTCCATAGATTCCAAAGACTTTTGAAAAGAACGCATGCACCATAATATTTGACCTTTATTACTCCAAAATTCTGCTTCTTCCGGACTAATTGAAATAGCTTTATCAATTGTGTCTAAAGCTTCATCATATTTTTCCAGTGCAGTTAAATAACCAGCTTTTACACTCCAAAATTCTGCTTCTTCCGGACTAATTGAAATAGCTTTATCAATTGCGTCTAAAGCTTCGCTATATCTTTCCTGTTTATATAAACAAAAAGCTTTTTGACTCCAAATATCAGGATTCTTTGAATCGAGAACAATTGCTTCATTAAAGGCTATTAAGGCTTCCTCATTCTGATTAAGGTTCATTAATGCGAATCCTTTGATAACCCATAAACCAGATAATCCTTTGAAAGTGCCTAAGACGGATAGTTCTTGCTCTGAGGTTATCTTTAAATTGAAATCGACATCTTTGGAGTCTAATGAAGTGGCTCCATCGATACATCTCAACGATTCCTTGTATTCCCTAAGATTAAAATGACACATACCTTTAAACGTCCACAACATAGCATCTTCGGAATTAACATCTAGGGCTTGATCGTATAATTTTATTGCTTCCTCATATCGCTTTGAAGAGAAAAGGGCTTCGCCCTTAGTGCTAAGAAATTTGGTGGTTTGAGCCGATTCGTTTTTTATCTTATCAAGCCATATAAGAGCCTCATCAGGATTTTCATATTTTAAATAGAACTTTGCAATTCTGAGATAATCCTTTTCAGTTAAAGCATTTATCTTTTCTAATCTATTGATGGTCGCTTTTATTTCTTTTGCCCTATTATCTTGAAGTTTTTTCTTTTTCGGCTTTTTGCTCCGAAATTGGAGTTCTAATTTGAGACGTAAGGCAGGAGCATGTTCAGGGATTAGTTTTAGGAGATTTTCAATTGTATTAAGGGCTTCACGATATGAGCCCCCTTTGAGATATAAGAGGGCTTCAAGTATCTCTTTGGGAAAAATGGTTTTTGGTAACTTCTGTAGCAACGGTAAGAATTCAGATGTATTTCCAGTGTTTAGATGAAAATTAAGCTGAAGAATTATCTTTGAAGTATCATCGTCAGGTTTATCTGCGATAAAATCCTGTAATATTTGTTTAGCCTTCTCTAAGTTGTCCTGCCTAATGTAGAACACCATCAAATCAGATATTGCGTTAAAGTTATCAGGTGCGAGTGATATAGCCTTTTTAAGAGCATTTTCTTTTTCCTCAGCATCACCGTCAGGTATGATTTCTGCAATTTCATTCCAGATAGAAGCCTTTGATTTGTCATCAAGTTTTTCATCCTGAATTAATGTTTCAAACCATTTTCGCGCCTCATCTTTCTCGCCACAAGAATTTAACATTTTGCCCTTTAGTATTCTAAACCGTGTTGATTCTTTGTGCTTATCGCTTGAAAGTATCTCTTCTATCTTTTCCTTTGCTTCATCGAATCTCTTGAGTGCCATTAAAACATTAATGAGGTTACTTAACATATTTACATTATCGGGCTTGAATTTAATAAATTCTTCTGCAGCATCAAGGAATTCCTCAAAATTCCTTAACATGAAATGAGCTTGTGCTAATTTCCCCCATTGCTCAACATTTTGTGCCGGGTAGGTTACAAATTGTTTCAAATATTTTTGAGTTTGCCCGGAATCTGGAAAATTTCTTATGTGGAGTTCTATGATAAACCACAGGTAAGATTGAGGAGATTCAGAGAATAGGTCTTTTTTTCCCTCACAAAAACGAATATAGCCTCTAATATCATTTGTACGATTAGTGAACTTGGAAAGTAAGCTTGCTCCCGCCTGCAGATAAAGCAAACGATTTTCTAAAGAAATGTTTAAGGCAAGTCCCTGACTATAAAATTGTCTAATCTTTCTAAGCAGATCTCCATGCTGTTTCTTTGTTAATTCTTCGGATTTATTCTTCAGGTTTCGTTTTACTTCGTAAGTAATTGAAGCAAAAAGATTATCGAAGGATTGATTTGTCGCCAATTCAGGTAGAATCTGACTCTCATATTGACGACCTAAAAGAATAACCTGCTCTGCCAAATCAAAATTTGATTCTTCTATAGCCGAAAGCCAGAGATTAAGCCAACGAGCCACAGTTGTTTTGAGTTTCCACCTGAAGCCGTAGGCCAATCCATCTATGCGAGCCGTTTTTGCCTCTTCATCCAAATTGCTTTTATAATTATTCAGATAATCAAAAACGGGTTCTCTACATTCCGCAGGTAAGTCATCTTCCGGTTTTATTATATCACTTACCGCCTGAGATTTATCAATGTAAAACCAATTTTGTGAACGGGACTGCACCCATTCATAACGTCCGAATATTTCCCAATCTTCAGAAGTCCATTCTATATTGAGATGTTTTGCCAATAAGCTAACTAAACCTTTGTCAAACCCATTAAGACAGGCAAGATAAGAAGCAATCTTTGATACATTTCCTTCGGATAGGCTTGCTAATTCGTACGGGGTTGCGCCAATTTGTTCAATTAGTATTGAATCTAATGGATTTCCTTTCTCATCTCGATTAATCGCCTTAATACCATAAATTTTATCTGATACCTGTTTTATTTCGGCGACAACTTTTCTCCCTTGCTCATCAAGAAGTTGATGGTTGTCTAATAGTAAGAATGCTCGACGAATTCGAAGCCCCTTTTCCCATTTTTCCATGAACGTTGTTAAATCTTGATAAACGTATCTTCCCATATTGGTCGGGTCAAGAAATTCATAGGGTATCTCTTCTCGAATAAGCGAAGGGGTTTGGATAATAGGTTGAATTGTTGTTATGGTTGGATACTGCGTCAGGGAATCTCTTGTAGGATTTAGATCTATCTTGCGGGTCTGTTCTGATTCGGGAGGCTGAATAGCTTCAACCTGTTGGATAAGTTGTCTTAATAGTCTTTCTCGACTCAATTCCTCATGACGTATCTCTTCAATCAGCGTTCTTCCTCTCAAAAAATCAATAAGGTCTCGAAATTCCGGCGCAGAAAGTAAGAACGCAGAATTCCAGATGATGGCTCGTTTAAACTCATAGTATAGGAATGAATACAAAATATTTTTGATGTTGGAAGAAGGGTTTTCTTCCTTTATGAGTTTTGAAAGTTCCTCATAAAGTAGAAAACGCTTAACATCAAAATACATAACCCTTAATTTGTAGTCTTTTAGCTTATTACTTATACGAAGCGCAAAGTTAAGGGCATCATTAAATTTCAATGTTTCGCGATTCGGAGCGTGAAAACGAGCCTTATCAAGGAAATGTGGCTTATAAAAATTCTCATAAACTTCCAGTTCGTATTTGGGAAGTTCTTCAGAGGGTACAAAATGATAAGCAACTGAAGCCCAGGGCATATCATAGGGTAAAAATTCTGTATCGAAATTAGAAACAGCTTTTGTATCAAACTCTCTGAAGGTTTCTTGAAAAGCGTAATTCAAATAGTCAGTTTTCTGTTCAGAATCTTCCCATGATTCATGAAGCAGTAATTCATGGAGCCAAAGATTGCGGCAAAAGGCAATATTAACTGTCGGTTGTTCCGCTTTGATTCGAGGTAGATTAGGCAGGTTCTTGTCAATAGCCCGTATAATAAGGCCAAGATTTTCAAAGATAGCTTTTACAAATCTTGAAGGTTCCCAAATTATGTGATAATTAAATTCAGGCTCAGTGTAGAGCTTTTCAGTAGCATTAAGCCCACCTATAAGATCGCAATATAGGTAAGTTAGCTGGTCTCCATATTCTTTACGCAAATTTTCAATGTTTGTTTCACTAAGCTCTATCATTAGTATGTTTCCTGATTGGTAAGATTATTCCGTGTCTGAGGTTCCACATTAACCATGAAGATTTTTCTTATGTGTTTGAACCATTGCACGGCTACAGACACTATATTGTCATAAATTTGCACTTTCTTGCTTTTTTGCCTTTCAGAATCAAAATAATCGTCATAAAACTTTTGTAACTGAGGATGCTTTGCTCTGTCCTCAATGTCAATTTTGTAAATCAATTTAGTGAATTCACTTGCCAATGCAATAATTTTATCCGTATCTAGTTGAGAAGAATTAAATTCAAAATAATGTAGGGGGCAACATATAACAACCTTTTTATATTTACTTAATATGATGTGTTTTTCGATTAGTTCATCAAGTGAATGATATATAAAGTTTCCTACATCATTATCCAACTCAAAGATGATTTGACCGTTTGTATCCTCTTTTTCTTTAGTGAATAATTCTTCGAGACAAGAATATAAATCTTTCAGCGTGCCACTTTCTTTAGGAACAGCATTGTAAACACTTTCCTTACAAATCAATTTACAACAAATCGCAATTTGGTCAGTATCTTTAGATGCTTTATTATTTGTTATTGTTGGATGAACTTTGATCGATCCTTTCAATCGGCCCTCCTATATTTCCAATAATACCCTGTTTTCTAAGCTACTGCCTAACTCCTTTAATCGCTCTAACAAAGCAGATAAAAAAGGTTGTTCTATTTCTCTACCTATTTCTTCCAGCGATTGTACCTCTGCTAGGAATCGTCCATCTGGGTTCTTATTTGCAAGCTGACAACATTCTTCAAAAAAGCCTGGATTGCGTTCCTTAATAGCAAACAAAACCATGTATTCTTTGTATTTGGATTGTAAATCTGGATTTATATTAAAAACAAAGTAGCAGTTCTGAAGGATATTATAGGCCTGCCGAATGCTTTGTATACCTGCTTCGACCAATAGTTTTGAGAGATATTCTATCAGAGTGCTCTTCTCTTCATCTGATAAAGACCATTCACTCTCCTGACCATCCATTAATTCATTCAGACGCTTCTTAATGAGCTTCCTAAAGCTGCTTTCTGTTAAGACAGGAAGGTTCACTGTAAAGTTGAATATTTTCTTGAAATAGTTGTAAGCAAATTCAGATTCTATTCCTTCATAGCGCTTGATGATAAATTGTTTAGCTACCTGAGTATCGATACCTGAGATAAATATAACCTGGGCATTCGGCACAATAAACAGATTTTTAAGAGCTTCAAGTAAATCTAAGGCTTTATCAGGCAAGCATCGATCCAAATCATCAAGAAAAACGATTAAGGGTTTTCCATTATGTTTTTCTGCTAAAGCTTTTGTTAACTTGGCAAAGTCATTCTTAATTATCTCAACAGAATTTTCGGTGTCATAACGACTCGTGAAAGATGCTTCAACTTGATCATAGATTTTACCAGTATTTTCGAGGGTAAGCTTGTTATTCGTAAGGAGACGTGCTGTTAAGTCCACGCTGCTCAAGAGTAGCATAAATCCGCAAATACCAATATCTTTTAGAACATCCTTCAAATGACTTTTAGCAAAATTATTTAACTCAATCAGAAAGCAAAAAGCAGTATCATCCGCACGCTCATATTCCCACGGATTAAACCATAAAACAGGGAATTCATTACTCTCAAGCCGTTTTTGAAGTTCCTTCATAAGCGTTGTTTTACCGCTTCCCCAACTTCCGTTGATAGAAAGAGAAAAAGGTGGTTCAATTGATGAAGTTAGAAATGTATAGAGTTTATCCACATATTTTGAATCTGTATATAAAATATCATTGGTCTCATAGGTTATGGGATCAAGATTATAAAATGGTTTGGACGACATATTTGAATTCCCCGCATTAGTAAAAATTTAACATTACTATGGCTTCTCTGAGATTTACCAACTTTCACAACGAGCATCGGGTGGAATTTTACAGCGCATAAGGAGGATATTTTCTGACCAATAAGTTTGAAACAAATGATAAAGTAATTTTACCCAAAATAATCGCGAATGTCAAATGAATTATCGCAACTTTTGGGTTTTATTTGAGAGGCAACGTCAGCCGCCAATTGACAAAAAATCTGGAATCTGAAATTTAAAAGTCTTCGGACATCACTTCCGACTTATCATGCGGATGATAGCCGATTACCTTCTGTCCGTGTTCTATATCATAGAGTTGCCAGGTGCTATCAGAAACTCCGAAGACTATCTCGAACTTCACCCCCGGATGTGTAACGGCTTGTTCGAAGACTTGAACCGCATCGGCATGGCTGAGTTGCTGTGGGTGTTCGGGAAGAGGTCGGTCACGCTTGAAGTTTCCAATCCGCACCGCCACGAATTCCATGTCGAACCGACTGGCATACATATATCCTAAATTCTCTCCGAACACTTTGCTGATCGAATAGTAGCTTTGTGGTAGGGGCATCATATCAATCGTCCGCATGATGCTTTTAGGGTAAGGACCTAAAAGCCCGGCGCGGCTGGCGAAAGCTATGCGGAGAACGCCGTTCTTCCGAGCGGCTTCAAATACGTTGTATGTACCGATGATGTTGTTCCGGAGTACCTCCTCCCACGGCGCGCCGCCCGATGGAACACCTGCTAAGTGAATCACCGCGTCCATGTCTTTGGTGGCTTTGAGCATAGTTTCGAAGTCGGCAACATCCCCGACGATTGCGTCTTCGAGGTCAGGCATCGGAATGCGGTCAAGCCCGCGAAGTGAATACCTGTCCTTCATGCCCTTCACAAGTGTTGAACCGATAGCACTGGCAGCGCCGGTGATTAGAATTCTCATTTGCCTATCCATTTTTATCTCCGTAACTGTTAAAAGAACAAGCTGGCAGCATGTTCTACTAATTTTTCTGTGTGGGCCAGTTTTTCGACTCGGTGCGAGCGGTTTTGAGATAATCCTCGATTTCTTCGACGACTTCGGGATGTTGTGCTGCTATATTGTGTTGCTCGCTGATGTCGTTACTGAGGTCATAAAGTTCCAGCGGTTCTTTTGGACCCAAACGCAAAACCTTCCAGTCACCTACGCGCACCGCCTGTTGGAAACTACCTCCGAAGTGTTCCCAATACAGAAACCGATTCTCCAGGTTTTGTTCTTTCCCAAGCAGCGTCGGCAGAATACTGGCACCGTCGATGTTTGACGAAGGTTCGACACTTGCCAGTTCCGTGGTTGTCGGCAGAAAATCGGCGAAGTACCAAACTTTATCGCTGACTACGCCGGCGGGAACTCGATTTGGCCAGCGGACTATCATTGGAGTGCGAATGCCACCTTCGTATAGGTCTCCCTTCTTTCCACGCAACGTCCCCGAACTATCAAAGATTCCCTCCCAGCGCTGGGCTGCGCCGTTATCCGAGCAGAAAAATACAATCGTCCGTTCATCAATGTCCAATTCCTTTAACAGGGACATAATCATACCAACATGACTGTCCATCCGTGTAATCATCGCCGCGTGTACTTTCGCTTCAGGTTCCCAGGGCTTGTTCTCATACGGTTCGATGCTGGGAATTTCGTACCGGGCGTGTGGGATGCACCAGGGCAGGTACAAAAAGAATGGTCGGTTTTTGTTCTCGCTGATAAATTTGAGCGCAAAATCAGTGAACATATCATGTGAGTATTGCTCTTGGCGTCCGTCCCGGTTGCCGGCGAAGATGACTTTTTTCTCATTGTACCACAAGTAGGGAGGATAATAGCTATGAGCATTACGCTGGTTGAGGTAACCAAACCACTCGTCGAAACCCTTTTTCTTGGGCACGCCGGTGGTGTCTGGTTCTCCCAAACCCCACTTGCCGGTAATACCGGTTGTATAACCAGCCTGTTTGAGCAACTCTGCAACTGTAATGTCATCCTCCTCCAACGGGACGCGCCGTTGCGGTCCGATACCTCCGACGATGCCAAAATTACCGCGGACGCGCGTGTGGCCAGTGTGCTGACCGGTCATCAACACATTGCGCGATGGAGCACATATCGTTGAGCCGGCGTAACACTCCGTAAAGCGCATACCTTCAGTCGCGAGGTGGTCGATATTCGGTGTCTGGATATGCTTCTGACCGTAGCAGGCAACATCACCGTAGCCCAGGTCGTCGGTTAGGATGAAGATAATATTGGGTTTTCCACTTGATGTCTGTTTCATTACCAAAATCTCCCTTTGACGTTAAGTTATTACTCTCGTTTTTTTAGTACATGCGGGCGTAAATCCACCTGCCATTTTTCGTTGACCACCTTCCCATGGTTTCTGTGGTACAGTTCACTTTCCACTTTCTGTACTAGTCAGCCTCACACAAACCAGTTCGTCATCGCTACGGGCATAGAGATAGTCACCGGCATATGCCGGGTGTGCCCATGTGCGACCGATGATTTTAGTGCGAGACTGTTCGATATAACCTTTGGGTGTGAATCTCGCCAAAATTAGATCGCCGTCGGAATTCAGAACCAACACCCTATCTGTATCACCTATCCACACCATGGTTGCCTGTGGGTTACTGCCCCTGGGAGTCATCTTGTTATCATCATCCCAGAGTTTCTCGCCTGTCTGCAATTTGAAGCAGGTCAGACCGTAAGATTTGTCCAGCATATAAACATAGCCATCTCGGTAAAGTGGTTGTGACATTAAACCGCGAAGATATTGGTTCTCCGTCCATATCAGCCTCGCGTCGCGCGGATTCTTACCGAGGCGAATGGCTTTTGAACCTTCCCAGTAACCGCTGACGAACACAAGTTCTTCTTGGAAAATTGGTTTAGCTATCGAGACGCCGTTTGTCACTTTGTATGGCACGGACCAATAGACCTCGCCTGTGTTTGGCGAAATGCCGAGAATATGCTCAGGCGTCCAGCAGATAATCTGCTCATGTCCCTCATGCTCAATGATGGTCGGTGTGCAGTAACCCGCTGGGTCATCCGAACTTCGCCATACTTCATTGCCACTGATACGGTCAAACGCCACCAGGCAGCCATTAGGCTTTGCGCCTATATGGGTGATAACCAGGTTCTTCCAGATTACCGGAGAAGCGGCGAAACCCCAGCGCGGACGTTCGGCATTTAGTTCAGCCACCGTATCCTTTGCCCAAATGATCTTGCCTGACGTAGCATCCAGACAGTGCAGATGTCCGACTGCACCCAGCGTGTAAACATGTCCCTCATAAACGGTGGGAGCCGCCCGCGGTCCACTGTCGTAATCGAGTTTTCTGTATTCAGCCTCGTAGGAATGTGTCCACAATGGCTTGCCTGTTTTCGAGTCGAAACAGAGAATACGCTCAACTTCCCTCGGCTCAATCTGCCTATCCATTATATAAACTCGCCCATTGGATACCACAACGCCCGAATATCCACCCCCGATGTTTTGACGCCAAATTACGGGCAATCCTTCCTTCGGCCATTCTCTCGGAAGCGGTGGAGCTTTCCATGTGCCGTCACCGCGCGGTCCTCTCCACGCTGGCCACTCCTCGCCCATTGCCGTATCCGCTACGACATGGCCGGTTTTCAAAACAAAATACAGAATTAATACTAAGACGACGCTAACAGGTATGTTACTTGAATTTTTCATTTTTGAATTCCTCTGTCGAAAATTAGACTTCCGAAGTCTCGAATACTTCGGAAGTCTAAATAATCCTACGGTTCGACGATGGCGCTAATGATAAGATGCTCAATCTCGTCCTCGCCATCGTTGATAAGTTGGTGCTTTGTCTTGGGTGGAAAATGCACCGCATCACCCGCGGTGACCGGATACTCTTGACCGTCAATCAGCATTTTGCCGCAACCTTTGATAAAGTAGTATATTTGCTCGACATTTTCGTGTTCGTGGTAATCAGATTTCATGCGTCCTTGAAGTACATGACGCGTGAAGTTGCTCAGTCCTCGCAAACACGCTGTTTCGGGCGGTTCGACGTTTTCTCTGCCAGAGTGTGTGAATATCGGCCAGATAATTGCGCTGTTATGCCCGACATAAGGTATTGCATTGCGCCAGTTTCGTATAATCATGATAACCTCCTGTTTTTATACCAATTGCAGTTTTAAATGGGCTTTTTCAAATCCCCCTTAAATCCCTCTTTCTAAATGGGGACTTTCTGTTCTGTTCCCTATTCGCATCAATCTAAGCCTGTAAATCAATTTACAGTCTTAGATTGCTTCGTTCCTCGCAACTTCGGCTAAAGTCGTCTCCAAGCCTGTCCTGAGCTTGCCGAAGGGACGACTAAATCTTCCCACGAGTCCACTTATAGTGGACTTTAGCTTCTTAGCCTTGAACTTGAGTTCAAGGCGATGGAATATACTGATTTCAAACTATCGCCGATGCACTTCTCTCAGATTAAGCCTTGCGTTTACGTTATCAGAGACGGCATTTGTCCATTCTACGTCTTCAACATTTTGCAGACTCATCAATGCCACATCCACTAATGAGTTGGAAAGCACATAGTTTAGCAGGAAGCTATCGAGGTCGACATCTGCCATTTTTTCGGGAAATGACAATCGCATCAATTTTGGGAAAGCGCTGCTGGTGGTGCTACGCATAAGAATGATGCCCATGTTCTGTGCTTCCGCTTCGGGCATGACGCCCAAAC
>JACKQG010005825.1_pt1 | contig 13352 bp, 10 predicted proteins | sample 8237621 | NCBI WGS metagenome assembly JACKQG01 (sample SAMN15677084, study PRJNA649215) | marine metagenome | biome: marine; feature: Black Sea; material: saline water; isolation source: suspended particulate matter (SPM) from the Black Sea western gyre | collected 2013-06-09/2013-06-10 | depth...
TTTAAGCGGGAATACATTGTTGAGATACATAGCTGGATTCCCGATTAAAAGATCTCGGGAATGACAAATCAAGATACTTGTTGGATTAAGGCAAAGATGCGCTGAAGTTATAAAAATAGTTATCAAACAAAGCTACTCAAACTTCAAAGAATACAAATCCGCGTCCTTCATCACAAATCGTAATCGAACAGGCTTGCCAATTAATTGACTCACATTAGTTCCATTTTTCCAAGAAACTACTTTCTCAATTTCATTCCCGATCAATGGCTGTGAATCATCTAACGTAAATTCAGGGAAAGGACTACCGTCTTCATCCAGAATTTCAACCCGGATTTCCCCGGCTGCTGAAGTCCTGAAATTTATTAATAATTTACTGCCTTTAAAAGTGAACAATTTTGTGATCATTTCACCAATTTGATACGGCGCTTTAACCGAAGCAAAACCATCCAACCGCATTGAATAGCGACGAACGTGCGCTGTCGGTTGCGCATAATCCTGATTCACATAAATTGACATTTCCACCGGGCTGGCTTGAACGACATTAAGCACTGGATAATTTGAGCGGGATACCCAATTTTGCAGACCGATGCCAGGACGAATAAAAGATTCCATGAATGTCCGATCATAAATACTTCCCCCACGCGAGGTCATAAAAATAGCATCGGAACAGTCTTTAAAATATTTGGGATTGACATTCAGCTTTTTCGCTTGTTCGTCTGTTAGCACCTGTCTTCCAGGCATAAATCGAGCAGCAATTGCCACATAAATATGCGGCGCCCGGAAGTAGGGGTGGGTCTGGTTTATATAAAGATGTTCATAAGGTGTATCTCCGAAACTCATTTTTTCCGGCTCTGTCCAGTTAATAAAATCTTTTGAAGTCGTCCGGCTCACGGTGCGGAATCCTTTGTAGCCATCACCAGTCCAGGTTCGAAAATAACAGACGTAACAATTTTCACTTTCAGACCAAAAAACGACATTCTGTGAATCAAAAATACCTTTTTTAAAAACTGGTTCATCCCGAAATTTTTTCCAGTGAATACCATCCGGGGACATAAAAGCAATTAAGCCACTTTTCTGTGTGCCGCCAAGCGCTTTGTAACGCTGCTCTGGAATTACACCTGGACGGGTATCTAAAAACGGACTGAAATTGTGGGTCACTGGCGCAGCATCTGCTAACACTACATTATTTTTTTCTGTTCCGTTTACCTCAAACAATCCTAACTCTGGTTTCCTCCAATGAATCCCATCATTTGATTCAGCGTAACAGGTTGTTTCTTTAGAGCTGCCATCTCGCCCTGCTTCCGGTAATCCCCGGTAATAAAGTTGAAATTTATCTCCATCATTGATCACAGTACAATATCCGCAGAAAGGACCTTCCCATGGTTTATCAAAATTGAGCACAGCGCCTTCATCCCTGGGTTCGTGAAGTATCAACCGCGTATTTTTCATTTGATCAATCAAGAAATAATCTATGAATAGTTCTCTTCGGGAATCAAGATTAATAGCTTGATGTAGTTTATTATCTGTAGCAAACAAAGTATTGGAGATAACAGTAGTAATTAGAATAAACAGATAAACGATAAAAATAAGTTTCTTCATGTTCTAAAAATCTCCTTAATGGTTTTGTTAAGATGTACAATTAATAAATAAAAACCCTCTTGTTTTGTTTCAAAGAAGAGGGTGTTCTTCAGGTTAAACCTTCCAGAGTCATAAAAAAAATCAGGTTAATAAATGCCAATAATCTTGTTTTGCATTAAAAATATCCACAATATAAACTGTTTTTGCATTATCATCAATTATATAAAAAATCAAATAATCATAGATCAGGATAATTCGCCTGTACTTTTCAAGTCTTTTAAAAGGACTTATTATTTTACCCCATAAAAAAGGATTTTTTGTTAATGTATCTAATTTTGCTTTAATTTCATCACGAAAATTATTCGATGCCGAAATGCTTTTAAGTTCCAAATCCTGAAGTATTTTTTCTAAATTATTTACAAATTCTACTGAATATCGAATTCGATATTTTCTCATTTATGCTCCAAAATACTCATAACTTTTTCTTCTGGGGCACCATCACTTTTTTTAAGCTTTTTCAGTATATTATCCAAATGATTTCCCAATGATGCATCAGCCAACAATCTTCTTAAATATTCAGTCGTCATTATTACGTATGGCTGTTCATCGTCTGATATTTCTACTGGCCCGGTTTTACATTCATTGAGTAAATCCTGTGGAAGTTCAAAAGACTTGGTTGACCTTTTTGTTAAAAGCATTTTTCAGCCTCGATATTTTCGTTTAAAAATATATACAATTTGTATAATTCAATTTAACATTTTTTTATTAGATAGTCAATATAAAAGTGAGGAAACAATCGATCACCTCCACTGAATTAACGCTTCATTCAACACACTTTCCACCCGCCTTCTCGGTTCATGAAAATAAATGAGACCATGGCCTGGCAGCATGATATCCGAATCCACTTTGGCAAATTTACGAAGTGATTCAATATAAATTTGCTTATTAAAATCAATTGAACCATCCCAACCAAAATCACCAACATTGAGTGTGCCGATCACGTCTCCGCTCACCACAATTTTCTTATTTTCATGATTGAATAAATATGCAGTGCAACCCATAGAATGGCCAGGAAAGTGCATCACTTCAATTTGAACACTAAACAATTCCAGTATTTCATTATCAGTAACTATTTGATCCACAGAGCACGGTTGAAAGGTTTTATGATAAAGATACCCGCAGCAACGCTCATCACCTTTGGACACCGCGTCAGCCGTTTCTCCAATTGCGATCAGTTTTACACCGCGTTTTTTTAGCAAATGTGCGCCACCTGCGTGATCGAGGTGGGGATGGGTCAAGAAACAATATTTGATCTGATTCGCATCAAGTCCCCAATACTCCATATTTGAAAAAATCTGATCCATCGTGTCCCCACAGCCACAGTCGAACATGATGAGTCCTTTTTCTGTTTTCAGAACATAGCTGTTACCATCATCAAACCCGGCATCAACTCCTGCCCAGGTGATACCGTTTAAATCACCGCTTACCTGGTATAAGTTTTTTAAAATCTGCATAACAAATTACCCGATTAATAGGTAACAATAACCTGTTTTTATTATTTGTCCCGATTTTGTCAGGTTTAAAATTTCTTGATAAGGTCTTCAACTTCTTGAATAAGTACAGATAAATTGCACCGTGAGAAACTTATCTTTGGTGCAGGGATGCGATGGCGTTTTATATTAGGCGGAATATGCTTATGATGAGGAAACGTAGATGACAAATCAGGATCTTTTGGGTGAGGAAAGTCGTCATACCAACACAAACGTTCTTTACGTTGATAAATCTCGTACCCATACGAAGTAATTAGACCAGCATCGAAATCCAATTCTTCCCTAATTCGAAGCCTAAAACCACGTGAGAAGAATATTTCTCCTTCAGCAATTCCTGTGTATGGACTATCAGACCATGCCGCTAAAGTAGAATGTTCGATAGTAGGTCGATTTTGCAGCACAGCAAGGAGCTTGCTAAATTCTGCAAGCGATGTCAAAAATTCAACACTCATTGTTTAGTAAGCCGGCTGAATACGCAATGCTTCAGCCACATTATATTGAGTGAGTTGTTTTTTGTAGGCATCTTTCCTCCTTTGCCATGTTTCATAAATACCTTTCCAACGACTAAAATCGGAACGAGTCTCATCATACTCATCATACATGGCTAATTTTCCGGACATCAGAGCCGTATAAAAATCATCGCTTAAAATGCCATACTTCTCCTCAAAAAGTGTTAGGCGGCGTTCAAGCAATTTCATCTCAACAACTAATTCATAAATGTTCATATCTAATTTATCCTTTGAAAATTGAGATTTTCTTCTGATAACAATAAATTAAATAAAAAAATTATACAATGCAACTGTTATTTTTAATCATTACCTTGGATATTAATTTTACTATTCTTCGCGTACCCTTCGGGTATAATAAGCTTTGCGTGGGAAATATTAAAATGACACATTCAAGATGTACCCCACTTCAGAAGTGGAGTACATCTATCACATTTAATTACTCAAATATAAACCCATGATAAAGCCCCATATAATAAGGTAAAAGAAAAACCGTTCCATCACCCAATCCTTGTCCATTCCCTCCCGTATTCAATCGCCAGGGATCATAATTATAGTGATTAAAATAACATTCATCAACAGGGATTACTTTGCCATTTACGCGATAACCTTTACCGTCGAAACTGCTTTCATCAAAGTTACGATTTGCCTCATGCAAACGCATAATATCAATACGATGATTGTTTTCATGGCGCCAGTTTCTTCTGTCTAAAGGGAATCGTTTCAGTTGCTCGATCGCGTCTTCCAGCCAGTCACCGCGCGGCGCTAATGGATGTGTGCCGTAAGTATTAGTGAAAGAAATATCCGAACACATTGCAGCATAAGTAAAGTTGAAAAACGGATTCATTTCCGGTTGTTCAATATGATAGCTCAAATTGAAAGATGCTGCAAAGCGTGATCGTCTTTCAGGATCGGTTTCATATTTTATTAAATTATAATATGCCATGAAAGCCATTTCATCATCCGATTGATTGCCAGTGCCGATTCCCCTCTGGAATTTTTGTTTCATCATATTTTGCATGTAGGAATGTTTCTCAATTAATTCATCTTGAATTTTTCGATATTTGGGATCCCCTGTGACGTGACCAGCCACTGCAAGATATGACAACATACTTAAGGAATTCAAGCCCCGCTCAATGAACCAGTTTTTGTCGTGATTCAATTCATAAGGATTAAATCGCGACCATCTCGTTGGTTTGCCGTCGTGATCAACTAACATAAAATCATGCTCGATTAAGTGGTCTGTCAATGCTTTGACATGGTTGCGAATGCGAGTTTTTTCTTCTTCAGTATCAGTCACTAAATCATAGTACAGCGCATAAAAGAAATAATGCCCGTCCAACTCATCCGAACTGGTATCTGTTTTCCAGTACCATTTGCCATCCTTACTTTTGGGCCAGCGCGGTTCAAAAACTTTCCACATCTTGTCACGATATTTTTGATTTCTGATATCAGCTTCAATTCTTCCCTCGTTTGGATTGTGACCACTGGTTGGCAGAATTGTCCGTGCCACAAAACCAGATGGTGGAGAGTGCTCTGCTCCCTGTGTTACATCTCCTAAAAACTTTAGTGCTTCGAATACTTTTTTCGCCCGTTTTTTTGCTTTGAGATCTTTTGTAGCAGCATAGGCGAAACATTCACCCGCTCCGTACATGCTTGTCCACAGACCATCGTTATCGCTGTCATGGTTGGACCACTTCGCTTTGTCGCCTGGTTTGTGAAGCCTGGCTTCAAGCACATAACCATAAGGTGTACGGCGATTATATTTATCGATTTCATCTTCGTACCACTTTGCTTTTTCAGCCAAAGTCATTGGTTTATGTTTGATAACCGCAACACCTTTTTTAGTGGCAAACCAGACGTTGCCTTTTTTATCAACAGCAATATCACGGACGTCATCATCTGGCAGCCAGCGCCTGCCCTGACGATATTCCCAGTTTTTTCCATCATAACGAATAGCGCCTTTTCGCGTTCCAAACCAGACAACACCTTTTTCACCTGCTGCGACAGCTGTAAAATCATTATATGGAAGTCCATCATGACCAGTGTAGAGTGTCCATTTTTTATCGAAACTTCCGACTCCCTGTGGTGTGGCAAACCAGATTCGGCTTTGTTCATCCAAAGCCACTCCCCGAGCATCGACCAATGCCCAGCTTCGCACGCCGTCTTGCGGAAAAATTGGAATCCAGCTATTTTGAGAATTCTCCTTTTTAAACAACGCTGAATTCGCAGCGGCCCAGATCGTTCCGTTTTTATCAACTGTTAGTTGTCGTATTTCAATATTTTCCAATCCAATTCGTTTTGGTTTGACTTGTTGATTTTTTTTATTCTGTTTAAATTCTATGGAATACACACCATCAGCAGCGCCAAGTAGTATTTTATCCAAAAATACCAAATCACCTGAAACAAATAATGTTTTAAATTTCTTTGGTAAAATTAGTTCATTTTGAATACCTGTTGAGTTGAGAACGTGGATTGCTGTTTGCTGATTATTTGAGAGCGCAGCAATTTTGTCCCCTTGTGCAGAAAGAAACAGAATTGACCTATTTTCAAGCTCTTTAATCGAACTCCATTTATTGTTTGAAAAAACAGCCAGTCCGTTTTCCGTGCCTGCGTAAATATCACCATTTTCTGAAACTGCGACAGCATTGATTTTTTCAGTTGGCAATCCATCTTTGGTTGAATAAAATGTTCGCACTTCTTGTTGAAATGTGCCGACTTTCACTCCATTTACTTTTCCCTGAAGTGAATAAATCAAAAATAGTGAAAACAATAGCAAACTGATTATAAATGTTTTTCTCATCATAAATCCTCCATAAATAAAAAGTGAGATATATGTAATAGGATTACTCCATTGTTATTCTTATCTTCTTCAGCACAACAATCCTCACCGGCCCCATCAAACCCGATGCAGGTAATGGCTCAAACCCAATTTCAGGTTGTTTCCGTGATGAAAAAGATGTTGTGCCGCTGCCGAATCTTTTTGTTAAATGCTCTGGCACTGGTGGCGCTTCTTTGAAAGCAGAAACTCTATTGATGTCTGTATTTGTAACCCAAATGACCAATTTATTCAAACCTGGTTTTAGAGCCTCTGTCACATCGAGGACCTGATTACGCATCCAAACGGTACCAATTTTTTCTTCATTCAACGCCACATCTGAAATGTTTCCCATTTTTCCGAGATCAAGTTCCAAAATATGATTTTCTGCAATATAACTATCTGGCAAATTAAATTCAATAGTATATTCCACTGTACCACTGAAATTTTTAGTATCCAGATCATCTGTCCACGATGTTAAAAAAGTTTGTTGCTTTTTTAAATTATTGGGGAAGTCTTTCCCAACAAAAGAAAGCTGCCATGTCCCATTGACAAAAAACGGGCTGGGGATATTGTCAACAGATTGAGTTTTTGAAATTATTTCATTGCCTATTTTTACATCGGTGGAATAAATGCCATTTTCCCTTGCCAATGCGAAAATTTCATTTTTCGATACTTCTTGAATATTAAAAAAATCTGTTTTTAAAACATGATCGTTCTCGCCTTTATCAAAAACAAGAATCGTTGATTCATAGGGCGCCAAATTTAAAGGCACTTTGGTTCCGATTTCATTTTCTGAATAGTAAAAAAGCTGGTTGATGTTTCCATCATAAGGATTCCATTCCCAAACGGTTCTATCTTTCACGCGAAAAGTAATTGGTTTTGTGCTCCAGCGATCCTGAATATTGGTTACAAAATAGACATCAGCGTTATCAATTTTTCGATGCAAGAAAGTGAGTCCATTATTTTTCCGAATTCCCTCATACGCAAAATCGATCCCAAAATCAGGGCGAACATGTTTTTGAATTGTTTTGAGAAATGGATCCAACATGCTGCTTCGCTTATCCCACCAAATTCTTCTGTCGATAACATTTTTCAGGTAATATGATTTCCCTTCCCCAAAATTTACTGTTCCCACTCCATCCCTTCCATGGGGTTCAGTAAACATTTTTTTAACAATCATCTGAACCTTTTGGTCATTCTTTTTGAAATTACTAAAACCTGTGGAATATTCAGGAACCCGGTCAAATGCGATTACAGCTCCGCCATTTTGAACGTAACGTTGAATAACTTCCATTGTATTCAAAGGCAGCGCTTTTATATTAGGAAGGAGCAAAACTTTATATTCCATGTTTCTGATTTTGATTTTACCATCTTCAAACCGGGCGATATTCTGCAAAGCATCATCGTTAAGCAAATCAAAATCATAACCATTGGACACCAACAAAAATCCCAACTCTCCCCAGTCAAATTCTCGTGTCCATTTTCTGGGATTCAGTACATTTAGTGTCCACTGATTTGCCAGCGGTGAATAGACCGCAATATCCGGTGCAAAATCACCCTGACGCAGCAGGTATGAGCAACGCGCAATGTATTGGGTTAGCAAGTGATAATACTTCCACCAAACATTGCTCGGATTAACTTGTGGCGCCCAGGGCATTCTACGCGAGGGCGCTAAATCCCGCTCCGGTAAAAAACTGTAGCCGTGATTGTAGAATTTATTTGCCCCGGTGCGCAGGAAACCGTCAGTGGCAATTTTGAGATCTTCCATTGTTGCACGATAGCGTTCCCAGTGCATAAAAGTATAAGCTTCCACTGAAACAACTTTTCTTCCATAAATATGAGCACCAGAAGTAACATATTTTTTGGGTCCAATTCGGGTGTCGAACCAATCTGCCTGGTCTTTTTCTCCGGGAGTTATTTCCGTTTCAGGAATGTGCGTGATACCAGCAGCTTCAATATTATCCGTTGTAAAACCGTAAGTTTGAATTCTACCTTTGATGCCGTTCGACTCGCACCAATTCAGGAATGTTTTGAAAAACGCTTCCATTCCCTGGTGATGCAAAAACTCATTCACATCATAACGGATTTTTGGAGAGATTTCTCCGACTTCCCACCAGATTGCTGGGAGGTAAGAAGTAAGATCATATCCCTTGAATTTCACAAATTCTTCCAACAATCCTGTTGACCAGTAAATCCCGCTGGCTAAATTGGGTAGTTCAAAACTGTCGCAGAATAGCGATTCTAATGTTTTTCCAAATTCTTTACCCACTGCTTTTTTTATCCTGCCACCCAAATATTCACAATAGCGCAACATGGCGCCTTTGTTAAAATGATCCACCGCATCTGAATGATTGTGCTTTGCCAGCCAAAAACACATTAATTTCCAATGCCCTTCAGGCACCTGCCATTCTAATTTTTTCCCCCTTACTTTGGAAGTAAGTTTGATCAGTGTCTGCTCGTCAATTCGATCATCAATAATTTTACCTGCGACGACTGCTAATAATTTCTCATCACCTGAAAGATAGGGATGATAAATTTCCCACGACCGTTTTGTCTTGGTAAGTTTGTCAGGCAAGGTGCCATGAAATATTTGCGGTCCCACAAGATCAACCGAAGTCGGAATCATGTCCTTACTTTTATCCTCCTCCGGCACCCACTCGCCGCCAATAATCCATCCAGGGCCACCAAAATTAAGTGAAACTTCCATGCCTAATCGTTTGGCTTCTTTGACAGTATGTTTGATCATTTCCATAAATTCATCGGACATAAACTTTACGCCACCTTTTTCATATATAGGAGACATGGTAATCTGCTCAACACCGCGAATGCCAACCTTGCGCATTTGTTCCAGTTCCCAGGTTATTTCCTTTTTATCCACTGGATTACCGGGCCACCACCAGCGGGTGTGAGGCCAGCAGTCCACGGGTGGATTTTGGAAATTAGCTTTGATTTCTTTTAGGGTTGGATTTCCGATTGCACACAATGTTTGAATCTGAAATACGATCAGGATTAAAAAAAAGAAATAGGAATTAATTTTGGTGATTCTATTCATAATTTTCTCCAGTTTCGGAGTGCAATCCCTTTATGGATTACAAACGAATCGCATAAAGGCGATTCACTCCGAATTTTAATTATTTGATCCACTCAACAAACTCAATAATATTATTATCCGGATCAGTAATATAAAGCCACTTCACCATGCCTGGAATTTCCAGCGGACCTTTAACAATCTCAATTTTTTTATCTTCCAGTTCAAGAACAAATTGATCCAGATTACCACATTTTAGTGCCAGATGAGGACAATAAGGTTCTTTTACTTCGGAATTTTCACTTGGTATCAGTTGATTATTTTCATCCAACAATTGAAGCAACTCCAAATTACCGCCTTCCAACTCTAAAAATGCAAAAGCTTCGTGGTGATCTTCATCCACTGTTTTTGAAATTAGCCTCAATCCTAAAATATCTTGATAGAATTTAATAGCTCTGTCCAGTTCTGTAACTCTGAATGCAAAATGATCGACTTGCGTAGGCATTATTTTCCTCATTATTTTCTACCACGAATTGCACTAATTTCCACGAAAAAAATTAGTGAAATTCGTGTAATTCGTGGTTAAAATTTTATTATAAACGTCTTTATCTCAAACGGCTTAATATCAAACCTGAATTTATTACCATCAAAATCAATTGATGTTTCCGGTTCTTCCAATAAATTACATTCTATTACATTCTTTAATTGACAGCCAAATTCTAATTCAACTTCTCCCAGTTGGTTGAAAGCTTCATAAATCCGCACAACAATCCCCTTACCATCTTCTGCTTTCTTAACTGTTTCGATGATCACATTTTCCCGATTCACTCTGACCAAAGAAAATTCCCTGCTTTCATTGGTCAACTTCGGGATAAGCGGATAATTCAATTCATAAGCTGCCTGCACAGTTCTTCCCTGCTGCCAGTTCCCGCCATGGGGATAGAGCGAATAGCAAAAACTGTGAAAGCCGATGTCCGCATTGGGATCAGGATCTATGGCTGATTTGATTAATGTCAATCTCATAACATTTTCTTTAATGTCGTAACCATATTTGCAATCGTTCAACAAACTCACACCGTAATCACCTTCGGAGAGATCAGCCCATTTCTGTGCCGGCACCTCAAATCGTCCCCAATCCCAGGCAGTGTTCCAGTGAGTTGGTCTTTCGATGCTGCCGTAGGGAATTTCATAAGTTGCTTTGTTGGCGTGGATATTCAGGGGGAAAGCGACTTTGAGCAATGTTTGCTGCTGCTGCCAATCTATCTCTGTGTGAAAATCGATGCGAGGAATTTGGTCATAAATATAGAGATATTGTTTTATTTCCGATTGCAAGAATTTCCTTTTCAAAATAAGTCCGCCGCGAATTGGCCCGGTTTCAACAACTTTGATTTCTTCCAGTTCAGTTAGCTCGCTACATTTGTCCTGGTAAAAAATATCAATATCCCAGGCGTCATTTGTCAATGGTTGATCTTCAAACACTTGAAAAAGATTTCCTGTTTTCCCCTGTGCGATAATTTCCCTGTTGAATCGTTTATCAAATATCGAAGTAATTAATCCGTTCTGATTTAGTTTGATGATAAAAAATTGATTTTCCAATTGTTCAGCCGAAATACGCAAGCTTGTTTCAAATGAAGGAAGAGAAGACTTCTCCTCTACATCGCAGGTAATAAATCCCATTGATGGCGCTTCAACACAATTAAACAGGATTTCCTTATTGTTTTTGATAAATTGAAATGGGATCATGTTTCCATTATTATCCAATAGATTAAAATTAACAGGAATATTTTCAATTGGCAAACTAACAAGGTCGGAGCGCTCCCACGAAAGCGAATTAAACGTTACTAATTTATCTTTACCACCCGAGACGTCGTCTGCCGAACAAATCTGGTGCAAAGCATTTTCAAGATGGCGTGAACCAATCTCGTTTATCTGTTCATAATCCTTTTCGCAGTCTTGATAAACTTCAGGGATTGATGAACCGGGCAGAATATCATGAAACTGGTTCAACAGGATTTTCTCCCAGCCGGCATTCAACTCTTCTTGCGGATAGATTCCTGTTTTTATAAAATCAATAGCCGCAAATAACTCAACATTATGATACAATAGTTCAGCTTGTCGATTGTGTTTTTTAATTTTTGCTTGTGAAGTATAACACCCGCGGTGAAGCTGTAAATACAATTCATCATTCCAAACCGGCAGTTTTTCAATACGATTTTCCAAAGCATCAAAAAACATTTCTGCCTGATCCTGGCGATGCCGGGGTAAAGATTTCATATAATCGAATCGTTTGGCATTTTCCTGCATTTCCGGGGTGGGACCACCACCGCCATCACCCCAGCCGAATGAAAGTAAAACTTCCCGGTTTTCTTTTTGCTGTTGATAGTTATCCCAGCAGCCCTTTAATTTTTCGGGAGTCAAATCCACGCTATAATCACTCCATCCCCGTGGGTCCGGTGTTGTGATCATGTGTACCAGAATTTTCGTTCCATCAACGCCTTGCCACCAGAATGTGTCATACGGATATTTTGTGAATTGGCACCAACTCAATTTTGTGGTCATGAAATATTTCATACCACATTTTTTTATGATCTGCGGCAGCGAATAACTGAAACCAAATCCATCCGGCAGCCAGACGACTTTCACATCTTTGTTAAACTCTTTTTTAAAATAACGTTTCCCAAGTAAAAACTGGCGCACCAAAGATTCTCCATTGGGAATGTTACAATCCGCTTCAGCCCACATACCACCGGTTACTTCCCACTGACCACTTTTTACTTTTTCTTTCATGCGATTAAAAAGAGATGGGTAATTTTCCTGAACATATTTATAAAGCTGGGGCTGACTTTGCAGAAATCTAGAATCCGGGTAAAGCTCCATGATCCGCAACACATTAGCAAAAGTTCTCCCTGCTTTTTTTATACTATGCTTTACCTGCCACATCCAAGCAATATCAAGATGGGCGTGCCCGCAACTGACAACTGAAGGCAAATCTGTTTTATCCGGTTTTTCAGAATAGAGATTTTTGACAATATATTCATTGGCTTCGTTGATTGAGTCATAAAAAGCTTGCTCACCCATTTGCAGAAAATCTACCTTTAATAGAGACATTTCCAGCAAATTAAACAGTACTGGAAATTCGGTATGCTGTTCTCCGATTGCTTGCATTGTTTCAAAAACGATTTTTAAATTGTAATAAAAGTTTTCCACATCTTCTGATACGGCAACCAAATCAGCCTGCTCAAATTTGTGCAAATGTCTTTCCAGCCCGCTGAATGCCTCAATTGCCAGAATATGTTTTTTGTCCGGTTTCACTTTATCCCAAATAGGAATTTCATTGCGGCGGATGTCAACGCTTTGCAAAGGTTCGCCATCAAGATAAATCATCAATTCATATTCCCGGTAATCTCCACCTTCGCTTGCTTTAAAAACAAATTTTTTGCCCGGCTGAATGATTATTTTCAATTTCTCTGTAGCCCATTCTTCTGAGATATTCAGTGGAATCCGAAACCAGCAGGTAACATCTCTCCCACCCCATTCCTGGCCAACAGAAAATAATTCCCAGGTGCTGTCATCAAAATCAGGTTTTTCTGCGCCATCTATTTCTCCTGTTTTGAAACGTATATTCTCCAGAGAACAAATTTTTGTATGAATATGTTCTTTAATCGCTTGAATTTTTTTTTTAAAATTTTTTGTTCTGATTTCGGTGTTGGTCATTATTCGTGTTTGCATAATTTATGTTATCCTGGTTGATTAGAGTCCATTTCAAAAAGAGCCAAACCGCTAATTAGTGTCTGTCCGAGCAGTTGGTAATTATAAGAATTATAATAAGTTAATGGTGTTGTCAATTGTTCTTATTTAACTCATCCCCC
>JACKQG010005826.1_pt1 | contig 13348 bp, 9 predicted proteins | sample 8237621 | NCBI WGS metagenome assembly JACKQG01 (sample SAMN15677084, study PRJNA649215) | marine metagenome | biome: marine; feature: Black Sea; material: saline water; isolation source: suspended particulate matter (SPM) from the Black Sea western gyre | collected 2013-06-09/2013-06-10 | depth...
CGTTGCTGTACGGTATGTGGCAGGACGAGCAACCCATGCCACGATAGTCGCCGCGCACGTGTCGCCCTTTGACCGCGTGGTGGCACCGCAGGCACTGGTTTCTCAAATAGGTGAAGGCCGCCAGTTCCGGTTTCTCGACCAACAGTGCAGGGTCAGCGGGCGCGTCGGGCAGTCGCGTGAGCTTGTCGACAAAGACCTGGGGTTCGAGTTTCCTGAGTCGTTCCATGTACGACCGATAGGCTTTCGTTCCAAGCCGGTCCAGAGGGTCTTCCGGGTTCGCCAAGTCGTAGTTGCCCCAGAAATGCTCGTAGCCGGACTTCGCACCATACTCGCGGTGAAAGGACCCGAACGCCCAACACACGCCATGGATCTTGCCCGCCTCGGTCATCATCAGGCTGTGCCACTGCGCGCCTGTATGATCCGCATGGCATTGGCCGCAGGTTTCCTCGTTGATCCACGAACTGCCCGGATCGGGATAGAAGTCGCCGCCGTGAGCCTCTTCCTTTTCTTCGGCGGTCGGATCGCCACCATGGCAGACGATGCACCCGTCCGGGTCGTCCACTCCCTCGCCCCACTCGATGATCTCGGCGAGCATCTGCGAGCCCTTTTCGCGGATCAGTTCAATCCCTTCATGGCATTTCATGCAGCCGGACGGGGTTTCTGGGGACGGAGGTTCCTGTGCCATCACGGACACCCAGGTGACCACGATCGATCCCATTGCCGCCAGTCCCGTTGATCGACTGATCATTACGCCCCTTCCGTTCGAAACTCCTGCATTTGGCTGCAGCTCAGCCGCGTCGGCTGCTCGTGATGGCGAATGCCCTGCCTCTTGCCCGAGCCGTTCCTCAGTATAAGAAAAAGATAAACGGCGAACCATATCATCAAAGGGTCTTGATGCGTTTCTTTTGGGAACGCGGTTGGCACAACAAGCTCAATCGACAAGCCAGAACAACCCAAGTGAGGTATCCAGAGAGCCGGTTTTGTTGACGCGGAAGCATAAATGAACGTAGAATGATCAACGTAGGAGGCATCGACAGCCGATGGCACAGACGCCAACGGACTGCGCAGGGGCAAATGCCGGGAATTGAGGAGAGTGTGATGTCACCAGGACGCATATTCACATTGGTGGCTGTTTTGCTGCTGGCCGTGCAAGCGCGCACTGGCTACGCCCAGTTCGGAGACGGATCGCCGCAGGACTGGCAGTCCTATGGGACGGGCGGTGTCTGGGGCGGCTTCTACAACGGCTACAACGGCGGTGTGCCGGGAATGGGCTACTTCCCGGGAAACATGAGTCTGGTCGTGAGCCAAACGCAGGAGCAGCACGAGCAGATTGCCGACTTGTTGGACCAGTTGCGTCGCATGCAGGGCACGCAAGTGCAGATTACCACGCCCTTCCATTCGCTGAACGACAGTTACTACGAGCGCATCGGGGCGGACTTCGACTTCAGCTTCAAACCAGGCGGGAATGTCGTCGGCTTGGATCAGTTCGGCAACCAGACCTCGGATGGCAGGGTCCATTTCAACCAAGGCGGCTTTGATTCCGCATTGCCGCAGTTCGGCGGACACGATGCGTCGACGGACGCGACGTTTGGCTTCGGGGGCGCTGGTGGGAAGTTCAGCCCCTCGTTGCGGTTTGCGGCGGGCCAAGGCAGCAATCGCAGCCACGTGATGCAAGCTCCGACGGTCGTGATGCACGATGGCCAAAGAGGTTTCGTCAGCGACACTTCAATGCGTCCGTTTGTCACCAGCGTGATTCCCGTCGTAGGGGCACGCCTGCCCATTATCCCGATGATGCCACCCTCGCCGCCGATCAGCCCTGTGAAACAAGCGCTGGCCCGCATGGAAGCCGAAAAACGACTCGCCCAGCAGGCACAACCCAGGGCAGAACGCAGGATTCCGCGCGAGCAACCCCGGTTGGATCCGATCGACGATCCTGTGGCGGCGCGACACGACGACGGAGCTCTGCTTTTGGGCAAAGATCGACCGGCCCCGGAAGGAGACGACAAGCCGCTGATTTTGAAAGGCCCATCCGGTTCTGCCGATGAAGGCAAAGCCGCTGGCCACAACGATCAACAGGCACAGGCCGACGCCGCTCGGCAACGGGAAATCCACTCGCGCGTTGAAAAAGCACGCGGGTATGAAGAAGCGGGCAAAGTGGACATCGCCAAAATCTACTATCAGCAAGCTGCCGCGCGTGCCGACGGTGAACTGAAGAGAAAGCTACTTGAAAAGATCCGGGCCCTCGGCAACTGAGTATGTTGACTACTTATTTCGGCTTGCTGCTGTTTATCTCCCCGGCGCTTCTGCTGGGCATCGTGGCTCAGATTTGGGTCAAATCGGCATACGCGCAATCGCGACAGGTTCCTGCGGGGATGAGCGGCTTTGCCGCGGCTCGACGGTTGCTCGACTCGGCCGGCTTGAAGAACGTCGGAATCGAGCAGACACCAGGCTATCTGAGCGATCATTACGACCCACGCCACAAAATGCTGCGTCTCAGCAACGACGTCTATCACGGCCGTTCGATGGCGTCGGTTGGCATCGCCGCTCACGAAGCCGGTCACGCCATCCAGGACGCCCACCGCTACGCGCCGCTAGTCATCCGCAACGCCGCGGTGCCGGCCGCCGGGTTTGGCAGCAATGCAGGCATGATGCTCTTGATCCTGGGAGCGATTTTCAATCTGAAGCCGCTGTTACTGTTCGGCATCGTCCTGTTCAGCGTTGTGGTCATCTTCCAGGTTGTCAATCTGCCGGTGGAGTTCAATGCGAGTGCAAGAGCAAAGCGGCAGTTGGCCGGTTTGGGCATTGTCCGCGATCAGGACATGTCCCACGTGAATCGAGTGCTGAGCGCCGCTGCATTGACCTACGTGGCCGCCACGTTGCAAGCCATCCTGACGCTGTTGTACTTCATCCTGAGATACGCCGGTTCGAGCCGCGACTGACCTGTTCGTAGTACCGGCTTCAGCCGGCTCTCTCCGCCTGAAGGCGGGGCTACCAACAAATGCGTTGACAGACGGAATCACTCGCCCAGTTGATGGATCGTGTTGTGGATCTTCCCGTCGACGAACTCTCCGCCGGCGCCTTTGATCGAGTACTTGATCTCCATACACCACGTCGGCTTGATATCCGGGATCTTCAAGAAGACGGACCGACCATCGTCGGATAGAGTCGCGTCTGTGATCTTCGATGGCTTCTCGTTGATGTGGTCCGAGCCGTAGTTGGCAGATCGGTGAAGCGTCCAAGTCTTGACGCCATAGTTACTTACGTCCGTTGCCGACTTCCGGTCCAGCGTGCCGCTGAACGTCACCGTGATGCCGTCTTGCCGGGCGTTCAGGCCGATCGGCAAATGTACCGGTTTGCCCGTGTAACGCACTCGATAGAAGCCGCCGGGTTGGTGCTGGTTTCCCGCCCACGCAAACATGCCGCACGCGTAGAGCTGACCGTTGTCCGGATGAAAGCGACCGCGCATCACGCCTGTTGGAAACAGGGGGATCGGCAGTTCGCATACGCCGCCCTGCAAGCGGGCTCCCGCCTTCTCGTGCGGCACGACGTAGATCTTGCCGTAGCCGTACGAAGTATTCAGCAGTGTCCCGTCCAATGGCCCCCAAGCTTTGCTGTCCACCCACATCAATTCGGCCGGCGAGCGGTCCACGGCGTTGGTGATCCAGCACAACGGAGGCTCCATGGCATCGTCCGACGGGTCCGTCACGTCATGGTAGCCCCAGAAGTTGCCGTAGTATCGGCCCTCGCCGCGAATCCAGTTGATCCGGTTCTTGGGCATCCAATGCCCCTCCTGATCCGTTATGAAACAGGTGCCGTCCGGATTCACGCAGACGCCGTTCGGAGCACGAAATCCCCGCGCCAAAATTTCAGTGGACGACCCGTCTTTGCTGACGCGCAACAGTGTGCCGTGCTGCGGCACCAGGGCCGTCTTGGCGTGTCGAGCCCCTTTGGAATAGTAGAAATTGCCCTCGGCGTCGGTCTGCAGGCCCATGGCGAATTCGTGGAAGTGTTCGGTCACTTGATGGTCGCTATTGAAGTTCTCGTAGAAATCAATTTCGCCGTCACCGTTTTGATCGTTCAGAATCACGATCTGATCGCGACATGTCACGTAGATTCGGCCGTCGACGATCTTCAAGCCGAGCGGTTGAAACAGGCCCGATGCGATTCGCTGCCATGTCAATTCGAACAGCCCCGGTTCTGCTGCATCGGTCGCATCGCTCCCGCTTTCCGCCGAACCTGTTCCGGCGGGGGCCTCTAGTTCCGGCGCGATGCCGCTCACCAGCCACACGCTGCCGTCCCAAGTGCACACGGCCGCCTGCCTACCGTCCGGGAAAAAGTCGAATCCAGTAAAACGCGTCCGGCACGACCAGGGATTGCGTGCCGGGTGCGTCAGTGTGTCGACCGCAAACGGACCATCGTCCGATCCGCGTATGCCCTGCGTGGTGAGCTTGTCGGGCCAACGCGGCGGGCCGCCTTCGGTCAGCGGCCGCAAGTCGATCGGCGACAGCGTGTCGGTCATCGCAGAGACAACCGATTTGACCTCGTCTCCGTCTGCCGGCGAGGCAGTCCATAACACGAAGTTCAGCGGTGCGGCGCCGGCCGGTATCGTCAGTCGGAGATCGCCCTCGTCGTTGGTGGACCACGTCGCATCCGGAATCGCCGGGCTCAAGCCGGCGACGATCGCTCCTTCGCGTCTGGCATCCCCGGCTCCCTTGATAACACGGCCGTCGTGGTTATTTCCTGTCACATCGCGCACGGTATCGTCGCGCACCACGTCAAGCTTCCAGTGGGCCACGAGGTCTTTGTCGCTCGCCGCGTCGGAGCCAATTGAAGCGACCTCCTTGTCGTCCAAAGTCCGCCGAAAAAATCGCACGTCCGAGATTTGGCCGTCGAAGTGCGATTGCGAACGAGGGAAATTGGACGACGTGAACCCTACTCGCACGACATGACCGTTGACATCCGCACTCGGCTTCAAGCGGCCTTCGCCCTCAAGCTTCCCGTCCACGTACAGACGCACATCGCCGTTTTCGTTTTGCCAGGTCATGACGATGTCGTGCCAGCGATCGTCATTCACCGATCGCCGAGACTGCACTGCGCCCACCCAACCGATGTCGAAAGTTAGCTTGCCGCCCCGCACGAACAGAGTCTTGCCATCCGCTACCCAGGGACCGCTCGGTGCCGTCTTACAGAAAATGCTGCCCCCTTGCCGCGTCTTGATGCGGGCACAGATCGAGTAGTCGCTGTGCGTAAAGTCAAAATCGTCCGCAGCGGTCACTTCGACGTTCGTCGCTCCATCAAAATGCAGAGGCGCGACGTCGCTTTGCACCTGCAGCGATTCAACCTGCCCCAAGACAACCATGTCCGAATGAAACGCTGTCGCCGCCAGTGTCTCGCCGCGAGGATGACGCGCCACCTGCAGGGCCAGATCTCTGTCACGAGGGCCGATGTTCAAGTTGCGGGCAAAGACCGGGCCCGTTCCGGTGATATGCAGGCTGGGCATCTCCAACACGTCAGTTTCGCCCACCGTGTACGCGACGATCACTTGATTGCCGAAATGATAGAGGCCCTTGTAATGCGCCCAATCGCGCGGCAGCGGGCCGTACGGCCGATCGTCTCGTCCGCGCAGACGCGGGTCCTCGAAGCCGCCATCCTCCGGATTGCCCCAGCCCGGAGCGGTTGGGTTGGCGAAATGCACTTCGCCGACAATCCGCGGATGGATCGCGTGCTTGCCATTCAGCATGATGGCGTTCCAGTCGATGAAGCCGCTGCCGCTCCAGGCGGCAGCCACACGCATCGTGTCGTGATCGTACAGCATCCAGTACTGGCCCTGCGAGACGCCGCCTGGCCCGGCATCCAGACGCACGGCAATTCCCTTGTAGGCAAAGTTTGATGCGTCGTTACCGACCTCGTACGAGGCGATCAGATTGGGGCCGTAGTCCATGCTTACCCACGGCTCGGCGCTCGACGGTTCCGGGCCGCGGGTGGTTCCCTCCGGCAACGCCGCGAGGTAAGTGTCGTCGATCGCGCCGTACTGCGTGGTGTTGTACGGCTTCAGGTACTTCTCGCGGACGTAGTGGATCACATCGTACTTCTGCTTGGGCACCATCCAGCTCTGCGCCACCATCATTCCGTAGCCATTCGTGAGCGTCTGGTACATGCTGTGCGGATCGCTGCCGTTCTTGAACTTGTCCGAAGCAAACTTCAACGACGTGGGCAGCGAACCGGGTTCATCTTTGGTGCCGTGGCAGTTGACGCACAGCCGGTCGTAAATGGCCTCGCCGCGTTTGAGACTCTCCCCGCCCAAGTCGGCAATCATCCCAGCGTGGTCGATGATCTTCTCGTATTCCGGCAGCGGCCGCGCGGCATACAGGGATGCAACGGCCCGGAGTTGTCGAGCGCGATCCTGCCCTTTGTCGGCGATCTCCAGCAGATACCGGACCAGGTCCAAAAACTGCTGGCGTCCGGCCAATCCGTTGACCAGCCCCGTCGGCATGGCGGACACTTTCCCGTGGAACCGCTCGTCGATCTTTTCGGCGGGAATCGTAATAATCTTGCCGTCTTGCGCCGGATCGCGAAGCACAAGCTCGTCCGTGCGGTCTTCGGCCAACAGACCCGTGAGCGTCCGGCCTCTGTCCGTGATCACGACGACCGACTCGTAGCCCTTCTTGATCGCCTTAGAAGGGCTTAGCAGAGACTCGACAAAGTGCGGATCGGTGACGTCCTTGTCGGGCTTAGTCAACTCTGGGCCCAGGGGCGACGCCTCTCCGCCCGGATCGTGGCACTTGATGCAAGCCAGATGCGGCTGAAAAAACGCAATCGCACCACGAGTGACATCGCCCTGTTCTCTTGCAGCGCGTGCCAACGCCGCCGAGTCCTCTTTCTGCAATTGCTGCTCAAAAGTCGAAGGCGTCCCGGCTCCATCTTGGGCGATTCCCACGTTGTTCGCGAAGCAGAACAGGATTCCAAGAATTGCGGTTGCGTATTTTCTCATATGCGACTGTTCTGTCAGAACTTGGGGGCGTTTTGCGTGCTTCAGATGCCGTACCCAATATTCAGCTACGCATTGCCTATGTTCTCCAAAACCTCCGCCGCCCGCAAGGCGACATACTGGTTGCCATACTCCAGCAGCCCAGCCAAAGCAGCCGATGCCTTCCCCCGCTCGCCTCGCTTCTTCCTACTGGCCACCGTACTTTGCAGCCGCCTAACCGGTGGGTTATCATGGTGCCTTTCATGCCCGTAGCTGCTGTAGCAGGCCGGCAAAACGCTACTCATCAGGCAGTAGTCCGTATCAAAGGAGCCTTCCATGGAACTGGCGATCGTAGATGTCGTGGTTTTTCTAGTGTTCCTTGTGGCCGTGATTGCCGTCGGCATCTCGGTGAGCCGGGACGAGAAAGATAGCGAATCCTATTTCCTCGCTGGCCGAGGGCTTTCTTGGTGGCTCATCGGGTTTTCGCTCATTGCGGCCAACATCTCGGCCGAGCAGTTCGTGGGAATGTCGGGACAGGCGGCTAGGGATTCAATCGGCTTGGCCGTCGCCAGTTACGAGTGGATTGCCGCGGTGACGCTGGTGGCCGTTGCGTTTTTCTTTCTGCCCAAGTTTCTGCGAAGTGGCATTTACACGATTCCCGAGTATCTTGAGTACCGCTTCAACCACACGGCGCGGACCATCATGTCGCTGCTGATGGTCGTCATCTACGTCGGTGTGACGATTGCCACGGTAATCTATCTGGGGGCCAAAGCCGTTGATCCGCTGTTCACCGGTACGGTCTTCGGGATTCCGTTGGACATCAGCACCCTGTCATGGATCATCGGGATCGTGGCAGCGATCTACGTAATGGCGGGCGGGCTGAAGGCGTGTGCGTGGGCCGACCTGATTCAAGGGTCCGCCTTGATCGTGGGCGGAGCGGTCATCATGGTCCTGTCGTTCATGGCGTTGGACAAGCCGGGTGATTTCGAAGGCATCGACGCGGCGGCGGTCCATGAGACCCTGGGCGTCGACCAGAACGACTCCTTCGCGGAAAAGTTCCAAGTTCTCAAGCAGAAGAAGATGCACATGGTCTTGCCGCGGGAGAATACGTTTCTGCCTTGGACGGCCTTGTTGTTGGGCATCTGGATTCCCAACTTCTACTACTGGGGGTTGAACCAGTACATCATGCAGCGAACGCTGGGTGCCCAGTCACTGGCACAGGGCCAAAAGGGCATCGTTTTTGCCGCCGCGCTGAAGCTGGTCATTCCGTTTTTCGTGTGCATTCCCGGCATCATTGCGTTCAGTCTTTACAGCGAGAAGATGCAAGAAAACGCCATGACTGACGAACGGCTGAACGCGCCGGTTCTGGAACGATTCGACGAGGTCCGGGGAGGCTCGGCGGCGGCGAACAAGGTCTTCCCGTTCGATGGCGACTTCGCTGAACTGCACGCGGCCCAAGCGGAAGAGATCCTGGCCTTCAACGTGGCAGTGGCAGGCGTGGAGATTCCCGAAAACGCCGCGCCAGCCGATGTTCGAGCGGCCACGGTCCAGTTTCTCTCAGAGAAAGATCTGGACTTCAAGAAGAAAGTCGACGAAGGTAAGGAGTTCAGCCTGACCGACTTGAACGCCAAGGCGATCGCGTTGGCCACCGGGGAGAATCGTCCTGCCTGGCAACGGATCATTTCCGGCGAGGAATCCGCCGTAGAGAAACAACAGGAACTGATCGGATACGATTACGACGGCGCCTTTCCTCTACTGATTCGCTATCTGACGCCGCGCGGTTTGAGAGGATTCGTGTTGGCCGCGCTGATGGGAGCAGTGATCAGTTCGCTGGCGTCGATGCTGAACGCCGCATCCACGATCTTCACGATGGATATCTACCGGGAATACATCAAGAAGGATGCCTCCCAAACCAACCTGGTGTGGGTCGGTCGCATGTGCGTGCCCGTCTGCGCGGTGATAGGCTGCCTGATCGCACCGGCGCTGGCCGACCCGAAATTCAGGGGTGCGTTCGCCTATATTCAGGAGTTCCAAGGATACGTATCGCCGGGAGTCTTGACGATTTTCCTGTTCGGCCTATTCGTGCCCCGTTCACCTCGGATGTGCGGCGTGTTGGGATTGGTACTCAGTCCGATCATCTACGGATTGTTGCACCTGTTTTGGGGCGACTTGGCGTTCCTGAACCGGATGGCAATCACCGTGGGCGCCATCGCGATCGTGTTGGTCGTAGCGACATTGGTATCACCGCTGAAAGAGCCCGTCTCGCTGCCGACGCAAAGCAAAATCGAATTGAAGTCATCCAGCGGCGCAAAGCTATTCGGACTGGTTGTGGTAGTGGCGACGGCAGTGCTGTACGTGATCTTCTGGTAGCCTTTGAGGCTCTCGGTTTCGAACGGTCGCCCTGGCACACGAGTCAGGAATCGGCTTTGCGCTTGTAGTGCGTTTCTGACAACTCGCGGAGTCGCCCGGCTGCTTGCTCGGGCGTCAAATCGCGTTGCGGCTCGCCCAACATTTCGTAGCCTACCATAAACTTCTTCACAGTGGCCGACCGCAGCAGCGGCGGGTAGAAGTGGGCGTGCAATTGCCAGTGTGGATAATCGCCGTCGTCGGTCGGCGCGCCGTGCCAACCCATGGAATAGGGAAATGACGTTTGGAACAAGTTGTCGTATCTAGTCAGTAGCCGTTTAAGCGTTGCGGCCAGACTGTCCCGTTCCGCGTCTGTCAGGTCCGGCAATCGAAGGACGTGACGCTCGCGCGGCAACAATAGCGTTTCGAAAGGCCATGTTGCCCAGTAAGGGACGACGGCGACCCAGTGATCGTCCTCGACGACCAGGCGTTCCCCACTCTCCAATTCGCGCGTGACGTAATCGACCAACAGGGGCGAGTTTTGCTGTCCGTAGTAGTCGGCCTGCTGACGTTCTTCCTTCGCAGGTTCGTTGGGCAAGAAGCTGCTGGCCCAAATCTGACCGTGAGGGTGCGGGTTCGAACAGCCCATGATCGCACCCTTGTTTTCGAAAACCTGCACCCACCGGTATGTTTGACCGAGGTCCGCGATCTGCTCGGCCCACAGATCCACAACCTCGCGTATCTCGCCGACCGGCATCTCCGGCAGCGTCATGTCGTGCCGCGGTGAGAAGCACAGAACGCGGCAAGTACCGCGAACCGGCTGCCGCTGGAATAGCGGGTCGGCGTCGTTCGCTTCTTCAGGGCCATCCGACAGGAGCGCCGGGAAATCGTTAACAAACACGTAAGTGTTGCCGTAGTCGGGGTTTGCGTCTGCCTTGCCGGCACGCTGGTTGCGCGGACACAAGTAGCATTTCGAGTCGTACTCGTCGCGGCGATCCGCCCCCTGATCTTCCTGACGGCCCAACCAAGGTCTCTGCGTGCGGTGCGGCGAAACGAGTACCCACTCGCCCGTCAACGGATTGTACCGTCGATGCGGAGGATCTTGGATTTGCTCTGACATGCTCAGGCCCTCAGGGTCAGCCTCTGACGATATGAGCACCTTGCGCCGGCCGCGTTGTAAAGATCGACGGTTCGATGCCCGTACGCCGCTGGTATTCCGCGCGAATCGACCGGGCAACGGATTCGACATCGCCACTTGGGACCAGGCTGACCGTGCAGCCACCGAAGCCTCCGCCCGTCATCCTCGACCCGATGACCGCACCCGATTCGCCCTGCTTCTTCGCGAGTTCGACCAGCAAATCCAACTCAACGCAGCTCACCTCGTAGTCGTCCCGCAGCGAATCGTGGCTGGCGTACATCAGTTCGCCGACGCGTGCCCAATCCCCGGCCTCGATCGAGGCGACAGTCTCGGTCGTGCGTTCGATCTCGCCGATCACGTGCCGGGCTCGACGCTGAAATACGGGCTCCAATGCCTCCTTGGTCTCGCCCAACAGATCGAACGTCGCGTCGCGCAGCGATGCCACGCCCATCTTCTCTGCCGCCGCCTCGCACTGGCTACGACGCTCGGCATATTCCCCGCCCGTCAACTCGTGCTTGACGTTCGTGTTAATGATCAGCACCGTGATGTCCGCATCGTCCATGCGTACCAACTTGACATCGCGAGAACGGCAGTCGAGCAACATCAAGTGGTCGCGAAGCCCCATCACCGACGTGAATTGATCCATGATGCCGCACGGCATCCCCGCGTATTCATGCTCGGCCTTCTGGCACAGCAACGCCTTCTCCACACTGTCCAGCGTTTGCCCGGTGACAGCCTCCAGCAGCGTCGCCGTCGCCACTTCCAACGCGGCGCTGCTCGACAGGCCCCCGCCCAGTGGCACCGTGGATTCGACCAGGATATCCAGCGGATCGTAGGTCATGCCGCGCCGGTGGCAGCCTACCATCACGCCAAGGACGTATCTTGCCCATGGGACCACTTCCGCGGGATCCTTGATATCGGGCGACAGTCGTTCCGTCTGGTCGACTCCATGACTGCACACGCGAACGGGCCGATCGGAGTCGCTTTCGGTGGATGGGGCGGCGGCCATAACGACATAACGATCGATGGCCATGGGCAACACGAAACCATCGTTGTAGTCCGTGTGTTCGCCGATCAGGTTCACGCGACCGGGGGCAGCGGCCACCCAAGTTGGCGGCTGCCCAAAACGCTGCTGGAACTGCTCCTCGGTCCAGGAGGCCAAGTTTTCCAGCGAAAGCGCTTTGTCGATCGCGGGATTGTCCCCCGCATTTATGGCTTCTTGATCGTTCATGCGATAGAATGGCTCCCTTTAGTTTGTCAGTAGACATTCGCTAGGGTATTTTCTTTCCCGCTTTCCATCAAGGTGGTCCAATGAGCGGAACTGAGGAAGACAAACAGGCCGAAGACCAGGCCCCGGAAGGGATGACTGGGCGGAAGACGTATAACATCGTCAGCGACACAGTCACTGGTCCGAACGTCCGCCTGAAAGACAACGTTATTCAGGGAATCGTGATTCTGGTCTGCCTGGTCCTCGGAGCGGGGATCGGCGCTATTGTCGTGTCTGATCGAATTCCCGGAGCGTTGGTTGCGGCTTTATCGGCCTGCTGGTCGGGTTGTTCGGCAGCGGCCTCTTCTTGATGGTCTTCCGAGCCATCATGCACATGCGCGGCCGACACGACTAGTCCGGCCTGTATGTGGACACGAGATCCTTGCTCACGGATCGGCCCTCTTACCGCATGGAGAGACTATGGAACCCGTTGGTTATGGCATCGTCGGTTTGGGACAAGTCGCAATGAAGGGGCATATCCCGGAACTGCTCAGGATTCCCGAGACACATATCACGGCCCTTTGTGACCTTAGCGGCGAGGCGCTTGCTCAGGCCGCCAGTTTGGTCGCTGGCGCGAAGACGTATGACGACTTCGACGCCATGCTTGAGGACGAAGATGTCGAAGTGGTCCTGATCGCCACGCCGAACTGGCTGCACGCCGAACAGGCCATTCGTGCCTTCAAAGCGGGCAAGCACGTGTTTCTCGAAAAGCCTATCGGCGTGGACCTCGACGAGTGCGATGCGATCCTGCGGGCGTGGTCCGACAGTGGGCGGCTTTTGCAGATCGGCCATGAGCTTCGCCATGCCAACCTGATGCGGGCCATGCGCGAGAAGATCGACGAAGGTATGATCGGCCAGGTCCAGATGGTGGTCGTGCAGGAATATCGCTTCCCCTTGCTCCCCGGATGGCGTCAGACCGCCAAGACGGGCGGCGTGATGCTCGAGAAGAACTCGCACTTCTTCGATCTATTCAACTGGTTGGCCGACGCGCCAGCGAGTCGCGTCATGGCCGCCGGCGGCAACAACGTGAACAAAGAGTCACCGTTGATCGATCATTGTTTCGTCACTGTGGAGTACGAAAACAGTGTCCGAGCAGCGTTAGTGATGTGCTTGTTTGCCGAGCACGGCAGCCAACTGACCATCGACGTCGTGGGGGACAAGGGTCGGCTGATCGCCCTTGCCCAGGACCAGAAACTGACCTTCTACAGTCGCCAGGACGAGACGCCCGTAGAGTGGTCCTTCGAGCCCGGCGCCGATGGTGGCTTCCACATGGGATTCAAGACCGAGCACGAATCCTTCGTGCGCAGCCTCCGCGAAGGCAAACCCGTCGTCTCGAACGGCCCGGAGGCCCGCGAGACGATGCGAGTCGCCTTGGCCGCGGAACGCGCCGTCCGCGACGGGACGATCGTCGATTTGCTGCCGGAGTAATCAGACTCCTGCCCGGATTACGGCAGGGGAATGGTCCATAATGCGAGCGGCAGATGATAATATACCAAAGCAGCAGGCACACCCCGTGTGCCGGCCGCCTGCGGCTACGGCACCCCGAGGGTGTCCTCCTCTTTCCCAGAGGCACCATCCCATACCCCCCTCTCCTTATCCTCTTCCTTGCCCCCCATCCCCTCCCCTCCTC
>JACKQG010005827.1_pt1 | contig 13346 bp, 9 predicted proteins | sample 8237621 | NCBI WGS metagenome assembly JACKQG01 (sample SAMN15677084, study PRJNA649215) | marine metagenome | biome: marine; feature: Black Sea; material: saline water; isolation source: suspended particulate matter (SPM) from the Black Sea western gyre | collected 2013-06-09/2013-06-10 | depth...
TGACATCGTTGTTGCACAAGCACACGTCGGCCGCGACTGTCGAGGCGGCCGAGCCATCCCGCGTGCTGTTCATCCGTGGTCGAGACTTTGACAACCTCACCCGCCGCCGGCCGAAACTCGGCCGTCTAATCCTGCGGCGTCTCGCACTGCATTTGAGCGAGCGTTTGCAGCGGCTCATGGAGTCTCGCTTCGATCCGGAATCGACCGACCATCGGGTGACATAGAGCGGACGGTCTTTTCCTTGATCGGCGGCACGGGTATCACGTGCCAAGCGCAGACTTTTCAACAAGGAGTCGACAGGCGATCACGTGACCCTCGCCGTGATCAACTCCCATCCGCTTTACTCAAATGCGTCCGAATAGCCTCCTGTGCGGCCGGCGAGAGGTCCTTAGGAACCGTGATCACGACTCGGACCAAGTGGTCGCCGCTACTGTCTTTGGCCGGAATCCCCTGTCCGCGGATTCGCAACACCTGATCGGAAGAAGTACCTGGCGGGACGGTCAACATGACGCTTCCCTTCAGCGTAGGGATCTCCACTTTTCCGCCAAGCAAAGCAGTGGCCACAGGCACGCGGACGTCGCTGCGAATGTTCTTCCCTTCGCGTTTGAAGGTACGGTGAGGCTGTACCTGGATCTCAAAGAGGAGATCACCCGGCGGGCCGCCGTTTCGCCCTGCCTCGCCTTGACCACCCAGTCGCAATGTCTGCCCGGTGTCGATCCCCGCCGGGATTTTCACGGCAATGCGCGACTGCATCGACACGTTGCCCGCCCCTTGGCAAGCGGGACATGGGGGCTGACTTTGTTTGCCGGTCCCTCTGCAGGATGGGCAAACGGAACTGAACGAGAAAAAGCCTCCCTGGCGACTGTCCTGTTTGGTCAAATGCCCGGTCCCGTGACAGTCCTGGCAGGGAAGTGGCGGCTGGCTGGCCGTCGTGCCGCTACCGCCACAAGACGAGCAGTTCTCAAAGACCGGCACCTCGACTTCTTGTGCGCCGCCCAAGGCTGCCTCGACAAGTGAAATCGGAAGGACGAATTGAAGGTGGCGGCCACCCTGCGGCTCGGTCCGGCTGCGGTAGTACCGCGAACCGAACAAATCGCCAAAGACATCGCCGAACTGCGAGTAGACTTCCTCGTTCGTCTGAAAACCACTGTAGCCGGTGTCGTGAATGCCGGACATGCCTCGCTGGTCGTACAGACTCCGTTTCTCGGGATCCGAGAGAATATCGCAGGCTTCCGAGGCTCGCTTGAATTTCTCGCTGGCCTTTGGGTCATCGGGGTTCTTGTCCGGATGGTACTTCAAAGCCAGCTTTCGGTACGCGCGCTGAATCTCTTCGGTGGTGGCATCGTGGCTGACGCCCAAGACTTCGTAAAGGTCGTCGTTGTTCACTGGCAGCGATCCTTGATGTGCTTACAGTTCGTAGTGCGGCCTTTAGGCGGTCTACTTCAGTGTGTTGCTGTTCGACCGTCTGAAGGCGGCACTACGAGCTAATTCATGCGTCGGCTCTCTACTCTTTCGGCTTTGACACGACAATCGTCAACACGCCCGCTTCGTAGGTCGCCTTGACGGCCGATGGCCGCACAGGTTGCGGGAATCGGATCCGGCGTTCAAAGAAGCCGTAGCGCCATTCGCCGAGCCGCTTTCGATGCCGTTGCGGATCGTACGGCGGCTGCCGTTCGCCACGCACCGTCAAAATGTGGTCGCGCACGGACAGGTCGATATCCTCTTCGACCAAGCCGGGAACCGAAACGAAAACCCGGAAGTCGTCTTTCGTTTCAACCAGATCCACATCCGGCAGAAAGCTGATTCTGTCCGGACCGGGTTCCACACGGCCGAGCTTGGCCAGGTAGCCATTCCACAGCCGGTCCATCTCGGTCCGCAGTCGTTCGAGCTCACTCCACGGATCCCAAGGGGTCATTTCCATTGCGGTTTTGTCTCCCACGAGGTGATCGTGTTCAATCAATTTGTCATTGTACCGCCCCATACGCGCGGAAAGCCAGCCGGTGGTGCCGGTGGCACTGTCTTCAGGTAGTCTGTGCCGCACTCCTTCGTCTACCTGACGTGCTTGTCGGATGCGTTTTCTTCTTTTGACTTTGCCAAGCTGCGAACTCGGAAAGTCCGCGTGGCGCCGACAGCCAATGTAATGACCGTCAGTGGGATCACGAATGCGATCATTATTACGCCAAACGTCCGAGTGACGGAGGCCTGGTTTGCTGCGAGAACCAGATAGGTTGCGTACGCGAGGTAGTAGCCGAAGAACAGCCCGCCTTCCCAGCGGGCGATCAAGTTGCCCGTGAAGAAGATCGGCAGGCACGCCACCGCAACGGCGATCATGACGGGGATGTCAAACCGCAGCGCTGCTGGCGATACACCGATGCCGTCGGGCGCGACGATGCCGGATAGGCCCAATACGCAGAGAATATTGAACAGATTGCTGCCCACCACGTTGCCAACGGCAATCTCTCGTTGGCCACGGACGCTGGCTACGATAGACGTGACCAGTTCGGGAAACGACGTGCCAACGGCGACGATCGTCAAACCGATTACCAGCTCCCGCACGCCCAACAGCCGAGCGATGTCGACCGAGCCGCTCACAAGCCATCGCGAGCCGACGCCCAGCAGAACGAGCCCGATCAGAATGAGGCCAAGGTGGCGGAATATCTGCAAAGCGGTTGGCTTTGTGGACACTGGAGCCTTGGCGCTGAACTCCGACACTACTTCTCCGCTTTCCCGTCGCCCCTGTCGGATTGACCAAACGACATAGCCGAGCAAGCCAACGAACAGGATGCAGCCATCGACTCGACTAACCGCGCCATCCCAAGCCAGAACGAGCATCAGAAATGAAACGACAATCATTAGCGGCACGTCGATCCGAACGAGTTGGCTGGACACTACCAGCGGGGCGACGAGTGCGGACAGGCCGAGAATCAGCAGCACGTTCGCGATGTTGCTGCCGACGACATTGCCGATCGCCAGATCTGCCTGTCCGGTGAAGGCAGACTGCACGCTAACCGCCAATTCCGGCGCACTGGTGCCAAATGCGACAACGGTCAATCCGATCACCAAGGGACTGATGCGAGCCACTGCCGCCAAGGCCGAGGCACCCCGCACCAGCAACTCGCCGCCACCGATCAGTACGGCCAGCCCGGCGATAAGCCAAATCATCGGAATCAGGTAGTCGCCCATCGAAACAAGCTTTCGTAGGATTCTGTAATTGAAAATCGCCGTTGATCATGGGTTTGCCCAAGTGAGCAGGCAGTAGTATACAATGATAAGCTCGGGGCGTGGCGATTGTTGGGATCACCAGCAACGCGGCTCGACCGTCTGGAGACGGTGTACGTCGACTGACGACCGAGGAGTCTAGGCTGAACGATGCTGATTGATTGGTTCGCAAAGCTCGAGCCGTAGCAGGATAGAATGACGTGATCTTTCCGTTAGTGCGCTTTGATTGGAGGGAGGTACGATGTATCGCAAAAGGCTTCATGGAAGCGGACCTTGGCTGGCAGTCGTCGGCCTCGCGGTCCTCGGGGTAGTATTACCCCAGGCGAAAGCGGCCGACAAGTCGGCCCGGGACGTGCCTCGAGACGAGTTCGGGGCGGCAAGCACCGAGTACCAAGAGGCGGTGCTCACCAAGCTGATGCCCGACGCGGACGTGAGCGAGGCCCACGCGGCCTTCGATCCGGTGATCTGGCAGGCGTTTGTTCCCCAAGACAACGCCTTGACTTCCGATCGTGTGGCCTTGGGTCGCAAGCTGTACTTCGACAAGCGTTTGTCGGCCGACGCCACGGTTTCTTGCGCGACCTGTCACGACGTGACGAGGGGCTTCACGGACCAGCAGGCCGTGTCTGAAGGGATTGGCGGTCAGTTTGGCAAGCGGAACGCGCCGACGACCTTGAACGTGGCCCTGCTTCAAACCTTGTTCTGGGATGGCCGGTCGCCCACTTTGGACCACCAAGCGAGGCAGCCGATCCTGAACCCAGTCGAGATGGGAATGCCCGACGAAGCGACCGCATTGAAGGCGATCAGCGACGATCCCGAATATCGGAAGGCGTTCAGGAAAGCCTACGGCCGGGAGATGAACTACGAAGACCTCGGCCGGGCCATTGGGGCCTTCGAGCGGACGCTGGTCTTCATGGATTCGCCCTTCCGGCGATTCCTCAGCGGTGACGCCCAGGCCATCTCGGATCAGGCCCGCGCAGGGTGGGAGCTGTTCAACGGCAAGGCACGGTGTGTCGCCTGTCACCACCTGAACCCCTCCAACCCGCTAGGCACCGACAACCGGTTTCACAACATTGGCGTCTCGGCATTGCATCAGGATTTTGAGTCGCTAGCGCGAAAGGCGCTCAAGGCGATCGGCGAGGACGCCTCGGAACAGAAGTTGGACGAGTTAGCGGTGGGTACGGACATGAGCGAGTTGGGCCGCTTTATGGTGACGCATAACCGCGCCGACATCGGCTCGTTTCGCACGCCGCTGATTCTCAACATCGCCATCACGCCCCCATACATGCATGACGGATCGCTGGGGACGCTGTGGGACGTGATCGACCACTACGACAAGGGCGGCGAAGCCAACCCGTTTCTTGATGGGGGCATCGAGCCGCTGGCCTTGACCGACGAAGAGATCGACCAACTGGTGGCGTTCCTCTTCACACTTACCGATGTCCGCTTTGCGGAGGAAAACCAGCGACAATTCGATCGACAGCAAGCCGCGGCCAACAAGCAGCGTCCCGTGCGCGACAAGGCGATGGCCCTCCGCAAGACCCTGCCGTTCGAGCAGCGTGTGATGGGCGCAAAGAGCACCGATCAGTAACAAGGAGCGATCCACGATGGCTACATACAAGAGCGTCGAAACCAAGTACATGGAAGAGCGTCAAGAGCTCTTCCGCGGATTGCGAAATCTCGACCGCCGCTCGTTCCTGAAGGTATCTGCGGCGGCCATGGGAGCGACAGCCGGGCTGGCGGCGCCGCACTCGTTCACGCCGGTAACCGTGGCACAGGGGGCCGAGGGTTCGGATTCGAAGCCGGCCTTTCGGTTTGCCTACATTTCCGACTCGCATCTCTACGAAAAACACATCAACGACCGCTTCGTGCGGGGGCTGCTACGCGCAGTCGACGATGTGAACAATCTTGACCCGCAGCCGGATTTCGTCTTCTACGGAGGCGACTTGGCACAGCTCGGACAGGTCAAGGAACTCGAATTGGGCGCCCAGATCATTGCGAACGTCAAGGCTCCGCTGAAGATCATGGTGGGCGAGCACGACTGGTACCTCGACATGGGCGAGAAATGGCGGGAGCTGTTCGGCGAGCCAACCTACTCGTTCGATCACAAGGGTGCCCACTTCGTTGTGCTCAACAGCGTCGTCGAGCGAGATTTCTGGACGGCCAAAGGCATGACACCCATGGAGAGGATGCTGACCGTCGCCGGGCTGGATAACGGCCTGCAAAGTTCCTTCACGGTGGGCGACCAGCAGCGAAAGTGGCTGCAAGATGATTTGGCCAACTACGCCAATGACACACCGGTGATCGTCTTCTCCCATTCGCCGCTGTACAAACTGTACAAGGCGTGGAACTTCTGGACCGACGACGCCGAAGAGGTCCAGGCGATCCTCAATCGGTTCAAGCAGGTGGTGGTGATTCACGGTCATACGCACCAGTTGTTGACCAACCGGATCGGCAACATCCATTTCCACGGCATGTTATCGACCGCTTGGCCCTGGCCGTATGCGCCGGAGGGCACGCCCGAGTTGACTATCCAGATGAGCCGCCCCGATCCGTTTAACCCCAACGATGGATGCGGTGACGGCGAGGTGCATGTGCATCCGGATGGATTGGTCGACAAGGTGTATAACCTCTGGAATCGAAACCCGATCACCGTGAGCAGGACTTACACTGCCAGCGGGGGCAAAGCAGGTGTACCACCCAAGCCCAACCGGCCAGCCTATTGACAGCAAACAGGGAGACAGACCATGAACCAAACACTGACCAATCGCCGTGCCACAAACGTCTTGCTTTGCGTGAGTTTTCTGCTAGTCGGTTTGCTCTTGGTTGGCTGCGGCCAACAGTCCGGTGTGCCCGGAGCCGTTGCCTTGGCCTCGGAGGAGGCCCAAACAGAATCGGCTCCGTCGGACGCTCCCGCGGAATCCGTTGGTTCCCCGGACGTCCAGGAATTCACCTCGTGTGGTGGCCAGAAGACTGTCAAGGTTTCCAAGGAGCTGGCCGGGCAAGACCTGGCCGACGCCTTGATGGACCAATGGAAACGCGACCACCCGGAGGCCAACTGGGTGACCGAAGAGAGGCAGAAGCACGCCTTCAACCCGCCAGCCGACAACTCGCACCTGCTCCAGGGCGATCAAGGTAAGGGCCACACCTACGGCAACTACACCGAGCGCGACCTCCTTACCTGGGCCCGCGAGACCGAGAAATTCGTGGCCGAGGGTTCGCGGATCTTTCACAGTGCCGGCGAGTTAGGTAGCACCGTGGGCGTTTCCTGCGACATGTGCCATCCGCACGCCGCCAACACACACCCCGAGACCTATCCGAAATTCCAGGTGCAGTTGGGCCGCGTGGCGTTACTGCGCGACATGATCGACTGGTGTGTCGAGAACCCGGTTCGCGGTAAACACATGGATCCCGACGGTCCCACAATGCGGGCCTTGGAGGCGTACATCATGGCGCAGCGCCAAGGGGTACCCATGAACTACGGAAAGCACTGAGGCGGTCTTTTGTGCGAGGAAGCATTCACTCCGTCACAGCCTGTTGCGGCAGACCGTGGCCCGGGCGGTTGGCGTAGATCAGCCAGTATGCCACGGGAACGACAACCAGTGTGAAGGCGGTCGATACCAGCAGGCCGAAGATCAACGACCAGGCCAAGCCCGAGAACACCGGGTCAAACGTGATCGGCCACGCGCCGAGCATGGCGGTGCCGGCAGTCAGGAAAATCGGCCGAAAACGGACCGCACCGCTTTTGATCAAGGCGTCGCGCAACGGACTTCCTTCGCGTAGCTCCTCGTGCACGAATTCGATCAACAGGATTGCGTTGCGGGTGGCTAGGCCCGACAAGGCAATCATGCCGATCATGCCCGTGGCGGTGAAGAAAACCGGGTTCGGGTAGCCGCCGACCTCGACGTTCAAGAGCAGATTCAAGAGCCAGAATCCGGGTAGGATGCCGATGATCGTGAGCGGGATGGCGATCATCAACAACAGCGGCATGCCGTAGCTGCTCGTCTGCCAGAGCAGAAGAACGTAGATGCCAAGGCATGCGGCTCCGAACGCGATGCCCAGGTCGCGAAATACGTCCAACGTGATTTTCCATTCCCCTTCGCCCGCCCATTGGACGTCGATACCCGACGGCGGTGGATCATCGCGAAGCCGACTTTGCAGGTTCAACACCGCTTCCGCGGGCGGACGGCCGGCCATTTCGCCGAAAACGTAGGCCACACGCTGCAGGTTCTTGTGATAGATGGTTTTGTCCTCGGTCACTTCCTCGAAGTGCCCAAACTCGCCGATCTGGATCGGGTTGCCGCTCGCGCTGCCAACCGTCAACCGTTCCAGATCGACTCGACTGGACCGTTCCGCAATCGGGGCACGAAGCACGATACGAAGTGGGTTAAGTTCGCGTTTCAGGTGCAACACACCCTGGCCTGCGGTCATCATCGTCTGTTCGCCCGGCATCTGGCCTTCTAGGGCAAGCCGCACGGTTGCAGCAATCTGCTGGGTGCTGATGCCGTGCAGCGATGCTTTCTCTTTGTCTTGAACGAAAACCAGTTTCGACTGGTCGTCTTCAACCGTATCGTCCACGTCCACCACACCGGATTCCATTTCCAGCAATCGACGCACGTGTTTCGCCCCGGCTTGAATCTCTTCGTACGATTGTCCAGGTGTTCCATAGACCTCTGCAGTCAGCGTAGCGATTACCGGCGGACCTGGCGGGACCTCGACCAGCTTGATGTTCGCTCCATAGCGATCCGCAACACGTTTCAGGTCGTTCCGTAATCGCAGCAGAATTGCGTGGCTCTGCTGTTCGCGTTCTTCCTTCGGCAGCAGATTCACGCGAATATCGCCGACGTTCGGCCCGCGTCGCAGGTAGTAGTGCCGCACCATGCCGTTGAAGTCCATGGGCGATGCCACGCCCGCGAACGTCAGCACTTCGGTGACCTCCGGCGTTTCTCGGAAGAGATCGGCCAATGCTCGCAGCGCTTCATCGGTCGCCTCGACGGTGGTACCCTCGGGCAGGTCCGCAACGATCTGAAATTCGTTCTTGTTATCGAACGGCAGCATCTTCAATGGCACGCGACCCGTCACGGCCAACAGCGACGAGAGGAAAAACAATACGCCGACGCCCAGCAGCAATAACCACGCCAGTGCGCGGCTGTGAACGAAGGGGCTGACGATCGCTTGGTAGATGCGGAAGGTCAGGCTCCGTTCCAGCACGAACGGCTCCTCTTCCTTGCCGTATTCGCCCTTGAGCACGTGATAGCTGAGCCAGGGTGTAATGGTGAAAGCCACCACCATCGACATCAGCATCGCCACCGGCACATTCAATGCCATGGGACGCATGTACGGCCCCATCATGCCCGTGATGAAAAACAGCGGCACGAACGACATAATCACGACCAGCGTGGCGAGGATGATCGGCGGTCGCACCTCGTTGACGGCCGTCAACACGGCACTCATCGGTTTTTGCAGACGCATACGAAAATGGCGGAAGATATTTTCCACGTCCACGATCGGGTCGTCGACCACCAGCCCCAGCGAAAGGATCAACGCAAACAGCGTCACGCGATTGATCGTATATCCGGTCAGGTAGTTGACCAGCAGGGTCAGCGCAAAGGTCAGTGGAACCGCCGTGGCGACCACGATAGCCTCGCGCCAGCCCAGCGTCAGGGCAATCAGCCCCACGACCAGGACGACCGCCGAAACCAATTCTCCGACAAGCTCGTTGACTTTCTCGTCGGCAGTCTCGCCGTAGTTGCGGGTGATTGCCACGTGCACGCCCGACGGAATGACCCCGTGCTCCAGCTCCTCCAGTTTCTGTTCGAGGCCGTGCGCCACGTTGACGGCATTGGTGCCCTTCTGCTTGGCGACGGCGATCGTTATGGCCGGATAGTCGCGATGTCGGCGATCCGCATCGCCAAGCGGCGCCTTGGCGGCCGGCCCGAAGCTGATCCGCGAATACGATGTCGGTTCTTCCGGACCATCCCGGACGGCAGCCACGTCGCGCACATAGATAGGGCGCCCCGCGTGAACGCCGATCACAAGGCTTTCGATCTCACGCGCCGACCGCAGGAACGAACCACTCTCGACCAATACTTCCTGATTGTCGCGAGTGAAACTCCCGGACCGCATGTTGACGTTGGCGGCTTGCACAACCTGTGTCACCTGTAACGCAGTCACGTTGTGGGCGGCCAGTCGTTCCGGATCGACTTGCACCATAATCTGCCGGCGGCGTCCCCCAACGATCTCCGTGCGAGCCGTGTTGCGAACCGATTGCAGTTCGATTTCCACCTGCTCGGCAACGCGGCGCAGCGCGTAGTCGTCGTACTGGTCGCTCCACAGCGTCACGTTGACGATCGGTACGTCGTCGATTTCGATTGGCTTAACGACCCAACCGGTGACGCCTGCCGGAACGATGTCGGTGTTCATCGCGATCTTGTTGTACAGCTTGATCAGGCTGTCTTCGCGATCTTCGCCCACGTAGAACCGGACCGTGACCACGGCCATACCAGGACGGGACATCGAGTAGACGTACTCGACACCGTCGATCTGGTAGAGCAAACGTTCGAGCCGCGTGGCGACCTGCTGTTCCACTTCCTCCGCACTGGCCCCAGGCATCTGTACGAGCACGTCGGCCAACGGGACGACGATCTGGGGCTCCTCCTCGCGAGGCGTCACAAACAGCGCGACTGCGCCGGCAATCAGTGAGATCAGAATCAACAGAACGGAAAGATTGCCCCGCAGAAAGACTTCCACGATTCGCGACATGACGCCTCGGTGCTCTGGCAGCGTTTCGACCATGACCCACACCATCTACTACGAAGGTCGCGAAGCTTGTTCTTTTGGAAGCATCTTGGGCATGTCACGCGATGGCAAGGCGACGCGTTCGCCGACGCGCAGTCCCGATAGAATTTCCACGTCGTTTTCGATCCTCTCGCCGACGCGCACATAACGACGTTCCAGCGTATCGCCCTCGCCGACCACATCGACCATCTCCAACTGCCCGATGGTCTGTACGGCATCGGCGACGATCACGGTATGATCCAGCTCGCCGACCGGTATCTCCAGCCGCCCGAACATACCGCTGTACAGCTTCTCGGGCCAGCCTTTCGGCAGCGTTATTTTTGCGAGCACCGACCGCGATTCCGCCTCGGCCTGCGGCACGATTTCCCGTACGGTTCCATCGCCATCCAAGTCCGCCGAATCCACCCTGACCCCGAGTTTCATACCCAGTTTAATGTGTGTTGCGAGGCCTTCGCGAACGTCTGCGTGAAGTTCAAGTTCGCTTGGATCGTGCACCGCCAACAGTGGCTTGCCGGGAGCGGCCAGATCGCCGGGATCGGCAAACCGGTCGGAGACGATGCCTGCTTGCTGCGCCTTGATGCTCGTGTAGCTGACCATCACTTGGATGCGTTCGACTTGCTGCTGCGCTCGCTCCAATTGAGCCTTCGTGACCTGGAGAATGCCCTCGATGCGGTCGAAATCTTCCTTGGTGACGGCGTTCTCGGAAAACATTTGTTTGTAGCGTGCATAATCGCGCTCGCGCACAGCCAGATCCGCACGCACACCGGACACGGCCGCCTCGGCTTCGCGGAGTTGCGCCTGAATTTCCCGGTCGTCCAGCGTCAACAGCAACTGTCCCGCCTGGACTGCATCACCGGGATTGACCGTGATTTCACGAATCGTGGCTAGTAGTTGACTGGCGACTTCCGTCCTCCGCCGCGGCCGAACCGTGCCAACCGCACTGATCGTCTCCGTCGTGCTCAGCGGCCGCACGGGGACTACCTGGCGGTCTCCTGCGGTGGGTCGCTCGTAGGGCGATTCGCCGGGGCCAACGCGGCTATGAAAACCGAACGACATCCAGAGAATGATCAGTCCGAGTGCAACAACGCCCAGCAGCTTGGGCAAGACGCGTACGATCGCTGCTAGTCTTTTGGACCGGCGCATAATCCCGCCTCCGCTGAATCCGCCTGGTGAAGAGTCACCCACCTCGATCTCATGCCTCTAAATATGGCAACGTCCTGCCGCCAAAGCAAGTAGTCTGCCGAGGGAGCAGCCCGGTACAGGACGAACAGTGCGGGAATGAACGGAGAAAGTGCGCAGGGCCAGCGGCAGAGGAGAATTTACTCGTGGGGCGAGCTTCCAGCTTGCCTTTCCGGGCAAATCCGCAAGCTGGAAGCTTGCGCCACGATGTTGTCACTGCAGTGCGCCGCTTAACCGTCCGATTGCCCGCTCCAGTGATGCGCGGGCGATCTGCACATCGGCTTCTGAATTGGTCCGGCGCACGAGGGCATTGGACAGGGCGACTTGCGCGTCGACCAATTGCGTGATCGTCGCCGTCTGACCGCGGTAGCGGACCTCGATTTCACGTAAGCTCTCCTGCGCCTGCCCGATGGCCTGCGTCGCGACTTTCAGCCGTTCTTCGGCATCGTTCAACTGGAGGTGCGCCCGGCGGACATCGAGTTCGATGTCTAGAATCAATCGTTGTTCACGGGCCGCGATTTCTCGAACTCGCGCCAATGCGCGGCTCACCTCCGAACTGGTGCGACCGCCGTCCAGAAGATTGAGCTGGAAAATGACGCCCGCGAAGAAACTGTCATTCCCGCGGCCAAAGTCGCCTGTGTAAACGTCGTAATCTGTGACCAGATCAACGCTCAGCCCCTTGCCTGCCTGTGCCACCAACACCCCTTCGGTGGCCGCCTGACGTTGGTTGGCCAGCGCGCCGATCTCCGGCCGCGAATTCAGAGCGTCGTCGACGGCGGCCTGCACCATGGCCACGTGCTGGTTCCAGGGGGCGGTCGGTATCGCTTCCGGCAACGGCCTGGGGCTCACCGCCGTGCCGGTCACGTTGTGCAAGACAGCCCAGGCAAGCTGCAGTTGATTTTCAGCGGAGATGAGCGCCTCGCGTACTTCGGCCAGCCGGACTTCGACGGTCAGCACATCGGATTTCACAGCCGTCTCGTTGCGAAATCGCGATTGGACGATATCCAGATGCTGCGAAACTTGCTGGACGGCCTGTTGCCGGACCTTTACCAAATCCCGCGCCTGCAGCAGTCGGTAGTAGGCCTCAGCGACGCGAAACACCAATTGATTGTGAACCGATTCCAGATTCCACGCGGCTGCCGAGACCCCAGCCTGGGCCGCGTGCAGTCCGTGCCGTCTTTGCTCGCCGGCGTACACACGATGTTCCAGCCGAAGCTGTGTGTGGAAATCGTCGATGGTTCTCGGATTGTTGAAGTCTTGTGCCAGACTCAGCCGCCCCTGATTCAACTGAAACGAAAACGCCGCCACGGGATTGTTTGTGACGCCGTACTGTTCCGAGATCCCTAGCTTTGGATAGAACTCGGCGCGGGCCCGGGCGAGCGTGGCATCGGCGATGGCCAATTGCTCGACAGCCGCTGTCGTATCGGGATTGGCAGCGATGGCCAGATTGATGACCTCGGCCAGCGTCAACTCGTCGCCGTCTTCCAGATCGACAGCGGCCACAGGCTCCGGCTCGGCTACCGGGGCAGGCGGCTCTTGCGTGTGTGAGGCAAAGGCGAGGGTAGGCTGTTGGGTTTCAAGAGGCCCAACCGTCGCGAGTGATTCGCGACGAGCATCACGCAGGGGACGGGAATCCGGAACAGCGCAATTGTCGACAAAGCACGACGATTCCGGCGTGCAACAACCGCCGACTGCAAGAAACAGGCAAGCGATTGCTGCGAGGCAACGACCGGCTGCACGGTGCCCTTGCATTTGTCCCCCCGTAAATGGCACGTACCCGCGGATCCGGAAACTTCGACACGTTCATCATTATCGACACGACCCGTATAACCCTTTAGGACAAATCCCCGTGAGTATGGATGGTGCAGGCATCCTGTTTGCGTCCAGTACGTCACGGATTGGGCAGTAGAACGAGCACTTTTCGCCGGACGGGATCTATCCTGGCGTAGGGCGTTGCGGATTCCGTTACGGGCTCTCACCCTGGCCGCCCAATACCTCGCGAATGCGACGAAACAGCATATCGCCCTCTGGGGGCTTTTCGAGGAATTCGATGTGCTCGCCTTCTGCTGCACCCGCTTTGAGAACGTCCGCGGCGTAACCGGACATGAAAATGACTTTCATGTCCGGTCGCTGTTCGGCGAGCTTCTGCGCAA
>JACKQG010005828.1_pt1 | contig 13344 bp, 17 predicted proteins | sample 8237621 | NCBI WGS metagenome assembly JACKQG01 (sample SAMN15677084, study PRJNA649215) | marine metagenome | biome: marine; feature: Black Sea; material: saline water; isolation source: suspended particulate matter (SPM) from the Black Sea western gyre | collected 2013-06-09/2013-06-10 | depth...
GAAAATCACATGATTCGTTGGAAAAGCTGAAAGGTATTTTGCATGACTTGCCCAGCGTTGAAAAAGTGGTAATAATCCCATATAGTGAAAACAAACCAAATATAAGTTCAATCAGCAATTGTATACTGTATTCTGATTTTACTGCTAATGATGCTGAAATAATTGAGTTTGAACAATTACCATTTGATCATCCACTATATATCATGTATTCATCAGGGACGACAGGTCTTCCTAAATCCATCGTCCATGGAGCCGGTGGAACACTACTCCAGCATATTAAGGAATTACGATTGCACTGTGACATCAATGAGCAGGATAACGTTTATTATTTCACAACCTGCGGCTGGATGATGTGGAATTGGTTGATAAGCAATCTGGCCATAGGAACAACTTTAACATTATATGATGGTGCACCGTTTTTTCCTAACTCAAACGCTATGTGGGATATGGCAGAAGAATTGGGTATTACCGTTTTTGGTACCAGCGCAAAATTCATCGCAGCCAGCGAAGCTGCCGGGAATAATCCTATTGAGATCAACGATCTTTCTAACGTACGGTTGATACTTTCCACCGGTTCTCCGTTGATGGAAGAAAATTTCGATTACATTTATCGTGATGTGAAAAATGATGTGCAATTGGCGTCCGTTTCCGGAGGAACAGATATCATTTCCTGTTTTGCCGGCGGAAGCCCTATGCTGCCCGTTTATCGCGGTGAGTTACAATGCAGTGGGTTGGCTATGGATGTGGATGCCTTTGATCACCAAGGGAATTCTAAGAGAAATGAAAAAGGTGAACTGGTGTGCAAAAAAGCATTCCCTTCCATGCCCATATATTTTTGGAATGATCCGGATGGACAAAAATATCACAATGCTTATTTTGACCAATTTGACGGTATTTGGTTTCATGGTGATTATATCGAAATCAACGATCATGGTGGTGTAACAATTTTCGGTCGTAGCGATGCCACATTAAATCCCGGTGGCGTTCGTATCGGAACTGCAGAAATATATCGTGTAGTAGAGCAAATGTCAGGGATTACAGATAGTTTGGTCATTGGTGTACAAAGAGATGGAGACGAACTGGTGGCTCTTTTTCTTAAAATGAATGAAGGTGAATTATTGGATGATAATTTGATAAACCAGATTAAATCATCTATCAGGAAGAATTGTACTCCTCGACATGTTCCATCCATAGTTAAATCTGTAGAAGATATACCATATACGATTAGTGGGAAAAAAGTAGAACTGGCAGTTAAAAAAGTACTTCACGGAGAAGTAGTTACCAATAAGGATGCGTTGGCTAATCCGGAAGCATTGGATTGCTTCAAAGGGATCCTATAACTAATTCAAATGATTTACATCAGGAACCATACTATTAATTTGGCGAGGGATAGTCGCCTGCCTGTTCGTAGTTTAACGCAGACAGGTAAGAAATTATCAAATATATTATTGTCATCACGAGGAGTATGCGACGAAGCTTGCAGTCCCGTACCGAAGAATGAGGTCGGGGAGATCTCCTTAACTTTGCTAATATCTGGAGATTGCCGCATTCCGCTACGCTCCATTCGCAATGACATTATTAGGTTCTGTATTACGTTTAACCATCGCCGGAGTAATATTTAGGTAACGATGTTAATGGATAAAAATCTTTTCAAATAATAATGACGGATTACCTAATTTTTAGAACCGATTTACATTTAATGAACCTTTACATTTACACCTCCTTACACCCCTCTTCGTATGAGGAGGGGACTCATAATTCATCAATTAAATTGCTTGCTTCGGTAGGGGTGGTGCAAAAGTTCGAAAGTTCGAAAGTTCGTTAGAATTAACTCAATTAGTGAAAAGAGAATTAACTAAAAGGACGCGACTCTTCCTTCTTTTTTTACGTAACCACTCTATTTAGGCTATGATTATTCCTACAGTAACATTTGTTATTTCATTATTTCTTTTCGTCGGAGCGTTCCGTAATGATAGGCGGGCACTTATTCCTATTCAGATGTGTATTGTCTATGCATTACTTACTACCGGTTGGTATAATATCCAGTATAATCCCCATTTGATAATATGGTTATGCAATATTACCGCTGTCATTGGTTTATTGCTTTCGTTTCGGTTCAACCAAAAACTTTTTGAAATCTTTTTTTACTTCGCATGGACAGGAGATCTCCTTACACTTTTAATCTGGCCCAACCCCATCAGTCCTCCTCTGGACACATTTCCATTGTCCTGGGCGGGATTTATATTAAAACATACAGCGCCCCTTGCACTGACGATTTTATTCATTAAGCAAGGAAAGTTACTCAATAAAGATGCGGTCTGGACAGCATTAAAGGTTATGCTGGTTTATGCCGGATTTATTGTCATTTATAATTTTGTTTTTGATCAGAATATTTTGGATTTGAGATATCCTACACTCGATATTGAACATCTTTTTGGCGATTGGCCAATTTATGTTTGTGTAAATATCCTACTTGCATTGCTTTGGTATGCAATAATTCATTTTATAACCAACCGTTTAAAATTGGTTAAAGTTTCGTAGATTCCCATACCCCCATGGCGGCTGCTTTCCTTTTATTGGGAGCTTGTGATTAAAGCGCAGCCGCCTTTTTTTATTATTTCCCGTTATCATCCTGAAGCCATTGGATGATGGCGAGAGTACATCATGTAAAATAATGTAGTGCAAACATTCTTGTTTGCACTACGACAAACAAAAATGTTTGTCGTACAACTGAACATTTTGTTATGAAATCTTTCTCCGCCAAAATAATCAACCTTCGGAAGGTTTGGTTATAAAGACTATTATGATATGATTCAATATGACAATTATAACGGAACAAGATAAAACTCCATGACGTACAAGCCCCTAATCACAAGCGTAAACTCAATGAAAGGAGCACGCCATGAAAAAAAACGATAACAGCTCAAAGGGAGCATTCGTTATCTCTCTTACATTCGCAGTGGTGGTTTTCACTGCGATTTACATTCAACACCAATCAACCAGAGAATCAGTTGTAAATGTTGAAACACCCGTACTCGATGAAAAAGTGTTAGCTGCTGAACCGGAAATAGCTGAAGTAATTTATTCTGCAGAAAATGAATTGCTTGAAGAAGAAATTGCCACTCCGGAACCACCAGCTGTGATTTCTTTTGCCAAAGCGTATTCCATTGCCAGGGAAGCCCTCGGCTCCGGGCAGACATTTACTTGGAACGGTACCCAGTATTCAACCAATACTGCTGAAGAAGCTGCATCACAAATAGTAACTGACGAACCGGAGAACAACTTGACTGATTCTCAAGACTCATTAGGCAGTACACTTTCACATGCTATAACTCCGTAGCTGAAAAACGAACGCCAAAAAAGCCCCCTAGAAATAGGGGGCTTTGTCATTTATAAACATCCTTTCTATCACCCACTTTTAAAATCTTTACACATTTGCTTTTATCATCGATAAAAATTGCAATCCTATAGCGACCTTGGCGAAGTCTATAGATTGATTTTTTACCATGCAGTTTTTTAATGCCTTTTGGTCTGGGATCATCAATCAGAGAGGAAATAATTGATTTTATTTTCTTATTAAAAGGCTTCTGTAAAGATGCTAATTGCTTCAGCGCCCGCTTTTCAATCTGAATTTTATATGACACTAAAAAATTAAATTGAGTCTTTTACATTATCCCAATCAACAAATTCAGATGTTTCATCTTCCAGGATTTCAATTGCTTCCTTGAGGTCCAGACGGTCTTCCAGTTCTTCCAACAGATTTAAATCATCCATGGATATAATACCGGCCACATCTTTTCCGTGGCGGGTAAGGACGATTCTATCTTTTCCATATTGGGCAGAATTGATCACATCAGCCAATTTTTTGCGTGCTTCCAATGTAGATATTTTAGTCATATTTTATTCCTGTATAATATGTACTTATATTACAGTATATACATAATTAGTTTCAATATAATAAAACCCCCTAGAAATAGGGGGGCATTCTTTTTTTTATAATACAGGATAGTTATTTAAGTAACACCATTTTTTCACTTTACAATCAACCTTGACAAGGTGGGAAGTAAAGTTATTTGTGGATCAAAAGTTTGTTTTTCCCGCCTTGTCAAGGTGATTTGTTTATTCTGAATTGGGAAACGAAAAGCTTCCCTGTAACTGGGTATTCTATTTATGCACATCATTTCTATCGCCAACATTTAGTACTTGAACTTTTATTATCCTTTTCCAATGATCTTTGTTATTTCACTGGGTTTAGCAATTTTGATGTTGTGATCAGAAGACGGATAAAAGTCCTTAATATTAAATGTGGTCAAATGTTCAGCTTGTGAATGTAAAGCTGCTGCTAAAATTGGAACATCTTTCTTATGAGCATTTGAGAATACAGATTTTATTTCATCTTCTGTTGGAGATATGATTTTTAGTTTGCTCGTATTTAGTATTTCCTTAAAAACAGGCAAAGCAGACGGTAGTTTATTTTGAATATTCCGTTGGCTTTCTTCAAGGACCTGCTTGGAAATATACCCTTTTATAAATCCTAATTCGGAAAGTTGAAGGAGAATAAAGCTGGCACCGGATTGCAAAAATGAAGCCGATATGATCACATCTGCATCAAAGAATACCTTTAATGGAGATTGTTTCACTTTGTGTTATATTTTTCCCGTTCATCAGCGATCCCCTGAATCAAATCATCTAGCCCGATTCCCGTTTCTTCCATTAATTCTTCTAATTTAGAAACTAATTTTGGGAGTATTGATACTTTTGGACTGATTAGAATTCCTTCTCCCAGGTCAATGAGGGTTAATGGATCACCTTCATCCAAGGTGTATTTTTCTCTGATCTTTTTTGGAAGTGTTAAAGTGCCTCTTTTTCTAATTTGTAATGTATCACTCATATCTGAATTCCTGATTTACTGAAAATCTGCATAAAATATATCAACAAAGCAAGAAAATAAAATGGCAATAATAAATGACTAAAAAAACCCTGCGGTGTAAGACAAGGAGCTTTCTTTTTTTATAGTGGATTTAGGAAAATTAATTTAGTAACACCATTTTTTTCACTTTACAATCTACCTTGACAAGGTAGGAAGTAAAGTTATTTGTAGATCAAAAGTTTGTTTTTCCCGCCTTGTCAAGGTGATTTGTTTATTCTGAATTGGGAAACGAAAAGCCCCCTGCGGTGTAAGACAAGGGGCTTTCTTTTTTTATAGTAGATACAGAAAATAATTAAATAACAACACCATCATTTTTTTCCCAACCCTATATATTATTTACTCAGAGTTATAATCAGTAAATCCTAATATTGTGAGGATACAGGATTTGATGGTCTGATTTTAAGGAGTAACTATTACTGCGGGGGTTAAAGGGGGTATTAAAAAAGGCTTAAATATTGTATATATCTATGTTATTAACCCTTCAAAAGATGTTTTATACGGTTCACCAAGTTCAGCATTATATGTTTTTTTAAACTGATTATAAACCATTTTAGCTCTTGAAGCATTCCCCTGTTCTTTCAACCCTTTAACTGCGTATTTAATTGCAATTTCGTCCAGTTTACTCCATGAGAGCATTTGTTCGCCTACTGCAGTCAATTTTTCCCACTCTTTGTTATTCATGTATAATGTGCCCAGTTTTGAAGCATAGAAATGAGCTTTGGCATTGGCTTGATCTCGAACTATATCAGCCCAGGGTTCATACATTTCAGGTAATAATCCATGCATCCCATATAATTGGACTGCAGTTGAAAGTGATGTTTCTTCCATCTTTCCATTTCCATTCACATTAGAAAATAAGCTAAAATCGCAAAAGGTGTTTTCATCAGGGACAATTTTTATAAGATCATCTGTACGCTGCATCAAATATGCATATTCTCCCAAAACGACACGAATTTTTGAAAGAGCCACATTGCGACTGTTCACTGCACTTTTATGATCTACATCCGGCCAGAAATCAACTGCAATCTTTTCAGGTGTTACACCCCGATGATTATTCAATAATATATAAATAAAAAGTGAGCGTGCTTTTTTAGAACCCCAATCACTATGATGAATTTCTTTGCCATCGATACGTAATTGAAAGTGATCGAAGACTCTTATTTCAACAGCATATTTTTGATCAGTATTAAAAGCATTTTTTGAAGATATGCTCGTTTGACTAGTCCTCTTATCATTTTTTCTTTTATTTATAACAACAAAAGTGCCAATAGATATGAATAGCAGGAATAGAAATAAATAGAGTGTATTGTTGTTTGCTGCTGTTGGGTTCAGCCAATATACATTATTGAGTTTTCCGTGATTTTCATAAGGACCAAGGTCATGCAGAATATCACCCTGACCTTCATTACATGGCCAATATGCAAGTGTATTTTGATCTGAATGAAAAGATGCTTGCGATCTGAAAGAGGATGTATACCGTACAATATCAGATAGTCTAATTTCAGCAATTAACCCCTTAAAGTAATTATATGAAATCTCTGAACCAATATATAAAGGCCATTCAGTGTCATTGATATTAATTTCAGCAAATCCTTCATTTATTAAATTCCCATTAAACCAAAATGAATAATATTTTTTTGATTTTAAATAACAAAATGCAAAATGAAACCAATCATTTTTATGAAAAGTTTTTTCCACATTCGTATGAATCTCATAAGGTATATAGGGCCAAGAAAATGCGAATGATAAATTTCTCGAAGGATCAATGATCGACTTTAATACCCAACTACCATCATTATTAATCCCCGGTTGATGTTTATTTAAAATATGGGTATATCGTTTTAAAGAATCCGGTTTTAACCAAAATTCTATTGTGAAATCTCCATCCAAGGATAAACTTTCATGGTCTTGTACGACTACATACCCATCTCCATTAAAAGATAAACCATGGTCCATATAAATTGAATTGACTTTGGCAGGATTAAGTGAATCTTCTGCATTTACAAATGCAGATATCCATAATGCCCAAGCAATCAGGCATGATTTATATTCCTGTATCTTCAATTAAAATCCTGTATCCTCATTGGAATTTTTCACTGAAAAAGAAGAAAAACAATTATACTTTTTCTAATATCTTCTTTATTTGCGTTCGGTGCAAATACTGATGCCCTGCTGCCAAACACAACCACTGAAACGAATTCAACGGACCCAACCATGGATGGGCCAATTTCATATCAGAACTGCGGTGGAATCGTTCATCGCTCATGATGGTAATAAATTCATCCTGAAATCCTTTGAATCGCCCAATGACTTCCCGACCGATATCAGGAGATGGTTTGTAATTAGCGATATTCACATTCCTCTCGGGGACTTTCCCTTCATTCAAATGAATAATCGCATCTTTGAAATCTTTGCCGGTCATAATCAAATGCTCCATTGTCATTGCTGGCGACCAGTGTCGGGAACTGTCTTCCATACCTTTTAATCTATCAATGAGTACGGGAGATAATAACTGCAATTCAGAAAGTGGATGAACCAATGCGTTAATTTTTTGCCCTTCCTCATGAAATAATTCCACTGCCGAATGCCAGGTCATTGTTCGAACGTAACGAGGAAAGGAGATATAGCGCAGAAAGAAAGTTTCGTATGCTGGCAACCCTGCGCCGGGCTGATCTAATTGGACTGCGTCAGACATTATTTTTTCAAACCACTGATTATTTTTAGCAAATCATGAGTTCTCGCATGAATAAGTTTTGTATCTATTTTTTGTTGATTTGACATGAATTTTCCTGTATTATATTCATAAGAATGTAGCTCTTAATAAGAAAAACGCGCAATGAAGTCAATGAGGTATTTGTCTTTATATTTTTTCTTATTATAATAGCCACTGGATTTGAACTCATTTAATGGATAATTAAAAAATGGCAGAAGAAAAAAAATATAAAGGAAGTAAGACCAAAGTTGCAGCTTTGGTTAAAAAATTGATTAAAGATAATATGTATGATCCCAACGATGAAGAACATTGGTTGATGGATGAATACGATAGATTTAATGCCCATGCAAAACTGCATTTGGAGGTATTTGAAAAATATTATGGTGCTGTCTGGGATGATTTAAAAAAAATGCGACGAATGAATATAGAAATATTTTCAGAGCATCTTGAAAATCCGAACTACTATCTGATGGATTTACTTGTTGCCGATTTCATTAAGAAAACCGTTAAACGAAAAGACCTGAAATCACCCTTAATGCTGCAAAAATTGCAAATTGTTTATATTAATGACAGGATCGTTTTGAACTAACTTTTATACTCTTACTTTATTATTCGATTACCTGAAAACACTATTCATACAATCGGTTAATTAGAAGTTGTATGACATTTTCAACCCGGCAAAATTGTTTTGCAAATTCATTTCCGGAGTATAACTGAAATTTAATTTTTTTCCATATTTAAATCGAACAGCATCCCGTTTTTGTTCGATGATCCTGGCGCCATGATAGACATCATAAATGACGTCTGCAATCAATAGGCCGAAACCAAGAACTGCAATTAAACCTCCCGTGCCTCCGCCTCCTTCTCGTTTAAGTGGTTTCAGATCATAATGAACGTTTTCATCCGTCATATATGTTGGAATCATTTCATAACGCATTTCATTGTCACCTTCACCGACAACATATACATTATAGATGGTTTCTTCCCATTCTCCTTTATCTTCCTCAGCCATAGCAATCCCGACGATAATAAGTCCTATACTTCCTAATGCCACTCGGCGGATACGCTTGGCCGTTTTCTTTTCACCGGCATAATCATGAATCAATCCCGGTATGGGTAATGCAGTTACTGCGATTCCTATGGTCAAGCGGCGGTTCATATCTTGATATTCTTCAAATGTCATTTCCTCCGGGATGGGTGTTAAGGGTGATTCATTCAGAATGTCTCCACCGAAGGATTGGGGAAATACAAATCCTGTAACCAACACAAGTATGATAATTATTTTACACATTGTTTACTCCTATTTTCTAGTCCAGTAATTATGAATGTACGTCTCAAATTCTTTGTTTGGTAGAGCTAATTCAAATAATTCTGTAAAATGATTTTTGTCTGTTTTTTCTAGGGTGAGACGGGAAGAATCAAGTAGTTTCAATTATACTCTTTTAAACAAGTTGTTGAGCATTTTACTTAAGAATTTTGATAATATTCGATATTGAAGAGAATGCTAAAAAAAGCAACGATTTATATACAGAAAATAATTTTAGACTGAATCAGCATGATATCATTCTTCAATCAATAACTTTAAAAACTTTGTCTGTTTTCCGCACTTTTTCACTGACTTTAAGACCTAAACTGTCATTCTTTTTTACTTTATCAACCTGTTCATGCTCAATCTGCATAGAAGAAACAGTCGTCGTAAAATCCGTTGTTTTACCTTTGAAATGAACTGTATCCCCTGTTTCCAGGGTTCCTTTTGTCATTTCAATAATAGCGACTTCGATATTGCCAAAATAATTGGAAATATAACCAATTTCTTTTTCTTTCATCTTTTTTTCCTAATTAAGACTCTTTTCTAATTTACAATCAGATATTACACAATTTTAGCTCACAAAAAAAGCCCCATCCGCCAGCTGGCAGATAGGGCTTTGGTCTAAAACGTTAAGATGGTTAATAGACTAATCTATAATTTCAACCTTTTCAGCTTTAGGGCCTTTTTCACCATCAACGACTTCAAATGAAACTTTGTCACCTTCCTTGAGATATATACCTTCGGCAATACCACTGGAATGAACAAAGTAATCCTTACTATCGTCACCGGCTATAAAACCGTAATTCTTATTTTGGTTAAAGAATTTAACTGTTCCTTCTTGCATGTTTTCCTCTAGTTATTTCAATTACAATGCAGCTGTCAGCTAGCATACTATAGTATAATTTACTGATTTATTTCTAATATAAAGAGTTTTTAATTTTGACGACGATCTTTACCCTCGCGGCGATCCGATCCGCTCCGCCGTTCGATTTCTTTCTGTCTATTCTTATCCACTTGGGAATTATTCTTGCGCCGTTCAATCAGCCTGCGATCATTTCTTCTATTTGACATTAATATGTTCCTAAATTGCTATTGAGTTCTTTATAATTTAATATTTTTTATATTTTTCGTCAATCAATTCTAGCTGTAAAGAAATATATTTGTGATGTGTCCATTACGGAAACCATAACCCGCTTTTTAAAGGATCATGAAAAATTCGCAATTTCAATCCATCCATTTTATCCGTTGAATGATATCCAGGAAAAATTCAGAAGACCACAATCCTAAATCACCATTTTTTACAAATTTTTCCACATCTTTTTTTGCATAGTATGTAGAGAATATTCGACATACTATGTAGATATTAATCAGAAACCCCCTGAATGCAGTTCTGTGGTATCCTCAATGAATACCTGTCTGCCGGTATGAAATAAAGGCATGGTCGTGGTGAGTCGACAGGATAAACAGGGTGTGGTTTTTACGCCTCGTATTTAGTTTTTGGATAGACAACCCTGCTTTCTTATACCGTGTAAATTCATATATACTATTTGTATTTACACGGTTAATAATGTAACTTTTGTTATGAAAACAATCAATAAAACGTACGAAATCGACCAAATTAACGGTCTCTTGGGTGATTTTCCTGTCGTTGCTATTGTAGGTCCAAGGCAAAGTGGAAAAACCACATTAGCAAAGCAGCTGGGATCATCCCATTATTTTGATCTGGAAAACCCAAGAGATTTGACCCAGTTTGACAATCCACAATTGACACTGGAAAACTTAAAAGGATTAATCGTTATTGATGAAATTCAACGACGTCCAGAGCTGTTTCCGGTTCTTCGTTATTTGGTGGATACTCACCCCGATCAATCCTATTTAATATTGGGCAGCGCTTCCCCGAAGTTATTAAAACAAAGTTCAGAGTCACTGGCAGGACGAATTGCTTTTCTAAATTTATATGGTCTAAATATATTTGAATTAGGTCAGGAATCGTTAGACGCACTCTGGATACGAGGACAGCTTCCGAAATCCATTTTAGCACGATCAGATCATGCAAGTCGTATTTGGAGAGAGAACTATATTGCTACTTTCCTTGAAAGGGATATTCCCACATTAGGTATTCAAATCCCTGCTGAAACACTCCGTAGATTTTGGACCATGTTGGCGCATTATCACGGACAATTGATGAATTATTCAGAGATGGGGAAAAACTTCGGTATTTCGGATATGACCGTAAGAAAATATTTGGATATTTTACAGGCGACATTTATGATACGTCTCTATCAACCTTGGTATCAAAATATTGGGAAACGATTAGTCAAACGTCCAAAAATATATTTTAGAAATTCGGGTTTACTTCATTCGCTATTATCAATCCATACAAAATCAGATTTACAGTCGCATCCAAAACTTGGAGCATCCTGGGAAGGATTTGCATTGGAAATCGTAACGCAATCTATCAATATTTCAGAATCTGCGATGTATTTTTGGAGAACACAACATGGAGCCGAACTTGATCTTTTTTGGCAGTATAAAGGACAAAACTGGGGAGTAGAAATAAAATATTCAGATTCGCCAAAATTAACGCCATCAATGAAAAATGCGATGAAAGATTTAGATTTGAAACACATTTGGGTCATTTATCCAGATAGCACATCGTACAGACTTCAAGAAAAAATATCTGTAATGCCTCTAAAACACGTATCACGAATTTGGGATTACAAATCGGGCATCATAGCAAATCATTAAAATTCGGCTATGCTAATTGACAGGAGTTCGAACCTGTCTTGGTCAAGCATTACAGAAACCATAACTCCCTTTTTAAGGTGATTAAGAGAACTTTGCGATTCTTCTATATCTCGTTATAATGTGAGTTACAGGTGTTTTGAAAGTTTCTATTTTTGTTTTTTAATGAAAGTTCTGGTTTCCGTAATGAATGGTAACAGGATAAACAAATCATTCAATCCATCCCCCAAGTTGGTGGACTTCACCACCGATACGAACACTTTACAACATAAGTCGTTTTTATAAATAAACTTTTTTCAGAGAATTATCTCTTTGGGATCCGTGTGTCCAATTCAGCGATTTTCCATCACCCAACTCAATTTCTCAAAATACATTTATATATTATATTACTGAACTCTGATTGGAATTAAGAACCCTGAACTCAAAAGTTAAAACAAATTCGCTGATTTATTCTCCGGATAGAGTTTTTGAGAGGGACAGGTTCATGCAACACATAAAATTCGCACCCCGGACAGCCTTTATCTTCTGGTACTGCTGGTAGGGAGAATCTTAGTTATTCCAGACAAACTTATGAATTACTTATTCCTCTTTCTTCAAATTCGTCTCAAATAAATTCAATAAAAGCAATGTCCAGCCGGGGATGTAGGTGATCCAGATAAAATTTCCTAACCAGGGATCCTGTCTCGTTATTTCCGGATAAAACAGACCAAAAGTTACGCCCATATCTGATGCAAACATCAAAAAGCCGGCAAGTGCCAGTTTTATAGCAACTCGTCTTTTGAAATAACCTCTGTGCAGAGTGCATAATCCGTTCCATGCCATAAACGACACAATGAAAGCAAAAATCAGGGTTCCAATCAGTAAAGGACCATGTAAATAGGGTAGATTAAAAATGGCAACCGGAATGATGATCAGCAAAATGGGGATCAGAGCGATCAAATCCTTATATCCAAATGAGAAGTTCCTGATAAACAGAAAACATAAAATTATGTAAGCAATAAAAAATCCCGACATACCACCAATTTTAACGAACAGAGTTTCCGGAGTAACTCCCGGTAACAGACCTGTAAATATAAAGAAAATATCTCCGATAAGCAGAAAGGTAATCGCATACCCGATCAATCTATGCTCGCATGTCAATTTGGGCAAAAAAAGTGAACAGGTGAAGATTGATATAATAACGGAGAATTTCACAATCCCAAGCGGGATATAGTTATCAGTTAAAAAGTGAAAGATAAACAGTACAGCAACAAGCTCTATCATGATCAGTGAAAAGATCATCCATTTTAAATTTGTTTTCATTTTGTGATCCATTTGTTAACAAAACCCAAAATTTTAATCATTTTAATTCTTTACCGGTAGTTAAAATAAATTCCCACAAACCGAATTTACACCTTAACTAATGTGGTTATAAAAGAAATAGTAGCGAGAAAAGATAGCCATTGACTTCCAGGGTGGCAACATCACCAGCGATGCCGGTGTTCTCATCCTCTACAAAAGCTGAAATTTCTCCCCAATCACGGTTCATTTTGATTATTCTATTTATATAATTTTCAGTAATATCCATTTTATTAAAAATAGATGATTTATTATGCATTTTATTCAGTTTTTGGGAGGGACAATAATAGATTTATCAAAGGATTCTAA
>JACKQG010005829.1_pt1 | contig 13342 bp, 10 predicted proteins | sample 8237621 | NCBI WGS metagenome assembly JACKQG01 (sample SAMN15677084, study PRJNA649215) | marine metagenome | biome: marine; feature: Black Sea; material: saline water; isolation source: suspended particulate matter (SPM) from the Black Sea western gyre | collected 2013-06-09/2013-06-10 | depth...
TCAGGAGGTGAATCTCAACGGATCAATCTCTCTACAGCCCTTGGCAGTAGTCTGGTTGGCTCCATGTATATCCTCGATGAGCCCAGCATCGGATTGCATGCCCGGGATACGCAGCGGCTGATCAATGTCCTGGTGCGATTACGCGATCTCGGTAACACCGTCATCGTGGTCGAACACGACGAAGAGATCATTCGTGCGGCTGATGAGATCATCGATATTGGCCCCTTGGCAGGACATCATGGTGGAGAAGTCGTTTTTCAGGGTAACGGTGATAAAATAATCTCTTCGGAATCAAGCCTGACGGGAAAATACCTGGCCGGAAAACTCTCGATTGAGATCCCGGCAACCCGCAGGGAGTGGAAAGAGTACATCAGTATTACAGGAGCCAGAGAGAATAACCTGAAGATGATCAATGTTGATATCCCGTTACATATTTTCACCGTGATCACTGGTGTTAGTGGCTCAGGAAAGACATCCCTTGTCAAACGTATCCTCTTCCCGGCACTGAAAAAGATCCATGGTGGATGGGCTGAAAAGACTGGAAAATTCGATCGTATTGCTGGAGACATCAGTCGTATTGGATCGGTAGAGCTGGTAGATCAAAATCCCATCGGACGCTCTTCCCGCTCTAACCCTGCTACCTACATCAAAGCATTTGATGAGATCCGGCACCTCTTTGCCGATCAGAAACTGGCGAAAGTAAGGGGATATAAACCCGGGTATTTTTCGTTCAACATCGCCGGAGGAAGGTGCGAAGAGTGTGAAGGAGACGGGGTACAGAAGATTGAGATGCAGTTTATGGCAGATATCTCCCTCACATGTGACGTCTGCCAGGGAAAGCGGTTTAAAGAAGAGGTGCTGGACGTGAAGTACAGGGAGAAGACGATTGTTGACATCCTGGAGATGACCGTGGAGGAAGCCATCGTTTTCTTCACCCACGACAGTCATCCAACTACCTCTGAAAAACGGATCCTCTCCCGGTTGAAGTCGTTGCAGGATGTTGGACTGGGATACCTGAAACTGGGTCAATCCTCTTCTACCCTTTCGGGCGGTGAGGCACAAAGGATCAAACTGGCTTTCTTCCTTTCCAAAGGCAATACCGGCAAACCTACACTCTTTATCTTCGATGAACCTACTACAGGTCTTCACTTCCACGATATTCACAAGTTACTCGTCGCGTTCGATTCGTTGATCCGGATCGGACATTCAGTGCTGGTAATAGAGCACAATCCGGAGATCATTAAATCGGCTGACTGGATCATCGACCTTGGTAAAGAGGGAGGAGATGAAGGCGGACATGTCGTTTTTGCAGGGACACCGGAAGAGCTTGTGAAGTGCAAGGAGTCCTATACAGGATACTATTTAAGGAAGAAAATTAATTAACTGGTGAATTGGCAAATTAGTGAACCGGTGAGTTAATGAAAAAGTGAAATTATGAAAAGTATTAATCCTGCGAACAATCAGACCATCCAGGAGTACCGTGAACACACGTCCGGGGAGGTGGTTGAGATTATCAACAAATCCCATCATGAATGGTTGGCATGGAAAGAATCCCCCTTTTCTCTCCGTGGCGAACGTATGATGAAAGCAGCCTCTTTGCTCAGAAAACGTAAAGATGAGCTGGCAATGTTAATGACTCTTGAAATGGGTAAGATTATCCGGGAGTCAGAAGCCGAAGTAGAAAAATGTGCCTGGGGATGTGAATATTATGCGGAGAATGCAGAACGTTTTCTGCAGGATGAAGTGATTCCTTCAGATGCTTCCCGGAGTTTTGTTGCTTTCCAGCCACTGGGTGTGGTTTTGGCCGTGATGCCCTGGAACTTTCCGTTATGGCAGGTCTTCCGGTTTGCAGCGCCCACCCTGATGGCAGGCAATGGTGGCCTGTTGAAACATGCTTCCAATGTACCCGGGTGTGCATTGATCATTGAAGAGATCTTTCGCGAAGCCGGATTCCCGGCTGATCTTTTTCGCACCCTGATGATCCCGTCTGGTATGGTAGAAACGGTGATCGACCATCCTGCTATAGCCGCTGTTACACTCACAGGCAGTGAATACGCCGGCAGCCAGGTAGCAGCTGCGGCTGGTCAACGGATCAAAAAAACACTTCTCGAGCTGGGGGGATCAGATCCTTTTATCATACTTGAGGATTGCAACCTGGAAATGGCCGTACAACATGCCGTGAACTCACGCATGATCAACCAGGGACAGAGCTGCATTGCAGCCAAACGATTTATCGTTCATGAACTGGTACTCGAAACGTTTACCAACCGAATTCAACAGGCTTTGACTGGACTGAAAGCCGGAGATCCCTTGGATCCCGCAACAGACATCGGTCCCCTGGCCCGGCCCGACCTGGTTGATGATATCGACCGGCAGGTACAGGAGTCGGTTCAAATGGGTGCAACCCTGATTACCGGAGGAGCCAGATATGATCGTGAGGGATGTTACTATCAACCTACGATCCTGACAAATGTAAAAGCCGGAATGCCAGCCTATTCGGAGGAGACTTTCGGGCCGTTAGTCGCAATCATCCCTGTTGCAACAGATGAAGAGGCCGTGCGTGTTTCAAACGACTCGGTATTCGGACTGGGTGGCAGTGTGTGGACAAACGATATTGAACGAGGTGAACAAATCGCCCGCAGGGTGGAGAGTGGAGCTGTGTTTGTAAACGGCATGACCAAATCGGATCCGCGACTTCCTTTCGGGGGGATCAAACAATCGGGGTACGGAAGAGAGCTCGGGATTAATGGTATCCGGGAATTTGTCAACATCAAAACGATCTGGATTAGATGATGCCAGATGTCTGATGCCAGATATCAGACAAACCCTGTACCTTTTCTTTGTTCCTAAATTTGAAACATGTATTTTTGCCCCCGCGAAATTGGCGTGGTAGCTCAGTTGGTTAGAGCGTCGGATTCATAACCCGGAGGTCACGAGTTCAACTCTCGTCCACGCTACGAAATTGAGACTCAAGGTTCAAGATTCAAAATTCAAGCAGGGGCAATTCATGAATTGCCTCTTTTGGTAAATGAATAATTGGTTAAGTAGCTATGTGGTTCAAGGAAAGCTTAATGGATGTTGAGAAATCCTATTCGAAGCCTATATGGCACCCACCTCCCGCGTTTCAGAGAGACCTCTTTAAAACGCTGTCTATGAATACAAGTGAGGTCTGAATGCAGACATTCATTTCACCATTGGAATTATATCGTTATCTTGCATAATATACCGCTTCACGGAAGGCTTAAAGATGAATGATTGTAACAAAATAAACTAGATATGATAAATTTCAAAGCGCTATTTGAGATTACTTACGGATTATATATCGTTTGCTCAGGAGATAAACGTCGGGGTAACGGGTTTATATCAAATACAGTCTTTCAGGTAACATCAGAACCAGCAAAATTTGCCGTTTGCTGTAGTAAAAATAATTTCACCTGTGAATTTATCGAAAAATATGCTCATTTTTCCGTCTCCGTGCTGGTAAAAAACACAGAGCCCGAGATCTTTGGACGATTTGGTTTTAAAAGCGGCAAAGATTTTAACAAGTTAGAAGGAATGAATGTGAAATTTGGCATGACAGGAACTCCGATTGTCCTGAATGACAGTTTGGCATATTTAGAATGTAACGTTGTTCAAAAATTTGATGTGGGAACACATTGGTTATTTGTTGGTGAATTAATTGATGCACAAATCTTAGATGAAACCAATGAGCCGCTGACTTACTCTTATTATCGCCAGATTAAAAAAGGTATAGCCCCCAAAAATGCTCCAACATATATTGACAAATCAAGGCTAGACAGGAAAATGGAATCTAGCAAATAAGAATTTCTTTGTCATTTTCTTTCACTTTTTTTTTGTAGAACCATTATTTGGTATTATCTTTGTCTGGATTTAGTCTAAATAATAATAAAAAGAGGCCATGTTTAAAGAATATAATCCAATACAAGATAAATTGTTCAGAATAATCGATGACGATGGCATGATCATAAATAAAGAGTGGATGCCTGAATTATCTGATGAACAAATCGTAAACGCATACAAAGAGATGCTTTTTGCCAGGACAGCTGATTTGCAAATCGTTTCATATCAGCGCCAGGGAAGGATCTATACCTATCCCCCGAATTATGGCCAAGAAGCAATTTCAGGAGCTACAGGAGCTGTTATGAGAGAAGATGACTGGTTGGTGCCTGCTTTCCGGGAAATGGGAGCGTATCTTGCAAAAGGAGCTACTCTGAAAGAACTTTTTTTGTACTTCATGGGATACGAAGATGGCTCGTTGTTTAAGGATGCGAAGAATATCCTGCCAATATCTGTCCCTATAGCATCACAATTGGTTCATGCAACAGGGATCGGATATGAAATCAAATACAATAACAAAGATCAGGTTGTATTTGCTTTTGTTGGAGACGGCGGAACATCAGAGGGAGATTTTCACGAAGCGTTGAACTTTGCCGGAACGTGGAAGGTCCCTGTGATTTTTATCGTTCAGAATAATCAATACGGAATCTCCACACCCTTTTCAGTACAGACAGCTTCCGAAAATATTGCAATCAAATCTGTAGCATATGGAATTGAAGGAATAATGGTGGATGGTAATGATTATTTTGCCATGTATGCTGCTCTTAAAAATGCTGCCAAACGTACAGGAGAAGGAAATGGACCGGTGCTGGTTGAGGCAGTAACATACAGAAAAGGCGCTCATACAACTTCCGATGATCCGACAAAATACAGAACGAAAGAAGAAGAAGAAGAGTGGGATAAAAAAGATCCTCTTAAACGATTAAAGGCATATTTGATTGACAAAAAACTATGGTCGGAAAAAGAAGAGGAGAGAGTTATTCCCCAATACAAAAAAGAGATTGACAGCCAATTTGAAGAAGCAGAAAACTATCCTGAAAGTTCCCTTGACGATGTGTTTCAATTTATGTATGACGAAATGCCGGAGGATCTGCAAAAACAGAAAGTTGAACAAGAGAAGTTTTTAACATGGATGGAGGAGAGAAAATGAAGATAATGAATATGGTCAATGCGATCAACGATGCATTAGACATTAAGCTGAAAGAGGACAGAAATACCATTGTATATGGTCAGGATGTTGGCGTTGAAGGCGGAGTATTCAGAGTAACAGAAGGGCTGCAAAAGAAATATGGCAACGATAGAGTCTTTGATACACCTCTTGCTGAATCAGGAATTGTGGGAACAGCTGTCGGTATGTCCGTTGCAGGACTCAGACCGGTTGTTGAAATTCAATTCTCAGGATTTGTTTATCCTGCTTTCAATCAAATTATCTCACATGCTGCACGAATGCGAAACAGAAGCAGAGGAAGATATCAAACTCCCATTGTAATCAGAATGCCTTATGGCGGAGGAATAAATGCACTTGAACATCACTCGGAAAGCATGGAAGCCCTGTTCGGACATATACCCGGGGTAAAGGTGGTGATTCCCTCCTCCCCACACGATGCAAAAGGCATGTTGATTTCAGCAGTCGAAAGTAATGATACGATAATCTTTATGGAACCAAAAAGAATCTATCGAGCTATAAAACAAGAAGTTTCGGAAGATAAATATTCAATTCCATTAGGAAAGGCAAACATTATTTCCCAAGGTACTGATGTAACATTGGTCGCCTACGGAGCCATGATCAGAGAAGCTCAGAAAGCGATGATTCTGGCAAAAGAAGCAGGAATCTCCGTTGAATTGATTGACCTGCGTTCAATCTATCCAATTGACAGGGATACAATTGCAAATTCTGTTAAAAAAACAGGAAGAATTATCACTGTAACTGAAAGCCCAAAGAGTTTCGGTGTTGCTTCAGAAATAACCCAGGTGGTTAATGAAGATGCTTTTCTCTACCTGGAAGCGCCTCCCAAACGGATTACAGGCTTCGATACAATTGTACCATTGCCCAAGGGCGAGCATCATTATATGATATCTCCCGAGAAAATATTTTATGACATTGAAAAAACAGTAAAATTCTAGTCCAATGAATATCCATAAAGAAAAACTATACCAACTGTGAATGATTATTTATGGATATTCCATTTGACCAATGAAATCAAGATTATAAACAAATGAAATATATATTCAAATTTCCGGATATCGGCGAAGGGCTTGAAGAAGGAACCATTTTCGAGTGGCTCGTCAAAAAAGGTCAAAAGGTTGAGTCAGGAGATCCTCTTGTAACCATGGAGACAGATAAAGTTGTCACGGATATTCCATCACCAAAAACAGGTACGCTGGTCACTTTATTCGGAAAAGAAGGCGAAACCATTCATGTAGGCGATGCATTGGTAGAGATTGAGATTGAAGGGACTAAAGGGGGAGATGCAATCGAAGAAGCTGAACAAGACTCAGTTACGGCTGCGATTGAAGAAGAAGAAGGCGCCGGTGTTGTAGGAACGTTAGAGATTGCCGGAAGCAGTGCAATCATAAGTTCAAGTAAGGAAGGAATTGATTATACTTCATCAGAACTGTCACCTGCAAAAAAGAGAGCGATTGCGACTCCTGTTTCACGTGCTCTGGCAAAAGACCTTGGCGTTGAAATCAACAATGTTAAAGGGACAGGACCGGCAGGCAGAGTAATGAAAGCTGATATATTGAAACATCGGGAGAATGGAAAGACTACCAGCCCATCAGGCCCGAATACACTGATCAGTAGCAAGGAGGCAATGGTTGAGATTGAACCGATGACTCAAATCAGAAAAACGATCGCAAAAAATATGATTCGATCTAAACACAATGCTGCTCATATGACAGTGTTTGAAGAGGTTGAAATCAGTGAACTTGACAGAATCAGAACGAAGTATAAAGATAAATACGCTGAAGAAGGGATCAAACTTACTTACCTTGCATTTATTTTTAAGGCTGTTGCTCTTGCATTAAAGAAATTCAAGTCATTGAATTCTGAAATGGATCTGGAAAACGGTAATATGATCTATAAAAAGTATTATCACATCGGACTTGCTGTGGATACTGAAAAAGGCCTGGTAGTTCCCGTATTAAAAAACGCTGATAAACTTAGTATAATTGAAATAGCTAAAGAGATTCAACATCTTTCTGAAAGAGCCAGGACAGGAAAGCTGTCAATGGATGAATTAAAAGACGGCACATTTACTATAACAAGTTTCGGTTCTATTGGCGGAATATTTGGCGTACCAGTTATTAATTATCCTCAGGCAGGAATATTAGGCGTTGGAAGGATCAGTAAACAGCCGGTTGTTAAAGATGATAAGCTTGATATTGGACTGATTCTGCCGTTATCTCTCACTGTTGACCATAGAATTGCTGATGGCGGTGATTCATCCAGATTCATAAATACGATTATGGAATATCTATCAGAACCCGTATCATTAACTCTTGAATAAAAACACACCCCTTCCTCATCCCTCCTACCTCAAACCTAGTACCTCTTCCCCTCTTCATTAATCATTGGCACAAACCGGACCGGCAAGATTGCCCGCTCCCGGATTTTGCCCTTTTTCTTTACAAGCAGGTATAGGTATTGAATGGATCTTTCCCCGGCCGGAATGATCATCCGGCCATTCTCGGCAAGTTGTTCCTGAAGGGGTTCCGGGATCTTTTCCGGCGCGCAGGTTACGATGATCGCATCAAAAGGGGCATATTCATGCCAACCCTGGTGCCCGTCTCCATTTCTGATCCGGATGTTGGTGTATCCTAAACTGTCCAGAAGAATACCGGCCCGGGAGGCCAGCGATTCAAAGATCTCAATGGTATACACAGAATCACAGATCTCCGCCAGGATTGCGGCCTGGTATCCGGATCCTGTCCCGATCTCAAGCACCTTGTCAAATGGCTTCAGATCCAGCGCTTCCGTCATGTACCCCACGATATAAGGTTGTGAAATGGTTTGCCCATCTCCTATAGGTAGTGGGGTATCGTCGTATGCGTATTCCGTATATGGCTCAGGAACAAATGCATGTCGCGGAACGCTCCTCATAGCCCGCAGGACATTCTTGTCTGTGACACCCCTCCACTGGATCTGCTCTGTTACCATCCTGTCCCTTGCACGCTCTCTTGCATGCCGCTCAGAATCGCTCTGTGCATGGCATCCGTAAAAAAGGACAACCAATATGAGAAGCATCAGCTTTTCGATTGATCCCTTTAGAATCTTCATGATATCTCCTTCTCTTAATAAATTAGCGTTCAAAAAACTGCTGATTAAAAGTAGTACAATTTAGTTAAACCAGAATATATCCAAGCAACCTTTTCAGAAAGAGGCTGTATAGAGAGGTGAGTTATGTTTTCAACCTAATCTGCCATGGAACGAGTTCACCCCTTAGAAGTTCTGCTGAAAGAACTTGCACAATGCCGCCGCGACAATGGGATCAATATCCTGCTGATCGATGGTGTCTCAGAACAAGCCATTGAATACATCGAAGCCATCGATGATCCATCCCGGAAACAGCTGCATATGATCAAGGAGATAGCAATCCAACAACTGGATACTATCCCCACCATGGTGAAAAAGTACAAAAGATCTTTCAACCATAAAACTCGTATCGGAGATCAAAAGATCCACGGGAAATGTGTCGCCGTTGCCGAACATGCTATCTCAGACTTCATTAACTACTTCACCGGAGAGAAGAATCCTGCCAGACAGAACTAACCCGCCTGACTCTTCAGAAATTTCATTATCATTGCACCTTCATTAGAAGGCAAACGGATCATGTGTTTCCACCTCCTGATCAGGATCACCCGATGGCTGTGCGGATTTATCTGCACGATCATGACCCTGCTCACTTTCAGCCAGTGCTCGCCATCCAATTATGCGTTTGGCGATGGAGAATATATCACCTATGAACTCAATTATAACCTGGGCCCAATCTGGTTGAAAGCGGGGAAAGTGGATTTTAATACCAGACTGGTCAACTTCAAGGGAACTCCTTGCTGGTTAATCACCAGTGCAGGACGGACAGTCGCTTCCATCGAGTTTCTATTTAAAGTGAGAGACTCCTATAAAACATGGATCGATACATCTACATATAAGACCGTAGAGTTTCAACGCTACATCTTTGAAAATGGTTACCGGCTTCAGAACACCTCCTGGTTTGATTACCGAAACCGAATCGTCCTTAGCAATACTAAACGAAATGACGATCCACTTGTTACCGATACACTTCGAATGAAATCCTGTACCTATGATATGCTCTCCGGCTGTTTTCTCATTCGGTCGATGAACCTGGATACCCTCCGCACCGGGCAGTTGATACCCATACGCATGGCTATCGACGATAGTGTCTATACCATCCAGGTGAAACTGATTGGCAAAGAGATCATTGAAAATATTGACGGGAATCAATACCGATGCCTGAAATTCGTCGCAACCATGGTCGAAGGAACAGTGTTTGAGAATGACCAGGAAGCGGCTTTCTGGGTGACCGATGACAAAAATCGGATCCCGGTCTACATGGAAGCAAAAATCATCGTTGGGTACATTAAAGTATACCTCACATCCTATACCGGCCTGAAACACCCCCTGGCTATCATCGAATCAGAGTAATAACACACTATTGTGCTTGATTTCCATTGATTATTAGTCTTCAGTCACCATTCACCAGTTACCAGTCACAATCAAAAAAAATTGACTTTCATAATCCACTGTATCTCTGCGTGTTTCGTTCAATATAGTACTATGTGTTGAAAACTATTCTGATTATTTTAGTACTATGTCTTGCATATTACCTTTTTATGTATTATGTTTGCAACATGAACATCGAAAATCAAAAAGCACAGATGCGCAAAGGAGTTCTCGAACTCTGTATTCTCTCCATCATTGCAGAGAAGGATGCGTACGCCTCTGAAATCATCGATAAACTGAAAGAGGCAAAACTGATCATTGTGGAAGGAACACTCTATCCTCTTCTGACAAGGTTAAAAAATGATGGCATGACCTCCTACCGATGGGAGGAATCGAAATCAGGTCCGCCACGAAAATACTTTCAGATTACAGACATCGGCCGGAAAGTACTGAGTGAATTAAAATCGGGATGGCAGGAACTAGCCGTGGCAGTGGAAAAAATCACAGGATAACAAGAAAACAAAAAAATATGAAAAAAACCGTCAATATCAATGTAAACGGGATCATCTTTCACATCGATGAGGATGCATACACCAAACTAAACAGTTACCTGAACAGTTTGAAGAAACATTTTCAGACCGTTAAAGGAAGCAGTGATATCATTGATGATATTGAAGCCCGGATCGCTGAGCTACTGCAAGAGAAACTCAGTGGAACCAAACAGGTGATCTCTATCCAGGATGTGGATGAGGTGATTGAAGTAATGGGACAACCCAGTCAGTTCGAAGAAGAGGGTACTGCAGAAGAACAGGCCCCGGAAGCCGGTCCGACAAAAACCACCAAACGCTTCTACCGTGATCCCGATGAGAAGGTGGTTGCCGGGGTTTGCAGTGGTATAGGTTCCTACCTGCACTGGGACCCCGTAATCATCAGAATACTCTTTATCATCAGTCTTTTCATTGGCGGATTTGGGGTTGCGTTATACCTGATCCTCTGGATCGTCATACCGGAAGCACAAACCACTGCTGAAAAACTGGAAATGCGAGGGGAGAAGATCAACGTCTCCACCATTGAACAATCCATCCATGAAGAGGTTAGTACAATTAAAGACAAGTTGAACGACCTCACTGAAACAACAAAAGAGAAATTTCGAAAAGGGAGTCCGGTCCGCTCACCTATCGAACAGATATTCAAAGGCATCGGAGAAGTGTTGAGAGTCTTTGGGAAGGCGCTGCTGATCATCTTAGGAGTTACGATCTCTTTGATAGGCATAAGTTTCTTCATCATGCTACTCGCCGTACTTTTTGGCTGGGGAGGAAATGTTTTTGTTGACGGGGAAATCGCAATTCTCTCTTTTCCCGCGATGGTTGATCTGACAATTGGTTGCTCGATCAATCCGTTCTACATGCAACTCGCACTCCTCATCTTTCTGGGCATTCCCGTTATCCTGCTACTATATGCAGGAACCCGGTTGATATTCAAATTCGACAGGATTCGATATTTTGGGATCACCGCCTTCAACATCTGGTTGATTGGCCTGGTCATCTGTGTTTTTTACGCATTCAAGATCTATCGAAACTACAAAGCTGAGGGGAGATACCATCAGGAAATCGCCATAACCCAACCAATCTCTGATACGTTATACCTTCAGTATGATCATCAACTCCCCAATGACAACTTCTATCTTGATGAATATGAGGTTTTTGATGACATTAAAATCTCCAGAGATGATCTTGGGAACTACTACTTGATTCCTACCATACGAATAATGACCGGGTACAATGATCATATAGATGTGAGTAAACGGATTGAAGCGAGAGGGCGCACCATGTCCGATGCCCGGCACCTGGCTCAGGCAGTGAAATATGAGATCCGGCAGTCAGGAGATACATTGATGTTTCCTCTCTTCGCTGAGATGGAAGACGACAAATGCTGGCAAGGTGAGCAAATTGTGGTAACAATCAGAGTGCCTGAAGGTCAATACCTTATGTTTGGAGTAGGAAAGTGGCGTTACCAGCACGAATACTACCACGATACCTTTAGTTACAGCCAGGAAGAATTGTTTGTCCTAACAGATTCAGGACTTGATCATTATTGACTGGAAAGATGCCACCGCTTTCTGCAAATGGCTTTCTGAAAAATAAAACTTCTTTCATTTTTTCTTACTTTTACCTGTTCCCTGGTAAAAAATAGAATTGTTCACTAAAGCTACGTTCATGAAAAAATTGATCTCCTCTCTCATGATCCTGGTAATGATAGGATTCATGAGCTGCGAGCCTGTTAATCATAGCAGTGACAGCGCTCCGATCATAGGTAAACCCGAAACCACCCTCACGGGAGACCGGATGACACCTGAAGTCTTGTGGGCCTTCGGAAGAGTGAGTGGCCCTGAGGTGTCGCCCGATGGAAAGACAATCCTTTACGGGACAAGTTACTACTCTGTTGAGCAGAACAAAGGCAATCGCGAACTCTACTCCATTGATATTAATGGCGATAACTACAGGCAACTAACACACTCTCCGAAAAGTGAGTTCAATGCCGTATGGCGACCTGATGGCAATCGGATTGGGTTCCTCTCCTCCGAAAGCGGATCTGTCCAGATGTGGGAGATGCTTCCCGACGGATCGGAACGTGTTCAGATTACCAATATCGATGACGGAATCAACGGATTCAAATACTCTCCCGATCAAACCAAAATCCTCTATACGAAAGAAGTTTATCTGGATAATAAGTTCGCAGAGCTCTATGAAGGGCTGCCAAAAGCATCCGGACGAATCATGGATGATCTCCTTTACCGGCATTGGGATACCTGGGTAGACTCCTACAGTCATGTTTTCTATGCCGATTACGATGAAACACGAGTCTGGAATGATACAGACATCATGCCCGGAGAGCCTTACCAGTCACCACTGAAGCCATTTGGAGGTATCGAACAAGTTTGCTGGAGCCCCGATAGTAAAACTATCGCCTACACATGCAAAAAGATGGCGGGGAAAGCCTCCACCCTCTCTACAAATTCTGAAATCTACCTTTACGATATCGAATCCGGTGATTTGAAGAATATGACGGAAGGGATGATGGGATTCGACGTAGCTCCTGTTTACTCTCCCGATGGAAACTACATCGCCTGGGAAAGCATGGAGCGTGAAGGGTATGAATCGGATCAGAACCGGCTCTATATCATCAATACCAAAACCTGGAAAAAGAGATATGCTACCCTGGGATTTGACCAGAACGCATACAGCCTGGCCTGGACTTCAGACAGCAAGGAGATCTACTTTACGAGCGATTGGCACGGCGCATTTCAGGTCTATAACTTCAATCTTGCTTCAGGCAAGATCAAACAAGTCACGAAAGGGCTGCAAGACTATAGAAGTGTCGCTGTGGCAGATGGTAAGCTGATCTCAGCTATGCAAAAGATCGATATGCCAACCGAATTGATTGCAATCGACCCTGCTAATGGAGAGGCAAAACAGATCACCTTCACAAACAAAGAGCTGCTTGCACAGATTTCTATGGGAAAAGTAGAAGAGAGATGGATAAAAACCCATGACAATAAGAAAATGCAGGTCTTTGTCATCTATCCGCCTCATTTTGACCCTCAGAAAAAATATCCAGCTCTGCTTTACTGTAAAGGAGGACCGCAGGGTCCGCTTAGCCAGAGTTTCCACTACCGCTGGAATTACCAGATCATGGCTGCGAACGACTACATCATTGTAGCCCCGGCACGCCGTGGCGTATCCGGTTTCGGACAAGCATGGCAGGAGCAGATCAGCGGCGATTACCATGGCAAAAGTATGC
>JACKQG010005830.1_pt1 | contig 13341 bp, 9 predicted proteins | sample 8237621 | NCBI WGS metagenome assembly JACKQG01 (sample SAMN15677084, study PRJNA649215) | marine metagenome | biome: marine; feature: Black Sea; material: saline water; isolation source: suspended particulate matter (SPM) from the Black Sea western gyre | collected 2013-06-09/2013-06-10 | depth...
TCCACAAAGAGGCGGGACGGGAATTCAGCATTGCCAGTCCCAAGCAGCTTTCCGAAGTGCTCTTCACCGACATGGGCATCAAGCCTATCAAGAAAACCAAAACCGGATTCAGTACCGACGATGAAGTGCTCAGCGAGCTGGAGGGAGAGTATCCCATTGCAAGCATGGTGAAGCAGTGGCGGGAGAACTCGAAGCTGAAAAGCACCTACGTGGACACGCTTCCGCTGACCGTGAATCCCAATACAGGGAGAGTTCACACGCGTTTCAATCAGGCGGTGGCCGCCACGGGCAGGTTGTCCAGTAGCGATCCCAATTTGCAGAATATTCCCATTCGCAGTGAGCTGGGCCGCGAAATCCGTAAGGCCTTCGTCGCGGAGAAGGGTAATCTGCTACTCTCGCTTGACTACAGCCAGGTGGAGCTGCGAATTCTGGCCCACCTTTGTGGCGATGAGGCCCTGCGCGAAGCTTTCGCCGGTGAACACGATATTCACAAGTGGACGGCCGCCAAGTTGCTCGGCAAAGGTGAAGACGAAGTGCAACGGGAAGAACGCGACCGGGCTAAAATGGTGAACTATGGTGTGCTCTACGGCATGGGAGCTCGCGGCATGGCCTCGCGCTTGGGGATTGATCGCGAGGAGGCCCAGGCCTTCATCTCGGACTACTTCGCGGCCTTCCCCGGTATTCGTGAATGGTCCAATTCTATACTGGCCCAGGCCCGCGCCGACGGATTCGTCAGCACCATCATGGGGAGGGTGCGTCCCCTGGCCGAAATCAATAGTTCCAACGGCAGGTTGCGCAGTTTCGCCGAACGGGCCGCAGTGAATACGCCCATCCAAGGAAGCGCCGCCGATCTCATCAAGCTGGCCATGCTGCGAGTCGATGAAATATTGCAGAAGGATCATCCAGATTGCCGGCTGCTCCTTCAGGTACATGACGAATTGCTTTTCGAGTTGCCTGAGAATCGTGTGAACGCGGTCTTACCTGCGCTTCGCGAGGCCATGGAAACCGTGGGGGATCTGGATGTGCCCCTCAAGGTCGACGCGGGCTCGGGTCGCAATTGGCTGGAGGCTCACTAATGGGACAGGTCTGGATACTCTGTGGCCCCATCGCTAGCGGAAAAACCACGGTGGCCACCTTTTTCGCCGAAGCGGGCGCGGTGGTGCTGGATGCCGACAAATTGGTGGACGAACTGCTTGAGGATAGCGCCGTCGTGAAAAGTGAACTGCGCGAAGCCTTCGGCAACGAAATCTTCGACAAATTGGATCGCCCCGATCGCGAAGCCATTTCCCGTAAGGTCTTTGCTGATCCAGCCGCACGAGCTCGCATCGAGGGTATTTTGCATCCACGAGTTTTGGAACGTCTTGAGGAGGAGGCTCGCACCTTTCGCGAGAAACCCGGGGGGCTTTTGCTCTTGGAAGTGGTGCTTTGGATGAAGCTCGATCCGCCGCCCTTCCCGGTTGACGGCATTTGCCTGACCCAGGCTCCGGAAAAGGTCCTACTCAGCCGAGCGGCGGCACGCAGAGGCATGGATGAACACGCCGCCAGATCCCGCTTGAAAGCGCAAGAGGGCTGGAAAAACTGGAGCGACCGAGCGGACGTGATCCTGAATACGGACCAGTCCAAGGAAGCGTTGCGTGAAACGGTGTTTTCATACTATCGTGCCTGGACTCAATCGGATGAAGGAAGCAGGGAATGATCAATCGCAATAGACTAGAAGCGCTTTCTGCCCGGATCACCCACCTCAAGGAGTGTCTTTGACTACCCTCGCCTGAGAGAGGATCTCGCCCGCGTTGAAAAAACCATGGGCGAGTCGGACTTCTGGGATGACCAGGAGAGCGCAAAGAAGACACTTAAAGAATCCACAAGATTAAAACGTTGGCTCGATCCACTCCGAGAGATGGAGGGGCTTGCCAGCGATCTCGTCGAGCTTGCCGAAATGGCTGGCGAGGAAGACGATGAATCCACCAGCAGCGAACTGGAGCGCGAAGCCGATGCGCTCGATTCACGAATGGACGATTACGAGATCCTGCTCATGTTCCAGGGCGACGATGACGACAAGGCGGCCATCCTCACCATACATCCCGGAGCGGGAGGGACCGAGAGCGCCGACTGGGCGGAGATGTTACTGCGCATGTATCAGCGCTACGTAGAACGCAAGGGCTGGAAATCGAAGATCCTGGATTTTCAGAAAGCCGACGAGGCCGGCGTAAAAAGCGTAACTCTGGAAGTAGAAGGGGAACTGGCCTATGGGCATTTGCGGGCGGAGAGCGGCGTGCATCGCCTGGTGCGCATCAGTCCCTTCGATGCATCCAGCCGGCGGCACACCTCATTTGCTTCAGTTTACGTCTATCCGGAAGTGGAGGAAGCCGGTGAAATCGAAATCGATGACAAGGATCTAAAGATTGACACCTATCGCGCCCAGGGCGCCGGCGGCCAGCATGTGAACAAGACCGACAGCGCCGTGCGCATCACCCATGTGCCTACGGGTGTGGTGGCCCAGAGCCAGGACGAGCGCAGTCAGCATCGCAATCGGGAAAACGCCATGAAGATTCTCCTGGCGAAGCTACTGAAAAAGCAACGCGAGGAAGAAGAGGCGGCCCGCGCGGAACTGGAAGACAGCAAGATGGAGATCGGTTTCGGTAGCCAGATTCGAAGCTATGTTTTTCATCCCTACAACATGGTCAAGGATCATCGCACCAGCGTGGAAACCGGTAACGTGCAATTGGTCATGGACGGCGGCTTGGACGATTTCGTTGAGGGCTGGCTCAAGAAGAGTATGGGCATTGAAGTGGGCGAGGCCGGGGAATGATCACACTGGAAGTCAGAACGAACTCGCGTGAGGAAATCGTGGACCTCACCGATCAGGTTGGCGCCGCGCTTTCAAGGGCCGGTCTGGTCGAAGGCCTTTGCCATCTCTTCGTCCCGCACACCACGGCGGGCATCGCCATCCATGAAAACGCCGACCCCGACGTGAAACGGGACATTCTCATGGCCCTGGATAAACTGGTGCCCGACGATCCGGCCTTTCGCCACGCCGAGGGCAACAGTGCCGCGCATATCAAAAGCATCCTCTCTGGGGCTAGCGCGAGTCTTCCCGTGAGCGGAGGCCGTCTCGAGCTGGGCACCTGGGGCGGCATCTATTTCTGTGAATTCGATGGACCCCGGCGGCGCAAGCTCCATCTGAGTTTCGCCGGAACTGATCAGGGCGGCGAGCCCCTTTTCCTCTAGGAGAGAGCATGAGTGAGAGCCAGGGCGGAAGCGTTGAGAAGATCCGTCAAGACAAGGAAGAGAAGCTGGAACGCCTGCGTGAAGCGGGCTTGAATCCCTATCCCCACAGCTTCGAGCGCAGTGCGAATGCCGGCGAGTGTATCGCAAATTCCGATGCCTGGATCGAGGAAGAGCGCGAGGTTCAAGTGGCCGGCCGCCTCATGGGCAAGCGCGTCATGGGTAAGACAAGCTTCGGGCATATTCAAGACGCCACCGGTCGCCTGCAACTGTTCTTCCGGCGAGACAACATGGATGAAGATCACTACATGCGCTTTCGCAAATTGGCCGAGGCGGGCGATCACGTGGGGGCCACCGGTGTGCTTTTCATCACCAAAACCGGTGAATTGTCTTTGCGCGTGAAAGACTGGACCATGCTGTCCAAGGCCATGCTGCCTCTTCCTGAAAAATTCCATGGACTCACCGACCAGGAAATCCGTGCGCGGCAGCGATACCTGGATCTGGCCGTGAATCCCGAAGTACGGACTCACTTCGAACTGCGTTCGCGCATCTTCGCATTCACACGCCGTTACTTCGAGGAGCAGGGCTTCATCGAAGTGGAAACGCCGGCATTGCAGCCCCTTTACGGCGGAGCCAACGCGCGTCCTTTCAAGACACGGCATAATGCGCTCGACATGGACCTCTACCTTCGCATCGCAGGCGGCGAGCTCTATCTCAAGCGTTTGGTCACGGGTGGGATGGAGAAGGTTTTCGAAATCGGCAAGGTCTTTCGCAACGAGGGAATGGATCGTTCGCACAATCCAGAGTTCACCATGCTGGAAGCCTACGTGGCCTACTGGGACTACTATCCCATGATGGAATTCGTGGAAAACTTCTATGCGGCCCTGGCCCGCGAAATTCACGGTGATACCAAGGTTCCCTACGGCGAAGATGTCATCGACATGGCGGCTCCCTGGCCGCGGCTGAGCTACTACGAAGCCGTGGAGAAATACACGGGACGGGATCTAGAGGGCGCCAGTCGCGATGAGCTTGCCGCCTTCGCAAAGGAAAAGGGCCTTTCCGTGGATGATGCCTGGGGCTGGGGCAAGATCCTCGACGAGATCAGCGGGGAGCTGGTTGAGCCCAATCTCATTCAGCCCACCTTCCTCATGGACCACCCCAAGGAGATCAGCCCCCTGGCCAAGGATCATCGCGACAAGCCTGGTCTTGTGGAACGATTCGAACCCTTCATCGCCGGCTTCGAGGCGGGCAACGCCTTCAGCGAACTCAATGATCCCGGCGAACAGCGCCGGCGCTTCGAATCGCAGATGGGGCTGAAGGCCAAGGGCGACGAGGAGGCCCAGGTCATGGATGAAGACTACCTTCGTGCACTTGAGGTGGGCATGCCGCCTACGGCGGGTCTGGGTATCGGCATGGATCGTCTGGTCATGCTCATGACCGACACTCAGCATATTCGCGACGTGCTGCTCTTTCCCCACATGAGGCCCGAGGCATAATTGTGAGACTGCCTGTCTGGATCGCGCTTCGCCACCTAGCCGCCATGCGGCGGCGAAGCTTTCTGGGGCGCGTGAGCCTCTTGGCAATCTTGGGTGTAGGTGTGGGGGTGGGCACTCTCGTAACCGTGCTGGCCTTCACGGGCGGTTTCCAGGATGAGGTCCGAGATCTCCTCACGGGAATGAACCCGTCCATCTTTGTTTCCACAGATACACCCGGTGGATTGGATCCTCAGGGGGAACTGGTCGCCGAACTGCTCACACGCGAAGACGTGGCGGCGCTTTCTCCCTTCGTTCAGCAAAAGGGCGTGCTCAGCAAACCGGCCGACGCGGGACTCAAGCTTGCGGGCTGCCTGCTGCGAGGCGTGGATCCCGAAACCGAGAGAAGTGTCACGAGCATTCTCGATTCGGCCGATCCTCCCCTCACAACCTTCCTGTACATGGGTGATCGTCCCGGCATTTTACTGGGCCGGCGTCTTGCCGAGGAACTGGCTGTGCTTCCCGGCGAAGATGTCACCTTCACCACTCTGCTCGAAGATTCCGAAGAGCCGATGCATCAGGTATTTTTCGTTCAAGGTTTTGTTGAGTCGGGGCTCTACGAGTTTGATCGACGTTTTGCCTATGTGGATCTGACCGCCGCGCGGGATCTCTTTCGCGCAGGTGGTGGTGCCGATGGTTTGGGGGTCCGCGTGGTGGATCCCCTTCAAGTTAGGCGGAGCAGCGCGCAGTTTCGCGAGGCCCTTAGCTTTCCTCACTGGCGGGTGGCCGACTGGATGGATCTCAACGGCGAGATCTTCCGCTGGATGGGCACCATGCGCGCCATCCTATTCCTCTCGCTCAGCCTCATCGTTTTAGTGGCGGGGTTCAACGTGGCGGGCACCATGACTCTGGTGGTCAGCGAGAAATCGCGCGAGATCGGTGTACTCAGATCTTTGGGCGCGGAGCGAGGAAGCATTCTTCGGCTCTTCGTGCTCGAAGGTTGGATCCTCGGCATGGCGGGCGTGATCCTCGGATTAATTCTGAGCTGGATCATGTCCTTGATTTTCAAGGATCGTCCCTTGGGCATCCCTGGGGAGATCTACTTTATCGATCATCTTCCCATGAAATTGGATTGGGCGCAGATCGGCGGCGTTAGTGTGGTGGCGGTGCTGGTGACCCTGGGCGCCGCGTTCTTTCCGGGCATCGAAGCGCTCATGCGAAGGCCCATCGAAGCCATCACCGGACAGGCCTCAGCTGCGGGCGACCGACTTCGGGGATGGCTTCGTTTCTTCGTAACCTTACAGGTTTATCTCTTGCCTCTCCTGGGAACCCTGGCCCTTCTGGCCGGTCTCTACTTGATTTGGACTTCGCCTCTGCAACTTGGTCTCGCCAAGCTTGTGGCCCTCATTGCGGCGGTGGGAGTTTCCATGATTTTATTAATCCTGGGGATTTCGGTGGGCATCTCTCTGAACATGCTCGAGGCCGATGCCTGCGCCCGCACCCGCCTTCATATCCTGCTCTCGGGAATTTGGATGATTGTACTGTCGGGATCCCTGCTCATGACCACCGGGCTTTCATCCTGGCTCGCGCCCGTCCTCCTTTTTTTGCTGCTCTATCACGGCACATGGTATTTCTACTTCCGTCGTTCGCAGCGCGTGCGGGCGGCTTTCTCATTTTCTCCGGAGAGTGACGCATGAGCTCGGTCCTGCTTGAGGCTGTGGACATCCACAAGAGCTATCCCGGCGTGAAAGGCAAGGTGAAGGTGCTCGCAGGTGGCGCCCTGCATTTGGCTGCAGGAGAGAGCCTGGCGGTGCTGGGAGGTTCGGGCAGCGGCAAGAGCACTCTGCTTCACATTCTTGGAACCTTGGATCGTCCCGACAGCGGCAGTTTGCATTTCGAAGGGCGCGATCTTCTCGGCCTCAAGGCGCGTGAGCTCTCAGAATTTCGACGAAATGAATTAGGATTTGTGTTCCAGTTTCATCATCTGCTTCCCGAATTCAGTGCCCAGGAAAATGCGGCCATGCCTCTGCGCATTGCGGGTGTGGGAGAAGACGAGGCCATGGCGCGAGCGGCATCCATTTTAGAAACACTGGATTTGGGGCATCGTCTTGAGCATCGCCCGCCCGAACTGTCCGGTGGCGAGCAACAGCGCGTGGCCGTAGCACGGGCCCTAGTGGGCTCGCCTCGCCTGGTTCTGGCCGATGAACCCACGGGGAATCTGGATGAGAAAAACGGCGCCGCTTTGGTCGAGCTTCTCTTCGCCCGTCGCGATGAAGACGGCTTTGCGCTCATCCTCGTAACTCACGATGAGCAACTGGCTCAGCGATGCTCACGCCGCATTCGCCTGGAGAAGGGCATCCTGGGGGCTTCCTGAACCCTGGTCGAATTCCTCAAAAGTGACTATTTTATGGGTCGAGGTGATCCCATGGCCCTCATGTGCGAAATCTGCGGCAAAAGGCCGGCCGAACTGATCGTCGGCGAAAACCGTCCCGACTCTACGCGCACCTTGCATCTTTGCGGCTATTGCGCCGCCGGCAAGGGTATTCGCGTGCGGCTGGATCTGTCCCAAGATCCTCGCCAGCTGTGGCGTCGATTTTTGTCGCATCATCTGAAGGAAGCCGAGGAAAGTAGCGCGCTGGCCTGTCCCAACTGTGGCCGCACCTACATGAACTTCGAGAAAACAGGTTCTTTGGGTTGTCCCGAATGCTATTCAACATTCCGCGGCGATATGATTCGCATCCTCAAGGAATTCCACGGATCCGACGAGCACGGCGGCAAGGTTCCCTTCCGCGAGCAGCGCCGCATTGCCGTGCGTCAGCGCAGTCGTGGTGCGCGTGAGGCCCTTCAGATGGCTGTTAGCGAGGAACGTTTTGAAGACGCCGCTCGCCTGCGCGACGAGATCAAGGATCTGGAAGAAGAGATCGGCCGTCTCCAGGAGGAGTCGTGAACGGACTGGCATTTCTGCGCGAACGCGGCGAGGTTCTTTTGCGCAAGCCCGGCGGCGGCTTGGAGAATCTTCAAAGCTGGGTAACTCTCAAGCGCAATCTGCAGGAACCCTTTCCCGCCATTCTCGATGCTGACAAGCGCCGCGATCTGCGAAGCCGCCTCTTCGATTTGCTCGGCGGTCAGGAGTCTCTTGCGGACGGTGTTTTTATTGAGCTTGAATCCTTAGAGCGCTATGAGCGCATCTATCTCTACGAACGGCGACTTATCGGAACTGATAGTTTGGTGAACCCACTGGGGCGCGGTTTAGCCCTGTCACAGGATGGGCACTTGGCCGTACTTGTGGGAGAAGAGGATCATTTGCGTATCCAGTGCCATCGCCCCGGCTTGGCCATGGAAGACGCCTTCCTCTGTGCAGATAATTTCGACGCATCCCTGGAGCAGCACTGTCGCTATGCTTTCAGCGAGGTCTTCGGTTACCTCACCGCCTGCCCCAGTGAGGCGGGCACGGGGCTGCGTACCTCGGTTCTTTTGCATATGCCGGCTCTGGCGCTGCAAGGAGAGTTGCCGAAGATCATCCGGGGGCTTCTGGCGCTGAAACTGGCCATCCGCGGGACTCTGGGGGAGACGCAGGGCGCTCCTGGAGCTTGGTTGCTCCTGTCCAATAGTCGCAGTCTCGGACAAGCCGAGCAGGATTATGTGGAAGGCCTGGATCATGCGGTACGGAGGCTGTTATCCTTCGAAGATAAGGCCCTGGAGCGGGCCCTGCTGGAGGCACGGAGCTTGCTCGAAGATGAAGTCGGCAAGGCTCTTAAAGCCGTGGAAGAGGCCGAGGAAATTACCAGCCTGCAAGCAGTTGCGCTCCTGGGAACCCTGAGATTGGGAAGTCGGGCCGGCCTGCTGCCCACGCTGGATTCCGCGCGTTTGGGCCCTCTCGAGGCGGGCGTGATGCCGGGGCATTTACAGGTGATGGAGGGGAAGCCGCTGGAAGATTCGGAGCGCAGGGCCCGTAGAGCGGAGACTCTGAAAAGCTGGCTCTTCACTTAAGAGCATACTGGAAATTAGGAAGGTAAAGCTCGATGAACGATCGATTTACAGAACGTGTGAGAAAGGTCCTTTTCCTCGCCCGAGACGAGGCGAGCCGCCTTCAACACGAGTACATCGGCACCGAGCACCTGCTCCTGGGCATTGTCCGGGAAGGGGAAGGAATTGCCGCCAAGGTCCTGAAAACTATGGGCTTGGATTTTGAGCAGATCCGCTTGGCTGTGGAAAAATTGGTGTCGGCCACCGGCGGCACCGTGATGATCGGCGAAATTCCCTTCACCCCGAGAGCCAAAACCGTTCTGGAATTGGCTGTGGAGGAAGCCCGACTCTTGGGACACAACTACGTGGGCACCGAGCATCTGCTCCTGGGACTCATTCGCGAGGGCGAGGGTGTGGCTGCCCGTGTGCTCTTGGACCTGGGCGCAGACCGCAAGAAAGTGCGCGAAGAAGTTCTCAAGCTTCTGGGCAGCGACGGGGGCAAGGGTTCCACCTCTTCCAAAGGCCAGAGCGAAACACCGGCCCTCGACCAGTTCGGACGCGATCTCACCCGCATGGCTGCCGATGGGAAAATGGATCCCATCATCGGTCGCGACAAAGAGATCCAGCGCATCATCCAAATACTGTCGCGTCGCAAGAAGAATAACCCCGTGCTCATCGGTGAACCTGGTGTAGGCAAGACGGCCATCGCCGAGGGTTTGGCCCAGCACATCGTGGAGAAGCGTGTGCCCAAGATTTTGTTGGGCAAGCGCATCTGCACGCTTGATCTGGCCAGCGTCGTGGCCGGCACCAAGTATCGTGGACAGTTCGAGGAACGGCTCAAAGCGGTCATCAACGAAATTCGCGAGTCCGACGAAGTGATCATCTTCATCGACGAATTGCATACCATCGTTGGGGCCGGCGGCGCGGAGGGTGCCATTGACGCATCCAACATGCTCAAACCCGCACTCTCGCGAGGCGAGCTCCAGTGTGTGGGGGCCACGACCCTCGACGAATACCGCAAGCACATCGAAAAGGATGGCGCCCTGGAACGCAGATTCCAGATGGTACTTGTGAACCCACCCAGCGAAGAAGAGGCAGTGGAGATTCTCCGCGGCCTGCGCGAGAAGTACGAGGTGCACCATCGGGCTACCATCACCGATAGTGCTTTGGAAGCCGCGGTGAAGATGAGCAATCGCTACCTGAGCAATCGCTTCCTGCCGGACAAGGCCTTCGATGTCATTGACGAAGCCGGCAGCCGGGCGCGACTCGCCAAGAGTTCGATTCCCAAGGAACAACTAACCCTGGAAAAAGAAATCGAGCAGGTCGAGAAGCAGAAGGAAGTGGCCATTCAGAGCCAGGATTTCGAAAAGGCCGCAGGCCTGCGCGACAGCGAGAAAGATCTACGCGCCAAGCTGGAAGAGATGAAATCCAGTATCGAAGAGCAGGACAGCGAGGAACGCGCCTTCGTGGATGTTAAGGAAATCGCCGCGATCATCAGCGAGATGACGGGCATTCCCGTTTCCAGCGTCGAAGAAAAAGAGGGCGAGAAGCTGTTACGTATGGAAGAGCATCTGGCCAAGAGAGTGGTGGGGCAGGAAGAGGCTATCGAAGCCATTTCCACCGCCATCAGGCGCAACCGCGCTGGGCTGCGAGACCCGCGCCGACCCATCGGATCTTTCTTCTTCTTGGGGCCCACGGGCGTTGGCAAAACCGAATTGGCTCGTGCCCTAACGCGTTTTCTCTTCGACAGTGAAGATCGTCTCATCCGCATCGACATGTCCGAGTACATGGAGAAACACTCGGTGAGTCGTCTCAGCGGTGCACCTCCGGGATACGTGGGCTACGAAGAGGGCGGCTACCTCACCGAGAAGATCCGCCGAAATCCCTATTCCGTGCTTCTCTTGGACGAGATGGAGAAGGCTCATCCCGATGTCTTCAACATCCTCCTGCAGATTCTGGAAGACGGGCAGCTTACCGACAACTTCGGGCGCACCGTGGACTTCAAGAACTGCGTGGTCATCATGACCAGCAACGTGGGCGTGAAGGATCTGCAGGATCACAAGCCCCTCGGCTTCTCGCTCAGCCAGGATACGGGCAAGGATCGAGAGATGAATCGCAATCTGATGGAATCGCTCAAGCGCACCGTGGCACCGGAATTTCTCAACCGAATCGACGAGACCATTGTCTTCCACAGTTTGGGTCGCGAGGAAATGGACAGCATCCTCAATATCTTCGTTTCCGAGCTGAAAGAGCGCCTGGCCGAGCAGGATTTCATATTCAATCTGGACGAACCTTCGCGGGAACTGCTCATTGACCGCGGTTTCGATCCCTCTTTGGGAGCCAGACCCCTTCGCAGGGCTCGCCAGCGATATTTGGAAAATCCCCTTTCGGAAAAAATCCTTAGCGGCAAGATTCGCAAAGACAAGGAGATCCGCATTTCAGTGGAGAAGGGCGAGCTGGTTTTCTCCCAGGGAGGCGACCGCCCCTCAAAGGTGGAGGAACCGGTGGAAGAAATCGGCTAGTAAGCGCTTTACAAGCGCTGGCCCTTCCCCTAAATTCGCATTGAAGAAACGGCTCCTTGTGAGCCGTTTTCTTTGAATGCCGATTATTCCCTTTCCCCCTGTGTAAAATGGCAAAAATCTCAAAGACCCTCGCCATCGTCTGCCTGGCCCTTCTGGTCGGAGCAGGATCCAATGCCCAAAGCGTTGTGGATTCACTCACTGTCGAGGGGCTCCGCTTCGTGGCTCCCCAGCGGGTGCTGCTCGAATTCGGCGTGGAGCAGGGCGACGTGCTCGACTCCGGCAAAGTGGCGGATGGAATTCAACGCCTCTACCGAACCGGGCGCTTTCAGTCTGTGGATGTGGGACTTGAGCAATTGGGCGAGGCTTCCGTCATGCTCATCCTCAAGGTGAACGAGCATCCGCGTCTGGATGAACTGAAGTGGGAAGGGCTCAAGAAGATTGACAAGAAGGATCTCGAAGAAAAGATCCGCTTGAAAGAGGGGGCCTATCTGCGCCCACTTCTGGTGAGCCAAGCCGAGCAGACCATTATTGAACACTGCCAGGAGAAGGGCTATCACGCCGCCGCTTTAGAAACTCACCAGGAAGAAGATGAAGGAAAGGTTCGCCTGACATTCGAGTTGAACGAAGGTAAGAAGTCGAAGGTCAGCAAGCTGCAGTTCGAAGGCAACCAAGCCTACGACAAGAACAAATTACAAGACGTGGTCAAAACCAAACCCAAGTCCTTCTGGCGTCCAACCAGCTGGTTCAACAGCAACGCCTATCAGCCTGACAGCCTCTCATTGGATCTGGATCGCCTGGTGGATTTCTATCAGGACGAAGGCTACCTGGACATACGCGTGCTCGAAATGCAGGAGACATTCTCGGAAGACCAGGAAAACGTAACCGTCACCTATCGCCTGGAAGAGGGGCAGCAATATGCCTTCGGCGAGATCACCTGGACGGGCAACAGCGTGGTGGGCGATTCCACCGTGGCCTGGAACTTCCCCTTCGAGGCCGGCGAAATCTATGACGGCCGCGCACTGGACATGGCTCGTTTCAACCTTTCCAGCGAGTACCACAATCTCGGTTATCTCTACAGTCAGGTGAAGGTGGACCGTCTCATCAACGGGGACCGCGTGAACCTGGCCCTTCAGATCTACGAAGGACCGCTGGCCCGCGTGCGCGAAATCATCGTAGCAGGCAACGACAAAACATTGGACAAGGTCATCCGCCGCGAGGTGCGCATCTTCCCCGGTGAACTCTTCAGCCGGGACAAAGTCGAGCGCAGCTATCGCGACATCTTCATGCTCCGCTTCTTCGACGACGTGCGATTCGAGCCCAAGGCCGATCCGGCCACGGGTGAAGTGGACCTGGTCTATCGTGTGGTGGAGCGCAGCTCCGGACAGTTCGGCGCCGGCGTCACTTACAGCGAAGCCACCAGCTTCTCGGGCTTCATTCAGCTGGGAACGCCCAATTTCCGCGGGCGTGGACAGAACGTGAATTTCAATTGGGAATTCGGTAGCCGGGTGAGTTCCTTCAATATTCAGTTCGTAGAACCCTGGTTCATGGATCGGCCCATCAGTTTGAGCGGATCCATCTACAATACGCGCAGCAATCTGTATCGGGAATACTACGAGGATCGCAAGGCCGGTTTCTCAGTGGGAATCGGACGGCCCTTGCCATGGCTGGATCATTCGCGTGTGAGCATGTCTTATCGCCTCGAGAGCCTGAATATCTTCAATTTCACCGACGAATATCTGGCCCTGGGTGGCACGCTCAACGATCGGGATTGGCCACAAATCGAGAGCAGTGTAACTTTCCTTTTCCGCCGCAATTCCACGGACAGTCCCTTCCTTCCGAGGCGGGGGAGCAACTTCCGCTTCAGCGCTCAATTCTCGGGCGGCGTGTTGGGCGGCAAATTGCATTTCCAGAAATACGAAGCCAAGTACACCTGGTATCAGAAAATGCTCGGGCCCTTCGTACTTCGCTATCACCAAACACTGGGCCTAGTGGACGGACTGGATCGTCCTGACCAGGTGCCCGACCACGAGCGTTTCCGCTTGGGCGGGAATCGTCTTCTACCCTTACGTGGTTACGACGATTACTCCATTGTGCCCAAGGGCAACAGCGCATTTCTGGGTGGCCGGGCCATGACCACGGGGACCGTGGAATTGGTG
>JACKQG010005831.1_pt1 | contig 13341 bp, 9 predicted proteins | sample 8237621 | NCBI WGS metagenome assembly JACKQG01 (sample SAMN15677084, study PRJNA649215) | marine metagenome | biome: marine; feature: Black Sea; material: saline water; isolation source: suspended particulate matter (SPM) from the Black Sea western gyre | collected 2013-06-09/2013-06-10 | depth...
CTCTATACCAAGAAGTAACAACAAAATTGCCATCAACATGAGTATTGTGAGGTATAGAATTTGACCCTGGATTAGATTGTATTCTATCTACTTCTTGTATATTTGATAAGTCTGAAATATCATAAGATCCAATATAGGAATCAGGTTTCTCATCTGTTGTAAAAACATAATTACCATCATCACTTACCCAAGCGTTATGTGTAAATGCATTAGGCGTTTGATGCGAGCCTATAGTAACTGGGTTGCTTTTATCGCTTACATCAACAATGAATAAATCTCCGCTATAGACACAACCTGCATACATAGTATCTCCCCTAACCATTGCGTCATGAATATACTCATCATTCCAATTTCCAAGATAAACAGGGTTTGTGGCATTTGCTGCTACATCTAAAAAGATAGCACCATTTGGACAAGTACCATTATTATTTGAGGCTCCAAAAATATAGCAGATTCCATTTTCATCAATGTACAAATTGTGAGCTGCCGTAAAAGTAACGCTTGCTCCAGTTGATGGATTTGTAAACTGAGAGACATGCCAATTCGTATTGCCTGACATATCATTTAAGTCTACAATTAAAAGCCCAGCATTAGCCTCTGTTGTTACATAAGCATAATTACCCCAGGTTTTGATATCTCTCCAAGTGGAATTTAAATCAGGTATGTAAAATTCTTCTATTGGATTAGAAGGATTCGAAACATTCACACAGGAAAACCCATCATTTAAACCAACAAGAGCATATTCATCTTCAGTTATAGGATCAACCCACCCCCAAATATCATTACCCTCAGTTGTTGGCCATTGATATGATCCTAATAAAGTCATATTATAAGAGGATTGTCCTACAAGCAAAACAGGAGCAAGTAAAAATGTAAATAATAGTTTTTTCATGGTTTTATCTTTTTTGCAAATTTAGAACTATTTAATTTATAATTCAAGTGTTATCTGGCCTCCGCTATATTCATCATCAGAATTTTTAGAAGATTTAGTTTGCTTATCTTCTGTAAAATCATTGGTTATTTCTAATTCAATATCATTCTGAATCTTGATGCTTTCTGTTGCAGTTTTTTCTATTACTTGTGTCTCTATTTCTTCAATTATCACTTCTTCATAAGGTAATGGATCTAGTAAATTAATCTCTTTAACATTTTTAGATGTTAATTTATTACCTAAAGCTTTCTCTCCTTTAATAGCTATAAACTCTGCAATATTTATTATTTCAGCCTGCCTTTCTTTTCCTTTTTCTTTAACAAAAACCAGTTCAACTTGAGGCCTCCAATGGGTACTTACAACTTCAAGTTGACTTTCTTTATGATTAGTAATAAAACTAAAACGAGACATGCTGTTGTCAACTAAAAAACGCTTCACATAATAGGCCTTTTTATGACCATCAAAATATACAACAGAAATAGGTTTATTTGGGTTATTTTGTTCAATATGAATCATGTCTTCATCAAAATGATTAGAGATGTCAAAAGACTTTAATTCAATTTCTCCAGATTGCTGAATGGTAAGAATCTTATCTGTTGGTTTAAAAGCTCCTAACAACTCTCCTCTTTGATCGACATTCAATCTTTGAACCGTGTCGTCATACCAAATTTTTCGAGCAGATAATGTAGAAATTCCAGTTGATTTAAGCTCCACTTTAAGAACTGGATTTTTTGTGATAATATTGCCGCCTGCCTCTTTTCCTTTAATTGTTAATTCCGCAAAATCAATATCAATTTTAAGTGTTTTTAATTTTGCTAACTTTTTAAGATGAACTATCACAGTTTCAGCCTCACCATTAGGATTTGCAGTAAAATAAAGTATTTTACTTGCTTTTGCTGATTTTGTAATACTGTAATCTTTACCCCTTGTAATTGAGCTAACAGGGAATCGTTTCATCAGAGTATTGCCTGATTTTCCGTCTTTATAAATCATATTATAAATTGTACGATCATCTTTCTTTTTAAATACCGCACAATAAATAATCCCTTTTCCAACAAATACTTTACTGTCAACTTTTACCACTTGCATGGTTCCATCTTGCTTAAAAATGATAATATCATCAATATCCGAACAATCACAAACAAATTCATCTTTACGCATAGCAGTACCAATAAAACCTTCTTCTCTATTAATATAGAGTTTTTTACTAGCTACTACTACTTTTGTAGCGTCAATACTTTCGAAAGTTTTAATTTCGGTTTTACGCTCTTTTCCTTTACCGTATTTAACTTTTAAATTCTTAAAATAGTCAATGGCATAATCGATTAGATTGGCTAAAAATCCTTTTATATTTTGAATACTTTCTTCAAGCTTTAAGAGCTCTTCATTTGCCTTATTCAAATCAAACTTAGTAATTCGCTTGATTTTGATTTCGGTAAGCTTTTCAACATCTTCATTAGTTACGCTTCTTAAGAGTTGTTTAATGTGAGGCAATAACTCTTTATGTATCGTGCTAATGATTAAATCCCAATTATCTAACTCCTCAATTTCATGATAAATTCTATTTTCAATAAAAATTCTTTCTAAAGATGCAAAATGCCATTTTTCTTCTAATTCATCAAGATTTACTTCAAGCTCTTTCTTTAATAATTCAATGGTATAATCTGTTGATTGCTGTAAAATATCAGACACCCCAATAAACTTTGGAGTATTGTCCTCAATTACGCAAGATAAAGGAGATATTGAAACTTCACAATCGGTAAAACTATAGAGAGCATCTATTGTTTTATCTGGTGATATTCCTGATGGAATAGTAATTGCAATTTCTACATGTTCAGCAGTATTGTCCTCTACTTTTTTGATTTTAATTTTACCACTATCATTGGCTTTTAGAATCGACTGAATTAATGATGAAGTAGTGGTTGAAAATGGCAATTCTGAAATAATAAGCGTGTCTTTACTTTCCTGATAAATTTTAGCTCTTACTCTAATTCTTCCGCCTCTTTTCCCATCATTATAATTGCTAAAATCAGCACTTCCTCCACTAAAAAAATCAGGAACTATTTTTGGCTTTACTCCTTTTAGTATTTTTATTGAAGCATCTATTAACTCGTTAAAATTATGAGGCAATATTTTAGTAGATAACCCAACAGCAATTCCCTCAACACCATGAGCTAAAAGCAGAGGAAATTTAACGGGTAATGTCTGAGGTTCTTTTCCTCTACCATCATAACTAGCGGACCAATTTGTAATTTTTTTATTGTAAACAACATCAAGGGCAAAAGGAGTTAATCTTACCTCAATATACCTTGGAGCTGCAGCACTATCACCAGTGGCAACATTTCCCCAATTTCCTTGCATATCCAAGAGTAATTCTTTTTGACCAATTTGCACCATTGCATCTCCAATTGAAGCATCACCATGAGGATGGTATTTCATAGTATGACCAATTACATTGGCTACTTTATGATACCTTCCATCATCCAGCTCCTTTAAGGAATGAAGAATTCTTCTTTGAACAGGTTTTAATCCGTCATTAATATGAGGAACTGCACGCTCTAAAATAACATAAGACGCATAATCCAAAAACCAATTTTGGTACATGCCAGAAACATGAATCACTCCTTCTTGAGTATTGTTATTTTGTTCTAAATTTTCCTCTTCCATCTAATTGTTTTTTGCAATTATTCTATCCAATGCACTACAAATTTTCTCTATTTCTTTTTTCGACATCAAAGTAAGATGAAATCGTTTTATTACTCGCTTCCCTTTATCAGATTTTATTTTTAACATCAATGTTTTATTAAAAGATAATGGCCTATTGAAAAATGCATAATCAGCTAACATTGTATGTGGAATGTCTACATAATCTTTTTCTTTGAAAAATTCCAAAATCGGTCTGTATGATGTAACTTGAATGATATAAGCATCTATCTTAATAGTATAATAATACTGCCCAATTATTATTAAGTAAAGTAAAATAACCCCACTAATTAGACCAAAAATAAGATTTTCCATAAAAAAATGGGAAATCCCTGAGAAACTAAAATAATTTATAAACCCAAGAGGAATTAAAATAGCAATAAAAAAAAAGAAAAAGAGAAATCCAAGTAAGTAGATTATTTTTGTTTTATTATGAAACTTTAAATTTATTTTATGCATCTACAATATCTTCCTCAATCCTTAAATTATCAATTATAAAATCTTGTCTCTCTTTAGTGTTTTTTCCCATAAAATAGGCTAATAAATCCTGTATCCTGTCTTCTTTGGCTAAAATTACAGGATCTAACCTCATATCTGGGCCAATAAAGTGTTTAAACTCATTAGGAGATATTTCACCCAATCCTTTAAATCGTGTTATCTCAGCAGATTTTCCAATCTCTAACAATGCACTTTTTCTTTCCTGTTCATTATAGCAATAAATGGTTTTGTTTTTATTTCTAACTCTAAATAGTGGAGTCTCTAAAATGTAAACATGGCCTTCTTTTACTAACTCTGGAAAGAACTGCAAAAAGAAGGTAAGTAATAACATTCGAATATGCATACCATCCACATCAGCATCAGTTGCAATTACAATTTTATTGTATCGTAAATCATCAATACCTTCCTCAATATTTAATGCTGCTTGTAATAAGTTAAACTCCTCATTTTCATACACAACCTTCTTAGTAAGCTCGTATGAATTTAAAGGCTTACCTCTAAGACTAAACACCGCTTGAGTTTGAATATCTCTGGTTTTGGTAATCGATCCTGATGCCGAATCCCCCTCTGTAATAAAAAGTGTAGAGTTTACTCTGTTTTCTTTTTCCTGGTCATTGTAATGCACTCTACAATCCCTTAGTTTTTTATTATGCAAACTGGCTTTTTTGGCACGCTCTCTAGCTAATTTTTTTACCCCATCCATAGCCTTGCGTTCATACTCAGTCATTTTTATTTTTTTTTCAATAGCCTCAGCTGTTTCAGTATTTTTATGCAAATAATTATCTAAATGTTTTTTTAAGAAATCCTGAATAAAAGTAAGTACTGAAACGCCATTAGGCTCCATCTCGGTTGATCCTAATTTTGTTTTGGTTTGAGATTCAAATATTGGTTCTATTACTTTTATGCTTATAGCGGCATGAATTGCTTGTCTGATATCAGAAGATTCATAGTTCTTGCCAAAAAATTCTCTTATTGTTTTAACTAGTGCTTGCCTAAAAGCACTTTGGTGCGTACCTCCCTGAACAGTATGCTGCCCATTAACAAATGAATAATACTGCTCAGAATATTGATTTTTACAATGGGTAATTGCCACCTCAATATCATCTGCTCTTAAATGTATAATTGGATACAACATTTCATCATCAATTCTTTGCTCTAAAAGATCAAAAAGACCATTTTCAGAATAGAACTTTTCACCATTAAAAATTATTGTCAATTCTGGATTGAGATAACAATAATTCCACATCATTTTCTCTATATATTCATTAATGAATCGGTATTTCCCAAATAGTATTTCATCCGGAATAAAAGACACTTTAGTTCCCTTTCTACTAGAACAATCTTGTATGGGCTGTTCATGAGTAATTTCTCCTTGTGCAAACTCTACTATCTTACTTTGACCATCACGAACAGATTTTATTTCAAAATAAGATGAAAGTGCATTAGCCGCTTTAGCCCCCACCCCATTAAGCCCTACTGATTTTTTAAAGACTTTAGAATCATACTTAGCTCCTGTATTAATTTTTGAAACTACATCTATGACTTTTCCAAGAGGTATTCCTCTGCCAAAATCACGAACAGTAACTTTATTATTTTTGACAGTAACTTCAATAGTCTTCCCATTTCCCATCACAAACTCATCAATGGCATTGTCAAGCACCTCTTTTAATAAAATATAAACGCCATCATCAGGAGATGACCCATTTCCCAATTTTCCAATGTACATTCCGGGTCTTAATCGAATGTGTTCTTTCCAATCTAAGGATCGGATACTATCTTCATTATAGGATACTTCAGCCATTTTTATACTTATTTTCTTGGTATTTGAAACAAAAAACAAATTTAAAATTCTAAGAGAATGAATATGATTGGATGTTCTTTCGTTATTAACAGGGTTTTCAACTAAAAAAATAATCCTGAAAGAGAAATTTTTTTTAACTAAACATTAAAACGAAAATGCATAATATCGCCATCTTGTACGATATATTCTTTTCCTTCAACCGATAATTTACCATTATCACGACAAGCTTGCTCTGATCCTAATGAAATAAAATCATTATAAGCCATTACTTCTGCTCTAATAAAGCCTTTTTCAAAATCAGTATGAATAACTGCTGCTGCTTGTGGCGCCCTAGTTCCTTTAGTAATCGTCCAAGCTCTTACCTCTTTCTCTCCAGCAGTAAAATAAGTTTGTAAATTTAAAAGTTTATATGTTGCTTGAATTAAATAATGAACTCCGGGCTTATCTAAACCCAATTCTTCCAAAAACAGGAGCTGTTCTTCCACATCTTCTAATTCTGCAATTTCAGCCTCAATGGCAGTGGCAATTAAAAGTACTTCTGCATCTTCATTTTTAACAGCAACTCTTACTGCTTCCACATGTTTATTGCCTGTTTTCACAGAGGCTTCATCAACATTACACATATACAGTACTGGTTTAAATGTAATCAACTGTAAATCAGAAATAATTTTCAATTCTTCTTCAGTTGCATCCAAACTTCTTGCTGAATTTCCTGCTCCTAAATGGGTGATATATTTCTTAGTAGTATCAACAATTTTTTGAGCAGCTTTATCGCCTGATTTAGCAGTTCTTATATTTTTATCATGAAATTTTTCAAGTGTTTCCAAGTCTTTTAATTGCAATTCCATATCAATAGTTTCCTTATCTCTTACAGGGTTAACTGAGCCATCAACATGAACAATATTATCATCATCAAAACATCTTAAAACATGAATAATTGCATGTGTTTCTCTAATATTTGCTAAAAACTTATTACCAAGGCCCTCTCCTTTACTAGCACCTTTCACAAGCCCCGCAATATCCACTATCTCTACTGCAGTTGGCATTACTCTTTGAGGATTTACAATTTTAGCAAGCTGTTCTAGTCTCTCATCAGGTACTGAGATTATTCCAATATTAGGCTCAATAGTACAAAAGGGAAAATTAGCCGATTGCGCTTTCGCTTTTGATAAACAATTAAATAAAGTTGATTTGCCAACATTGGGTAATCCAACAATTCCACATTTTAATGCCATAGTACTATTTTAAAAAAGTTGACAAAGATATAATTTTAACCAAAAGACAAAAAAATATTCCTTTTTAGATTATTTTGTCAACAATGCGTTAATAAATTCAAAGATGTTTCGTTTGCATTAATGCAACAAAAAACTTGTATTCTTAAATTTGCAGATAAATTAAAAAAGCAATAAAAATGCCTACTATTTCCGAGCTAAAAAATACAGTTACTCAAATAAGAAGAGATATAGTGCGAATGGTGCATGCTAATAATTCAGGACATCCTGGAGGATCTCTAGGTTGTACAGAGTTTTTAACCGCCCTTTATTTTGAAGTAATGAATCACAATACCAATTTTACTATGGACGGTATTGGTGAAGATATTTTCTTTCTCTCTAATGGACACATTTCTCCTGTATTTTATGCTGTTTTGTCCCGTAGAGGTTATTTTGATATTGCAGAATTAGCAACTTTTAGAAAAATAGACAGTCGTTTACAGGGGCATCCTACTCCACATGAAGGATTGGAAGGAGTGCGAATGGCATCAGGATCATTAGGACAAGGACTTTCTACTGCAATTGGTGCAGCACTTACTAAAAAGCTTAATAATGACAAGAGTATTATTTACACTTTACATGGTGATGGAGAATTACAAGAAGGCCAAGTCTGGGAAGCATTTATGTATGCAGCTGGCAAAAAGGTAGATAATCTTATTGCTACTATTGATTACAACAAAAAGCAAATTGACGGGTCAATTGATGAAGTTTTGCCTATGGGTAATCTTAGTGCTAAATTAAAGGCTTTTGACTGGATTGTTTTAGAAGAGTTTCAAGGAAATAATCTAGAAGCTGTTATCAATACATTAAAAAGAGCGAAAGAACTTACCGGAAAAGGAAAGCCGATTGCTATTATCCTACATACTGAAATGGGAAATGGAGTTGATTATATGATGGGAACACACAAATGGCATGGTTCTGCTCCTAATGATGAGCAGTTAGCTGCTGCCTTATCACAAAACCCTGAAACGTTAGGTGATTACTAAACAAATCAAAATAGTACTAATGGCTACTCTCCTATTAATGGTGAGTTTTTCTGCTGTAGCTCAAAAAAAGCAAGAGCCAGTAAATCGTATTCTTTTTATTTTTGATGCCTCACAATCAATGCTTGGCAGGTGGCAAAGTGGTAGAAAAATTGATATTGCTAAAGATCTTTTAAGCAATATGGTTGATTCTTTAAGAAATATTGAAAATCTTGAAATAGGACTTAGAGTTTATGGACATAAAAGTAATTTCCCTCCACAAGATTGTGAGGATACCCATCTAGAAGTGAATTTTTTAAAAGCAAAGGATGCTGTTGATATTATAAAAAAGAAGTTAGCTGTTATAAGATCTAGAGGAACTACTCCTATTGCTCGATCACTTGAAGAAGGAGCGAAAGATTTTCCTGATGATGATGGTAGAAATATAGTTATTCTAATTACTGATGGAAAAGAGGAATGCGGAATGGATCCTTGTGCAGTTTCTCGTTTTTATCAAAAAAAAGGAATTATTCTCAAACCTTTTGTGATTGGTGTTGGGCTTGATGATAGTTCGAAAGAATCGTTTGATTGCGTAGGTCGTTTTTTTGATGCTAGCAGAGAAGAAGATTTTACCAATATTTTAAATATCGTAATCTCACACGTTATTGATAATACTACTGCACAGGTTAATTTATTGGATGAAAATGATGAGCCAACAGAAACTAATGTAAACATAACTTTTTACAATGAATTTACCGGTATGGCTAAATACAATTTTGTACATACTATGAATGCTTATGGACATCCTGATACTATGGTAATTGATCCTGTTTTATCCTATAAAGTTGTTGCTCACACCATTCCACCGGTGAGTATTGAAAATATTATACTGACTCCAGGTAAACACACTATAATCCCTTTAAAAACGCCTCAGGGTAAGTTTGAAATAAAAATGAATTCACAAATAAACTATCAATTTATTGTGCGCCCAGCAGGAGTTGATACCACATTAAATATTCAATCAATTAATGAGGTGGAAGAATATCTTATTGGAAAATATGATATTGAGCTTTTAACTTTACCCAGACAAAAATTTTATAATGTTGAAATTTCACCCATTGAAACTACTTTTCGGGCTATACCAACACCTGGTTTAGCAAATATTGTACTACCATCAAAAGGATATGGTGGGTTGTATAAGCAAAATGGCGATCAATTGGAACAAATTTATCATTTTAAAGGTGATAAAACAGATTATAAACTTACATTACTACCAGGAAACTACAAAGTAGTTTTTAGGTCAATTGGAGCTCAAGCATATATTTATACTATTGAAAAAAGTTTTACAATACAATCAGAAAAATCTGAACTGATAAAAATTTATTAAATATGGAAATGAAAGATACACGCTCAGGTTTTGGAGCTGGATTAACTCAATTGGGAAGAACCAATCCAAATGTAGTAGCATTATGTGCCGACCTTACTGGATCGTTAAACATGACTGATTTTCAAAATGAAAATCCGGAGCGCTTTTTTCAAATAGGAATTGCGGAAGCCAATATGATTGGCATTGCAGCTGGAATGACAATTGGAGGAAAAATCCCATTTACAGGAACATTTGCTAACTTTTCTACTTCAAGAGTTTATGATCAAATAAGACAATCAGTTGCATATTCTGGAAAAAATGTGAAAATCTGTGCGTCTCATGCTGGCTTAACATTGGGTGAAGATGGGGCAACACATCAGGCGCTTGAAGATATAGGTATGATGAAAATGCTACCACATATGGTTGTTATCAATCCTTGCGACCACAACCAAACAAAAGCCGCAACTATTGCAATTGCAGAACATGTTGGGCCTGTATATTTAAGATTTGGAAGACCAAAAGTTCCTAATTTTACTCCTGCTGATCAAAAATTTGAAATTGGAAAAGCACTACACCTAAAAAAAGGAAATGATGTCACTATTTTTGCAACAGGACACTTAGTTTGGGAAGCTCTTGAAGCTGCTAAAAGCCTAGAAAATGAAGGGATATCGGCAGAAGTAATTAATATTCATACTATTAAGCCTTTGGATAATGAGGCTATTTTAAAAGCTGTGAAAAATACAAAATGTGTTGTTACTGCTGAGGAACACATGCTAAATGGAGGGCTTGGAGATAGTATTGCTCAATTACTTTCAAGAAATACCCCTACTCCTATTGAGATGGTTGGTGTTGATGATACTTTTGGGGAAAGTGGGCCACCAATGAAATTGATGGAAAAATACGGATTAACAGCTGCTGATATTATCACGGCTTCTAAAAAAGTAATAGCTAGAAAATAATTTTACTATCTTTGTAAAACAACTTTTTCAAAATGAGAAAGACACTAGTTATTATTATTTCTTTATTTGCAAATATTGCTTTTGCTCAAGTTCAACTCTTACCTTCTATTGGTTTAACTAGTCCACCATTGGATACGGATTCAGTTTGTACAATTGTTCCAAGAACTCAAGGAAATCCTTGGATTGCTGTAAATGAAGGAGATACTATGGCTGATTTCACTCTTTGGGATATCAATGGAAATGCGCTGACTCTTTCAGCAGTTTTAAACTCAGGTAAAAGAGCACTAATCGTATCTGGAAGCTATACTTGCCCTATCTTCAGGAATCATATGACAGATCTTAATGCTGTTGCTGCTCAGTTTAGTAATGAAATCGAATGTTTTGTTGTATATGTTGTAGAGGCCCATCCAACAGGTAGTCCTATGCCTAGTAATGGAAATATGAACCCTACAAATCCTCCATATTATCAGCCAGCTACTTATGGGGAAAGAAAAGCTATTGTTTCAGATTTACTAAATGGAGTAGGGACCGGTCAATATGTGCCTACACCCGTAAATGTGCCTATTTATATTGATGGTCCCTGTAACCAATGGTGGGAATATTATAATTCTCCTAATAATGCCTATTTAATTGATACAAATGGTGTGCTCTTTGCTTATCATAGTTGGTTTAATAATTCCAATCCTCCAAATGGACAAGCAACCAATATTTGGTGCGATATCGATAGCTTATTAGGCGTAACCTCTGGAGGATGTACGCAAATAACATCATTAAATGGTACTTTTGATTTTCAATTAAAACCCAATGAAACTATCACAACATTTGGTAATGCAGGTGATATTATTGATATTTTTGGTGAAATAATAAATAACTCAAATGATGGTGTACAAGTAGATATTCAAAGAATAATGAATATACTACCTTCTAATACCTGGGAAAGTTCAATGTGTATTGGGGTCTGTTTGCCTTTCGATCAGGATACCGCCTCAGTTATTATAGCTCCTGGTGATACCCTTGATTTTTCTTTTCATTTTTTTACTGATCCCTTAATGATAGGACCTGACACTGCTAGTGCAAAAGTTAAATTTACTAATGCAAATGGAACGCAACAGTTTATCATTCAAAATTATAGAGGTATTACCTATGGCCAATCAACTCAAGTTACAGAGCTTTCTAAAACTAATTCAAGATTGAGTAAAATTATTAACTTATTGGGTAAAGAAGAACAACAAAGAAATAATCAGCTACAGATTCATATTTTTGATGATGGTAAGATAGAAAAAAGAATTGTTATAGAATAATAGCATCTATCTTCTTACTTTTGCCCAATGAGTAATCCAAAAGACATTTTTAAGCAGCATCAAGCACAAACCTTTCCTTATCCTTCATGTTTAGAGGTTGAATCATCTCAAGGAAGTTATATTACAGATGTAAAGGGAAAACAATATCTTGATTTTGTTGCAGGAGTTTCTGCTTGTACTTTAGGTCACTCCAACCCTATTATTTTAAATGCAATAAAGAATCAATTAGACAAATACACTCATGTAATGGTGTATGGAGAATATGTCCAAACTCCACAGTATAAGTTGGCCAAATTATTAGCAGATAATCTTCCTAAAAGTTTAAGTACCACTTATTTTACCAATTCAGGAACTGAAGCTATTGAAGGGGCTATGAAACTTGCCAAAAGAGCCACTGGAAGATCAGAGATTATCTCTTGTAAAGATTCTTATCATGGCTCCACCCAAGGGGCATTAAGTATTATGGGAAATGAAGAACATAAAGCCAAATACCGTCCTTTATTGCCTCATTGCAATCAAATTATTTATAATGATGTAGAGTCATTAAAAAACATAACAGAGCAAACAGCAGCTGTTGTAATTGAGCCTGTACAAGGAGCCAGTGGATTTATGACTCCTAAAAATAACTTCTTACAAAAAGTAAGAGAAAAATGCAATGAAACAGGAACGCTACTTATTTTTGATGAAATACAAACTTGTTACGGCCGCTTAGGAACACTTTTTGGATTTGAGAAATACAATATAACTCCTGATATTTTATGTTTAGCAAAAGGAATGGGCGCAGGAATGCCAATTGGCGCTTTTATTGCTTCATGGGAACTTATGAATCTTTTAACTTTTAAGCCCAAATTAGGACACATTACAACCTTTGGAGGCCATCCTGTAAGTTGTGCGGCATCTTTGGCTTGTTTAGAATATTTACTTACTTCTGATATTATGCAGCAGGTAGCTAAAAAAGAACAGCTTTTCCGAAAACATTTAAACCATCCAAAAATTAAGACAATTAGAGGAAATGGCTTGATGCTTGCTATAGAATTTGATGATGAAGATTTAGTGCAAAAAGTAGTAGAACAATCGCTTGAAAACGGACTGCTCCTATTTTATTTCTTATTTACCAAAACTGCAATTCGCATTACTCCTCCCCTTACTATTTCTGATCAAGAAATAATAAAAGGTTGTGAAATAATTAATTTAATTTTAGAGCTATAAAAAAAGGAGCCCATTGCCTCCTTTTTTTATTATTGTTTAATATTAAATACATACCTATCATTTTCTGAACCAGCATCATCTATAACTTGCATAATTTTAATAATTACATAATTATTTTCAATTTTTGCTATTATGATATTATCAGTTTCAATATTATCAACAAACTCTTTTATAAGATGAGTGTTGTAAGCGGTTTTTATTCCCTCTAAAGTAGCATGAGCATAATCAAACTCATTTACTTTCGTGAATGATAAACCAGACATTGATATCCATTTTCTAGACAATATATCTGAAATGCTATCCGTATTATCTGAAATATGAGAAGTAGAATCAGAAGAAT
>JACKQG010003319.1_pt1 | contig 13340 bp, 10 predicted proteins | sample 8237621 | NCBI WGS metagenome assembly JACKQG01 (sample SAMN15677084, study PRJNA649215) | marine metagenome | biome: marine; feature: Black Sea; material: saline water; isolation source: suspended particulate matter (SPM) from the Black Sea western gyre | collected 2013-06-09/2013-06-10 | depth...
TTAAAAGAACCTTTGCATTTGACATGGTCATCACACAAAATATTTCTCTTGCAACTAAAAGAGTGTGCTTGTATGTATTTCTTATTTGAAACAGCACAGTACTTAATGTCAACACATTCAGAACCTTCACACTCTTCGGCACAGCAACTCAAATCAGGAAGACAATCATAATCATTTTCACAGTAAACTTTATCTTTTAAGTAAGGTGTATTCTCACATCCATTATAATTCAAACATTCTTCATGAAAAACATTATCTCCCATGGTGCAATCACTCTGACATGAAATGAGCTCATTCATTTTAACTTCTTCTAAAACGTATGGATCAATGATTTTGTTGTTCGGCACAAATGTTTTGCTTACAGATAAAATTACCGATAGAACAATAATCAAGCCAATTATCATTATCAACTTGTTATTGTTCTTTATAATTTTCATAATCATGCTGATTTCTCTCCGTACTCCTTAAAAGAATTGACTTTCTAAACTCTTGTTGGTAATCATATTTAATATTTATGGTATAACTATTACCTTCTTTTATCATTGAATAAATACCTTCACAAGCGAACATGTTTGAAGTAGTGCATTTGAATGCTTCGCTTAAAACTCCAATTTTCTTAGTAGGATTTTCTTTGCCACACTCATCAAATTTTCCAATTTCTCCTTCAGCATTGTTGTTTGTTGAAAAATTAAGATTTAAGTTATGAATCTTTATACTGCTGATTTGAACCGGCCCTCCAGATATATCATAACTACAAATGTTAAGAGAATCCTCACATATATCTATTCTAATGGTAGTTGTATATGAATAGCAAAGTTTGACACTTGCATTCACATATCTGGATCTTTGAGCTAGTTTGTGATTAAATGTCACATTTCCCAAATCAAAGTTTTCTTTGCCAGTAATAATTTTTCCATTAATCCTTTCCTGTTTTTGGATGTTTTTTTCGAATAAGAATTCACGTTTTTTTGAATCAAATTCTTTACCTGCAAAGTCATCTATGAATATAACTTTCAGTTTCTCAACATTACTCTCGCCATGGTTTTCAACATCTATAGCAATGACAAATGGTTCTTTATCCCAAATAAAATCTGGGGGCGATTCTTTTGGAAAATCAGGGAAAAATAAGCCTTGTCCTCCTCCGATAAAATTGTTATTTGCTTTGCAATAATACAAATTAATCTCTTCATCAACAACAAATGCTTTACAATCTTTAATTCTTTCAATATAATTCTTATTGTCATTGCACCAAAATCCAGGGTTTACATACTGATAGAAAAACGCGCATGTACCTTCAACAGCTCTTGCTTCAATAATTACTATTTCCTCATCATAGTTATTTATGAATGTTTTTCTAACAGGCCAAACAATCTGTGCAGAGTAATTTGTATAAAACATGATTGGGAACTGATTAGAAGTTGTGAGGATAAGTGGATTATTGTTTGTTTGACTTTGAATTATTTCTTCAATATGTTCGTACATCAAATCTTTTTCTAAATTGAAAATTTGTAAAACTGGAAGGTTATTATGACCTTTATCACCTAAAACTGTTACACTAGAAAAAGTTAACACCAGAATTACTAATAGTATAACATAATGAAATACTTTGTTTTTGGATAGCTTCATAATAGAATCAAAAACTCTTGCAATTACAATTAAAGCAATAGGAATGAGTGGTAAGAACAATTTTTCTTCAAAAGAACTTGTGGGTGCAATTATCCACGGAAGAATTATCATTACAATTAAATAAATGAATATTAGTTGGCTTGATTTCTTGTTATTCCAATATAAGAACTTTTTCTTAATATTTTTTCTAAAGAAAATATTTGCAATTAGCAGAATGATGCCAGCATACAAAATGATATTTAGTAACCCTTGATTATTAATTCCGGCTGTTATGGACTGAAATGCAAAACTCGCACTTACAATACTCTTGGGCTCCTTGGCTAAATTCCATAAAAAACCACTCGTAAATACCCATGGAAGAATTAAGATTAATAATAGTATTATTGACTGAATTATGCTCTTTCTTATTTTAGTTTTTATAATAAACAGATATATTAGGAAAACTAGAATTAAACTTACAAATATCAAGATATTTGTGTAGAACAACAAAGCCAGAGCTAGAGCTGTACCAATGAAATACTTTTGTTTATCCTCATGTAAAGCTTTCAACAAGAAGTATATTGATAGAATTATAAGCAGAATCATTGGTGAATAATATCTCGCCATCCTACCATAAAACAACAGACTGGGACTAACTGCAAATAGAAAAGATGCGATGTAAGCGGTTCTTCTATTAAACAATAATTTGTTCAGTCTGAAGAAGAAGAATGTTGCGACAATGCTAATCAAAGCAAAAGGAAATCTCAAAATAAATTCATTATTTCCAAACAAAGATGCAAAGGCTGTAATGTAATAAGTTAACCAACCTTTTCTCAATACAGTGTCTGTTTTGTAGTAATTTGTTGGTGCAAATTCATACATAGAACTATTTGACTTGTAAACATAAGCGTTTTCATAGAATGGAGTATTATAGAAACCTTTTGGAACTCCTGATTCGAAGATACTTTGAGATGCAAGGTAGACTTCTGCTTCATCAGTGTTCATAACAGGCAAGTGAAGATTATAAAATTGAAAGAAAATTGCAATAACAATGATTATAATTAAGAGATAGTGTTTCTTCAAAACTTTATTCATGATGCCTTGTTAATGATTTATGTTTAAATAATTTTATGAATCACATATTTTTTCTGAATTCATATATCTCTTTTTTTAATTCAGAAATCTCTTTGTTAAATTCTTCACACATATTGTTTCCTTCTTCAATACTAATTTCTTCAGAGCAATAAGACATGTTGCCAAGTTTTTTCCCTTCTTCTCTGAATTTTAACATCTTTATGATGTATTCATAATCCCATACTTTTCCCGAGAATTTAAGTTTTTTTGGATTAGAATAAACAAGACTGGTTATATCTACTTCCATTGAACTCATCATTACCTGAATATTTGGTTTTGTTGCAAGTCTATTTAGTTCTACAAGTTTTTTAGCAAATCTGATGGTTTCTTTGAAATCCTTTTTTGTGCCTCCGACAAGATTTGGAGAGAACCAGAATGCCACATATGAAGTTCCAGATTCAGAAATTTGTTTCGCAAAATCAATCACTTCTTCGTTTTTGTATTTTTTTCCATTTTTAAACCGGAGTATTTCATTTCCTGTCAATACCGAAACTATGAATCCGGAATCAGTATTTGCACCGTATTTACACATCTCTTTAGCTGTTTCCTTGTTTGGTAATTGCCAGTCTTCAAAAACCAAATTAAAAGTGGTGTTTGTAATGTTGATATATCCCAATATTCTTCCCCAATCATTTAATTTTGATTCGCAAGACACCATGATTTTTTTGACATCCAATTGTTCTAACCTTTTCAAATCATCTATGATATTCTGTGGTGATCGAATGCAAGCCTTTCTTTTATTTGCTAGAATTTCATAAGAAAACTTACTCCCACCACAAGATGGGCAACTGTTCAGACAACCTTTTTGTGTTGGAAGATAATAAAAGTTTTTTAAGTCCCGAATCTGACCAATTCCTGGAGCTCCTTCGCCTTGTTTGAATGCCAAATATTCTTGCCAATTCTTCATGAAAGACAAATCAACATAGTCAAACTTGTTAATGTCATTGTCAAAACTAGTTATATTTGTGTCTTTTGCTTGCCAGAACATATTTTCATAAGTTAAGTTGGGTAATTTTTTTATTGCTTTTTTCCCTTTTAATAATAACTCTGAGCAGATATTTATAATGGTTGTTTCTGAATCTCCTCTTACAATAATATCAATCTTATCAGTTGATTGCAAAAGATTCTTTCGAAAGAAATTTGCTGAAAATCCCCCCACAATCACGAAGCATCCTGGATTGATTTCTTTGCATAATCTGGCAACTTCCTGAACACCATATAGAAAATAATACCAATGGCAATCCATTATGACTATTTGGAAGTCAATTTCTTCTATTGCTTCTCTAATGTTTATGTTAGGATTAAGTTTCATCTCCAAAGGCAGATTTAGTCCTGTTACATTGAAACCTTTCTTTCTAAGATTATTAATTACGCCAACAATTCCTGCTGGTAAGAACAAGAAATCAGAATTATCCCGGTTACAGTATGGATGAATATAAAGAATATTCTTATTCATTTTTTTGTACATTCTTGGATTGCTTTCTTAACTTCTTTGACACTAATTTTTTGCATGCATTTTCTATTATAGGGACATTTCTTTGCTCCAAGAATATCAATGCAAGGTGCACATTTAAAATGTTTGTATAAATTGATGTTATTTTTATATCCCCATACAACTGGTGTTGAGGGTCCAAACAATACAACGCCTTTTGTATTAACAGCATTTGTTGCATGGGCAAGAAATGAAATTACTCCTACAAAGCATTTTGAATATTTTAAGATTGCAATTGCTTCTCTAACGCTTGTTTTACCTCTCAGATCCACTACTCCTTCAATTAGCGGTTCATCTTCAAGTCCAAGTTGTATAAATGTGTGTTCTGGCATCATCGCAACCAATTTATTCCATCTATCTTCAAACCAAATCTGGTTCTTTGAACACTTTGAATTCGCGTGTACTATAATTGGACTTTTATATTTTGAAAGTAATTTCTTTGCTTTGTTTTCCTCTGTTTTTGTTAGAAATATTTTAAACTTTTTTGATTTCAATTTAACTTCTAATAAATCTGCAATTATCTCTGTAGCTGACTTTTCAAAATTGAGACTTGGTTTCAAACGACCATAATTAGCAATAATTAACTTAACACCTTTTAGTTTTGGATCTTTAGGATTTGTTGTTAAATAGTTAATATTGGGGTTTCTTTGAAAAATATCTTTGTGATTATCATTGCATAATATTCTAATCTCTGCTTTAGGATTGGCTTTTTTCAAAGCTTTCAATGCGGGGGTTGTCATGAGTCCATCACCTATTCCGCCCCACGTTTTTACTCCAATAATTTCTTTTGTTGCTTTCTTTTTGTTCTTCTTCTTTGATTTTAAAGTAAAAGTTTTTTTTAAAGCTAAACAACCTCCTTGACAAACGTTTCTAAGTTTATATTTGCAGGTTTCACATTCTGGAAAAATGTTAATTTCATTTCTTATTGGTTGATTTATTTCTTCAAATATTTCATTTATTTCCCGCAAATTATTGTAATCCAAAATGTTTTCTACAAATACTTCTTTTGATCTTGGCAGACAATAATACATTGAAAGGTCGGGATTTATATCTACGGCTGATTTGCAAATAAGATTGGTTGCATTAACATGTTTTAGGAAAAAGAAAATATCTTTTTCACTTCCAAGCGCACATAAGGGAATTGTGCAATCAAGATCAAGAGTTAAACCTTGTTTTACAGCATCTCTAACAAAAGACATTATTTTAGAACCATGTCTTTTCACTTCTTCTAGTCTTAGATAATCATTATTCTTTGTTGGATTTGGAAATGCAGTTGAAAATCTCAAACTTTCAAGTTTATGCTTTTTGCACGCGTCAAGCACATATTTATAGTCCAAATTATTCTTCGTAATATTATAACTAAGTTTTACATCAAAACCTTTTTTTTGCAACTCTTTGATATTGTGCTCTATTTGTTCGTACTCCTTTTTAGTATAACTTTTCTTAGGATTATATGTACTGACAAAACCACTTACTACATCCTTGTCAAACATTTCTAGTTTTGTTTTATTAAATACTAGATTTGAGAATACAACAGATTTTATACCATTAGCTTTCAGAATATTAATCATATCTCTAAGTTGCGGGTGCAATGTTGGTTCACCCCCTATTAAAGAAACTCTCCTTGATTTTGGATCTTGAAAGAACTCCAAATGATCCAACCATCCAATCGTTTTTTTGAAATTCTCCAAACTCATTGGCTTAAACTTAACTCCTTTTTGAAAGCAGAAGCTGCATGACTTGTTACAATCATAATTTATTAAGATATTCACCATTTTAACAACCACAAGGGGTTACTTTTATCTGTTCAATTTTTTCATTCAACTTTTTAGGCTTCAATTTGCAATTCTTCATGTAGAAACAGCTACCTCTCATTCTATGTACGCAAGTTTTGCATTTCTTAAAATATTCTTGGGAGTCATAGCTTTTCAACAAAGTCATGTATTCCCATATCTGCTCCTTGTTATTCATGAATTTCAAATCTGGACCTTTTCTATCATTGCAAAAAATTATTCTTTTATTATTTTCCAAACTAAATAATCTTGAACAATCAAAGCATTTTTTTGGTGTTTGGAATTTGAACTCTTTCATTGTTTGCATGTCAAATATACAAGGTGGAAGCGCATGTCCTAAATCAAATTGGATATTCTTTGACTCTAACTTTTTTAAGTAGTCAAGAATCTTTTTCCCTGTTTCTGGCTTTAAATCATGCTCTTCGAAATCAAAAATCAATATGTCTACTTCATCATCCTTGACTTTGTCGATTTTGTCAAGTTTGATTTTTCTAGTTTTTCTCTTTAGTTCTTCTTTATTTACTGGTTCCAAGTCAAATCTTAAATTGTTGATGTAGTGCTTGAAGTAGGTTATTTTGTCAGAATCTGGCTCTTTAGAAAATTTCTTTGTTGACAAATCTTTCTCAAATGCTTTCCAACAATCAGGATCTGGTGCAAATGGAGTTCCAAAATAACCATTTGCAATACACATTCCTCCACCTCTGCAGGATTTTAAGCTATCACAGTTCTGACACTCTTCAGCTTTATTTTCCCAGTTTTTCAAGTTCCATACTTTGTTGCTAGAGTAATGCATTTCTAAGAAACTCTGTTCTCGGATATTGCCAATGACTATTGGAAGTCGTCTACATGGAACAACATCACCATTAGGAAGAAGTGTGAATACGTCAAATGGTGTTGAACAACCATGAGATGTTTGAGGGTTGTTTGCACCTGGTCTTATCGCTTGATACATTCCATCAGAGCAATGATAATCAACCTTAAAGTTTATACCATCCCTTCTAAAACGTTCATTAATTCTTTCAGCTTCCAAATACCATTCTTTTGTTTCTTCAGGTGTGAGCATTAATTCTTTCATCTGCTCGCCCATACCAATAGGCACAATTCTTCCAACACCAAGGCCACCCACACCCAGACTTGCTGCTAGTCTTGCTATAGGTTCAATATCTTCTATGTTTTTCCTAGTCAATGTTAATGAGAATGATAATGGGATTTTGTTTTGAATAATTATTTTTGCGCCTTCAATTGCTTTTTTGAAGTTACCTTGTCCTCTTATTTGATCATTAATCTCTTCCATTCCTTCAATGCTAATTTGCATATAGTTAACTCCTAATGCAATATACCTTTTGACGATTTCATCAGTTACGGTAGAACCATTAGTCATGATATAAAACCTGTCAATAAGTTCTTTTTCTTTATATTGACCAATGTATTCAAGAATTTTCCACCAATCTTTCTTTAATATGGGCTCTCCACCTGTAAGAGTTATATTCCTACTCTGTTTAATATCAGTTTTAATACAAAAATCAACAAAATTATCAACAACTTTGAAGCACTCTTCAGTAGAAAGCTCTTGCTTTATGTACTCCTCATTCAAATAACAATGAGTACATTTGAAGTTACACTTTTCCGTTACATGCCACTGTAAATGACATGAATGTGGCTTGGGCAAGTATAGCATTTTATTAGTGAAAATAATCCCTCACAGTTAGAAATTTTAATTGTTTATAAATTTTAGCTACCAATTCATATTGTCCAGTGTGTTCCCCGCACCAGTACCATTAGCAGTTCTAATAACAAATTTGAATGGTTTTCCCCTTGGACATGGTATGTCTATGCAACACTCGCCTGATGGTATAGTTATATTGGTTTGTTGAAATTCTATGCTTTCAGAATTATCTGAAGAATATTTTACTCCTGCAGATATAATCTTAATCGGGTCAACTGAAAGGTTTGTAAGAGTGACATTCAAACCTTTGTCTTGAAGTTCTGCGTGTTCTATAATGATATTTGAATCAACAGGCCAAACAGAATTCATGTTTGGTTGATTATGTTGGGGTATTTGTAATTCTAATTCTGAATCGTTTTTTTCCAGTACTCCGAGATCAAACATTGCGTGGTCGTCTTTAAGCTCGGACTTTTTCATCAGAGGATGAATATTTTTGCTATGTTTTTCCATGAAAATCAGAATTGAACAATATTTATAAACTTTATTTTTTTCCTTTGTTTTATGAATAAAATTTACAAGAAATCTCTTCTTTTAATATTTTCGTTGATAATTATTGTTATTATAATCGAATCATCTTTCTATGTTTATAAACCCAAAATTTCAAATTTAAAACCCAATTCCCACACGTTTCATTCTACAACAGACATAATGCAAATGTTTGAGTTTAATTCTTTAATGACAGACCCTTTTATTACCAATAGTGACGGCTTTAGGGATTATGAATATACCAAAATTAAGGATAGTAATATTTATAGAATTATTATGTTGGGGGACTCAGTAGTATTTGGTTATAATCTGGAGAATTTGTCACAAACAATTCCGAAGAAGTTAGAATATAAACTTCTTAATTCATCAAATGAAACTACTTATGAGGTTTTGAATATGGGTGTTTATACTTATAACTCTGTTCAGGAACTCCATTTTTTTATTAATAAAGGTTTAAAATATGATCCTGACCTTTTAATAATAGGATATTTTTTGAATGATCCAGAATGGGTTGAATCATCATTGTATCCTTACTTGGCACCTACAAAAAGAAAAATCTATGAACAAAATTTACTAGCTTTGCTACCAAAACATTGTTCTCTAGAACATAATATGAAAAAATCTTTTTTTGGAAAATTAATTCTTTCTATCTTTAAAAAAAACATTTTGCGTTTTGATTCTCCTAACTATTTTTCTTATATTACAAATGATCCTTGTCAATTTGGTTTAGTTGAACATTCTTTCAATTCTTTTAAACAACTATCTGATACTTATGGTTTTAATGTTTTGGTTGTTATTTTCCCTTATTTTACTGAATCAAGCTCAGAGTTAGCGGAACTTCAAATAATTCATTATAAGATAACTAATTTGTCTCTTAATAACAATTTTTATGTTTTAGATTTATACAATTTATCAAAGGAAAATTATTATGGAGAAATCACTATCAACCGTGACAGAACGCACTATAATAATTTTGGAACTGAAGTTGTATCAAACATTATGCTGGAATACCTGCAAAAAAATAATATTTTAAGTTAGTTTTCGAAATAATTTTAAATACTGTTTTTTTAATCAATTGTTGTAATGATTAACTATTTTATTATCAAGAAGGTGTTGATTTAATGAATTTGTTAAAATCATTTTTTAAGAATAAATCTAATCTAGTGAAGTATCTTGTTCTTTTTAACTGTCTAATCTTGGCGCTATTCTCCTATGTTAGTTTCTATAGTTATTTCGAAAAGATCATTTTTCTATTATTGGTAATTATTATTTTATTCATAGTTCCTCCCAAGCACTTTACAAGTTTTTTTGAGGTTTTTTTTAAGACTATTTATTCATCAAAAAAACTCAAATTATTGTTCTTTTCACTAATCGGAATTCTGGCTTTTCTTTCATTTGTTTTTTTCCGAGTAAATTTATCTGGAGATTCAGCAATTTTAATTAATAATATTCTAAACAACACAAACTATGTTCCTTATCTTTTTAATCTGCAAACTAATTTCTTTATAGTCAATTTATTAGAGTTATTTTTATATCAAAGTCCTGAATCAATAGTTATATTGAGTTATGTTTTGGTGGGGGTATTCTCAGGTATGTTATATCTGCTTTTTTCATATTTAATAAGTAAAGAATTATTTTCTGATTTTAGACAATTACCACTATTTTTATTAATAATTTTTATTCCAGGATTAAAAATATTTTTTGGAGAGATTGAGCAGTATGCTCTGCCTTTATTGACATTAACAATTTTTATTTATTTTGCAATTAAATATCTTAAAAACAAATCAAATTTTATTTGGGTTGTAACAATATTTTTCTTATCCTGGTTCATGCACCCCCACATGATTTTCTGTTTTCCAGTACTAATTATGATTCCTTTTATCACAAAAAAAAGAAAACTGAAGAGAGACCTTTCAATTCTTATCTTAGCAACTATTTTATTTGTTTTACTTTCTTTTGTAATTGAATCTAATTTGGCATCAATAGGAAATTCTATGAATGTAAACATCCATCCAGACTTATGTATTAATTGTGTATGCGGAGATTTGGAATGTAGATATTCTGAAAATGATGTACATATTGATTCAAATAACATAGTTTCTTCACTATTAATTGCAGGTAATTATCTACTTTTATCAGGTCCAATCCTTTTTATTGGCATATTATTTTTGTTCTTTAGAAAGCCAGACAACTCCATAACACTATTTTTTAAGTGGTTGCTCATACTATACATTATTAGAATATTTGTCTCAAGATTCGCTTCATCATTATTGTATGGTGATTGGAGTTTTGCTTTAATGTACAATCCTATTCTTAGTATAATGGTAGGATATTATATTTTAAAATCAAAAAACCTGAATCATTTATTTTTGCCTATACTAATTATCACTTTCATTTTCTTTTTTAAATGGATACTTTTCTAGAATAGATTATTGAAATTTATGTCAAGTTTAACTTATAAATTCATAAATTGCTTCAGCAGTTATCTTATGGCCTTTTTCTCCAAAATGAATAATATCTGTCTCTGCAATCCGCAACGATCTCAAATCAGATGTTTCTTCTTTGAATATTGCAAGCATCTCAATTATATTAAAAGAATTAGTAGTTTTTATTTTTTCAATGAATCGGTGTTCGAACGAGTTCCTAAATGGATCGTTGTCTAAATAAGGAAATTCAGCAATTAAAATCTCAAAGTTATATTCTTTTGACAAGTTTTCTAGTTCGAAAAAATATTTTTTATTCAACTCATTTGCACTTATTAAAATGTCCTCGTCATATATCCTATAAATCTTTTTATAAAAAAATTGTTCCATTATATTATAGAATGAGTAATCAATAAATTGAACTATTTTTAATCTTTTTATGGCTGTTTTATCAACATACTTGAAAAAAGGCATTTTTTTAAGAAATATATTTCTGTTAAATATGAAATTCAAATAAATTGGGTCTAGATCATTCTGAAAAAAGCCAACTATGACAAGGTCTGGCTGGTATATTAAGAGTTTATTTTTGAAGGATTCTACTTCTTGATGTAAATTATAACCGCCGACACCGGCATTATAAACCTCATACTCCAAATCATGCTTTTCATTAAGAATTTTTTCTAATATGGCTGGATAGGTTTTTTTTGCTTCGATATCTGCACCAAAAGTTATGGAGTCTCCTAAAACTATTATTTTATAATCTGCGTTTTGATTAAAGTTATCATCTCTAAAACCATCTTTATTTATACTTAATTTAATTCCGGAAAATTCTATTTCAGTATTAGGCTTTAATTCATATGCGATGAACTCATTTTTAGAACTTTGTATATACTCTGGAAATCTATAGATGGGTTTTTCTTCTGGCTGAAAACCAGTTAGCTGCAGATAAAAATTAATTATTATCAAGCACGCTAGTACAGTTATTAATGTGAGTTTTATTTTGTCATTCATAAAAATCCATCTCTTCTTTTGGATCATCAAAATAAGTTTTTTTGTTAAAACCATTATTTGTAAAATCAAATACTCTATGTATAAAGCTGCCATCAATAATCAATTTGTTTGAACTGCTTTTACCAGTTGTAATACAACTGTCAAATATGGTGTTTTCATATCCATTTTCGTTAAACATCATTCCATACGCCCAAACACTAAAAATTATTTGCACGATAATAAAGTAAGATGCCAAAATAAAAAATAATCTTTTATTAAGCGTAAATATTTTCGCTAAAAATAGGATTGTTGAAATAAAGAAAATTGTTATGAGAGGAATAGAATGATGTCCTACAAAGCAATTTTGAAACTCATCTGAACTGAGTGTGTTTTGAAAAAATGTTGGTGCTGCAACTATACTTGCGCTGTTAAAAAAAGGGAGGAAAAGAAATGGTGTGAAAGTTCCTATGGCATAATTCTTGACATTGAGCTTCAGATTGTTTGCAGGTGAGTTTAAATCGTCTTGAGCACCTAAGTTGTATCTCTCATCTATTATCCCTGAATAAATTGAAGTTAGAAGTAGCAAAGTTAGAACTAGATACGCACCACTTATCAGAATTGTTTTTTTCCAAAGAGTATTTTTGTTGATAAACAGGTATAATCCCAGAAATAATCCGATAAAGATCATATTTTCTTTCACTAATAACAGCAGAATAAGTGTTATTACAAATGTTTTTGGTTTGGAGGTTTCTATAGTGTAAAACGCCAGTATAATTAATGGCACAGCAAAAACTATGAAGTGGAATTCTTCTAGATTAACGTACACATTATATGCTGAAAAAAAGTAAACTATCAATAACAAAAAAGAGAACTTTTCTGGTAACCCTTTTTTTTGCATTAATTTAAATAATAATAGTCCTGCAAGTGAAAAAGCTGCTGTTTGAAGAATTAGTAGAATAGAACTAGAAGGGAACAGGTAGTAAAAAGGCATTAAAAAAACTGCAAAGAAGAATGCATGTCTGTATAAATGATTTTCATTAGTTACTTCGTTATAAAAAAATTCTCCATTAATAGAATAACTAATAATGCTTTCATGTTCAACAAGATCCCAATCTGGAAGATTATTATGTTTAGCAATAGACAAATTTGTTAGTAGGAGAAAATGTATCAGTATGATGATTATCAATGTTTTTTTGGATAAACATTTCATATACATTCATATTTAGTAAATGTTTATAAATATTTACTCATATATAGTTTAAATGGATTTTTCAAGTCAAAAATTTCCTGTAAATGTTCAGATCCAAACTAGTAATAAGTGTAACGCCGCATGTACTTTTTGTCCATATCCTTATACTGAGGGTAAAAAAGAATTTCAAGTAATGGAGTGGGGTTTGTACAAAAAGATTATAGATGAATGTTCTGAGCATAATGTACGGCAGATATTGCCTTTCTTTCTAAATGAACCCTTGTTAAACAAAGATCTAACCAAATATATAGATTATGCTAAAGAAAAAAATCCTGGGTCAATTGTTAAAATTTTTACAAATGGTTCTCTGTTAACAGATGATAAAATTGTTTCTCTTTTAAACTCAAAAATTGATGAGGTCATTTTTAGCTTTAATGGAGCAACGAAAGAAGAATACGAAACTGCTATGAAAAACCTTGAGTTTGAAAAAACTAAAGAAAGA
>JACKQG010005832.1_pt1 | contig 13340 bp, 12 predicted proteins | sample 8237621 | NCBI WGS metagenome assembly JACKQG01 (sample SAMN15677084, study PRJNA649215) | marine metagenome | biome: marine; feature: Black Sea; material: saline water; isolation source: suspended particulate matter (SPM) from the Black Sea western gyre | collected 2013-06-09/2013-06-10 | depth...
TGGCGAGATAGCTCAGTTGGTAGAGCAGTGGACTGAAAATCCATGTGTCCGCAGTTCAATTCTGCGTCTCGCCACCATTTTTTAAGCAATGCTGGTATATAACTTCAACTTAACTTCCAATTTTAATTATTTATTTGATGTAATTATTATTTATAAGGAATTATGGTAAAAAAGAGTAATGTAAATTTAGATAAAATATATGAAAATTACAATCTAAAATCAGTTAAATCTGTATTAGCAAAGAATGCGAAAGAAGCTGAGAAGGCAGCGGTTTCTATTGGTTTCCCGGTTGCTTTAAAAATAGAATCGCCAGATATTTTACACAAAACTGATATAGGCGGGGTTGAGTTAAATATATACTCAGAGGAAGAGGTAAAAAAAACTTATACTAAAATCATGAATTCCGTTAAAAGTAAAAAACCAGATGCTGAAATAATAGGTATCATTGTTCAGGAAATGTTTTCTGATTGTTTTGAAATTATTCTAGGTTACAATTTTGGCTATTCCTTTGGGCCAACAATTATGATGGGTATGGGAGGTATTTTTACTGAAGTATTTAAAGATGTGGTTTTTAGAACTCTTCCTGTCAATTTTAATGATATAAAAAGTATGATACATGAACTTAAATTTTCTGATTTATTACTAAATGGGTTTAGGGGTATTTTACCAGTATCAGAAAATATGCTGATTGATGTAATAAAGAAAGCCAGTGATATGGCATATGATCTTTATCCTAGGTTAGATTCTTTTGATATAAATCCAATTGCGCTTAGGGGAAATGAACATAGAGTTATTGATTTCAAATATATTCTTTCAGATAAATTAAACAAAATTAGGAGTAGTGAAGCAAAAGTTAAAAATTTAGATGAATTTTTCAACGCTAAATCTGTTGCTGTGATTGGAGCTTCAGGAACATCAAAAGAGAAACTGGGAAATTATATATTAGATAGTCTGGCTTTTCATGATTATAAAGGAAAAGTATATCCTGTAAATCCAAAGAGCAAATCTATTATGGGAATAAAAGCATATCCTTCTATTTTAAATATTCCTGGTAAAATTGATCTTTTGGTTATATCTATTCCTCTATCAGCAATCCCAGGTATTTTAAAACAGTGTAATAAGAAGGGTGTTCGTAATGTTGTAATCATTTCAGGAGGTGGAAAGGAAACAGGTGAAAAGGAATTAGAGGAAGAAATAAAAAAATTATCCAAGCAGTATGAAATTAGAATAGTTGGCTGTAATTGTGTAGGTGTGTTTGATGGTTTTTCCAGATTAGATACTTTTTTCCAAATCCATGATCGAATGAAAAGGCCAAAGAGTGGCAGTATTTCAATGATTTCACAATCTGGAACAGTTGGTCTGGCCTTTTTAGAGAAGATGGGTGATGTTGGGATAAGTAAATTTGTAAGCTATGGAAATAGAATAGATGTAGATGAAGGGGATTTAATTGAATATCTTGGTAATGATAAACGGACTAAAGTAATTGCTGCCTATGTCGAGGCTTTTGATAATGGAAGAAAATTTTTAGCATCTGCAAAAAAAGTATCTCAAAGAAAGCCTATTATAGTATATAAATCAGGGAGAACTCCACAGGCTTCTCGTGTTTCAGAATCACATACAGGATTTTTATCTGGAACTTTTAATATAATTAAAGGTGTTTTTAATCAAGCTGGAATTATGTCAGTTGATAATTTTGAGGATCTAGTAGCTGCTTCTGAAGTATTAGTTATGCAGCCAAGAGCAAAAGGCAATAAAGTACTCTCAATTACAAATGGTGCAGGGACAGTAATACAGGCAGTAGATAAAATAGATGAAAAAGGAAGATTAAGATTAGCAGAATTGTCTCCTTCTTCAAAAGTGAAGTTAAAAGAAAAGTTACCCTCTTATGTTATTATTAAAAATCCTGTAGATCTTACAGGTTCAGCGACTGATGATGATTATGAGGTTACAATAAATATTATTATAAATGATCCTAATGTTGATATTATAATGTTATGGTTTGTATTTCAAGATACACCTGTCAGTAAGAACATTTACTCTATCCTGGGGAATATAAATAAAGCTTGTTCAAAACCAATAATATGTGGTGCAATTGGTGGAGAGTATACATACTATATTGGTAAGTTAATTAAAAATGAGGGTATACCTGTTTATTATTCAGTAAATGAGTGGGTTGCTGCTGCTGAAGCAATTTCGAAATAAAATGGAGATGAATTAAAAAAATATTCAGAGTAACATACCATTAAATAATATAATAGAGATGCATAAACCCGCAGGAGTTCCAAGTAAAACAATTACTTTGGCTAATTTTATTTTGCTAAAAAATATGTTAGAATAATAAGAGATAACTGGTTTAACCAGTTATCCAGTTACCTAAAATTAATAGTCTATTTTTAAAGGGTGATAAAATTAGAAGATAAGAAGTCATTAAATAATATAAACCTTGAAATTGTAAAGCAGAAAAAAAGTATTAAAGACTACACTTCATTGAATATTCAGCCTATTGAGAAGTTAGTATTAATAGATCAAATTATAGAAACTGTAGGTAGATTAATAGCAGAGGGGTTATTAAAACCAGGAGACGCACTTCCGGGTGAAAGGGGTCTATCGGAAATGTTAAAAGTCAGCCGAACTTCGGTAAGGCAGGCATTAAAAGCATTGGATGTTCTTGGCGTGCTGGAAATTAGGCCTGGTTCCAGAACTTATTTAAATAAGTCTATTTCAAAGCTTCTTATTAATCCAATGAAATTTATGACTCTACTTCATAAAGTTGGTGTTATAGAATTATTTGAAACAAGAAAAATAATAGAGGTTGCACTTGCCAGGCTTGCTGCTGAAAATGCTACTGAAAAAGATATTGAAAAAATGAGAATAGCTTTAGAAGAATCGAAACAAAATTTAAATAATCCAAAAAAATATCTATATTCAGAGATGGATTTTCATGAAGCAATCTTTGTAGCTTCTAGTAATAGAATACTTACTGCATTTATGGCTTCAATAAATAATTTATTACTTGAAACTAGAGAAAAAACTGTAATGATTTATCTTGATCTGGAAGACTCCTTAAAACAACATATTAAAATATTTAATGCAATTAGAAATAGAAATCCAGAAAAAGCCGGAGAAGCTATGTTTGAGCATCTTTCTAAAATTGAAAAGATATTGGTTAAGAAAAAGGGTTTTAAAAGAAATAAATAAATTTGGAGGTTATTATGGGAAAACCATGGAAAAGTAAAAACTGGTTTGTAAGTCCTTGGAATTACAGTAATGAGGTTATTTCTAAGTTTAATTTTCCACGTAAAATTAAATTTCACGACGTAACCTTGAGGGATGGAGAACAACAAACAGGACTTGTATTTAACAAGGATGAAAAAATTAAGATTGCAGAGAAACTTGCGGAGGTTGGAGTTGATAGGATAGAAGCAGGAATGCCTGCAGTATCAGAACAGGATGAGGCTGCTATAAAGGAAATTGTAAAAAGAAATTTAGGACCTGAAATTTTTACTTTTTCAAGGTGTGTTAAAGATGATGTAAAAAGAGCAGTTGATTGTGGTGTTGATGGAATTATTATAGAAATACCTTCAAGTAAACATATAATAGAGAAAGCATATGGCTGGTCAATTGAGAAAGCAATGGAACTTTCTATAGAAGCTACAAGATATGCAAAAGAAAATAATTTATACATTGTATTTTTTCCTGTAGATATGACAAGGGCAGAGCTTGGCTGGTTTTTAAAAATGATAGAAAAAGTTTCTACTGAAGGGCATATGGATGCTTTAGCCTTAGTAGATACTATGGGAGTCCTCTCACCTCATGCAGTAAGCTTCTTGGTAAAAGAAATTAAAAATAAAATAAATAAACCATTAGAGACTCATTTTCATGATGATTTTAATTGTGCTTCTGCTAACACAGTAATAGCTCTTGCAGCTGGGGCAGAAGTAGTACAAGCATCAGTTTCAGGAATAGGAGAAAGATCAGGCATGGCTGCCTATGAGGATGTAGCTATGATGCTTAAGACTATGTATGATGTAAATGTAAATTTACAGTTTGATAAATTTTATGAGACTTCTAAATTAATACAGGAAATATCAAATATTAAATTACCTGATAATAGACCAATTGTTGGAGACAGAATTTTTGATGTTGAATCAGGAATTGTATCTGTATGGATGAATAGATTGATGGATAGTGAGGATATTTTAGAGATTTTTCCATTTCACTGGGATTTTATAGGTCATAATAAGCCAAAGGTTGTTCTGGGAAAACATAGTGGCGGAGCTTCAATTAAAAATTGGTTAGATAAGTTTGATATTGAAGCTGATGACGAAAAGATTGGTAAAATTCTAGCCAGGGTTAAAAAGAAAGCTTATGAAAAGAAGGGATTGGTAAACGAATCAGAATTTAGGAAAATTATTGGAGAAGTATTGGATAGATAACTGATAATAAATATAAACTATTTTAAGGTAAATTACTAATATGAGTATCAGGAAATATAACAATAAAAAGATATAAAGGAAAGAATGGAAAGAAGGAGTATAGATAAAATAAGTAGCATAATTGATTTAAAAAGTGAAGAAATAATTAACTTCACAAAATCAATGGTTAATGAATTAAGTGAAAATCCTCCCGGGGACGAGACAGCTGTTGCAGGACTAATTAAAAATCAAGCAATGAAGTGGAGTTTGCCAGAACCCAAAATATGGTCAAAAAAAGATAATCGCCCAAACCTTATTTTTATAATAGAGGGTAATAATGGTGGGAAAACACTAATTTTTAACGGACATATGGATACAAAACCAATTGGTGATGCAAGTAAGTGGTCTGTCGACCCATATAATCCAAGCATAAAAAATGGTAAGCTTTATGGTCGTGGTTCCACTGATATGAAAAGTGGGATTGCAGGTATTCTTGCAGCTGCAATGTCTATATTAAATAGTAATATTTCTTTTAAAGGAAATATTATATTAGCAATTACTGCTGACGAGGAATGTGGTAGTGCATATGGAGCAAGAGTGCTTGTAGAAAAAGGACTTAAGGGAGATGTGGTTTTAATTGCTGAACCATCTGGGATGAAAAAAGATTTTGATTCCCTTGGAGTGGCATGCAGAGGTGCACTGCTGGGCAAGATTGTTGTTCATGGAACTCAAATGCATAGCAGTATTTCTGATAAAGGTGGCTGCATCAATCCAAGTGTTAAAATGGCTAAAGTGATTGTTGAATTTTCAGAAAATTTAAAAAAATACTTAAATTACAAACCTCATTATCTTTATCCTAATGGTCCTACTATAAATCCCGGTGTAACATTAGGTGGCGGTATTTCTTATGGAGTTATTCCAGGTGACGTTAATTTTGGTTTTGATATAAGAATTATACCTGGAATGAGTATTAAAACTTTGGTAAGAGATATAGAAAAATTTTTAAAAAAATTAAGTGATGAGGATGCGGATTTAAAAGCTGAAATGGTTTTAGAAGAACCACCTTTAGATAATCTGCCGCCAGCTGAAATAAAAAGGGACCATCCTTTGGTTTTATCCTGTATAAGTGCAACTAAAGAGATAACAAGAATAGAACCTAATTTATTAGGTGTACCTTTTAGTACTGATGCGATTTATTTGGCAAATCAACTTAATATTCCAACTATTTCATCATTTGGACCCGGACTTATTAAGTTAGCTCATGCTCCTGATGAGTATGTGGAAGTTAAAGCAATAATTGATTCAGCAAAAATTTTTACTCTTTCTGCCTTAGAGTATTTAAATAAATATTAGACTATTGATGTAAATTTATAATAATTAAAAAGATTTTAAAATAGTATTAAAGGGATATAGAGATGAATAAAAAAAACAAGACAAAATATGCATTTTTTAATGGTGAATTTGTTGATATTGAAGAGGCAAATATAAATATTAGAAGCAATATAATTCATTATGGCGGAGGCATATTTGAAGGAATAAGAGCATACTGGAATAAGGAGGAAGAAAAAGGTTATATTTTTAGGGCAGAAGATCATTATAAGAGGATGATTAATAATGCAAAAATTATAGCAATGGATATTAAATATTCCTCTGAGGAATTAACGAAAATAACAATTGAATTGCTGAAGAAAGAAAATTTTGCATCAGATACTTATATAAGACCACTAGCTTATTATAGCTCATTAAATATTTTGGAGAAATTTACAAGTGATGATTATGGCTTTTTTATTTACGCTTTCCCATTAGAAGAGATACTTGATATCAGTAAAGGTTTAAATATTTGTGTATCTTCATGGACCAGGATTAATGATAATATGATTGCTCCAAGAGGAAAGATCGTAGGAACTTATGTAAATATTTGCCTGGTAAATTATGAAGCTAAAAAGAATGGGTATGATGATGGAATTATATTAACCCAAAATGGTCATGTTGCAGAAGGTGGAGGACAAAATGTAGGTATAATAAGAGATAATAAATTTATTGCACCACCAGTATCTGATGACATATTGGAGGGGATTACTCTGGATTCGGTTATTATAATTCTTAAGGATGAAATGGGAATGGAAACTGAGAGAAGATCAATAGACAGAACGGAACTATATATTAGTGATGAAGTATTTTATTGTGGTACTGGAATTCAAGTTTCACCAATTACCTGTATTGATAAGAGAAAAATAGGTGATGGGAAGCCTGGTAAATATACAATGAAGCTGCAGGAGCTATTTTTTAAAATAGTAAGAGGAAGAAATGAAAGATATAAAGATTGGCTAACTCCAATCGCGTAAGGAGATTTAATGAATTCAAGGGAAAGAGTAGTCAAGGCATTAAACCACGAAGAACCCGATCGTATACCTATAGATTTAGGAGGAGTTTCAGTATCACTTATACATCAGAATGCACATAGAAATCTTGCGGATTATTTAAAAATTAAAAAGCCTTCAGGCAAAATACAAAATTTAATGACTATGTGTGTTTATACAGATGAACGTATAAAAGAGAGGTTAAGATCTGATATTGAATTAATCCAGCCTCATAAACCAGATAATTGGGAATTATATATAGATGAAGAAACTGGAAAATGGGAAGATGAGTGGGGTTGTATTTATAAAAAGCCAAAGGGAGTTATGTATTATGAATGGGATTATCAACCGTTAGAGAAAGCAAATGGTATAAGTGATATCAAGAATTATAAATGGCCTGACCCAAGAGATCCAGGCAGATATAAAGGAATAAAAGAAAAGGCATTAAATATATATAATAATACTGATAAAGCCATGCTTGTAAATAGCGCATATGGATTGTGGGAACAGTTTTTTACTTTGCGTGGGATGGAAAATGCATTGATGGATTTGGCTGCTAACCAGAAATTTTTGGTATATCTTGTGGATAAATTATTAGATTGGCTATTAGAGTATTATGATATTATGCTGAGTTTAATTGGCGGATATGTGCAGATTGTAAAGATGGATGATGATCTTGGATTTAAAAATGGCCCATTAATGTCTCTGGATATTTATAGAAAAATTTTTAAACCAAGACATAAAAAAATTGTAGATTTTATAAAAAGTAAAACAAGTGCCAAAGTATTTATACATTCAGACGGCAGCATTTGTGATTTTCTACCAGATTTTATAGAAATTGGTATAGATATTATAAATCCGGTTGAAGTAACAGCGAAAGATATGGACAGTGATAAATTGAAAAAAGAGTTTGGAAAGGATTTAACATTTTGGGGTGGAGGCTGTGATAATAGGATTTTAGAGAAAGGTACTCCTAGGGAAATAGAAAATGAAGTTAAGAAGAGGATTAGTGATTTTGGACCAGGAGGTGGTTATATATTTGGCAGCATTCATTGTATTCAACCATTTGTTCCTCCAGAAAATATAGTAGCTTTATATGATACAGCATATAAATTTGGGAAATATCCTCTGGACATTAAATAAAATGTCAAAAATGTAATTTTTAAAAAGGGATAAAATAATAATGAAAAGATTTAAAAATAAAACAGTTTTAATTACAGGAGCAGGTCAAGGTCTTGGAAAAGAAACAGCTGAACTCTTTGCAAAAGAAGGGGGGAATGTTCTCGTTTCAGATATAAATTTGGATAATTTGAATAAGCTTAAAAGCAGTCTTGCTGGAAGATCTTATGAAATTGATGCTATTAAAGCTGATATTTCGAAATTGGATGATATAGAAGAAATGGTTAATAAGGCTGTTAATAGATATGGGAAAATTGATATTCTTGTAAATAATGCAGGGGTTTCAATAACAAAAAAAGTTATGAATTTAAATGAGAACGATTGGGATAAAGTTTTAAATGTAAATGTAAAAGGCACCTTTTTTGTATCACAAAGAGTTGCAAAGCAAATGATTGAATCCAGAAATGGTGGGTGTATTATAAATATAGCTTCAATTGCAGGAGAGAAAGGCAGGCCTGATTTTTTGGCTTATGCTGCAAGTAAGGCAGCAGTTATCAGTATGACGAAATCATTAGCTTTGGAATTAGCCAAATATGATATACGTATCAATGCTATTGCCCCGGGTTCAATAGATACTTCCATGTGGCATGGTGTAGTAAATAAAATAGCTTTAAAGGAGCATTGTGATAAAGATGATCTGGCAAGAGCATGGATAGAAAAGATACCAATGAAAAGACTTGCAAAACCTAAAGATATAGCTGATGCGATATTGTACCTATGTTCTGATGAAGCAGCTTATATAACAGGACAGGTCATTAACGTTTGTGGGGGACTCTCAATTGTTTAGCTATTTTTTATTTCTAAGTAGAAACTTTATAGATTATTAATAATATTTTTCTGAGGTAAATATGAAAGAAAAAATTTCAAAAAAATTAGCATTAGAATTATATAGAAAAATGAGACTTTGTAGAAGATTTGAGGAAAAAGTTATTGAACTTGTTAATAATAATGAAATTTATGGCACTACCCATGAATATATTGGAGAGGAAGCTGTAGGTGTAGGGATCTGCTCAGCTTTGGGCGATAAAGATTTTATTTCCAGTACTCATAGAGGTCATGGTCATATAATATCCAAAGGTGGAGATATAAAGTATATGTTTGCGGAGCTTTTTGGTAAAGAAAATGGATATAATCGGGGCAAGGGAGGTTCAATGCATATTTCTGAACCTGCCCTTGGTATTTTAGGAGCAAATGGGATAGTAGGTGCAGGTGTACCAATTGCAGTTGGTGCTGCTTTAGCTATAAAACTTAGAAAAAAATCACATGTTGTGGTTACCTTTTATGGTGACGGTGCTGCAAATCAGGGAGTAGTCCACGAAGCAATGAATATGGCAGCAATATGGAATCTTCCTATAATTTTTGTTTGTGAAAATAATCAATATGCAGTAAGTACATCTGTTAAATATTCTTCTAAGATTAATAATCTAAGTAAAAGAGCTGAGTCTTATGGTTTTTCAGGAATTACTATAGATGGAATGGATGTATCGAAGGTTTATAATACTGCTGTTGAGCTGATTGGTAAGGTTAGGACAGGATGTGGGCCATTTCTTTTAGAGTGTAAAACTTACAGGTTTCAGGGTCATTTTACTGCTGAGTCTATATTAGGATTAAATTATAGGTCAGAAGAAGAGATTAATTATTATAAGTCTAAATGCCCTATAAAGAGTTGGAAAGGAAGACTTACAAAAGAATATAATTTCTCAACACAAAAAATTGAGGAGATAGATAATTCAATAGAAAAAGTGATCGAAGATGCAGTTGTTTTTGCAAGGAATAGCAAACTTCCAGATAAGAGAGAAGCTCTTAAAGATATGTATTCTACTGTTTATAAAGGTATACCTCAGAAGGGATGGATATAGTAATGAGGAAATTAAGGTATTTGAAAGCAGTTTCAGAAGGACTTAGACAGCAGATGGTGAAGGATAAAAATATCTTTGTTATTGGAGAAGATGTTAGGGAAAGCTTAAGAGGAATAACGAAAGGTTTTATAGATGAGTTTGGGCCTGAACGAGTTATTGATACTCCAATATCTGAAGCTGGTTTTACGGGTATTGGCACGGGTGCTGCATTTTTAGGAATGAGGCCTGTACTGGAATATCAAATAAGTGAATTTGTTTTTTTTGCTTTTGATCAATTAATTGATCAAGCTCAAAAACTCAGATATATGTCTGGAGGTAAATTAAAAGTCCCGGTAACATATATAATTGTTGGAGCAGGCGCAAAAGGTGGTATGGCAGGACAACATTCGGATAACCCATATCCATATATTCTTCATGGAGGAATGAAAACTGTAATACCATCAACACCTTATGATGCAAAAGGTCTTCTTGTTTCAGCAATTAGGGACGATGACCCTGTTGCATTTTTTCTACCAATAAATATTCAAGGAATGAAAGGAAGTGTTCCAGAAGAAGAATATAGCATTCCTTTAGGAAAGGGTGAAATAAAAAAGGAAGGTAAAGATATTACTGTTGTAGCAGTTGGGCATTTGGTAAGTATTGCATTAGAGGTTGCCGAAAAAGCTGAAACTGAAGGTAGGTCCATTGAAGTTTTTGATCCTCGGACTCTTCTTCCACTGGATAAGGAATTATTGAAAAAGTCAGTATCAAAGACAGGGAGAGTAATAATATTTGATGATTCGAATAGGACTTGCGGCTATGCTGCTGAAATATCTGCATTTATTTCTGAAGAATGTTTTAAATATTTAAAAGCTCCTATAAAAAGGATTACGAGAGCAGATGTTCCAGTACCATTCAGTAGAACCTTGGAGCAATATGTATTGCCGGATGAAAAGAAACTATTTAGAGCAATTAATAATATTTTTTAAACAATTAGTAGTGTTGGTGTAATAAGGAGGGAATATTGTATGATTTTACGATTCCTAAAGTAGGAATGGGAATAACTGAAGTAGAAATTTCTGAATGGAAAGTTAAAGCTGGTGATAAAGTAAATACTGGTGATGAAATAGTTGAAATTGAAACTGAGAAAGCCAGTACTGTTTTAGAATCAAATGTTTCTGGCGTGGTAAAGGAAATATTATACAAAGATGGAGATACTGTTGAAGTTGGCAAGGTTGTTTGCAGAATTAAGGAAGATTAGGTAAAAATTATATTTTAAGTGATTTTAGTAATAGGTTTTTATATTATTTAAATTTAATATAGTAAAGGATGAGATAAGTCATGAAGATTGCTGAAGATATTTATTTAATAGGGAGTGCGCAGTTCGGTCTTTCCTCTCCTCTTGACTGTCATGTCTATCTGGTAAAAGATGGTGAAGATATAATAATTATTGATACAGGAGCAGGAAAGAAAGATTCAGATGTTGATTATATTTTAAAAAATATAAAAAATGATGGTCTTAATGTTAGTAGTATTAATAGAGTTTTATTAACACATGCACATGCTGATCATGCAGGTGGGGGAAGTTCGCTAAAGGCAAAAATTGGTTGTGAAATTATAGCTAATAAAATTACTAAAAGTATGGTAGAAAAAGGGGATGAGCATGAATTAGGATTGGATTTTGCAAAAAGAAGTGGATTTTATGGAGATGACTATACTTTTAAAACTTATAAAGTTGACAGATTGATTAATGACGGCGAGATTATAAAAGTTGGAAATAGTGAAATAATGGCAATACATACTCCTGGGCACAGTACAGATTCAATGTGTTATTTGTTGAAAAGAGTTGGTACAAATGTTTTATTTACAGGAGATGTTGTAAATCTTAATGGAAAATTTATTTTATTAAACTGTTATGGATTTGACTTAAAAGAATACAGGGAAAATATAAAGAAATTATCTAATTTGTCAATCGATATGCTATTACCAGGTCATGGGGTATTTACACTTGTTGATGGGCAAAGCCATATTGATATTCTAGTTGATGCATTTGATAAACTTTTAATAAATAATCAATTGATTTTATAGTTTATCTAATTTTTTAATGGGTAGTACAACCAAAAATCTTTTTAATAATGTTTCTACTTAATTGAATTACGGATTGGCAAATTTCGAAAGGTTCTGAATCTGTTCTTTTGTACCTATTGCAATCAATTTTTGGCCTACTTTTAGTTTTGTACCTGCACTTGCTTTGCTAATAGAAATTTTTTTATCTTTTTCCACTATTGAAATAATCAATGTATTTAACTTGTATTTCTCACTTGCTTCTTTGATGCTCATGTCTAAAATCTTGCTTTTAGGGCTTACTTCTATTTCAGCTAATCTAATTTCTATATCTTCAGCTCTCATAGCACTATCAAGAAAATCACAAACTGAAGGCTGGAGTGCCATTGCTGCCATTCTTCTACCCCCAAGGATTTGGGGAGAAAGAACCCTGTCTGCTCCAGCTTTTTCAAGTTTTCCTATGGTTTCTTGAACAGTGGCTCTTGCTACTATAAAAATAGAAGGATTCAAAGATTTAGCTGAAAGGGTTATGTATACATTTTCAGAATCAGTATCTAATGCAGCAAAGAGGCCCTTAGCTATCTTTATACCAGCATCTAACAGTATCTCATCATTTGAAGCATCTCCCTGGACATACGGCCAATTGTTTTCTTTACAAATCTCAATGGGCGTGTCAGCATTATCTATTACTAAGAAATTAACATTATTTTTTCGGAGTTCTTTTGCGATTTCAAAGCCAACTTTACCCATTCCACATATGATATAATGATCCTTAAGTTTTGATATCATTTTTACCGTCCTTCTTTTTTCAATTCTTCCCATTAAAAATTCACTTAATAGAAAATCTATAATGTTTATTAAAATATATGCTGCAGTTCCTGTACCAGTTATAATTAATATAATTGTATAAATCATCCCAGCAGTTGATAGTTTTTTAATAACCCCATAGCCAACAGTAGTTATAGTAATAGTGGTCATAAAAAGAGCATCTAAAAAGTTCATATCTTCAATTATCATATAACCAATAGAACCTAAGAAATAAATTATAATCAAAGCGATAATTGAGATTACAATTCTTTTGGGAAACAGAGATATATTATTTTGTTTCATATACTAGATTCTCACTTAATATAATTTTTTTTGCAAGTTTTTGTTTGCACACATTTTGATAATTGATATATTATTTTTAATCATAGAATTTAAAATCAATCAAATGGAAAAGAAAATTAAGGGGAATCTTTTTATATGTGCAACTCCTATAGGTAATCTGGAAGATGTAAGTTTTAGGCTTATTAGGACATTGAAGGATGTAGATGTAATAGTTTAGATCTTCTTCGGAGGACTTGAAATTCTTGTAAAAGAGTTTAGCTCTCTTGAATGGATGGCAGCCCTAGTCTCCCATATACCGGACAGGGGAGGCCAGACAGTGCGTTATTACGGATTCTATAGCAACGCAACAAGGGGCAGGCTTAAAAAGGAAGAGA
>JACKQG010005833.1_pt1 | contig 13340 bp, 23 predicted proteins | sample 8237621 | NCBI WGS metagenome assembly JACKQG01 (sample SAMN15677084, study PRJNA649215) | marine metagenome | biome: marine; feature: Black Sea; material: saline water; isolation source: suspended particulate matter (SPM) from the Black Sea western gyre | collected 2013-06-09/2013-06-10 | depth...
TACCACGCCACGCCAGAAATACCAGTTCCTCGGTTCTCTGGGTCTTTTCATAAATTGCACCTCCTTAATATGTTTTTAATTCTGCCCTATAATCTGATAATCTTTTTATCCTTATATCGCCAGTAACCAGTTTTAACTTGCTCAATGCTTTTATACGCTTAATCAATATGTTTTTCCTGTTAATCCTGTTGACACTTGGGTTCGGTGAATGTTTCTGGTGTTCACTCATAATTTACCTCCTTTCTTGTTATATACTACTACTGACTATATTACACTACCTTTTAAATCCTGTCAAGCCCAAATCATAAAAATAAATAAAATAGTTTTAAATAGCAACCTTGACAAACGCCACCTAACAAGGTATAATTTAATCAAATCTATAATCAAATAATAAACCTCAAGTTATACTAATTATATGTATGGCTAAAAAACTTAATCCAAGACAATCAGCATATTGCCGAGCCAGAGCCAAAGGTCTAACACAAGAGGAAAGTCTTAAACTTTCTGGTTATACCTGTGTAGGTGGATCGGCTCGGGCATTAGGTAGTAAAATGGATAAATCGGTTAACATCTGTGAACAAATACAACAGGAAAAGGTTAACCTGTTCAATGTCCATAGTGTAAATCCAGAGTGGGTTATCAAATCTTTATGTGAAATAGCGAGAAATGGCGAATTAGAAGGCAACAGGGTCAGGTCATTGGAGTTAATCGGTAAGACCTTCGCTATGTTTATCACAAAGGAACAAACCGAGGATATCACAGATAAAGCCACCACAGGCGATTTAAGGCGTTCAATAGGGTCTGCTATGGATTATATGGAGAAAGGGCAGGAGAATTGATATTTGAAGGGCGAAACGCCTTATTAGAGGAGAGTATGAAGGTATATATACAAGGTAGGACATTATGACACCCAGAACGAACACATATCATTATGATAAAAGTAAGAAGGTATATATACAAGCAGGTTGTTATAGGCGTTTAATAGGGAAGATATGAAAAATATAAAAAGAAAAGGAAAAAACCACCCCTCCCACTCTAATAATATAACCCCACACCTGAATCTTCTCAACTTTTCAAACTTTTCACCAGATACCCTCCCCTTACCAAAAGCGCCTTCTAAAAATAGTTTTTCCCCAATTTCAAACTTTTCACTTTTCCTGATAGTTTTTCTGATTTTTTCAACTTTTACAGGTTGTGCTGCTGTTAAATTCAATAATGGTGATGCGTGGCCTATAAGGGTTCCTAATAAGGGGAATTTTAAGGAAGGGTATATGTTTCCTAATTATAAGATAATGGATAAGGAGTGGAAAATAGGGCATACGAGGAATTGGAAGAAGGTTGAGGAGATGAAATAGTGGGAAGATTTTTAGGTAAGATTTTGAGTAGAAAAATGGGTGTAAAAAAAGAGGCAAAAAGTGATGTGTATTTTGATGTGTTTTTGATGTGTCCAGAAACCACTATTTATAATTTTATTCTATATAGTGATTACTTTTAGTACCTGTACACATTGTTTTAGGAGGTTTTTTTGATACAAGTCATTGGTATTAAAGGATTAATGTGTCCAGAAACGGTTTGTGAGGAAAATGGGCAAAAACAGAACTTCTCTCCTGGACACATTACGCCTTTAGTTTCAATGGGTTATGAAAACAGGTATCTGATGTGTCCAGCAAAGGTTTTTTGACAAAAACAGGCAAAAATATGAGGCTAATAAAAAGTGTTTAATAAGGGGGTAAAATGGGGCTACATAGTAAGGTCTTAAAAGCAGTAAAAGGGTCGCTTAAAAAGAAGAAACTGAAACCTATGATGAATAAGTTTGCTAATAGGGAAATGAGATTGTTGGATCATAGCCCTCTTGAACCTATAGGTAACAAGGGTATTCTTCGCAAAGGCAATTATAAGGATTTGGGCTATACAAAGGCAAAAAGAAGAAGAAGTGGTAGAGGTGGTGAGAAACAGTACTTTTTAAATTGAGGTAAAACTGGTTTCAAAGGAACTCTCAACAATATCCAAGCCACGGAGAGGCTAACTACGTTTCTGGTTTTACCCCTAATTTATGAAAAAACAGCCACAACAATGTGAGTTAAACTGTAGCAAGGAATTAAAGAGGTTGTATAAGAAGTATGGTTTAACGAGGAAAGAATTAGAGAAGGTAAGGCAAATGAAGAAGAAATATACGAAAATAGAAAATAAGGCAAAGCATATATGTTCTATTTGTGATTTAATAGCAAATAGGGAAATGGATCGTAAACCTACAGGGAGTAGCTATTGGTAACAGCAGTAGTTGAAAAAGACCCAGTTTTAACCAAAGAGCAAGAAAAGGAGATACAGACTACTTTGGCACAGGTAGTCTATAAGTGGCCCTTGTTCTTAGTAGAAGAAGGTCATTTGATTATTAAGACAAAGGCTATGAGTTTGGAACTCCTTAAATTGAACCCTACCCAGATAATTATACTCAAGAAGATAAAAGAGAAGTTAAAAGCAGGGAAACCAGTAAGGTTGTGGATATTAAAGGCAAGACAGACAGGAGTATCTACTCTTATAGAAGCAATAGTATATGCCTTTACTTCACAGAGAAAGGGCGTAAACTCCTGTGTTATTGCTGACGATATAGATGGTTCAAACTACTTGTTCCAGATGCAGAAGTTGTTTTATGAGAAGGTGTGGCATTTCTTGAAACCGAAGTTGAAGCATAGCAACGAGAAGAAACTGGAGTTCCAGAAGATACACTCGCAGGTTTTAATAGATACTGCTGATAATCCCAACGCAGGAAGAAAGTTTACCTTTCAGTTTGTCCATTTGTCAGAGGTCGCCTTCTTTCCAAAAGGGTTAAAAGAGTTAATGCTTGGACTAAACCAGAGTGTTCCAAATCTTCCAGGCACTATGATTATTGGTGAGACGACCGCCAATGGTATTGGAGGCGACTTCTATGATGAGTGGTTAAGGGCAATAGAGGGAACAAGTGACTGGGAGGCGATCTTTATTCCGTGGTTTGATAGTCCGGAGTATTCAAAGCCATTAGAGAAGAATACACTTTATCCAATAGAGGGGATTAAGTTTAGTACGCCTTTGGAGAGGAAAGAGTTTCTTAAATCAGAACTTAACTTAATAGATAAACATAATCTATCACAGGAGCAGATTAACTGGCGTAGATGGTGTATAGTCAATAACTGTGGTGGAAGTTTATTAAAGTTTATGCAGGAATATCCGGATACTTGGCAGAGTGCTTTTATCTCTACTGGCGACTTATACTTTGACCGACAAGGTTTGATAATGCAGAAAGATGAAGAACCAAAAGCAGTAGGGAACATAGTGAAGATAGATAGTAGATATGAATTCAGGGAAGATGGTGGAGGGTTATTTAAGATATACGAGTTTCCTAAAGATGGCGGTAGGTATGTGGTAACTGGTGATACAGCAGAGGGCCTTGAACACGGTGATGATAGTGTTTGGTATGTAGGGGATTTGGCGAGTAATGATACTGTAGCGACCTACAAGCATAAGACACCTCCAGACCAATTCGCGCAAGATGGCGTTATGTTAGCGAACTATTATAAACAGGCGTTGATAGCACCAGAAAACAATGGATATGGATATAGCGTATGCCAGGATATATACAAGCAGTATGGGAATATCTACAGGACAGTAAAGACCACAAAGGGAGTGCAGGAACAAACAAAAGAACTGGGGTTTAAGACAAATACAAGAAGCAGACCAGAAATGCTCGCACAACTCAATGAGGAGATCCGCGAGGAAGCAACAGCCCTTAAAGACAAAGACCTCATAAGGCAATTGTGGACTTTCATAAATATAGATGGCAAGGCACAGGCACAGAAGGGTCAGAAAGATGATATGGTAATTTCACGAGCAATATTCAGTCTAATAAGGAAGATGAGGCCGATGGCGTCAGGTGTGGCAACTTCCTTAAGGAAAGCATATAACCAAAGACCTTTACCGAACCAAGGGATAGGGTTTAAAAAGGAGAAGGTGAAATAATGGGAGATAACGGAGACGGAAAGATTATACAGCCAGAACCACCGAAAGATGATGGCACAGTTTTAGTAGTATCAATAAATAATTCAGGGCAGATAACCTGGACTACCAAAATGCCTCCTCCCCAGTTAAACTTTATCCTTGACACAATAAAGAACCATCTTTTTAAACCGAAGGATACGAGGGTTGTAAGCGCTCCTGGTAGTTTTATGAACAGGATAAAAAATAGTGGCGCTTTTGGAAAAAAGAAATGAGCGATATAGCATTAAGTCTTTTAAGGAAAATAACAAAGGGCGATATACCTGATAAGGTCTTAAAGACTGCCTATGACTTTAGGGTGGAAAATAACCAGTTTACATTTAGAGTGGCTTGGTAGGTTCTTCATTATAAACCCCGCGCGTAGCGCGGAAATCCCCGAAGGGGATTAGACAGAGGTATTCTATGATAGATAATAAGGACAACAAGACAAAATTTGGTGTAGATCTCAAAGATTTTAAACCAGAGGGTATGGAAGATAAACCATTGTCTTTTGGCAACTGGCTTAAACTTAACCTATCTGATGACAAGAAAAAAGAAATAACCGAAAATATCCTCAAGCAAATACAGTCTATTGTAGATGACAGGCAAGGTTGGGAAGAAAAGGTTGCTATGTATCGCAACTCCTATGCAGGTGAAATGGAAGAAACCTCTATTCCCTTCGCAGGTTGTTTCAACCTTAATGTTCCTATAATCACCAAATATCAAGACGCCTGTGTTTCCCAGACAGAAGAAGCCTTTGAAGATGTTGACCCCAAATGGACTATTGAGTTACCTTATAATAAGAGCCTTGAGAAATATGTTGAAACACAGGAAAGAATTTTAGACTATTACTCTGATACCGAAATGGAAGATAGTGATGTCTGGACAAAGATATACCACGATGCTTTTCTTCTCCCTTGTGGTTGGGGAGGTATGGTTTATAAAAGAGAAGTAGAGAGAATACGAACCAAGAGAACTTATAAAGATGTTAAATCCTTCCAGAGAGATTTCCCAGATGATTACAAGGATTACCCAAATTATATCAAGAGACTTGAGACAGGAAAAATTGTAGAAATTATAGCCGAATATAACCAAGAGATGTCCAGATCGCCCAGACCTGAACATTACGAGTGGGAAGATATTGTTGTGCCTTTAGAGACAGACGGACTTCTTGGTATGAAGAAGGCGCGGATTATCGCAAGACGAATACCTATGAAATGGGAAGAAATAGCAACTCTTGAACAAGAAGGCGACTATAATGCCGGAGTATCTGACGAACTCCGTTATTCAGCAGAAATAGGTAAAGATGAAACCAAGGTTATAGACCCAGAATATATGAAAAGGGAATATACCACTTGGGAAGTAACCTACTTTGTAGATATAGATGATGATGGACAGGAAGAACGCTGTATGTTTAATATAGCCGAAGACCATAGACTATGTATGAGAGATATAAGATACCCTTATGACCATCACAGGCCTTACATAATTCCCTTCTATATACAGAAAACTCGTGTAGGTATCTATCAACCTGCTATGGGTGAGAAACTTATGCACGTTAATATCGCGGCAAACGCCACATTGAATAATACCTTGAACGCCTCTACCATCGCCAACTCGTTATCCCTCAAGGTGCGGTCTGGCACAGACGCTGTCCGCGCCTTGTACGAGCATAGATGGTATCCAGGCAGTATCTTGGAGTTATCACACCTTGATGATGTTGACCAATTCCAGTTTGGAACGCCTAATTTAGCAGGTTTAATCAACTTATTTGCCATTATAGAGAGATTTGGTGAAGATGTCAGCGGTATTGTCAATTATCAGGTCGGCAAGGAGAGTCCAGATGACCCTACCGCACCTGCAAGTAAAGCATTTGCCCTTATGCGTAAGGCAGAAATCAAATTAAGACGCTATATTAAGTGCCTAAAGAGGTCAAACAACGAAATGGGCTACCAAGCACTTCGTTTAATCTACCAATTTACTCCAAAACAGCGTTTAGCAGAGGTTTTAGGTGTAAAACCAGAGGAAGTTATGGATTATAAGATACTTCCTATCAAATGTAAGACCCAGGCTACAGGTTTCTCCCTTGAAAAGATGTTTGCCAAGAGAGATAATATGCAAATGGTCGGTATTCTCCTTAAAGACCCTATGATAGCAGGAGATCCATTGAAACGAGCCCAAGTTTATGAAACTGTAGCCGCAGAACACGGTTCTAATTGGGATAAGAAACTACGGAAGATTATCTCTGTTGATGAAGTGAAAGAAAAGCAGGAAGCCGCGCAGAAAGCCGAGCAAGAAAAAGATATGCAGATAGGTAGGAAAGCCGCAAAACAGGTTTTAGAGCAGGGAGGCACGAAAGAACAGGCAAAGGAAGCAGGTGACCAGGCAATAACAATGTATAAACAAATGCAACAGAGAGAACAGAAAATGCAGGCAATGCCCCAGAAGAAGGGAGGTCAGCAATGAAATTAGATGAAATTGTAAAGAACTTTAATCCTTATCGACACAAGACAGAGGCAGAAAAGTTTGAGGCAAAGAAACAAGAGGCCCAGGTTAAGCGTGATGTAATAAGGTTTTCCCAGATAGCAAAGGATTTATTCGCTGACCAGAGGTATCACGAACTTACAGAGGTATTCAAGAAAAGTATTCAGACCACTATGAAAATGCTTGTTTATTATGAGGAAGTTGACCCACAGAAATATAATGCTAAAATGAGGGAATATCAAACACAGTTAAAAACTATGTTTAGGATATTTGATACTCCACAGGGTTTCATCAATGAAGCAGATAAGATATTAAGGAATTACAATGGTTAGTATAATAGTTAAAGGAAGAAAACGACTGGTTCGTATGCAAAGAGATTTAATAAATCAAGTTCACAATAATTCTGGTAAAGGTATGTCTGGTAGCGAAAAGGCACAGAAAGATCGGATACGCCAGTTTAAAGAGGTTTCTAAAGAAGGTGGTTTAAAGACCAGTTCTTATGACTAAATTAAACTGGATAACAACAATAATCAAAAGTTGGATAGACAACAAGAAAACTGGTAGTATACAAATCAATTTTTGGAAGGGGGCGATAAATAACATAAATAAAGTAGAATCACAGAAGTATGAAGATGATGTGCTTTAAGACAATAGAATAACTAAAGGATAACCTTAAAAGAAGGAGCCTATATCATAGCAGTTCGGTATAGGTTTTTTTTCGGTTTGTGGCGTAACCACTAATCGGTAGCATAGCGTAACTATGCAGGAGTATGGCGCTTCTCCTTTATAAATAAAGTTGCCAGGAGCGGTCGCCCCTCATAATGGGCTCGTTAAAAAGGAGGTAAGTAATGAGTAGATTATCACTTGAAGATTGGAATATGTTAACAGAGGAAGAACAGGAATTGCGTAAAGACGAAATGCCAGAAACCTTATTCAATGAACAGAACAAGGATATGGTTATTGTAGATGGCGTTCCTCGTCCCAGAAAAGACTTTGAGGCAGAAATTGCCAGGAAAGTTTCTCCCAAGATCAAGGAAGATATATTAAGGGAGTTACGCGCTGAACCAAGACCTGTTAACACTAATCAACCGGATATTCTTGCAACGATTAACACCAGGATACAAAGTGAACTGGATAAGGGTAATACCTTTCCTACCGACACTGTTTTACGACTTATCAACCAAGGCGTAGCCAACTACGTCAAAAATGTGCAGGATACTGATAAGAAAGCCGAAAGGTTAGTAAAACAGATTAAGCGTGATCTTCGTAAGAAGTATGATGATTTTTCTGATTATGAAGATGAGTTTGATGACGCTGTTGATGAAGTTCACCCAACACGAGTTACAGAGGAAAGCCTTAGCCTCTTGTTTGACGCTATTAGAGGCAGGCACGTTGACGAGAAGATTAAAGAGGCCCATAATCGTGGTAGGATTGAAGGTGGTGTTAAGATTATTGGTGCTTCTGAATCAAGTGGTGGTATTCCCAAAGGTGGGAAAAGTAAACTTACCCCAGAGCAATCAGCAGAATCAGAGGAAATGGAGTTAGACGAGGTGTCATATTTAAAAAGGTTAAATAAACGCAGACAACACGCCAAAGAAATGGGTATAACTATTATGCCTATGACTATGGGCGAGGCGTTGCGACACCCTGTAAAAGTTAATTAAAAACAGGAGGAAAAAATGGGAGCAAGGCAACCAGGAATACGACCTACCCAATATAGTATGGTAGGTGGTCCTCTCCTTGATGTAACTTTTCCAGTAGCAGCCAGTCAGAATTTTAATCTTCTTTCTGGGTGTTTTGTCGTGGTAGATACTAACAATAGGATTGAGATAGCAGGTGCGGCAGTTACGAACCTTATCGGTTGGGCATTGACAGGGGATTTCACATCTTCTGCAACGGCAGGCTTAACCGAAATGTCAGTAAATATTGCCCTCGGTTCTCTTTATGAAATGCCTATTGACGCGGCAAAAACAGAAGCACAGTTAAAGGCAGTAGTAGGCGAAACTTGTGATATTATAGTAACATCTAATATCCAATATGCCGACCTTGACGCTTCTTCTATAGATATACTGGAAATAATGGACTATAGATATTATGGTTCAGCATTAGGAGAACAGACGGTAATTGTACGTCTCTATTTACCCAATATCACTTGTAAGGGAGGTGTAGTCTAATGGCTATCGTGACCAGAGGTAATTTTGTAAAAGCAATGGTCCAAGACGCTTACGACTACGCTATGGAGAAGTATGATGAAGTAGCAACCGTCTTTGACCAAATCTTTGACACCGGAAGTAGTGACGCGGCTTACGAGCAATACACTTCTATATTAGGGCCTGGTAGTATGACAGAAACCGCAGAAGGTGAAACTATTACTCGTAGGACAGCGACAGAGGGATTTACCGTTTATTGTGCAAACAGAAAGTTCGCGGACGAATTACCCCTCACGAACGAAGCAATAGACGACAACCAGAAAATTAAAAACTTTCTGAAGACTTGGGCACAGGGCTTGGGTGAAGCAGCAAGATCAACAAAAGAAACAAACCACGCTGATGTTTTCAACTACGGTGGATTTGCCGCAGGACATAGAACCTTCAACAATGACGTGAACAATGTTCTTTCAACTGGGTATGGTAATTTATGTTATGATAGCAAATGTTTCTTGAACTTGACAGGAGACGCCAGGACAGTAAAGAGTGGAAGCACTTACTATAATGGCGTTCAGGTATTAAACCTTAATGAAACGAACCTCCAAACTCTTTATCAGTTGATTACCGTAACAAACGCTTATAATGAGGCTGGTAGGAGAATTTCGTTAAGACCTAATGTTCTTCTTGTTCAGTTGGGTTCTAACAACTGGTTTACAGCAAAGAGGATATTAGAATCACCTGCTATGGTTAGTGGTGCGCACTCTGGCATTTCTAACTTATGGAAAGGGGAATTAAGGCTAATCGGTTGGCCTTTCTTGACCGATACCGACGCTTGGTTCTTGGGAACTGCAAAGCAGGGTTTAACATCGCTTGCAAGGAAACCTTTGACCATTGATTATTACGAGGATAAGCCTACGGATAGTCAGATAGTTAGAGGAAGAACAAGATTTGGTAAAGCAGTAAAGAACTTCAGACCGTGGGCAGGTGCTAACTTTAGCACTTCATAACCGAGGAGGATAAAATGAGAAAGTATTTCTTGTTTGCTTTAATCCTTGCGGTTATGCTCGTGACTGCAGGGACGGCATACGCCGACGCGTTATACAGCAACAGCCCGGACGATAATTTGTCCATAGAGGTCTTGACTTCTACTGCGGCTGGTTCAGTTAAAGCACCGTCAAACATAACTTCTAACAACAGGCTGTTAGGATATCTTTTTCTTTCTACCACAGCAGGTACTGTTGGGATTTATGACGCTACACAGGCCAATGCTATGGCAGGAACAGGTTTAATTGGAGAAGATTCTGTTATAGCAACTGGCTCTACTCAAGTTTGGTTTGCATTTCCTTATAATATTTCTGTAGGGATACAAGTCATCTTCAGTGCGGCTGATGGTGTAATAACGTTGTATTATGAGTAAGGGCATTGAAGGGGGTCGGCTTCGGTCGACCCTCTTTACCCTCATACTGAATATCTACTTTCTAATCTCAATTCCTATCTGTTGGAGTACCTTCAGATGGGATATGAAACAGGGGTTGTATTTTGTTTTTGGAACTTTTACTCTTTTTGGTGTTTCTTTATTTTGCACTTGTAATAGACAATTAAAGAATAAGTGGTTAGGACTACTGGTTCTAATTTCTCTATCAAGTATATTCTTCCATAATTTCTACCTTACTCCCACTACAATAAACTTTATGAACTTTTCCCTTATGTGCGAAGGGTTTATCTATGTTCTTTGTGGTATCTTGCTTTATAAACTGATTTATGAGTATGGTACTAAAGATTTACGCTTCTACCCAGGGCTGTGGATCGCGCTTGGAGTTTGGCTCATTAGAAAACTGCATTTCGTAAATTTCGGTTCTTCTATATGGAGTATCCTGGGGGCTTTGGCAATAGGTACACTTATATATTTATTTCAGAAGGAAAAGATTTTCTTATTCTTCATAGCAGGTTTTTCTGCTTTAATGGCAACAGTTAATAACTGGTATCATATTAACCTTAAATGGATAGTTAGGAAAGAGGCCTGGTGGAAAACTATAGAAGCAATAAGAGAAAATCCATTAGGCACAGGGTTTCAACCAATGATAAACGCAAATACTGTATATGTAGAAGCAGGTGCTCATAATAAATATGCTTTTGTAAATAATGACTTTTTAAGTATTACCCACGATTTAGGCATATTTGCCATTTTTTGTCTGATGATGTATCTAATGCGCCTGTTCAGAAATGTTAAAATAGATAAACTGGTAATAGCGTGTATTATGGTCCTGGTATTAAGTTGTGTAAAGACTACTTGGTATTTTACAAGGAACGCCATATTGTTTATACCTTTATTTAGTTTAATGGAAATGAGAAAATATGACCCAGAACAAAACTAATCCTCTTTATGGGATTTGCGATAAATGCAGGACTGAACACTCTGAACTCTTTGAGTATGATGGAAAATACTTATGTAAAGCCAATGAGTGTTATCAGGAAGAAGTAGAAAGAGATTCTGGTAAACAGTTAAGAGACCAGGATAAACTTAACGATTATAAACGGTTGTGTCAAGGAACACAATAGGAGGAGAAAATGGTAAAGAAAAAAGTAGCAAAGGCAGTAAAGAAAGTGGCGAAGAAAATGGAGGAAGTAGAAACAAAAACAAGCAACATTATCAAAACTGACGACTTTGATAGGCGTTGTGATTTACAGAAGAAAGGTTATGTTTTAAAGGAGATTATAACTGGGAAAAACAATAAACAAACTTGGGTAATGAGGAAAGCATAAAAGGAGGGGTAAATGGCAAATAATTTAAATGTAAATCCACTGTATTTTGATACTGCAGGAGCAACTTCTGCAAGAACACAAGCATTAAATATCACCTCTATTGTATGGGATAGTGGTGATAGTGGAACAGTAGGGGATAATTTGGTTATCCACGATGCGGCAAGTGGAAATGTTGTATTCCAAGCAACACTTGCTGTAGCAAAAGATACTATTGTATGGGCACCGGCAAAACCTTTAAATGTTGCGGCAGGGTTGTATCTTACAACTATGGATAATGGTGTTTTACTGGTATATATAACATAAAGGAGTTTATATGCTATTTGTTAGATATAAAGCAACTAAAACTCCATCTGCAGGTACTGCAAGTTGGAACACAGATGATTTGCGTGGCATAATGCGTCAGCTTCTTGTCATGACTGCCACTGCTACGAATACATTTGATTTTAAACTGGTAGATGACGACTCAATTACAGTATATGAGAAAAAAGGCAATAAAGGTACTTTAAATGTCTCTACACCAATCGGGTTATATGGGGTCTATACCGCCACAATTTCAAATGCAACAGATGAGGAATTTAAGATTTCCATAAGATATGAGGAGATGACAGGTGGAGGTGTTTAATGGGATTATTTAAAAGAGCAGCAGACAAGATTATCCAGAAACAAGTGGATAAACGAAAATCAGAAATAGAACAAAGGATTAAAGAAGAAGAAAGTAAAATCCTTATTGCCCATAAAGAAAATATTAAAGAAGAGGAAAACAAACTTCTTGCTATCTACAAATCCAGGACACAGCAGTTAGAAACCTTAATTAAAGATGTAGAAAGAGTAAAGTTTCGTGCTGAAGATGAACAAAAGCGTTTATGGGAACGACTGGATATTTTACGAGATAGCCTTAATGCCGACCAGATATTTTCTAAACTTTGGGGTATGGCATATTCTAAAGCAGTAGATGTTGTCTGGGATTTGTTCAAAGAGGAAACCAAACATCTTGTAACGCTTTCTAAACAAGATGGGTATAATCAAGGTGAATTAAGTTCAAAAACCTCTTATGATAGGAAACTAAATGAGCTTATAAAGTCAAGTACAGATGGAGTTAATATTCCTCTTTTATTCAAAAGGCGCGATGAAGCCAATGAGAAATATTTAGTATCTCAAAAATCAAAGGATATTCCAAGAGAAAGTTTCTACAAGGGTCAGATAGAACTGATAGAGGAGATTACAAATGGTAAAAAAACTTAGTTTAATACTGTTTATCCTGTTATTGCCCTTTACTGCGTATAGCCAATCTTCTGAAGTAGATGTAATGTCTTTAAAGGTAAGTCATATTAGTACTGTAGTATCAGTCGGAACTACTGCAACAGCATTACCTACAACTGCTTTATCTGGAAGAAAAACGGTTCTAATTCAAAGCATAGGAAGTGCGACCGTATATATAGGTAATGCTGATGTAACAGCTGATGAGACTTCAACTGGTGGATACCAATTACAATATGATGGGGACTCTGTTGTATGTGATTTTACTGATGATGTTGTAGTGTATGGGATTGTAGCAACTGGAACAAGCCCTGTTGTAGTGTGGGAGGCACGATGAGAAAGATAATAGTTTTTCTGCTTGTTTTATTATTGCCTTCTATTTGTTATGCTACCAGAATTGAAACTGAAAAAAGTCAAAAAAGTGCAACTGTTGTCACTGGTTGGACAGATGATGGTACAGTAGTCCGCTTAACTACTTCAACAGATAACGTTGGCATTGGAACGACTGCGCCAGCTACAAAACTTGATGTGAATGGTAATCTAACAATCACTTCTACCGACCCCGCCATAATCTTAGACGAAGCCGCCGCCACAGACACAGACTTCTGGATAGCAAATATTTCTGACTCCGCAGGCGACGACGATGACACCTTCCAAATCGGCGATGGCACAACTCCAGGG